>Ga0208882_1000078_pt1 | contig 62250 bp, 57 predicted proteins | sample LakWasMet14_LOW5_2_FD_183862 | JGI IMG/M metagenome (GOLD analysis project Ga0208882, IMG submission 183862) | Freshwater sediment methanotrophic microbial communities from Lake Washington under simulated oxygen tension - Sediment Metagenome... | ecosystem: Environmental > Aquatic > Freshwater >...
AGATTGATCCGACGATGACGGAAGCCTTTCGGATTGTGAATCAGCATGGGCGACGGCTGAAGCAGATCCACCTCAGCGATGTTGATACCGAGTCCAAGCACCATCCGTTGAATATTCCGGCGGTGAAAGCATTTTTCCGCATCGCTCCACTTATTGAGCGTAATGTGGCAGTCATTCTAGAGGCCGTCGTTTCCGATGGCAAACAACTGTCCGATCAGCTCCACATGGCTCAGTTTCTGTTCGCGGCTGCGGATGCTCAACGGAATATGACGGCGAAAAAAGCCACGACTCCAGCGGTGCCGACGGACAACCCCGAAGCAGAAGTGCAACGTCTCCGGCAGACCACAGAGCTGTTGCAAAGCGACTCCCTCGATTCATTCGAGCGGATCGTGCTGACTTATGCCGGCATGACGGAATCTGCCCCTGACGAAAACTGGGGATTCATTTCGACGGATCAGTAATCGGCTCCTAGGAATTTGGTTTCGGCGCGCTCCGCGCTCAACACCGGTTCGCAAAGGTAAGGTGGTTGCTTCAGGAGCGCGTGTGGCGGTTCAGTTGTTGTGATAATATATTGAAACGACGGCGTCGCTCCAGCAAACGCTTGCTCCAGTTCCAAGATCAGGAGAAAGAGACGCTGATAGAGCTCGACATCCATGTCCGCTTCCCGCGGCCCATCATGCAGCAGAAATCGGGGATGAAACCCGCGCCCCTCGACAGAAAGCACGAGTGCCGCGACGTCGAAACAAAGGATTTTGAGCGTTTCCAGCGCCGCACTCGTCAGATCAATCTTCTGTTCGAATCGCGGACTAATTTGCCGGCCCTTGAAGCGAATCGTGCCGGTAACATCGGAACCCAGCATGGCCCGACAGATCCTTGCGAAAACGTCCGAGAAACTCGTAAGCGCCGCGCCATGGTCCTGGCGCAGCCTAGCCTGCAAGTCTTGCGATTCCCGAATCTGCCGCTCCAAGTCGTCGAGCGATTTTACAAACGAGTCTGCTTTCCGAAAATCTCCTGCGGCCCGAGAGGCATCCACTGTCTGGGATTTCGCGGTGGCAATCTGGGTAGCCAATTTCGCGCGCTGTTGGTCGAACGCTTGCTGGGTCTGGGCCAATATCTTGATAGCCTGTCGTTCCTCGGCTTGGACTGGTGTGAGCGATGACCTCATTTCCTGCAGCCGGCGGTTCTCGTGTTCTTTCTGGGCGAGCAACAGTGTTTCGTTCCGAGCGGCGCCGGCTTCACGGGTCGTCTCAATTGGCAATCGCCGGCCACTGGCCAAGGGACATTCCCATTCGATCGCCGAGGATAGAAGTTGGTTACAGTATTTCTCGGATTGAAAATGCTTCTGCGCAAACTCCGCCAATTCCTCGGCGCTTTTTTCTCCCCGCGCATTGGCGAGTTGCTCCTCGATCCATCGCACGGTCGCCTGCGATTGAGCGATGCGGCCGTTCACGTCCGCGAGCTTGCGCTGAACTTCAATCAAATCGTGGCGCGCAGTCAGGAGTTCGACCGGCTCGGTAAATTTATTCAACTCCTCCTGTGCGCTGAGCGATAACTCCTCATGCAGGTTGGCGATCTCCTGGAGAAAATCGGTTCCCGTCAAATCCTGCCGAAAGCTGGGGAATTCCTGGCGCCAACGTTTGAGCCCGGATTCCGCACTAAAACGATGCAGAGGCGCCAATCTTTCGGCGTGGGCGCGCAATTTGAGGAGTCCCTTGTTTTTCTCGAGTTCGGACTGTTCGGCGGTATCGATCAGGTTAGTTACGGCGCGGAACAAAAAATGACAGTCTTCCACCGCCATTTCCGGAGAATTGTGGTCACTGGAACTATGGCGAAAATCGGCAAGACCGGCAAACCGGCATTCCTGGTCGCGGGCCAACCACTGAATCAAATGCGCCCAGCTAATGGGCACCGGAGCGGTGGCGAAGGAGGCCACCTTGAGAGGCTCAACTAAAGCGGTTTCGAGTGCCTGGAGATAGTCCTCAAGGTTCTCTCGGGGAGCAGTGTCATCAAATAGCTGCTCCAAAGTCCGCTTGCGAAGCACAAAGGGATGGGGCCCGACGGCGATCGGGCGCGCGACTACCCAAGGAGTGTCGTCGACATTCACCTCGCCTACAATCCATCCCGCCGGAAAGGCTTCTCGTAAGCGAGCTCGTTGCTCGTCCGTGCCGAACGTTTTCTCACCGAGCAGGTGCCGCAGAAACCGGCAAACCGTGGTCTTACCCGTGCCATGACCAGACACCCCTGGTGTATGCAAACGAACGCCCTCTGTTCTCGTGGACGGCCGGGCCCAAATAATGTTCAGCCCCGGTCGCAGTTTTAGCGATCGCACAATATGTTCAGTCCCCGCTGCCAGCTGTCGATATACGCGCAACTCGCGGATCCAAATGCGAGGTGTTAGATGTTTAGCTGAGGGCCGAAATCCCGTTTCCGGCGGGAAGAGTTCTGTTTGCACGCGCATAGTTTTGGAGGCGGCCCAGACCTCTCGTTCTACAGAGCAGGAAATAACGGGCTATGGCAAGGGTGCACCGGTTAGAATAGCGGCTCGGCAAAAACACGCTCCGCTTTTTTTTGAATGTATCAGCATAGCGTAACGAGATCAGCATCAGATGGTGTTTTCCACCGGCCTAGGTGGCGTTATGCGCGATGCATATGCCTCTCCCTCTGCGCGGTCTGTCGCCAGAGTGAAAACGGGCTCTGGCCCACTAAATGAGTCGTTGCATCAAATCGGTTTAGGGCCGCACAAACCGGAGCTAGCGCATCGCGAGAGAAGTTCTTGTGAAGGCTTTGAGTTCTGGCGCCCAAGTATACCGCGAAGTGGGTGACGTGCTGAAAGCGCCCACTTCGCCCCCAGCCTCGGTGGGGATAAAGCAGTTCTTCACCTGCCTGAGAGGTGACTCAGAATGGTATTTCTTCGAAAGCGACCATGTCCTCAGCGCCGCACCTGCCTGCCGGTTCGACGCGCTCCGGGGCAATTGCGCCCCACTCTCGGGCGCGATCGTTGATCTCCGCCAACAGGGTGCACTGGGTGAACAAGACCTTGATTGCGGCGTTCACGTCAAGCAGTCGAATGACCGATGGTGAGTCTGCGTAGCTTTTCCCATTGTAGTGAAGATTGCGCAAATCCCCGATGAAGAGGGTTTGTTGGTTGTGCAGGTCATTAATGCGCTGAATGAGATAGCACTCAGCGCGCGAGGTAAGAAAGTCATTCATTGGTAGGGCCATATTTTGGGGTAAAGAGGGGACATCAGGTTTAGGCTGACCTTCACGGCGTCATTGTATCCATCAGCGAATACTTTGAACGAAATGGTCCCGTGAGGTGACTGGTAGTAATCGGGGTCGCCAGGTTCACCCCGTGTGGTGAGGATGCGAAATTCATGGCTGACATTTTTCGGGTCGGCCGGAATGACCGGAATAATTTCAACAAAGGGCCGATTAGCCCATGACTTGAACTCTTCGGTTCCGATGGAATGGAATGCCCTGCTCGCCGACAGCAAGGCGCTCTGTTCATCAGAGGATAAATGGTCGGGGTGCTCCATAGTAGTGATCAAACTTGAGGGGTGTTGTCGTCGCCAACTTTCGGTGTGATTTGCGTGTCGCGGCTAGGTGTCGGCATTTGCCTAGATTTATTGAAGTAACAATCAAAGTCCATCTGCAGTCGATCTGCCTCGAATTGGAAGCGTTCCAACAGGCGGGGTGCACTCGGATCGGCGGTCTGGTATTGGCGAACGTCCTTAAGAATAAAATCGGCTAGGCAACAACCTGCGGTTCGATCGCGGAGCAATTCGGCTCGTAGGTCGGGATAAGAATTAAGCACATGCCCGGCCATAACGTCCCAACCCATGACAATAATGGAGTTTGGTTTCTTCGGATCAGTGACAAACCCGCGCAAGTGGGGATCGCCAATCTGCGGAACGTATGGCGCCGGGATCGAAATATATTCCAGCGCAGTCAATTCACCTTTTGGAAGAAATCCGCAGAGATTGCCGGTGTGATCGATGGCCTGTATATATGCACGCTCTCTCGTGCCGAAAACGAGTGTTTTCAGACCGAATGAGGTAGCGGTTTCGGTAGTATTTTGCGGGTCGTGCTTGAGGATGCCAAGCATTGTCGGGATTTGGGCAGTATTCATTGGGATGCTTTTTGCAGTGGTTGATTGTTATCTGGCTTTTGTGAAGGAGGAATCTCCACCCCCTCAATATAGCACGGCCCAAACGCCTCTCCGTGGGGTCTGCATAGCGGTGCTTTTGTGGGCAGGCTGACATCGAGTTCGGCAACACTTTGCAGGGTCTACTAAACGGGGGGAGATAGTTTCATCACCTGTTTGTGACGGTAGAGCGGATGGCTGATGCCCTCATTGCAGGCTGTCGTCAGGAGTTGTGTTGAAGCTAACGGGCGAGAGGAATGTTAGGGCGCCGCCTTGGAATTTGACCTTTCCGCGTGGAAAATGGGTATCAGTGTTCCTTTGCGCGAACTGCAGGCTCTTGGTTTTGCCGGGTTGCTGCGCTCACACTCCTCCCTCCACCCCCAGTAACTGGGTGAAAAGTGCACAGCGGTTTTTTTGCGCGGCGCACGAGACCCCGCATTTGCAGAAGGGGAGGGCATCGGCGGACCGGCCTTTTCCTTGTGCTATTACGGCAGGGTGAACGATACCCCTCCAAAACTCCGCCAACCCCTCAAACTGATTCTGGACCCTGGCCAGACCTCCTTTGGTTTCGAAGCGCCAGTCGCGCCGATAACACCTGACGCACCACCACCCGCGCCGACGGCGCAAGCACGGAAGACTCCCCAAACGCCTCTGGCAAAAGCTCCAGCCTCCAAGGACCGGAGGCAGCGGTCGGTCCGCGCGCGCATCTCATTTGAAGCTCCCATGCGGCTCAAACGGAGACTGGAGAGTGCCGCGCGCGACCGCGACCAAAGCAAGACCTCGATCTTGCGCGCAGCAGTCGAAACCTACCTTCGTCACCCTGAACCCGATGAGGACACTCCGTGAGCGAACCGAAAAAGCCTTTGAAGCGGCGACATCGTGGGTCAATCCGGTCACCACAGCGCGTCCGTTACCTTGAAGTCGCATGGGCCGCCGCACTGAGTGACCCGGAAATGCAGGCGCACGTCGCGCTCCTCGGCGGCCTCTTTGCTTCCCGGCGGGGCAGGAAGGTCACGGTCAAGCAGCTGACCCGCGCGTTGGCGGCTTGCCACCCTTCGACCGGGAAGAGGCTGCGGAAGCGCCTGAACCAAGGGTTCAGGCAGGAAGGCGACAGCCTCGTGAGCAACGTCTGCTTCGGTTTTGATATCCCGCTTGCCGTCGACAAGTCCGTGACGATCGCCGCATTGGTGTTCAAAGACGCCGTTGTTCTGAAGGCCGCCATGGATGCAATGCGTAGTTCGGCAGGGTGGTTGGGCAAGAGAATGGACCGACGCCTCCGGCGCGAAGGTCAGAATGCGACGCTCGCGACGGGAAAGAGCTCGATCTTCTTCATCCCGGAGAAAGCCGGTCGTGATGGTCAACCGCATCTGCACGCGCACCTCGTCATTCCCAATCTCACCTCGTTCGAGGAGGATGGGCGCACGCGCCACTGCGCCGGTCATTTTCGGCGAATGGCGCGGAGCGCGATGGAAGCGCAGCAACGGACGAACCGCCAACTAAGCCGTAGCCTGAAGAAGGCAGGGTATGCGGTGGAACTCGTGGATGAGGTGTGCCGGTTGACTTCGGTGCCTCGCGCACTGTGTGCGGAGCTTTCGCCGGTGAGTGCACGGTTAAAGCCGAAAAATGAAGGTGGACAACGACGTCGTTCAACCAAAGCGGCGGTCCGCTTCCGGGAGAATCGCTATCTCAAGACCCGACCTGGGAAAGTGCTTCAACCGCTCGCTCACTGGCAGACGAGATGGGAGCAATCGATTGGAGCCGACAGGCTGGCAGCCGAAGTGCGGGCCTATCACACCGCACGCTACCACCTTCCGGTCGAGCCCAAGAATGCACCAGGCGAAGTAATCCCATTCCCGCCTGACATCGCATCTCCGGCACCCGTGGCCGCTGCACTAAGGATCGAGGAACCGCACGATGACGTTTTGGACGATGCTGCGATGGTGCGTCCCAATTTCGCTTCGTTGGGGATGGGGGTACGCAAGAGGGCCGAGCGCGAACTCAGCGGTGAAGTAAGGCGCCAGGTTATCGAGCTCGATTATGTGTGCGCTGACAATGCGGGTCACATGGTCGAGCACACGGAGGCTTTGCGCACCTTGCTCCGCCTTATTTTCCCGCGGCTGCTTGTTCACCAGAAATTTGCGGCGGCCGAGCAATCCAGCTTCAGGGTCACGGGTGCGGTCGCAGCAAATCCGCCGCTGGCCCAGCTCGTTGTTGCGACGGCTGCGGCGCTTGAGGCCGAGCTGGGTCAGGAGGTAGTTCGAGCGAATTGGCCGACAGTCCTGCGCTCGCTGCATGAGGAGCTCGCCAACTGTTTTCCGGAACCGGTGCGGGCTCCCCGCCCGCCCGCCGGCGTTCGTCGTGTCCGGCCGGCCAAGCCGTTGCCGCAAGTCCGGAAGGAAACTGCCGTTAAACCTTCTGTCGTGGAGCCGCCACCGCCCCCACCAGCGCCGTCGCCGGCTACCGAACCTGAATGGGATCTGATGCCATGAAGCGGAGCTTGTTACTCCATTTCCCGTGCCGCGATGCGGTATTTGACTGGTTCGGCGACGACTCGTCGGATCCGCCACGGGTCACGATCGACCTGCTCGCACAGCAGAGAGATTATGAGTGGCTCCCGGGCAATGGCGACCGGCGGGTTACTTGCCAGGCGTGCGGTGACCCGAGAGCCCGCTACGTTGGTTGTCGCCAGCGTGGAAACGGTCGTGATCTGCTTTACCTGCGCCGCTATCCCAGCTCTGCGCGGTGGCACAAGCCCGGTTGCTTCTCGTATTCCGCCGACTTGGTCGCGCAAGACGAAGGAGCGCAGCCAATCGGGGGCCCTCAGCCTGGTGGAGATTTTGCCGCCCTGTGGCGCGATGTCGGAGATCCTGAGTATCGCGTTGTAGCGATGCGCCGGCGCAAGGCCGGTCACAATGCGGCCGTCGGTGCATCGAGCCGGCGTCATTTCAATCGGGTCAACGTCAGTTTGCACCGGTTGGCGCGCGATCTTTTGCAGCGCTCCGGCGTGTGCTCCTGGCGACCCGAATACAAATATGCACGTGATGAAAGGGTGTTTAACGGCTTGGTGAAAGGAGCTCTGAACGACATCGCGGGGGCGGGGGAGGCCGCCTACGCCGTCCTTTCAAGCCTGCCGGGCGCGAATTTCATTCCGTGGTCATTCCTCAATGAGCGCGACCGGAAGGCCCCGGCGGAAATGACGGCATGCGTGGGGTTCGGATTCATCGAAAGCTTGGGCCCCGAGAACGAGCGCGGAGCCAGGCTCATGCACCTGAGCAATTATCCTGATCGTCCGGTCCTCGTGCCGCGCGTGGTGCTCGACCATGAAGGAAAGAAGCCGGCCTCGCCACTGCACAGCTTACACGCGCATCCTGCCTGGGTAATCTTTGTCGCGTCGCTCTTTGGCGAGACGTGGAAGGTTCACGCGATGGTGCCAATTCGCTTTTCAACCGTCGGACTGATCCCGGTTGAAAGTCTTTTTGAAGATCAAATGGTGCGGCGCCTGATCGACGAGAAGCGTTCGTTCATTCGATGGTTACTACCGCCGCCCGAACTCGCGGGCTCGAGATATATCCCGGACTTTCAGCTCACCGACACGGTGGCCAAAGAGTTTGTGGAGGTGTGCGGGTTGATGCATGACCCGATGTATGCGGCGAATATTGCCCGCAAAAAGAAGCTCTTGGTAGACCGGCTCCTTATTTGGGACGCCCGACGGCCTTTGAATCGGTTTAGGTGTCCGCCTTCGGAAGTGGTTAAATACCAATAGTCAAAGAGGCTGCCGCGCGACCCTGCGCGGCCAACTCCGCCGGAAACGAAGGCCGTGCTAGAGTAAGTCAGCATGAACCCCCCACCCCCCAATCAGAAAACCCCGGCAAGCGCGTCGGAAACTCCTTCGGCCGCCGGTGCACCTGTCGAACCCAAAGCTACGGCGGCTACGAATCTTCAGGCCGCGATTCTGCAGTTCGGCCTGCAGTACGACGTGCCGGTGCCCCTTGAATACTTTGACGCGCTTATCTCTCGCAGTGGAGCCTTTCGCGCACGCGCGGATGGTCGGTTGAATCTGGAGGAAGTGCGAAGCCGGGCGGCAGTGAAGCCTTCGGAATTAGCCCGCTACCTCCGTAACGAGCCCCGAGCTGCTCCAACGCAGAACTAAGCCCACACAATGTAAGTTCGCGGAAGATATGTCCGCTTCTGTGAACATCTTGTCCTAGAAATCCGTGTAAACGGTTAGGCCCGGAATCTGCCGGTTTTCTTGAAAACCTGCAAACGCCGGGTCGATCGGTGAAGATGCCTCGCTAGGAATCGGTCAGTGCGGGCTCCTCACGGTGGATGAAAAATAAAATTTGAGTGAAGTGGGCTTCATTTTGAAGCACGTGAGACCAGTAGCTTCACATAGCTATCAACGGTATTCTGTAGGTGGGCTTGGAGATCAGCCTGTGAAGGCAAAACTGATTCGTCGGGTGAAAAGGTGGCCGAGCGCACGAGCCAGAAGACGACCCGGCGGGCTACGGAGCCGGCGGCGAAGACCTTGGGCAGGCCCTTGACCTTGCGGGTGCGGATGAGGGAGCGAGCTCCCTGCACGAGGCAGGGCATCCGGGCGTTGAGCTTGGGATTGAGCTCGATGGAGAAATGTAGGTCGGAAAACTCACTGGCTCGCTTGCCATGAGCCTCAGGTATCGCGGGGATGGTGAGGTACTTCTTTGTCTTGGGTCGAACGGTGCCGCCAAAGTAGCGCAACGCGATTCCCACCTGGTTGATCGATACGACCACGTGGTCGCCCTCGACGCGGAAATGGGTGGCCTTCGCAGCCTTAGCAAAAAAATTCGTCCGAGGGGCCCCTAGCGCATTTGGCCGGGACTGTTGCAAAGATATCAGGTTTTTCTTAACCGAGTTTACGGCAGCTTCCCCCAAGATTGGATTTATCCTTTCAGGATGTAGGCCAGCTATGACCCGGTGAACTGCTGGGCTCGCCGTGTCGGATGAGATCTTAAGTTGAATGCCTACGCTCATGATATCTCGCTAAGAAACTGTCAGGGTGGGCTCCTCATTGTGGATTCTCGAAAGGGGGGCGGGGGCATTGCTGCGCTCGATCCTCGGCAATGCAGGCGCCTTTCCTTGGCCCTGCAGCCGGGTTGCAGGGGCTTTGGCGGCTACCGGCTTGGTGGGGGCCGGCGCCGGCGCGGAAGCGGACGGATGCTCCTTTAGGGCAATTTCGATGCAGCACGCCTCGGTCAGGGCCGGTGACTTCGCCGCGAAGAAATCCACCCGCTTGCGCAAGTGCTGCATGACAGTCAGGAACCCCAACTCCGTGGCGGCCGCTAATGCGATCCGGGCAATATCCGCGTTGGATGCGGTCGGGAAATAGCGCTTGGCTACGGACTTCATCTCGTCGGCACTGATGAAGTCCGGTAGCGACACGGTGTGGGTCAGTCGGCGTTGGATCTGGTTCGCGTTCCAACCACCCTTCAGGAACTTGTCACAAGCCTTCGCGAAATACTGTGGTGTGCTGATGAGCGCCACAGGCACTCCGAAATCGATCAGCGCCGTGCGCAGCCAGTCTACCCGTTTGGGTGCCGAGCGCGCGGCGCGATCACTCTGCGGGAAGAGAAAGTGGCTTTCGTCCAGCGTTAGCATCAATTGTCCTGGCTGCAGAGCGTCCTGGATCCGGAGCTTCATTTCGGTCGCCTTCCTTCCGTAAGAGCAGGCCGTGCCGACCGCTCGGGCTATTGAGCGGTAGAGTGTCGCCTCGTCAGTGCCCGACTCCAAGCGGACATAAACTGCTTGGCCAGGGTGCTGCGCACACCAGTTTTTCGCCGCTTCGGTTTTGCCTACTCCCTCGCGGCCTTCAATCAAGATGAAGCTGCGGCTGTGTAGTGCGAAATCCAGCTCCTCAAAGACGGTGCGGGTGATTTGGGTTTCAACGATGTGCCCCTTCGCAGAATCGATTTCCTTCTGGCGCCATTCCCTCAATGCGTCCCAAAGGGTCGGAAGGTTCCATAGCCCACTCTTCAGTGAAGGGGACGCGGGGTCAACGGGCGCGTCCTGCAGAAATCTTGCGAGCTTGGCGCTGTCACACTTGCACAACCTGGTGAACTGATCGACGGGGTAAGAATCTGGGTAAGCCGACTCAGCAGTATATGCACTCTTCAACTCTTCATCGGAACAAGAATCATAGCGGCATCGATCATCTGAATAAGCGGCAAACCCAAGGGAAGCCCTGCGCTCTCCGCGTAGGGGAAAGTCTTCCTCGCACATCAGTTCCTCCCGGACAACCCGAACCTGGTCGGCATTGTAGATTTGCCCTTTTGCCATGCCAAATTTGTGCATGGAAGGAGTGCCAATCCGCGATTGGTTGGCGTCGAGAAAATCGGAGGCGAAGCGCTCTATTCCCCCTTCCCGCCAGGATAGCTGCTGCAACCACCAAAGCATGGCGATCTCTTCAGGATCGGACAGTTTTTGGCAGCGGGCTGCGACTTGGTTTCCAAGCAAGCCGCGATCATACTCCACCGAAGAGGCGAAGGCATCGGGCCGGAATTGCTTTTTTTCAGCGGTTTGGCGTCGAGTCTGCATGGGAGTTTTGTTCCTTCCTGAGTTGGGCAGCGATTTCCAGGCGGGAAGCCGGCACACGATGGTCCGCGCTCAGTTCGCGTCGAAGTTTGGTGGCCTTGCGGGTCGCGGTGAATTCCGCGCGCTGGCCCGCCTTGATGGCCTCCTGTTCCGCGGCGATTTCACGGCCGGTCTCAATGGTTGAATCGTCGGCGATAACCGGCCGGAAGGGCGACGGTGCATTGTCTGGGAAGTGGGCGGCAATCTCCTTGTAGCGCGTGTGAAGGGTCCGGTTGTGAGTATCGAGGCTGGCATGTGCCGCGTTCAATTCTTCTCGGGTGGCGGTCATTGCAGGAATTGCGGGGGCAAGTGGAATTACGGCAGCCGTGGCTTCCGAAGGATGCAGCTTCACAAAGCAACTGGTCAGATCATCCGGATTAAAATAAACGTGGATCTCACGGCCGATCAGCCTGGCCGTTACTTCGCTTCGGAAAACCCAATCTTTACCACTGGACCTAATCGTCAGACCGTTTCGAGTGACCTTCAAAACCGCACGGTGATTGGCCAACAGGTAGCGGGTTTCATCCGAGAGTTTCACGAGGGGCTTTGAATAATCGAAGAGCGCATCCCATGCCGCCCGTGGAGATTGACCACAAAGTGATCCGTCCTGGCGCTCGCTGTTATAGTCCTCACAGATTCGGTTTAGGCGTTCAATCCACTCATCCCGATGGAGAAAGCACTCGTGAGCTGGCTTGCGCCCGGCTTCTACGTCTAGCTTGTTCCGCTGGACGAGCTCGAATTTCTCGGTCATTTCGTTCCGGCCGCAATACCCAGGTTGATCCTCCATGAGGTCTTGCAGCATGCCAATGATGCGCTCTGCCACTTTTGAACGGGCATTCCCTGGCTTGGAGTGCATGAATTTCACTCCCCATTCCCGCAAACCGGATTCGGTTTCTATCGGATCAATGGCAGCGCCACTGGCCTGAACACCTTTGATGATCTTCGAGCTGCGCCAAATGCCATTTTCAAAATGATACCCACAGCGGGGCAAGCCGTAGCTGTCATGCGTGCGCAGGATCAACCCTCGAATCACCGCTGCAGTGTAGTTGCGTTCACTGTGGAGTGCAAAAGCGAGGACGCGCCTGGCCCGCACATCGACCATAGGCAGGAACTGCCCGCGCATAATGTGAGTCTGCCCACTTTCATCTTCTTCCCAGTAATATAAAGGCAAGGTAGTGTCGTCTGACTGATACCAGTCACCGGGAAATGTGTCTGACCAATTGCGGCTGATATACGCGCCGTTGAGCTTCGCTCCGCGTGGGCCAAGGTGCCAGGGGCGCAGGCGCTCAACCTCAGGCAATACCAGACGGGCGATGGATTCGGGCACGTACGATTTGCTAGATGGGTTTGCGAGATACGCAGAGGCCGCGCCTGGTGAGAGCAGGTGATCCCGCAGCGCCTCACGCCAGGCGCGGCGGAGGGAACCCTTCTTGAGCGTGTGGGCGATCAGTAGGTCAATATCCTCTTTGGTCGGGTTGAACCGGGGTGCCCGACCAGGGCTTTCCAGTCGCATGTCTCGAATGGCCCCCGGAACCTCTCCACCTGCAATCCATCGATCTAGCTTGCGGCCGAAGTTCTTTGCCAGGGCCGCTCGGGTCAAGGCCATCGGCAGCCCGCTATCATTGAGAGCAGAGATGATGATCCGCCGGGCCCGCAGGTCGACGCTGCCCTGGTCAATCAAGTGCTGATATTCGATCAGGGCGTTGTCCCAGATTGCGAGTCGTTCTCCATCGGTAAGCCGACTGGTGTCTTTCACCGAATTGACGGCGGAGGAAAGGCTGGGGAGCTGTTGGGCGTATTTCTCGAATGCGGCCGGCTGCGCCTTCCGCACCAATTTGCCCGGAAGGTAGATCGCCAAATCTTTGAAATCACCCTTGCCCCCGTCCCGTTCGAGAACGCGATCGAACACTCGCCAGAAATGCCGGGGGGTGATGGGGTGCCCGAAAACAGAGGGATAGTCGCGCAATCCGGCAGCCTCAATCTCTGGCCGTCCCCAGCGCCCGCTGCAGTGCAACTCAATCGCACTGGCAAGCGCCTGGCGCAGTTTGTGGGCATGCTGCTTGGTCTTCGCGTTAAGTCGATTCCAGCCAGAGATAGTGAGTCCAGATTGCATTTCTTGGTTCGCGGCCTTGGCGTTTTGGGGTTGTGGCTCAGTTTTTGAAGTATTGGGCATGCCTACAATAACACTGCCGGCCAAATCCCCCTGGAATGGGAGGGCACGCTCGGGCTTTGCGTAGCCATAGCTCAGCCTGTTAGCAGCGTGAGGGGCCTCCCCCAGGTTGCTGTGTAGGCGGGCAATTTGGCTCTGACTGGACGCGCTCTCGTTCATCGGGCAAAGAGTTTGGCGATCCGCGAGAGAACCTCATTAGTGGCGCGGTGCGTGAAAATGGGGGCGGGTGCCGGTGCTGTTGCCAGCTCTTCTCCAACATTGGGCTGGGTTAGCCCATATCGCTCCATGAGTTGTTTTTTCCCGATTGGAACGCCGACGCTAATAAGGAATTCGTCAATCCGCAGTTCCCGATCAACGTTGCCGCAGGTGGGAGGCTTCAGCTTGAAATAAGCACGCGGAGTCACGTCGCCGAAACTCATCCGAATGACCTGACTGTCCACGTAATGCTGGAGGGCATCGGTGATCATCTCGGCATCGCTTGATTGGAGCTTGGCTAGGTCATCGCTCTGTGGGTTGGAACCGGTGCCGCTGGCACCGATGGAGCTCATGGTGGCTAGATCGCCCCCCATCCAAATTCGCGAGATTGCGCGATCCATGCGATCGACCAATGCTTGGTGTGGGGGCATCCCGGTATGGTTCAACTCCAGAGCGTTAATGCTGGTGCTCTCGTCAGTGACAATGGCGAGGTCCTCACCGTAGCCTTCAAGTGCATTCTTGATCTCGTCCCACTCTTCCGAGCCTTTGACCGCGCCGGTCTTGGCGTGCAGGGGCGGCATGCCAAACTTCTCCATGCAGCTGACCCAGGCTTTGAGGCCGGCCGGGACCTTGAAAAGATAGGCTATTGAACTGGCAACCATGAGACCGTCGCTCGCGTTGCACATCCACGAGCCGGGGCCGAAGTATTCGTCCAGGTCCGCGCCTTTCAGATCGTTGTCTGAACGCAGATACCGAAGCCGTCCGGTGGTGTTCTCGAAGAAATGGAGCGGCAGAAATTTGAAATCAGCCGTGAGCCCGGCGGGGAAATTAGGCCGCCAGATTATTTCGTGCATGGCGTATTTCAGCCCCACCGCAGTCATCATCTGATTGATGAGCTGGCGCACGCCTCCTCTTTCCATTTCGTTGACACCATCGTACGCGGTGAGGTTATTGTAAAAATACTTCAGGGCTTGGGTATGCTTTGCCGCTTCGGCTGAGTCATCGATGGGTAGAATCTCCCACTGGAGTGCAGACACTGCGCGGGCGCGCTTGGCGGCGCAGGCGGAAATCATATCGTCGCGTTCGATCATCTGTTGCCAGAGCAGGACCGCCTGTTTGATTTCGCCTCGATTGTACGCTTCCAGATTCCAGATCAGCATTGCCGGCGTGAGCCCCCTGATGGGGCTGCAGTAGGTCTGCTTGAAAACACTGACCCGCTGGGCACCGACCTTGGATTGGGATGGGGTATGCATCAGATTGCCCTCCCCGATTGGCAAAAACTCTGTTTGGTCGGATTCAGGATGCCGTTGCAACGCCGTTGCAAACCGCTCAGGCAAGGTTTTGACACCCCGGCGAGGGTGTGGACCCCCACCAATGCGTTTAATGCGGCATTTGGGGCGCTATTGGCAGTCGTTCTCATGACCTGAGCGCCTCCTGGACCTCAATCATCATTTGGTGAAGCTCGCTTTTGTCGGACGAGCCGATGAGTTCGCGGCGCAGCTCACGCTTGATCGGGCCGGGCAGATCGCGGATGAAATCATGGCGGAAGGGGCCGGTCATGTGCCTGATCACATAGTCGCGGTAGCTCTCGACCGGCACGATCACGTTGCGGCGGGTTGCCTTGGCTCCCTTCAGATCAAGACCGACCAGGGCGCCGGCCTCGACCTCATTCAGCAGGTGGTCGGTGCTGACCCCGAGCTTCTTTGCCATCTCCCAAATGGGAATGTTGGCCCGGTTGTTGAAGTCCAGGGAGGCAAAAGGGAAGGCGGATTTTTCGATGAGGTTCTTCATGGGCTCAGCTTCCGGCGCGGGATTCAGCGGTGTTTTTTGTTCTCATCGTCTGCTTTTCCACCTTCTTGGCCGTGGCCTCCATGGAGCCAGAAACCGAAGCTGCGTTTTCCGTGACAGCCGATTTCAGCTTTTTTGCAGCCTCCGCCATCCTTCTTAGCTCAGCGACAGCAGAAGATTGGCCGACCCAATCGCCGGCCGCCTGAGCCGTTTCAGCCTTGCGGATAAGTTCGGCACGCCGTGAAGAATCCCCTGGAGCAACCCCGCCCGATGCGGTTGTGGCAAGTGCTGCAGCCCGCTTGATGTTGCCGGCAGCATCGGTGTTTTTTAGAGTCTGCGTCCGATAATCGGCGGCTTTTATGGCAGCATCAACATCGGTAAGATCGCGATTGGCGTTTTCGAGCAAAGGTTGATTCTTTTTTATTACAATGTCGGCATCCCTCTCGGCTTGTTCGCGGGCACGGAGTGCGTTTGCGTATGACGCGACATCCCTCGTATCCTGGGCATCAAACCATGCGTTGGCTTCGGCCTTTTTTGCGACCTCGACCTTCTGCTTGGCTGCAGCGATGGCTTGAGATGCAGCGCTAGCTTGGGCGGTGGCAGCCTCCTTTTTCTTCAATACCGCATCCCGCTCAGCGCCGGCGATGGCTTGGGCTGATCCTGAGGATACCGCCGCGGCTTTCTCATCGAACTGAGCGTTAATCGCAGTCTCTTCGTCGGGAGACTTTGCTGACGCCAATGCCCGCTGCCGCTCGAATTCTATCGCCGATTTCTGGGCCTCGGCGCGTGCCTGTTCAACTTGTTTGAAGCGAGATAACGCAGCATCGATCGCCGAAGTCGCGCCATTGTAGGCGGACGCTAGAGCATCAGCTTGTGCCGTCGCGGCCTTGATGTACGTTTCTGAGGCAGCTCCGATTTCCTTCATGCCGTCAGCAGCCTTGCGGGATTGCTCGCCAGTCCCAGCCATAGCATCTCGGGCTTTCTCCGCAGATGAAACAAGGAAGTCGAACCCCTTCTGTATCAGCGGTAGAATGCCGAGAATGACGGCAAGAGTCGCCGTGATCGGATTGGAGGCAAACGCAGCGGTCAAGGCGCGCCATGCTTTGGCCATACCGAAGATCGCGCCTTCGCCGCCGCGAGCTACCGTCGTCAATCCTTCAAAGGCATCTTTGGCCTCACTACCTTTGCGTCCGAACTGGCTGATCGCGTCCCCCGCCTCGCGTGCGGCCTTGCCCGTTCCAGCAGTGGCCGACTGAGCTTCTTTGCTGGAACGCGCCAAACTCTTGAGCTGGTCATCGGTGGCCTTGATGCCTTGTCCTTCCAGGACTGTTCGGATCTTGATTTCCAGTTCAGTCATGACGGAGTGTGATCAGGATTGCGGTCAACTGCGCAAGGCACCAGGCAGCCAGACCGGTTCGCCAGTCTGCGGACGCCACGCTCAAAACAACGAAGCTACAGCCCAAAAGCACGCCCGTTGCACGGTGGCCGCAGGCGTAGATTCCGAGGCCAGGCACGAAGAGCACTGCAAAATGAGACCAGGAGAGCATGCGGCAGCGTGATTTAGTAGAGAGATTCAAAGGGATTGGGTGGGCACGTGGGCACGCTGAGCCGGTCCACATCCGCAATTCCTTCCGCGTAAACTTTTTCGATTTGGGCCCTGAGGGAATGCACCTGCTTGTACAACGTGTAGATCTCGCCTATCACTTTCTCAGATGCGGCGAGCGTGTCGCCAAACTTGCGGGAAATCAGATGCTCATGCCGGTAGAATTCAATGAGCCGAGCCAGGGATGGATTGCTTTCACGGGCTACCAATGCACCATAGGAGCTGCGGCAGTTTGGGTAGCTTTGTCCGACCCGATCCCACAGTTTTTCTGCCTTGTACGAAAGTTTCCGCACTTTCGATTCAAGGGCGGGCTCGAATGAAAGCAGACCGGAATCAGCGATCTGGATCAGCGTTGTGTGAAGCTCCGGCGGTAACATCAGCATGGCGCGATCCAATAGGTCGGCGCATAGGCCGAGAGATGTCTCGCGACGGATCTCGTCCTGGGAAAGTCCTGTAAATGGCGTGGGGATTTTGTGTTTAGTTTTCATGCGGATTTTGGATTCTCGTTTGTGTGGTTCTCTTTGTGCTAGCGGGAAAGTTTGATCACGATAGTCAGTGTGCCGGTCGCGGGATCGAACGACGATTGCGGTGCAAATTCCTTCGGTTTCCGGTGGCGTTTGTAGAAAAGATGCAGGGCACTCGGACTGGCCTTGATGCCAAATTCAGCCTGGAGCCGCTTTCTGGCCTCCACGTAAGACACACCACAGCAGTCCGGGCCGCCGGTAGTGAGCCAGGCGATCAATTGCTGGATCTGATGCATCGGCATCCTGTCCAGGGGAGAGCGAACGACTGGCTTTATCGTTACGCGTCGCGATGGTCCGGAAGTGTTCATGGTGATTTCAGCGAAAAAGTTCAGGCCGTTGCATCTTCGTGAGTGCGTAGGCGTCCGTGTCACTGATTCCAGGTTTGTCCTGCTTTACCTTCTCAATGGCCATGGCGACCTTGCCGAGGATCGTGTCTCCTTTGATCAAGTTCAACGCGCGCAGGTCATTGGACCGCGATCGGGCGAAACTTTGGTCGACTGGTTTAAGGCCTGTATAAAGAGGATTCATTATTCGGTGGTGGATGCCTGCGATTTTTTTGGGGGTAAACGGCGGCGGGTTCCGCCCCGCCGCCGCCAACCCTCCATCTAGGCTGCAGGCGCCGAGCTGGGTTCCTTTGCCGAAACTACTGGCGAAAGGAATTTGAGGAGGTCGCCATCATCCCGTTTGAGAGCTTCCTCGAAAATCTCGCAGCAAAGCCGGGCAGTGCGCGCCGCATTTTGGCGTCTGGTCATGTCCGAAAGCTTGGCGAAAATGACTTGAGCCGTTCTGCAGTCATCGGTCGCAAGGGCGGCTGTCCTGGCTTGCTCGTCAGACGCCATAAACGGCCGCATCACCCCGGCGATCGTGCTGACCTTGCGGTCAAAGATCGGCCTCAGAAGCGCCATTGCCCGATGCTTCATCGGCTTCACTGCTTCGCAGAGATTGTCCAGGGCTTCGTTCATGAGGCCCTCGCTGGCAGCTGACTCGCTGTTGCAAAGTTGGATCTGGCGTTCCAAGACGGTCAGCTCGGAAAGGGCTGAAGCGTCGCGGTAGCTCGTGCCGGCAAGTTCAGCTCGCCTGTGCTCCATAGCGGCGGCATCGGTTTTGCAGCGGTCTTGCGACTTGGCGATTTTCTCGATCGTACGGAGGTGACTTCGGAGTGCGTCCAAGTCCCTCGAAATGTCATTTTTGCAATCAGTTTTCATAGGTAGAGATATGGTTATTCAGCTGGGGCAGATTCGTCCGGAGACCAAATCCTGACGCATAACACCGCCTCTATTTTCCGCCTTGCGCGCACTGATCGACTGATCCCGGCGGCGACATTTCTAATTGTCTGCGGAGCGTACCCAGTGTTTCTTGCCAGGACTGCATGCGACCACCCCAACCCAGCAAGGATGGCTTTGAGTCTTTGAGAAGGTATTTTTGTCTCAGTCACAACCAACCGCAATGCTTACTAAGTAAGCAGCTGTCAAGAGAACGTTGATGAGTAAGAAAACTATTGGCGATCGGGTTAGGGCGCTGCGGCAGCAGGCTGACCTTTCTCAGCGCGCGTTGGCGTCGAAAATCGGGGTGTCTCCGGCAGCGATTGGCCGCATGGAATCTGAGTTTGATTACGTGACTTCTCGACCGACGATTATTGCGCTAGCTCAGCTTTTCTCGTGCGACGCGGATTGGCTCGAATTCGGAACAGGCGAGCAATCACTCCCGAGAAAGAAAAATGAGGAAGTAGTGCGCCATGATCGCTCAATAAAATCGTTCTTAGACTCTTTACCCAAAGAGGTGCGATCAGCCCTGGCAGAGCATTGGCTTGCGGGCGGACACTACCTGGATATGGAAAGCCTTCTTGATATAGCTCTGAAAACCCGAGCGCCATTGCCCAATAAGGAAGAGGAGAAGGAGTTTCAGTGGATGCTTAGAAGGTGGGCACGCCGGCGTGCCCGTGGCAGAGCTGCCATTTTCCACGGAATTGAGATTTTAGATATGCTGGCTAAGTTACTATTGGACGAGCACATAAACGAGGGCGCAAAAAAGACTACCTCTCAATTGCCATGACGAAAGGATGTATTGTGGAGTACATTTTTCTATAGCTCCAAATGAAATCTCCGTCGAAGATTTATTCCCCACCTGCATTTGTAAGCGCATTTCGGATATCTGGACTGCTCTGTCTGCTTTTGGCAGTCGCGGGATTTATCACCGGCATAGTTGGTGAAACGTCACTCTGGCTTGGTGTTGGCCTCGTGCTCGCGGCGCTGGGCAATTTCCTTTATGCGGACATGGCCGACGCCCTTGCTCGCACGCACTGGCGTGTGGATCTCTTGGCTCATCAGCTGCAAATCGTGATCAGTGAAGCTGAATTGACTGTAGCACGCCGCAGCGCTGCTGAGCGCGAAGCACAGGCGTCTCAGGAGGCCGAAATCCAGCGAGTCTTAGATCAACAGCGAGCTGGCTTAGAGAGACCAACGTCAGCTCATGACAATGGGTAAGAAGGAGTCTCCTTCGTGCGTAACTCGAAATAATGGCTCATGCAGGATGCTTGAGACCTGCATGCATCGCCTATTTTTCCCTTTTACTTAACACCTGACATTCACGGAGGAAATGTCCGCTTGTTCTGGCTCCTATACGTTGAGCCAATAACTTACGCAATTTGCGGCTTCGAAATAAGCGGACATTTACAAAGTGCTCGAAATCGGGGCGGCTGATTTCCCAAATGCCTGATCGTCAGCAAAACATTGGATACGATACCCTGCTTCAGGGATTCCTGAGAAGCAGACATTTCCTCCGTGAATCCACAACAATCACGACGAGGTGGTGCCCAGGGTGGGACTCGAACCCACACGCCCTTTCGGGCAAAGCATTTTAAGTGCTCTGCGTATACCATTCCGCCACCTGGGCCTACTCAGGCTGGACATTCGCAAAAACCGGCTGAGAGACCAGCCAAACTTCTGACCAAAAAATGACGAGCAACGATCAAACCTGCGGCGATGTTACACAGACCTTTCCCGGGCTTGCTGGCCAAAACCCCGACAACGGCACGCGCGTCCAGAACCGGCGCCTACTAAAGGCTGCGAAGGTCGTGGCCCTTTACCGTCATCAGAATGCGGATATATCCTTTTTTGCCGGTGGGTATGTTCTGCTTTGGCGTATGAAGGCCACAGGCTGGTCGTCAGATCTTTCGGATCCCAACAGATCTCGTCCGGGCGCCATGGCGGTTTCCGTGACCGGCCAAGTGTTCGTCGCCACTGGTGGCAACTACTGGAACGGCGCGACTGAATGGTCGTTGATTTATACTCCCGCCACCGTGGCGCCTTCCACTGCCGTCTAAATGAGCGCCACGATCTTCAGTCATCCCACGTCGTCCGGAAGCGTCCCGAGTTCAGCCGCCGAGCAAGTGGACAAGAAAGTGGACAAGAATTTTTTCTTTGCTACGGTAAGTCGTTCTTTCGCAGCGAGAGCTTGCTTGTCCGCAGGAGATTTTAAGTCTGCTGCGTATACCATTCCGCCACCCGGGCAGGGTTTGGGATTGCCGTGGCAGAATTGCGGAATGAAGTGGGCCCTGTGGCAAGAGTCTTCCCTCATCCAACCCTGAGCAACGGTCCGGTGTCGTACACGACGGTCCGCACCGGCGCATGAAGATCGGATTCCTGGGAGGCAGTTTTGATCCGGTTCATTTTGGGCACCTGATTGCTGCCCAGGATGTCTATGAACAGTACCATCTCGACCGGCTCTTTTTGGTGCCCGCGGCCCAGGCCCCGCTGAAGCCGATGGATGTGCAATCGTCGGTGGAGGACCGGTTGGCGATGTTGCAGGCGGCCTGTGAGTGGGATCGCCGTCTGGAGATCGCCGACTACGAGCTTCGCAAGGGTGGCATGAGCTACACGATCGATTCGGTGCGCCATTTCCGGGCGCAGTTTCCCAACGACGAGCTGTTCTGGATCATCGGGGGAGACCAGCTGCCCTTGCTGCACAAGTGGAAGGACATCGACGAGTTATCGAAACTGGTGGAGTTCATCTTCCTGGAGCGCCCCCGCCATCCCGACAAGCCCCACACGGACATTCCGGGTTTGCGACTGCACCGGTGTGACGGCCATCTGATCGAGATCAGCTCGAGCGAACTCCGGCTCCGCGTGCGCGAGGGGCGCTCGCTTCATTATTTTTGCCCTCAAAAAGTAATCGCCTATATCGAGAGCAAGCAACTGTATCGCTGAAACGATGAAAACCAAGACCGTGCGAAAGCCTGCGAAGCCGACCACCAAATCCACTGCGAAGAAACCGGCCAAGGCCCCGCGCAAAGCCGACCCGACCCTCAAGCTGTTGAAGGCGATCGTCCAGACCCTCGATGGCAAGAAGGCGGAGGACCTGAAGGTCCTCGATGTCAGCAAACAATCGAGCATCACCGATTACCTGGTCCTTGCGAACGGCAACTCCGAGCCGCATCTCCGCGCCTTGCGGGTGGAGCTGGAGAAGACCTTGGATAGCATGCAGGCTCGCATTCTGGGCATGGACACCGGGCAGGGTAGCGGTTGGACCGTGGTGGATGCCTTTGAGGTTATGATTCATCTCTTTACGACAGAAAACCGCCGGGTTTATCGCTTGGACTCGCTCTGGAAGGATGCGACAGAAGTTTCTTTGGCCAAATTACTTAAGTAATATCAAGCGGCTGCTATATATTAGCGTCGGTAGGTTCCGCTCGCGCGGAATCATTACATTCTATTACCAATACAAGCTTAATTACGCCTTGTAATAGGGGTCTGTTCGTAGTCTGATGCCTCTGCTCGCATATCATTTGCGAGACACATAAAAATAACCGCATAATAAATAATCCCATGAATAATCGTTCCTCCAAGGGCTTCACGCTCGTTGAAATCATGATCGTCGTGGTCATCATCGGCCTCCTGGCCGCCATGGCCATTCCCGCCTTCCAGAAAGTCCGTCAGGCTTCCCAGGATAAGGCCGTTCTCAACAACGCTCGCCAGCTTTCCGGCGCTGCCGACCAGTACTACCTGGAATACGGTGGTTCTGCCGTCAACAGCGTCAACCTGATCGGCGCGACGAACTACGTCAAAGCCCTCAACACGGTTGCCAGCGAGACCTATCCCACGGACTTCACCCAGGGCATCACGATCACCATCACCGGTGTCGCTGGTCTCCGCACGATCACCTACTCGCCGTAATTGGTGTAGTTGAATCATTCTCAAAGCCGCCCCTCACCGGGCGGCTTTTTTGTGCCCGTTTTCCCGCCGTTCGATTGGAGGCTTTCGGTAAAAGAGGGTGTTGTTCTGTCGGGATATTCTGATTTGTAGAAAGCGTCGGGAGCGTGCGTACCCATTACTCCACATGAAATTACTTGAACTGATCCGCGCCGACCGGCGCATCGTCCTGCTGATCCTGACCAGTTTGCTGGCTTTCCTGCTGGGGTTCATCGTCTTGCCGCCGGACACGGCCCTCGCGGTAATCACGGCCGGTATGGGTGGTCACTCTACGCTCTGGCCAAGGCGGACCGGCCGTGGGCCGGTTGGCGGCAGGAGTTTTCCCCGGGCATCCTGGCGCTGATCATCGGCTGCGGGCTGCTGCTGCTGGTGCACGAGCAGTATGGGTTCAAGATTCTGATGGATGAGATCATGCTGCTCGGGACCTCGATGGGCATGCACTTTGACAAGCATCCCCTGGTGCCGATCCGCGGGCATGACCTGCAGGGGGCCTTTCAGCTGCTGGAGGGGCGGCTCGACAAACGGCCGTTGTTCCATCCGTTTTTGGTTTCAACCCTGCATGATCTGACCGGTTACCGGCCGGAAAATGCCTTTGTCCTGAACACCGGCCTGATCTTCGTGCTGCTCGGGCTGGTCTACCATACCGGGCGGAAGATCGCCGGCAAACTGGCGGGAGTGTTGGCGGTGCTGTTGCTCACGAGCCTGCCGCTCCTCGCCCAGAATGCGACCGGGGGCGGATTTGAGGTGCTCAATCTGGTCATGATCATGAGCACGCTCGCCCTCGGTATCCGTTACGCCGAGCGTCGCGATGCCGTGAGCCAGCAGGCCTTGCTGCTCTCGGCCGTGCTCCTGGCGCAGACCCGCTACGAATCGATCCTCTTCCTGCTGCCGGTCGGATTACTCATTCTTTGGGTCTGGTGGGAAAAGCGGCAGCCGGTGCTCGCCGGCGGCATCGTCTGGGTTCCACTGCTGTTTCTGCCGGTGGCGTTGCACCAGAAGATCTTTTCCGTGCGAGCTGCTTCCTGGGAAATGGCCAGCCAGCCGGGTTTCGACCGGCCGTTCTCGCTCTCGTACATCGGGACCAATCTCCCGCACTGGCTGAATTTCTTTTTTGATCCAACCGGGGAGAATTCCAACTCGATGGTGCTTTCCATCCTCGGCCTGCTGGCCCTGCCGTTCCTGCTGCTGTGGGCGGGGAAGACGCTGCTGCGGCTCAGGGAAACGCCGCCGGTACAGGCGGCGCTCGCGATTTTCACCCTGGGTTTCGCGGCCCACACGCTCCTCATGCTGTGTTATTTCTGGGGCCGGTTCGACGATCCGGTGATCCGCCGCCTCAGTCTGCCGCTGAATCTGTGGCTGGTGCTGGCGGTCGTGACGGTCGCGGCCCAGGCCGCTCGCTGGAAACACACGTGGCCGGTCCTGATCGGCGTCACCCTGTTTGGCACCTTCTTCTCCTCGCTCCCGACCATGGCCCGGCACGATTACTCCTTTGATTATTATGTCGGGCGAGAGATGGAGTGGCGCCGGGACTTCATCAAGGCGCACCCGGAAAAGGATTACCTCTTCATTGACAACGATGCGATCATCTGGATCACCCACCTCGTTTCCGCGACGCCCATCCAGCAGGCCTTGAACCGGAAGGGCGTCATCCAGTTCAATTTCCGCAATCACACCTTCACGGCCATCTATGTATTCCAGCGTTATACGGTGGATCCCTCGACGGGAGCGATGACCGTGCAGAAAGAATATGACCTGGGCCCGGACTACCAATTGGAGCCGGTCGTGGAACGTCGGTTCACGCCCCTCACGGTGAGCCGCATCAGTCGGGTGACGGCCATTGCCGACGGGCCGACGACGCTGCCGGTGACCGCGCCAGCGCCCATGGCGAAGCTCACGCCCGTCGAGCGGGAGAAGGCGCGGCAGGAATACTTCGAGCAACTGATCAAGCGCCTGCCCTGAGCCGTCCTTGTGAGTTCATCGTCCGCCAGTCTGGTTTCGACCCTGCGCCAATCCTGGCTGCGGCTGGGCCTCTTTGGCCTGTCGGCGGTGGTGGCGGTCTATCTGGGTTTCTTGCATTTTTCGGTTCCGGAAGCCCTGCGCGTGGTCCGGGAAGCCGGCTACTTTGTGCTGCTGTTCACCTTTGCCCTCTGGCTCCTGGCCCTCTGGCGCTGGCTAAGGGAGGAGGCCGGGGCGGGTCACACCCCGCGACCGGGAAGCCGCGATCTGTGGCTGGCCGCCGGGCTGGTGGCCGTGCTGACGGCGCTGGCGCTCACGCACGAGAGCTTCCGCAGCAAGATCCTCTACGACGAGTACGTGCTGCAGTCCACGGCTTACAACATGCATTTCTTCCGGGACAACTCGGCGATGGTCCGGGGGTATGATATCCAGGGCGTGTTTCTTTCGGTCGACAGCTATGTCGACAAGCGGCCGGGCTTCTTTGCCTTCCTGCTCTCGTGGCTGCATGATCTGACCGGTTACCGGACTGCCAATGTGTTTGTGCTGAATGGCGGGCTGTTTGTCGCGGGGCTTGGTCTCGCGTGGTGGCTGGGGTGGAAACTGAACGGACGTCGCGGCGGTCTGCTGGCCGCCGGCCTGTTGGGCACGCTGCCCCTGTACGCGTTGAACGCCACCGGCGCCGGGATGGAGTTGCTCAATCTTTGCATGCTCATGCTGGTGATCATCACGGCGGCGGCCTGGCTGGCCCGTGCGGATGAGATTCGTCTCACCGTCTTGGTGCTCTCGGTGCTCCTGCTGGTCCAGTCGCGCTACGAGTCGGCGGTATACGTCGGACCGGCTGCGCTCGCGATCTTGCTGGGCTGGTGGCGGGCCCAGCGACTGGTGCTGCCCTGGGGAGTGATCGCCGCCCCACTGCTGCTGATCCCGGTCGCCTTGCAGCAGGTGGTGGTTTCCAACAGCCCGATCATGTGGGAACTCCACGAGAACCAAACGGCGCGCTTCAGCCTCGATTATTTGCAGGCGAATCTGGCGGCGGCCTGGGCGTTTTTCTCGAGCACCGGCATGACTCAACCCAACTCTCTGCTTCTCGGGCCGGCGGGTCTGGTATCCCTGATCGTGGTGGCCTGGGCCTTGGTGCGCGGCGGTCGTTGGCGGAATGGCTTCTCTGCGTTGCAGCAGAGTCTGCTCCTGTTTGGTGCCGGCATCCTGGGGGTGACGGTGTTGATCATGTTCTACTACTGGGCGGGCTTCGATGATCCGATGGCCGCGCGATTTGCCCTGCCTTTGCACCTTCTGTTGGCACTCGCGGTGGTCGTGGCGGCGTCCCGGTGGGACCGCGCCTGGCCGGCCAGCTGGGTCGGACTCATCCTTGTGGCCGCCTTCCTGCTGGGTTCTTCCTCACCCAAGCAGGCGTACCATTTCTACACGCACACGGGGAACGATGAGCTGGCCTGGGAAAAACGCATCGTGGAACAACGCCCTGCCATGAACCGGCTCGTGCTCACCAACAAGTCGCCGCTGCCCTGGCTGATTGAGCGCACCTCGGCGATATTGCTGGACCGGGCGCGCGCGGTGGCCGACCGCCTGGCCGTGCAACTCACGCAGCCCGACTTCGGCGAGATTTTGGTCACGCAAGGGGCGCGTCCGATGACCAAGGACGGGGATTACCAGCTGCCACCCGAGGAGGTGCTGCCGCCCTGGTTTCATTTGGAGCTGATTGCTGAGCGCCGCTTCGGGACCAAGCTCGCGCGAATCAGCCGGCTGGTCGCGATCGACCTGCCACCCGATTTCAAGCCCTCCGCCCCGATCGCCACCGGGCAGGAGGCGGCCCCGGTCGGCGCACCCCTTCGATGAAAGCAGATCCGAGTGAAGCCCAACCCGTGAATCCCCCGCCGGTGGATTCCTCCTCGCCGCGCCGGCTCAGTCCCTGGCTGTTGGTCCTGCTGGCGATGGCGGCCCCGGCGGTGTTTGCGTTGGTGACGGGGAATATCTGGGAGGACTTTTTCATCACCTACCGGTCGAGCCTCAATCTGGTGCATGGCGATGGCTTCGTCTTCGAGACGGGGCGCCGGCTTCATGTGTTCACCTCACCCCTCGGCACGCTCATCCCGGCGGGACTCGCGTACATCATGCACACGGACGACCCGCTCGCGGTCATGGCCGCCTTCCGTGTGCTGGCGTGCCTCGCTCTGGCCGGTGGCTGGGCGCTCACGGCCGGACGCCTTTCCGGGCTCGTCGCGCTGGGAGTGACCGCCGCGTTGTGGCTGTTGGATGCCAAACTGGCCGCCTACTCGACCAACGGGATGGAGACCGCCTTTCTGGTGCTGTTTGTCATGATGGCGTGGCGGGCCTTGGTGGATGGACGGATGGTCCTCGCCGGGGTGGCCTTGGGCGGAGCCATGTGGACGCGACCTGACGGCTTTGTCTTCGTGGGCGCGGTGGCGCTGGGGGCGATGCTATTTCGTGGTGGTCCGCGGCTGCGTTTTGGCGACTGGCTGCGGATGGGCTGGGTGTCGGGGGTCATCTACGCGCCGTGGTTTTTTTGGGCCTGGAGCTATTACGGCACGCCCGTCCCCAATACGATCAAGGCGAAGGGAACGCACCTGCTCACCACGGACACGCTGCAAGTACTCGCCACCTATCCGTTCCGTTATGTATTCGGCCATTGCTCGGCACATGACGCCTTTCTGCCGCCGTATTTCTTCTTTGGGGGATGGCCCGATTCACTCTGGTGGTTTGGCAAGGTGCTGGCGCTGGCCGCCGCGGCCGTCGCCTTTTGGCCGCGCTGTGCCCGGCCGGCGCGGATCGCCGGACTGGCCTTCATTCTTGGCGGCGCCTACCTCTCCGCAACGACGCGGGCCCCGTGGTACTTCCCGGCCTGGCAGGTCCTGGCGTATGTCGCCATCGGCGGCGGCGTGGCGGCGGTCGTGCAACTGCCGTCGATGCAGGGCTGGAAGAAACGGGGCGTGCTCGGAATGGTCGCGGGACTCGTGTTGGTCCAGGCCTGGCTGTATGTCGCGGTGGCCGTGCAGTTGCGCGAGCAGCAGCGGCTGATCGAGTGGGGCTTGCGCGCGCCCCTGGGCCGGCTCATGGCGCAGGAGGCGGCCAGCCCCCGCGACACGGTGTTTCTCGAATCCTTGGGGTACATTGGATTTTATTCCGGTCTCTCGATGCGGGATACGCCGGGTCTTTGCTCGCCCGAGGTCATCGCTTTGCGGAAGGCCGGCGTCCTCTCGATGAGTTCGCTGGCGAACGCCCTGCATGCGGACTGGGTGGTGCTGCGGGGCATGGAATATTTGCGCCTTTCGCCGGAAGAGCGCGCGGATCTGGAGCGCTCCTACCGTCTCTGGCTCGTGGTCGACAAACGGCCGCAGGTCGAAAGCGTGGCGTGGCTTCCCGGACGGGACTTCCTGCTCTTTGACGCTTACTTCACCGTGTGGCGCCGGATCATTCCGCCGGAGCAGACGCCATGAGCCCGGTTGAGACGGTGCTCCGGGGATTGGTGGTCGTCTCGGGGTTGTTCCTCCCGGGAGCGGGTTGGGCCTTGGGAGGCCGCTGGCCGCTGGCGTGGTTTGCTGCCGCGGTTTTTTCAGCTCTGGCAATTCTCGCCGGTGTGGTCGGCTTCGCGAGTCTCGGAATCGCGATCACGCTGGGCTCGATGGGGACGTGGCTTTTCGTGGTGGCCGCGGCGGGTGGGATATATTGGTGGAAACGGCGATCCTCGGTCGGCGCTGAGCGGGGCGACTGGTCTGAGTCGTGGCTGGCCTGGCCGATCCTGCCCATGCTCACCGTGGCCGTGTGGCGGGCGGCCGCGCAACCGCTGCCCGGGGCCGATGCGGATTTTCGCTGGGATCATCTGGCGCGACTGCTGGTGCAGACCGGAGCGATGGATCATTATCCGCCCGTCACGGCCGAAGCTTTTGGCCAGTATTTTTGGGCCGATGGAATTGCGCCGTTGGTGTCAGGCGTGTACGCGTGGACCTACCTGGCCGGCGGCAGCATGGCGAAGGTTTGGACGGCGATTCCGGTCCTGTTTCAAGTGGTTGGGATGCTTGCTCTGGCGCATGCGCTCGCCCGCTGTTGGCAGCCGACGGCACGGGCGGGCTGGTTGGCGTGCGGCCTGGTCGGGGCGACCATGCTGCTGCAGTTTTCTGTGAGTCTGGGGCAGGAAACGGGATTCACGGCACTGGGTGCGGGGGGCATGATCCTCTATCTGATGCACTGGCGAAAAGACGGCGCAGCGCGGTTGTTGGTGCCGGCGGCCTTGTGTGCAGGCTTGGCCGCGTGCGCACGGGAATACGGCGCCCTGTTCGGAGTGATCGGATTTGTCTGGGTTGGTTGGTTGGGGAGAAGCTTTTGGAAGCTGATTTTGTTCGGCGGGATTTCGGCAGCGCTGCCGTTGGGCTGGCACCTGCGGGTCTGGCTGATGACGGGCAATCCCCTTTTCGCCCATGATGTGCACGGGTTGTTTCCGCTGAACCCGGTTTTTCACGAGTGGATGCGCGGGTATGTGGTCACTTACGGGAGCGTCTTCAGCCATGCCTCGGGCTGGTGGGAGATGGGGCGATTGCTGGCGATCAGTTCGATTCCGGCGACCGCGGGACTCGTGGCCGGGATGATCGTGTGGCGGCGCCATCCTGGAGCAATCGGTTGGGTGGCCGTGGGGGTGGGGACAGCGGCGGTCTGGGTGGCGTCTGTGCCGTTCACGGCCGGGGGCTTGTTCTATTCCATGCGGGTGCTCAGCCCGCTGCTGTTGCTCGGGTGTGCGTGGGGTGGCGCCGCTCTGGCGCGCTGGGTGCCGCAGCGACAGAATCTCGCCGCCGTGCTGCTGGGATTGGCGCTCTTTGGCGTGGACGCTTCGCTGCGTGCATTGACAATCCCGCTCAATCCGTATGCGACCGCTCCCGGGGAATGGTTGCATGCGGGGTATCAGTTGCAGGCGGATTTCACCGAGCGGGATGAGCCATTTATCCAGGCCGTGACCCGCCGGGTGGATGGGCGGGTGCTGTCGGAATCGGCCGGTGTGCAACATGTCTTCCTGCGCGAAGGGAAAATCCTGGCGCCGCTCTGGAGTCCGGATGTGCAGTTTCTCTTCGATGCGGATTTTCACGGAGACGCCGTGAGCCGTCTGCGGGATCTCGGCTATTCGCACCTGCTGCTCACCCGGGTGCAGTCGAGCGTGGATTTTCTGGCCAGGACCGGGGCGCTCGCGAAGCTCGATGGCAGGATCGAGCCGGTCATGGCCAACGGCACTTTCATTCTCTTCGCGTTCAAACCGGCGGAGTCTAAACCGGCACCTTGATTCATGCATCCTGATCTGCCGAACGCCAACAAACCCGCCGCGGGCGGCCAGCTTTGGTTGATCACCATGGCGGTTGCCGTGGCCGGTTGGCTGGCGAGCGTGGTGTGGCCGTCGGCGCTCGTGCGGCTGGGGATCTATGACTACGGCATGCGCTTTCTCGATTCGTATGCGGTCTTGGCGGCATTGGATGCGGTGAGGGCGGGAGCGGATCCGCATGTGGCCAATCCCTTGGATGTCTTGATGCGTTATCACGTTTACTCCGACTGGTGGCTGGCCCTGCGTTGGCTGGGGCTGACGAGAGAGCACAATCTTGGGGTGGGACTGAGCTGGTTGGCCGGATTCGCGGTCACGGTGGTCGTGACGATGCGTCCGCGGCGTTTGGGTGAGTGCGTATGGCTGGCTTGCCTGCTGGTTTCCCCCGCGGTGCTGCTGGTGGTGAACCGGGCCAACAACGATCTGGTGATCTTCATTTTGCTCGGCATCGCCGGATGGTATGCGGCGGCCGGAGGCTGGCGCCTGCTGGTGAGCGTGGGTTGCCTGATGCTGGCCGTGGGTTTGAAGTACTATCCGGTGGTCGCGGTGCTGCCCCTGCTCTGGGTGCAGCCTCGCCGGAAGATGCCGGCTGTCTTTCTCGGCGGTCTCGTGGCGGTGGTGTTGGTGCTGGCGAGTGTCTGGTCCGAGTTGGATCGCGGCAGGTTCCCCGTGGGAATCGGGGTCCATACCATGGGCGCGCCGATCCTGGGCCGTGACCTTGGGTGGACGGATGGTGAATCGTTTTTGTTCGGATTGTTGTTCCTGGGCCTCGCGGCCCTTGGTCTGGCCCGGACCCGGCTGACCGAAGGGTTGGCGCGAGAGGGAGACTTGCGGGAGCGGATGTTGGCGGCGATCGGTGCCGTGGTGGTGCTGGCCTGCTTCTTGGCCGGCGTGAACTACGCGTATCGTTGGGTGTTCCTGCTTTGGCCCGCCTTCTGGATGTGGCGGCGGCTCCAGCAGGTGGATCCGGCCTCCCGGTGGTCGCGCGTTGTGGCCGGGATCGGCTGTGGTCTCGTGGCCCTCGCATTTTGGGCGGACGGCGTGTTCTGCCTGGCGATCAACGCGCTGCCGCCCAAGGGCGGTGACTGGGTGAATCACGTCCAAGGAATTTACCGGCTGTGGACGCAGCCGGGGCAATGGTTGCTGATGGCTTTGCTTGCCGGATGGCTGCTCGAGGGCGTCCTGGCGATCATCGGCACCTGGTGGCGGGAGCGAGATGTTCGCCCGACGTCGGCCCGATGATGAACCTGGCCCAGACATGCCTGCTGTTGATTGATGCCTTCGTGGTGCTGGCGGCGGCCTGGTTGGTCCTGCGCATGGTGGACACGGGCAGGTCGAGCACAGCGGAGGTGTTCTTGAGCTGGGGGCTTCTTGGCCTCATGGGAGTGGTTGCCTCGGGCGTGTTGCTGGGCGCAAGCGGGCATCTGGGCGTAACGGGGTTTTTCGTTTCGCATGTCGGCGGACTGGTGTTCCTGGCCCTGGTGCGGCGCGGCAGGTTGGCCGAGGATCGCACGGCGCTGCGGAAAATCGGAGGATCGATCGCGCAAACGCTGCGGGCGGGCGGGGTGGAATCCTGGCTGTGGGGACTGCTCCTCGCGGTTGTGCTGCTGTTGGGAGTGCTGGCCTGGCTCGCTCAGCCCGTCGTGTACGATGCCCTGACCTACCGGTTCTCCCGCATTGGGCACTGGTTGCAGCATGGCCGTATCGGATCCGTGACGACGGATGATGCCCGGCTCAATTTCATGCCGGTTGCTCCGGATGTGGTGATGGCCTGGTTGATTGGGGCCAAGGCCGAAGGTTTTGGCGCGGCGGCCGTCGCCCAATGGCTGGGAGGACTGCTCGCGCTCGGGGCCACCTACACGTTGGCGCGGATGATGGAAGTGCGTCGCGCGGCGGCGATCGGAGCGGCCTTGTTGTTGCTGGGACTGCCCAATGTGGCGCCGCAATTCACCGCTGCGTACACCGACCTCTTTACCGCCGGCGTGTTGGCGGCGGCGTTTGCGCTGTGGTTGGCGGCGCTGCAACGCGGGGAAGCCTCGTGGGTGGCCGGTGCCGGCGTTGCCCTGGCCCTGGCGAGCAAGGGAACGGTCGTCTATTTCTCGGCGGGGCTGTTGCCCGTGGTTGGGTGGCTCGCGTGGCGTTACCGGCACGGCTGGTCGGCTTGGACGCGCACGCTGGCCGGCGGAGCTCTGGGCGTGGCGATCTTTCTCGCTCCCAGCTTGTGGCGCAATTTCCAAACCTACGGCAGTCCGGAGGGTCCGCCGGAATTTGTCACCTGGCACCACGGGCAGACTCCGGGCTGGGCAGGGTCGGTCGAAAAAGTCCGCCTCAATCTCACCTCGGCCCTCGTGCAGCTCGCCGAGCCGAATGCGCAGCCCCCGTGGTGGCGCCAACCCGTGGCGGCCGTTGGTGAATCTCTCCTGCGCACTTTGCCGGAGAAGGATCCCTTTGCCTTCGATGATATCAACCGGCGGGCCAATCTTCAGAAGATTTATGCGGTGGCGGCACCGGATGCCGACATCAGCTCCACCGGGGTTTTGCTGCCGCTCCTGGGGTTGCTGGCGGCGGGCGCGGCCTTGCTCACGCGTGCGGGCCAAAGGCGGGAGCTGGCGGTGGCGTGGACCGTGGTGATCGGTGGTTTCGTGCTGTTCATGGCGTGGAGGCTGCAATGGCATCCGTATCAATTTCGTTTCCTGGTCCTGGCAACGCCGTGGTTGGCCGTGTTGGTGGTCTGGTGGCTGGATCAACGGGCGCGTCCGATTCGCGTCGGCCTCTGGGCGATCTTGTCGGCGGTGACGGCCTACGGATTTGGCGCCGCCCTGCTGGGAACCTATCAATCGGGCTGGCCCGCCTTTGGACGTCCGCTGCAGTCCCAAGGAGCCTATGTCTTTCAGCAGTGGCGCGAATGGTCGGAGCATCTGGATCGGCCGGAGATTCGGCTGCGTCCCGCCTTGCCGATGAACCTGCCTTTGGCGGCATTCTACCGCCAGCCTGGGGAACGTCAGGTGAGTCCGGTGTCGCTGACGCACTTGGGATCAGCGCCTCTGGAGAAATTGGTCCGCGACAACGAGGGCTGGCTCATCGTGCCGGCCGATCGCTTTCCCGGGAAGGAGGGTGCGGTGATGGGGCGCACCTGGCTGTTTGATGGCGACGAAAAAAACGCCTTCAGCGTGGCGGCCTACCGGTCCTTGCAGAAAGGGGAGAAGGCGCGGCCCATGATTTACCGCAACCGGCTGATTGAAGCCGGCGCGACAGGCCGGCGGGAGATGCTCGTGCGCACGTGGGAGGCTGAACCCTTGACCCTCGAAGTCTTCAACCCGGGTCAAAGCCAGTGTGCCTTTCGGCTGGGTGTTCCCTCGGGCGTGATGACGTATGAGATTGGCGCAGGCAAGAGCCTGTGGCTGGAGGTCGTCCTGCCGGCGGACCAGGTTTCGCTGATCTGGCTGGATTGGCCGAACCCAACCACCGGGCCCGCCGCCAGCCTGGTGGCGCGCCTACGGCTCTGAGCGAGCCGGCTGCTGAATGGCATCGTAGAACGTGCGCGCGTCGCTCGCGAGGGCGGCGTCCAATTCGTGTTGGTCAAGGCGGTAGATCAGGATCGAGTAGCCCGCCGTGGCATCGGGCGGGCGGGTCCGCAGGTAGCGGCAGAGACGGCCGAAGCGCAGGCTTTCGAACAGAGCCCAGCCGTTGGCCCATTCGTCACGGGTCAGGTTTTGCAACAGCTCCGGCGACGGATCCGCGGTGGCCTTGAGGGCGCGAAATTGGGGGTCGCTCAGGCGGAGTTGCTGGTAGCGGACTTCCTGCTGTGGGCCCCAACGCGCCAGCTCCGGGGTGTAGACATGCTGCAGCATGGTGGCGCTGATCGCGTAGATCCCGGGTTCGCACCAATACCACGGGCGAGTCCGGTCGAAGGAGGGGAGTCTGGGCATGAGCACCGCATCGGGCACAAAGCGGGCCGGCTCATCACTGCCGAAGTAGGAAATGTAGACCGGTTCTCCCGGCCGACGGTGTTCGGCCAGCCAGGTCTTCAGTCCCGGCAGATCCTGTCCCCAGTCGAGCGAGCTGTCGACGAGGTGCCTGTAACCCTCGGCGGGGCCACCGATCACCGGTGAGAAATAGGCAAGGTAGTGCGGGTAGATGCCGGTGGCGGCACGGGCCTGCCAGCCGAGGAGCAGAAGCGTGAGCGAGGCAAAGGCGAGGCCGGTTGCCCGGGATTGCCGCCAGGCGCGTTGCACCGCCCAGCCCAGTGCGCCACAGAAAACAAAGAGCACCGGGTAGGTGGGCAGGATGTGGCGATGGCCGATGTTGAGGTGGCTGGTGATCGAAAAGAGCCAGTAGACACCGAACAGGGCCAGCAGTGGCGCGACACGCAGGAGGTGGGCGCCCCAACGGGCGCGGGATTGGGTGCGCAGGTGCAGGCCGAGCAGCAGGCCGCTCGCGAGCAGGGCGATCAGCAGGGAAGGGGTCGTCTTGTAGAGAAAAGCCTTCGGAAAGAATTCCACCCAGCCGTAGATCCCATAGTCGCCGTCGAGGAAAGCGCCGCGGGCCTGGGCGTGGAGAAACACAAAGGCCAGGCCGGAGAGCCAACCTTCCGGCAGCAGATGCCAGTCGCGGAGGTGTTGGATCACTGCTGCCTTCCACCCGCCGAACGAGAGCAGGATTTCCCAAGACAGATTCATCTCGCCGCCGGTCAGGGCCGGGTTGAAGAGGCTGAAGCGAAAACCAAAGAAAGCCCACACCACCACCACGGCCACCAATCCTTGCGCGACACCGGAAGCGAGGATCGCGCCCGCCCTGCCGATGAACGTGGTGAAGGAACGCCCTGCCAGTTGCACCGGTTCGCTCTGGAAAACCCGCGCGAGCGCCAACACGCCCAAGATGGGAACCAGTAACACGGCAGTGAATTTTGCCACGGTGGCGAGGCCGAGGAGCAGGGCGCTGAGGAGCCAGACACGCCGTCGGCTGTCGTGCAGCTGCCACCAATAGGCCGAGGGGCAGGCGACCAGGAAGAACGCCATCGCCATGTCCGAGGTCGCGAGGCCGCTGTGGGCCAGCATGGTCGGGCTCAGGATGCACAGGATGAGGGAAATCCAGGCCCCGGCCTGGCCCCACAGACGGTAAGACCAGAAAAAAACCAGCAGCGAGGTCGCGGCGCCGAAAAGCGAATTCATGGCCCGCGCGCTGAAGAGGAGCCAGTCGGGGTCGTTCTTGCCCTGATAGAAGAAGTCGTAGCCGACCAGCCAAACGACAGATTTTCGCCAGCCGCTGGAGTCCAGGGAGGGATAGTCACTGCCCGCCAGGGTGGCTGGCAGCGCCTGCCAGCGTTGCGGGAGATTGCCGTTTTCGGGGTGCAGCCGGTAGTCGTTCCAGTGGTTGAACGTGTAACCACCGGTGATGTGGGCCAGTTCGTCCGCGGTCGTGGATTTCTCCCGGGAGGCCAGGGTGGTCAGGCTGGCGTGTCCCAGGGCCAGCAGGAGTGCGACCAAAACCAGGGGGAGAGAGGGGAAGATGGGTCGGGTGGAGGACAAGCGCGGAAGCGTCGGCGATGACATGCAGTATGGACAGTTTATGCGGCGACACACAACCTCCTATCCCCAAGCATGAATGCCGAGGAATACGCCAACATGGACCAGATGGAGGGAACGCACTGGTATTATGCCGGGAAGCGCGAGTTGGTGCGTGGCTGGCTGGAACGCGTAGGACCGCCAGCGCCCGCGGATCTGTTGCTGGATTGCGGTGCCGGCACCGGCCGGTTCGCCAAGGAAATGGAGTCCCGGTGCAAGGTGATGGTGCTGGACGACCACGAGGAGGCGCTGCGTTTGCTGCGCGCGAAGTTTCGTCCGGATCAGATCCTCAGCCTCGCGGGCGACCGGGTGCCGTTGCCGGACGGGACGTTGGATTACGTCACGGCGCTCGATGTGTTGGAGCACACGCCGGATGACCGCGCGGTCGTCGATGGTTTTCACCGGCTGTTGAAGCCGGGTGGCGTGGCCTTGGTGACGGTGCCGGCCAGCATGGCCTTGTGGAGTGACTGGGACGTGGCGTTGCACCACTTCCGGCGTTATTCGCGGCCGGGATTGCGGGCCTTGTTTCCTGAGGAAAAATGGGAACTGCTGCATGTGAACTACACGAATGTTGCCGTCTATCCGGCGGTCTGGGCGGTGCGCAAGTGGCGCAAGCTCTTCCCGGCGGCCCCGGGCGGGGTGCGTTCGGAGGACAAGGTGCCGGCGGGTTGGATCAATGCGATCCTGCGCCGGGTGTTTGTTTCGATGGCGTTCTGGCGCCTGCCACTGCCGTTCGGAGTCAGCCTGATTCTCGTCGCCCGCCGCCGAGGCGGGGCTCAGTAAACCGATTCGCTGAGCAGGTTGCCCCCGGCGTCGCGCACCACGACGGCGAATTCCTGCCAAGGAAGTTTCGGCGGGAGCCGGGGACTCACCACCGAGAGTTTGTACAGGCCGCGCAACGGACGGGCTGAGGGAAGGGCAATGGCCTCTCCGGTCGGGCGGCCCTCGCGATCGATGGGCTCAACCCAGGCGTGGGTCCGCGGCGTCAAGAGGTCCGGGCCGGCGTCCCAAGGGTGTTCAATCCGCTCCAGCCGGATCGAGGCGGGGGCGCCCTCCAACAGCACGCTGGTTTGCATCAGGATCGTCTCGGCCTGATCCGGGGACTCGAGCCATTGGTAGCGACCGAAGGCGATCGCGTGGCTGTCGCGCGGGACGTTGAAGGTGAAGTCGCCGTAGCTGAACAGCGGACGGTAGTGCTGCTGCACGAAATCCTGCAGCGGGCCGGCCACGGGAATCTTCCGCTCGATCATGAACGCGTCGAGGGAGTGGGAGTTGATGAGGGCCGTCCGCGGCGTCGCGGCCAGGCGGTCCACGATCTCCCGTTGCTGCCGGTCGTTCAACAGCCAGAACCAGTGCGTGCAGTTTTGGGCGGTCGGGGTGGGGACGCCGCTCCAGAGATTGTGGCTGAACATGCCCTGCCGCGAGAACAGCAGGTCCGCGTGAATCCGGGCGTTGAGGTTGAGGAGGCGCATCGCCTGCCGCGTGGAACCGTCGAGGCGGATGTCACCGGAACCGGGCAGGTCGAGGGGCCGCGAGTGCGTGTAGCGCATACCCCCGGTATAGGCGAGCAGGCCCAGCTGGTAGCACGCGGCGGCGGCGAGCAGGGCGGTGACCGCGCGGCCCAGCCGCCAGCCGGTCGCGGGCAGCAAGCGCGGCAGAATCGCCGGCAGCTCGAACATCCCGGCGACGAGTACCGGCACGCAGAGAAAAGTGGCCCAGGCCAGCTGGCTTCCCGCCACGGGAAAGGCGTGCAGCACCTGCGCCACCGCGACCAAGGCCACGCCGGTGAGCGCGAGCGAGGGTTTCGCCAAACCGCCGGCCAACGGTACGGCGAACACCGGCAGCAGTGGCAGACAACAGGCCGTGAAGTGGAAAATGCCGTAGTAGCTGGGCCACTCCCGGGCGTGCAGCACGAAGCCGATCAACACGATCACGCGCAGCACCGCGACCAGCCATTGGGACGCCTGGGAGAGTTCGCCGGTGCGTCGCAGGTCCCAGCCAGCCTTGGCAACGGCCACCGCCCCGACGGCGGTCAGCACCCAGACTTCCGGATACCAGGTGACGCCCACCATGAACTTCGCCGGCATGCGCAGCGGGCTGATCAGAATGGCGTTGAAGAGCGAGGCGAGGCTGGTGCCGTGTTGCCATACCCGGAACACGATCAAACCCATCGTCACCAGGCAGGCCAGCGGAGCGGCGACCAGCGCGGCCATGGGCAGACGGGATTGCAGGCGGGCCGTCGGGGTCACCCAGAGGATTCCGGCCGCGGCGAAAGTGAACTCCATCGCGAATATCTGCACCCAGCCCTGGTCAAGCTGCCGCCCGAGCAGCACCCACGGCACGGCGAGTATTCCGGCCACGGCGAGCAGACCGGCCGGTCTCACGAAACGATCGGGCCAGGCAGTGTGGCGCAGCGCGAAACAGCCCAGGCCTGCGGCCAGCAGGAGGCCGACATTGATCTTGGTCAGCAGGAGCAGGCCGGTGATCGTGCCCAAGGCGGCGTAGACCAGCACCGGGCGCCGGGTGTCGGCCAGGTAGCTCACGAGCACCACGGCCACCGAAATCAAGAAGGCGATATGACTGCCCGGGTGGGAGGGCTCCGAGGTGTTTTGCCACATCAGGCCAAAGACCAGGGCGGCGCTCGCCGTGGCGGCGAATTGGTTGCGGGTGAGCCGCCAGCCCAGCCATCCGCACATCAACGCCGTGCCGACCCAGTGAAAGACGGTGAGGAGTCGTCCGAGTGCATGGGTGACCGTGACGTGCAGGGCGGAGGTGATCAGTTCATGATAAACGTAGGGCCAGGGTCCGTACTGGGAAAACACGTCGTCGTAGAGGCGAAGTCCGCTCAGGTAGTTTCGCAGGGAAATCAGCACATACCCCTCGTCATCGTAGGGCATGAACGTGGTGTTCACGAGCAGGTAGGCCGTGATGGTCAGGACCGCGGTCAGGACCGTCCAGAGCAGGATCCGGATGTGGCGCCGGCTCATTCCTGGCGGGGGCGGCGCACGATGTAGGGGGGCCGTTGCTTCACCTCGTCATAGACCCGGGCGAGGTATTCGCCGAGGATCCCGATGCCGATCAGCTGCACGCCGCCCAGGAAGAGCACTAGGGTGACCAGGGTCGTGAAACCGGTCTGGGCGATTTCCACGCCCAGCAAACGCCGGATGACGAAGAAGCTGCCGATCACAAAGCCGGCGGCGCTGACGAACACCCCGGTGTAGGTCAACAGCCGCAGCGGCAGGTACGAGAAGCTGAAGACCCCATCGAGGGCGTAACGCAGCAGACGCAGAAGGGTCTGCTGGGGTTGCCCGGCGGCGCGTTCCTGCCGGTCGTACAGCACTTCCGCCGTCTTGAATCCGACCCAGGTGCGCAGCCCCGGGAAGAAGCGGTTGCGTTCGGGGAGCTGGCACACCGCTGACGCCGCGATGCGGTCGAGCAGGCTGAAGGTGCCGGTGTTCGAATCCATGCGCAGGTCCGCCACGGCGCCGAAAAAGGCGTGGAACAGATCCATGCCGATCCGCCGCAGGCCCTTTTCCTGACGGGAGCGTCGCACCGCGAGGACCACCTCCGCGCCTTCGTGCCATTTGGCCACCATCTCAAGGATCAGTTCGGGCGGATCCTGGAGGTCGGCATCCATCGTGACCACGGCTTCGGCACCCCGGTCGAGGGCCTCGGCCAATCCGGCGGAGATGGCGGCCTGGAAGCCGAAATTCCGGGAAAGCTCGACGGCGACGAAGCGTGGGTCGCGGGCGGCCTGGCTTTGCAGGAGTTCAAGCGAACGGTCGCGGCTGCCGTCGTTGACGAGCACGGCCGACCACGCCGAGGTGGCGTTGTCATCGAACAGCTTGGTCAGCCGCGTGAACAGCTCCGGCAGGACGGCCTCTTCATTGAAGACCGGTATCACGAGGGAAAGCTTCGGCAGTTCGTTTGTCATGAGGTGGGACCTGGGAGGATCGGGTCAGCAGCCTGCATGAGTATAGGACGAATCGGCGAGAGCGAAGGCGAAAGTGGGGCGGTTGCAGGGACGTCAGAATTGGCCTGTGCCCGGACCGGAGACCGGATGGCCCGCCTGTCGCCAGCGCCAGATGGTCAGCAAGAGGACGCCGGCCAGGCCCGCCATGATGAACGGGTGCCAGTTGGCCAGGAGATCAGCCAGAAACGGCTGGCCGAGTTGAGCCTTGTTTTTCAGGTTCACCAAGGCGTAGCGGCTCAGGGTGTACACCCGTTCTCCGTCGGTGTTGTCAGGCATCAGCCAGCGCAACAAGGCCAGTGACTGCAGGCCGAAGTGCAGGACGATGCCCAACAGAAAATCGGTGACGAGGCCGGCGATCCACAGGAACCTAAGCCAGCGCGGCGCATTCCCGGCGCAGCGGGCCAGCCAGACCAAACCCAGCAGGACCAGCGGTTGGAGGCAGATATGCGCGAGCCCGAGGGCGTTTGGCTGGCTGTGAACGCCGATGCCCGTCAGCACAGCCATGAAGCCGGTGACGAGCCAGAAGCGGCGGGTGTCCCCGGCGGTTTGCCGGACCGCCAGCCAGCCCAGCACGCAGAGGTTACCCACGCCGAAACTCACGAGCAGGTTGGTCTGATAGTACACGAAGGCGCCATCCCGGATGCGTCCGAGGATTTCCGTCTGCCCCAACAGCAGTCCCCCCTCGGGTGAGTCGAAGTTGGGCACGATGCTCTGTCGAATATTGGTGAGCAAAATGGATAGCTGATGGAGCCAGCCCTGTCCCGGGGCCTGCCCGAAGGTTGAGGTGGCGAAGATCAATTGTTCTGGCCCCAGAGCGAAGGCCATCCAGCCGAACCAAGAGAGGGCCAGCACCCCAGCGCAAATGCCTCCGCGAACCAGATCGCGGCGTTGGGCTGCGTCGGGACGGGTCCAGCCGCGACTGGCCAGCCAACCGCATCCCAGAGCGATGACCCAGGGAGCGACGGAGTAGTGGGTCAGAATCCCGCCGGTGAACGAAATCTTGATCCAGGTGAGGCGCGCCTGATGGGCTGGTTGGCTGAAGATCAGAGCCGCCGCCAGGAGGACGAAAAAAGCGGCGGGCAGCTTGGTCCAGGCAAAGGTCGCGTTTTGAGCGAACAGCGGATTCAGCATCAGCAGCAAAACCAACAGGCCCAACGCCCGCGGGGCCGGGCCGCGGAGCTGCGTCAGGGCGGCCATGGGCAGGAAAACCAAAGTGCTCAGGAGGGTGGTGACGATCTGGTACTGCGCAAAGTGCGTGCTGGTCAGGGCGAGAACGCTGGCCTCCACGACATTGGCCAGGGGAGGTCGGGCTGGCAGCAGATAGTTGGCGACAAAGATGTGGTCGGTAGGCCAGCGGTTCACAAAGAACATGGCGCGTTCGTAGTGTTCCACCCAGTCGATGGACCAGATGCCTCCAGAGTAGGAAAAGATGAGGGCCTGCAGGCCGAGGCTCCACAGGGCAAGGCAGGTCCAACCGACAATGCAGGCAAGGACCATCGGTTCGCTCAGGTATTGACTGATTTGGTGCCGTCCCGACCAGGAGAGTCCGGCCATCACCGCGGGCCAAATCCAAAGCCAGTGCCAGTCCAGTCCGGTAAGGTAGAGCGTCAGGCCGGCCAGATACAGGCCGATCAGGGTCGCGCCGGCGCCGAGCGAGAGTCGCACCAGCGCGGAAAATCCGTCCAGCCGGGCGGCCAGCGTCACACTGCCGCCGCCGACAAGAAGCAAAAACACGAGGAGGCTGGAAACAAGCATGGGGGCTGCTCCGGCCGGACGCTCAGCCGGACAGGTTGTATTTCAAAATCGCGTAAATGGCGCGAAAGCCGTCTCGCCAGCCGATCTTCTTCCCCTCGGCATAGGTGCGGCCGTAGTAGCTGATGCCGACCTCGAAAACGCGGCAGCCCTCGAGGCGGGCGACCTTGGCGGTGATCTCCGGCTCGAAGCCGAAGCGGTTCTCCTCGATCTTGATCTTCTGGAGCACCTCGCGGCGGAAGACCTTGTAGCAGGTCTCCATGTCGGTGAGGTTGATGTTGGTCATCATGTTCGAGAGCAGCGTGAGAAAGCGGTTGCCAACCATGTGCCAGAAGTAAACCACGCGGTGGGCGTCGGCCCCCATGAAGCGGGAACCGAAGACCACATCGGCTTTCCCGTCGATGATGGGCTTGAGGAGCTTGGGATACTCCTGCGGGTCGTATTCAAGGTCAGCGTCCTGCACGATGACGGCGTCGCCGGTCGCGGCCGCAAAGCCGGTGCGCAGGGCGGCCCCTTTGCCGCAGTTGATAGGGTGGTAGATGATCCGCGTGACGAGCGGTTCGATTTCGGCCTTGAGGATCTCGATGGTGCCGTCGGTCGAGCAGTCATCCACCACGATGATCTCCTGATTGTTCACCGGCGAGCTGCGCACCGCCTCCACGATCGCCCGGATCGTGCCGCGCTCGTTGTAGCAGGGGATGACAATGGTGAGCTTCATGCGAATCCCGGGGAAGCTAGATTGTGGGTGGAGTAACGGAAGCCGAATCTGTGGGGCCAGCGTTGACTGCCCGGAATGCGGAAGGCACGATCCCGCCGCCTTGTTTTCCGCCCTCAAGACCTTTTTATCCCGCCCTGGCGTGCAGGCCGCCACCGGCAACCTGGGCTGGCTCGTGGCGGAGAAGGGGATTCGTTTGGTTTTCACCGTGGGGGTGGGATTTTGGGTTGCCCGCTATCTGGGACCGGCCGCTTTTGGGGAGCTGAATTTTGCCCTGGCGATCGTCGGTATCGCCCTGCTGCTGGCGGAACTGGGACTCGACGGGGTGGTGAGACGGGAACTCATCCGGGCACCGGCCGAGGCCGAGCATTTGCTGGCGACCGTCTGGGGGCTGCGTTTGCTGGGCGCGGGCGCGGCCGGACTGCTGGTGGGTTTGTGGGGATGTTTCAGTGAAAATGAAAACCTGCACATCCTGCTGCCCGTGTTGGCGCTCACCTTGTTTCAGCCGGTCCTTTGGGTGAGTGATTTGTGGTTTCAGGCCAGACTACAGGCCAAACGATCGGTGCTTGCCCAGTTGGGTGGGGCCGCCTTGGGAGCTGGTGTGCGCGTAGGCATGATCGTCCTACACGCGCCGCTGGTGGCTTTCGCCTGGGCCGCGGTGATCGAAATGGTGGCCGCCGGGCTCTTGCTGGCTGGGGTGGCGAGGCGGGACGGGCTGGTGTTGCGACCCAAATGCTTTGACCAAGCCAGCGGCGTCCGCCTGCTGCGCGAGGCGTGGCCCCTCCTGCTCTCGGGCTTTGCGATCGTCCTCTATCTGCGGTTGGACGCCGTAATGCTCCGCTACATGGCGGGTGAAGCGGCGGTGGGCATTTACGCCGCCGCGGTGCGTTTTACAGAGATTTGGTATTTCGTGCCCATGGTCTTGGCGACGAGTCTGCTGCCTTCGTTGTTGCGGGCCAAAGAGCGAGGGGCTCGTGACTATGCGGAGCGTCTGCAGCTCAGTTACGATCTGAATGCAGGCATCGCGTTTCTGATCGCGCTGCCACTGTCCATCCTGGCGCCTTGGGTGATCGGGGTGGCTTATGGCGCCGGCTATGCGTCGGCGGCCCCCGTGCTCACCTTGCACGTCTGGTCGGTGGTGTTTGTCTTCCTGGGCGTGGCGCGCGGACAGTTTTTAGTGAACGAGGGTTACACCCGTTTCTATCTGGCCGCGACCGGGGCGGGCCTGTTCGTCAATGTCGTCCTGAATTGGATCCTCATTCCCCGGCATGGAGCCTGGGGCGCGGCGCTCGCCACCGTGATCGGGCAGGCCGTGGCCGCTTGGTTGTCGTCGTTTTGCTTTGCTCCGGTGCGTTCGTCTGCATGGATGCAGGCTCGTGCGTTGTTAATTCCTTTCCGCTGGTTTCGCTATGTCCATCGCCCCTGAGCCGTCCCGTCCTCTTTCGCCCGCCGCCAAGGCGATGCGTTTTCTGCGGCTTCTGTTGCGGCCAGCCGTGGCGCGGAAACTGGGCACTTTGGTGACCGAGGGCTATCTAGCCCGGACGGGTTGGGTTCGCAGCGTCCAGACCGGCAAAGTCGTAGGAGAGGACCAGCAGGCGCTGCCGTGGCTGACCTATCCGTGTGTCGATTTCCTCGCCCCCCGGCTGGGTGCCGATTGGCAGGTTTTTGAATTCGGAGCCGGCGCTTCAACCTTGTTTTTCTCGCAGCGGGTGCATGCGGTGACGTCGGTCGAGCATGATGAAGTCTTTGCCACCAGCCTCCGTGGCAAACTTCCCGCGCACGCCCGACTGCTCGTGCGGCCGGCCGGATCTGCGACCTATGCCGGAGCATTGTGGGAGTGTCCCCAGCCACCCGATCTGGTGCTGGTTGATGGAGTCGATCGCCCGCAATGCCTGGACGTGGCGCTGCAGTGCCTGCCGGCGAAGGCGGTGCTGGTTCTCGACGATGCCGAGCGCGAAGAATACTCCGAATCCATCGGACGGTTGAAGAAAGCCGGCTACCGGGGATTGGAGTTCTGGGGTTTGGCCCCGGGTGTGGTCACCAGCAAATGCACGATGGTGTTCTATCGGCCGGAAAACGTGCTGGGCCTCTGAGCATGACAATCCCGGTGATCCTTTTCGCCTATGCCCGGACCGGCCATTTGCGACGGGTGCTCGACTGTCTGCGGGAGAATCAGGTGCCGCTGATCCTGGCGTTCGCGGACGGGGCCAAGGGTGGGGATGACGCGGCGGCCGTCGAGAGCACGCGTGCCCTGCTGCGGGAGATTGATTGGTGCAAGGTGGAACTGGTCGAGCGTGCCGCCAATCTTGGTCTCGGACGCAATGTGCTGGCGGGAGTCACCGAGGTGGCGAATCGCTATGAGGCTTTCATCGTCTGGGAGGACGATCTGGTCTGCGTGCCGGGCACCTACGCGTGGGTTTGCGCCGCCCTGCGACATTACCGGTCGGAACCGCGGGTCATGAGCGTCTCGGCCTGGACCCATCCGCGCATCACGCCAGCAGGGGCCGGCGCATCGCCTTATTTTGACGCCCGGGCCGATTGTTGGGTCTGGGGTGGCTACGCGAGATCCTGGCGGGGCATGGAGCAACCGGCGCTCGAGAAGCTGCGGGCCTGGACAAGCGCTGGCCAACCCCCGGATGCCTACGGTGCGGACCTGCCGAGGATGGCCCGGGAGGAGGCGGCCAAGAACATCTGGGCGGTGCGCTGGCTGTATCATCATTTGCAGCACGGAGGACTGTGCCTCCGCCCACCCTGGAGCATGGTGGAACATATCGGTTTTGATGTCACGGCCACCAACGCGGCGGCTGCCACGGCGTGGGCCAATGCGGCTTTGCGCGCCGCGCCGGAAATCCCGGCGGTCTGGCCCGAAGCGGTTGAACATCCCGATTGTCGACAACTCTGGCAGACCGCGGTGCGGGCAGATCAGGTGCCGCTCTGGCGCCGGATCATCCGCTACCTCATCCGGCGATGACCCTGTCGTGGAAAGCGCTAGCGCGAAAGTTGCTGCCGTTGGCCTGGCGCGAATGGTGGCGGCAGCGTTTTGGCTGGAAATGGTTTCGCGGGGATTGCGCCGACTGGCGGGAGGCGTTGGCGCAGTCCAAGGGTTATGCGGACCAGGCGGGCATCAGTCGGGTCGTCGACGCCGCCCGTGCCGTCCGTTCCGGCCGGGCTTCATGGGACCGGGATGGCGCGTTGTTTTTCACCCCGTCAGCGCATCAGCCCTTGCTTGAGGCCTTGTTGGCCGTGGCGGCGGAAAACGCCGGGCGGCTGGCGGTGCTTGATTTTGGCGGCGCGTTGGGCAGCACGTGGTGGCAACATCGCGGGGCGCTCGCTGGGGTCGTGACCGGCTGGCGGATTGTCGAGCAGGCGGCGCTGGTTGAGGCGGGTCGGAGGGAATTCAGCGACGCCCCGCTTTCCTTTCACGCCTCATTGGGAGAAGCCACCGCGGCAGGGCCCGTCCATGTGCTGCTCCTGTCGAGCGTGCTGCCTTATGTCGAGAGTCCCCCGGCCATTCTCGCTGAAGTGACCGCACACGGTTTTGGTCATGTGATCTTGGATCGAACCCCCTTCATCAAAGGCGGCAAAACCCGACTGGTCGTGCAGACCACCCCACCGGCGCTGGGCGGTGGCAGCTATCCATGCTGGCTCTTCGATCGCGACAGCCTGCTGGCTCCGCTGATGAAGGATTACGAAGTCGTCAGCGAATGGCCCGTGGAGTTTGACCGCGTCGATGCTTCCGTTTCCTATCGGGGCATGCACCTGCGTCGCCGTTCCCAATCGCCGGCCCAATCGGCTTGATCCACGACATGAGACTCTGGTGGAAAAAACAGCAGTTCAGGCCGGGTATGTCCGGCTGGTTCGTGAACCCGTTTTGTTTTGCGCGGCGAGGGCTCTGGCTTGGGTTGGCGGAGTTTTTCCCGCGATTGCAGGGCCGGGTGCTGGATGTGGGGTGCGGGCAGAGACCGTATGAAGCCCTGGTACCCGCCCGGGAGTATGTCGGGGTGGATATCGATTCGGAGGTCACCCGCCGGCTGGCACGGGCCGATGTTTTCTATGACGGAAAGGTCCTGCCGTTCGCTGATGGCTCCTTTGATGCGGTGCTGTGCTCCCAGGTCCTCGAGCATGTGTTCACCCCGGTGGAGTTTTTGACCGAGATCCGGCGCGTGCTGCAGCCGGGGGGAGTTTTGCTGCTCGCGACACCGTTCGTCTGGGATGAGCACGAGCAGCCGCACGACTTCGGACGTTACTCCTCTTTTGGCCTGCGGGCGCTGTTGGAGCGGAACGGGTTTGTCGTCGAGGCGCAGCGCAAGACCTGTGCGGACTTCCGGGCCATCGTCCAACTGGCCTCGGGCGCCGTCTACAAAATCACGCGTTCGCGGTACCGGTGGCTGAATCTGCTCGCGCAGCTGTGCCTGATCGCGCCGGTCAACATCGTGGGTGGCCTGCTGGCGCTGGTGTTGCCCGGAAATGGGGATTTTTATCTCGATAACATCGTGCTGGCCCGGCGGCGGGATGATGCGGCGTGAACCACTACTGCACCTACTTCGACAGCGGTTTCCTGCCGCAGGGGCTCGCCCTCTGGCGGTCGTTGGTGGCGCATGACAAGGATGCGGCGCTGTGGGTGCTGGCTCTGGACCCGGTGACGGCGGAGGTCCTGCGGAAAGTGGGTGGCTCCTGGTTGCGCGTGGTGACCCTGGCGGAATTGGAGGCGGCCGATCCGGCGTTGCTCCGGGCGAAGGAAGGCCGCACCAGAATTGAGTACTATTTCACGCTGTCTCCCTGCTGGCCGCGCCATCTGTTGCGCATGCGGTCGGACATCGATCGCATCACCTATCTGGATGCGGATCTCTTTTTCTTCGGCAGTCCGGAGCCGGTGTTTGCCGCGATGGATGAGGCGGCGGCGAGCGTGCTGATCACCGCGCACCGGTTTCCTGATTACCTCCGCCATTATGAAAAGCACGGGCGATTCAATGTCGGCATCCTGTCGTTCCGCAACGATGGGCCCGGGCGTCGCTGTTTGGAGGACTGGCGCACGCGCTGCCTGGACTGGTGTCATGACCGGTTGGAAGACGGGAAGTACGCCGACCAGAAATACCTCGAGGCCTGGCCGGCGCTCATGGGCGAGGCGCTGCTGGTGCTGGAGCATCCGGGCGTGAACCTCGCGCCGTGGAATTGGATGAACCATCGGTATGTTTGCGAACCGGACGGCATGCGCGTGGATGGCCATCCGCTGGTCCTCTTTCATTTTGCCCGGTTGCGCCCGATCCTGGGCCGGTGGTGGTGGCAGTCGGGTCAGCTCGATTACGGCGTGATGCCATGGAAGCTGCGGCAGTCGCTTTACGGACCCTACGTGCAGGCCATGGAGGCGGCGGAGGAAGAAATCAAACAGGCCATGCCGGCCTGGATTCCGCAGCGGCGGGCGCTTCGGTTCGACCGGAGCTTCTGGCGTTCGCTGCCGTTGCGACTCGTGTTCGGCAGCGACTGGCTGCGGCTGGGGCCGGTGTTTGTTTCAGGCCGTCTCGGACTGGGGCGTTATTCCGGGCGCTTTTTGGCGAAACTGCGCACGAGGTTCTTGCGGCAGTAGCGGGCGACAGAGCCAAGGTCCCAGAGCCAGCATTGCCACGCCGAGAAATGCCGGTGGCGCGCGCGGATTTCGTCACGGTAGTTGGCCCAGCTGCCGCCATCACTCAGGCCGCCGGTGCCGCAGACGGCGATCCGGACGGCCAGCGGAGTCGGGCGAATGCCGGCGTGCCAGAGGCGGAGGTTGAACTCGTAGTCCGCCTGGATCGGCAAGGACTGATCGTACCGTTGATGGGCAAAGATGCTGCGGTGGTAGAAACAGGCCTGGTGGTGGAGGAAATTGCGGCGGATGACGCCGGGACGTGCGCTTCCGCGGTAGGTCCTGCCGTCGGCGTAGCGGGCTTCTCCGGCCAGGACCCCTCCTGTACGCACAGACAAGTGCGGGGCGGCCGCTGCCAGCGCGCCGTCAACCAGCTGGTCATCGGCGCCAAGAAACAGCAGCCAGGCGCCTTGGGCGAGGGCGGCGCCCTTGTTCATGGCGTCGTAAACCCCGGCATCGGGTTCGCTGAGCCAGACGCCGAGGCGGGAGGACTCGGACTGCAGCCATTCCCGGGTGCCATCAGTGGAGGCACCGTCTACGATTACGGTCTCGATGTCGGCTCCACTCTGGCGGCGGATGCTGGCCACGGCGGCAGGCAGCTTGGGGCCAGGGTTTCGGCAAGCTATAATGACGCTGACGAGGGGCGCGGGCATGGAGCATCAGCAGCGTTGCCGTCGGGGGAAGGAGTCACAAGGCTGGAGTGAATGGCGGCTCCCGTTCCCATTCTCTCGGTCATCATCGTCGCCTACCGATCTCGCGACGAACTGCCGGCCTGTCTGGCATCGTTGCCGCGTTTACTTCTGGGCCGGCCGGTGGAGATCTGCGTGGTCAACAACTCGCCGGGTGACGGGGTTGCGGGCTGGATCAACAGTGCGTTTCCGGAGGTGCGCGTGCTGGAGACAGGCGCGAACCAGGGCTTTGGCCGGGCCAACAACGCCGGCTTTCGCGCCACCGCCGGTGAATGTGTGTTGTTTCTCAATCCGGACACGATCAGCAACGTGGCCGCGTTGGAACATTGTGTGCATCGCGTCTTGACCGAGCCGGACCTGGGTCTGGTTTCTCCGCGGCTGGTGCAGGCGGACGGCGCCATGGATCTGGCCTGCCGACGCGGCATTCCCACGCTGTGGGACGGCTTTTGCCGGGCCAGCGGATTGGCGGCGGCATTTCCCCGGGCCGCGTGGTTGAACGGCTACAATCTCACGCATCTGCCAACCGAGGGAACCTACGAGGTCGGGGCGATCAACGGGGCCTTCATGCTGGGCCGGCGCGCGATGTTTGAGCAGGTGGGGCTGTTTGACGAGACGTTTTTCATGTATGGCGATGACCTCGACCTCTGCATCAGGTTCGCGCAGGCGGGCTACCGGATCGTTTATGATGGCCAGGTGCAGATCATCCATCTCAAGGGCGTGAGCGTCGCCAAGGATTTCGACCGGATGTCGACGGCCATTTTTGATGCGAACCGGGATGTCTATCTGAAGCATTTCGGTCGGAACGCCTTTGCGCGGGCCAAGTGGCGCCTGATGTTCGGGCTTTGGAAAAGTGCCGCCCTGTTTCGTGCGCGAATTCGCGGCCATCGGCGCGTGCGGCCGGTCTGAGCAAGCCTCTGCAGAACCGACCCGCAGGCCGGCGTGAGGACATTCACGGACGCACGCTGAGGTTACGGCCATTGCATGGAATTTCATGCTGCAGTGCTGGCGTCACGGATCGGCCGGGCCGGACGGCGGGCGCTCGCGCTCAGTCGGGAAGAGGGATGGGAGATCGCCCTTGTGACCGGGGCGTTTGGTTTCTTGGTGAACCTTGGGACAAGGCGCAGAAGGTGGGTTTCTGGCAGGCCGTACGCCTGGAGTTTGTTGACGATCGTTGCACCGATCGGATTCATGGACCTGAGCTCAGCGGCGTGCAGAAGGTCGCTCCCGCCGGCCAGCTTTGGGCGGGGCAGGATGTCGATTGGTCGGCCAGTCGCGCCTATGCGGATGAATTCGCCGACCTGCCGGAGTTGTCCTTGGTGGGTCGCTCGGTAATCATTTGCGAGAAAGTGCCGCCCCTGCTGCCACCTGGTAAGGTGGTCGAGGATTGGCGCGACTGAGCGGGCCTGGCTAACGTTTCTCTCGCGGGTATTGTTTCCACGCGACCCAGGCGAGCGTGAGCAGGGAAACGGCACACAGCCACGCCGCCCATCGTATGACCAGCGGAGGTTGTGCGTCCGTTTGCCGGAACTCCACCGGCAAAACAGGACTCAGCAGCGGATCATCGAGCACTTGCTGCACCACGCGTTGATCCGGATGAAGCGTCAGGAGGTCGGGGGCGGACGCAAAGACCCGAGAATCGCCGGCCGCGAGGTAGGCGCGAATCTGGGCCAAGCCGATTCCGTCGACCTGGCGTTTGTACGGCAGGTTTACCGACAGGACATGGGTTGTCAGGGCCAGCAGACCGGCGAGCAGGCAACCTGCCCAAAGGAGCGTGACACTTCGCGCGAGCTGATACCGGGGGATCAATCGCAGCAAGAGCATGCCGTTCGCCGCCGCACCGAGGATGAGCGGATCCTGATAGCGGGAGAGTGGTCGGTGCTCGGGAAGCCCGCCGCCGCGGCTCCAGGCAATCGCCACGGCATTCAGAGCGGCCCAAAGCACGAGCGCGATCAAGAATCGGTCAGAAGCATCGGGGCGGCGTCGAGCCTTGAGCAGGGAGAAGGCAAGCCAGCCACAGGGGAAGTGCATCAACCACCACGCCCAGGGTGTGTCGACCCAGGGCCAGCTCAGGCACCTGAACAGCACCGCACCGAATTCAGCGACCGCCTTCGCGTGGAGATAGTCATGCTGGGGAGCGGCGGGCTGGAGCAGCCAACCGGTGATCAGCAGGCCACCGAGTCCGAGCCCGGGAAGAAGATTGCGGGTGAGCGAGGGAACGGTTGGAGCAATTCCCAGCAACAGCACGAAAAGGGAGGCGCCAACCGTAAGCAGGCCGCCTCCGTTGGTCCCCAGGGCCAGGAGCGCGCTCAAGACACCCAGCCACCGGCTGGCCTTTCGCCCGGGTTCGCAGGCCAGTCCGGCCAGGGCGAGGACCGCGAGGAGGTTGCCAAAGTAAACCTGGGACTGGAATCCCCAGAGTGCGTTTTGCCAGCCGGCCGGGGCGGCGAAGAGCAGAGCCAATCCGCCCAGGAGAATCGCGCGGAGCTGCGGTGCAATCGCCCGGCCGATGATTGCATACAACGCGGCCGCGGTCAGCGCGTGGAGGGCGGCATTGAGCAGCAACTGCCACCAGGGATTCCACGCGCCGGCCAGTCCCAGCAAGGCCAGGTCGGCCAGTCGCGTCAGGATGATCCGATGCTCATTGTGCGCCGCGAAAACTTCGCTCCAGGAAAACGACCCGTTTAGCCAGAGTTGGTAGAGACCCAGGGCCTCGGCATCCCACTGGTCCCAGAAGGGGACCGCCGAACCCCAGGTCGCAATGAGCCAGGCCCGCATGAATAACACCCAGGCCCCAAGAGCCAATGCCGCGAACCATGCCAGCCGGTCCGCTTGCGCCGAGGGAGTTGCCTCATGAGCCATTTTTCCAGCGCAGGAAGGTCAGCAGCAAGATCTGGCCGTCGAACCAGAGCGACCAGTTTTCGATGTAGAAGATGTCGTAGCGGATGCGCTCGGCGAGGTCGGTGTCGCCGCGCAGGCCGTTCACCTGCGCCCAGCCGGTCATGCCAGGTTTGACGAGATGGCGGGGGAGGTAGTGCGGAATGACCGTGGACAGGTGCTCCACGTGATGCGGCCGCTCCGGCCGCGGGCCGACGAGGCTCATGTCGCCGCGCAGCACGTTCCAGTACTGGGGCAGCTCATCGAGATTCCAGCGGCGCAGGAAGGCACCGATGCGCAGAAGGCGCGGATCGCCGGCGACGGTGCTCTGGTTGACATGGTCGCTCGCGGCGGCGTCGGGTTGCATGGTGCGGAGCTTGAGCAGCGTGAACTCCCGATGCCCGGCCCCGATGCGGGTCTGCCGGAAGAACACGGGGCCGTCGGGGGATTCGGATTTGATCAACGCGGCCAGCACGGCGACAAACGGGGCGGAGACGATCAATCCGACCAGGGCACCCAACACGTCCATCAACCGCTTGGCGGCCCGGTTGAACAGGCGGGAGATCGGCAGATCCTCGACCCCGATGACCGGAATGCTGCCCACGGTCTGCAGCCGCAGTCCGGTCAGGAAGATAGGAAAAGCCGCCGGGACGACCTTCCATTCGACATAGGCCTGTTCGCAGACGGCCGTGATCCGGCGCAGGCGGTCGGTGGGGATGTCGAGGTGGGCGGCGATGAGGACGTCGATGCGTTCCCGGCGCAGCACGTCGGCCAGTTGCTCGGCGCTGCCGAGGCAGCGGAGCGGGTACCCGATCGCCTCCGATCCGTCGTCGATGCAGCCCACCACGGTGTAGGGATGGGTCGGGCTTTTCTGAACCTCCTGCACAAGGCCGAGGGCGGCGGGATTCCACCCCAGCAAGGCGACCCGGCGTTGGAGCCGCGGCAGCAGGCCGGTTTGCGTCATGACCCTGTAGAGGCATTCCCGCCAGAGCCAGAGCAGAAACAAAGTGACGGCCGCGGCGATGAGCACGAACAGCCGCGAGATGGGTGGCGAGAAACGCAGCACCAGTGAGAAAGCGAGGTACACGATGACCCAGAAAAGCATGCCGCGCGCGAGCAGGTTCAGGCTGCGCTGCTTGCGCAGCAACATGCGACCCTCGTACAAGCCTTGCTGGGCAAAGGCGGCGACCAAGAACACCACGCCCATCAGCAGCAGCGGCAGATAATCGGCAAAGCGCGCGTCCGGCACCTCGAGTCCCAATTCGCCGAGGAGTGAGTGATAACGCAGCCACCAGCCCAGCGTGAGGCCGGCGAGGGCCATGACCAGATCGCCGCCCAGCATGACGGCGGGTAGCAGGGTTTCGCGCAGATTGTCGGGCTTGGCGCCGGGCATGGTCTTTAGTGTGCGGAGAGGAGGCTTTCGTCGAGCAGCTTGAGCAGCAAGGGTGTCGGTAGCCAGCCTTTGGGAGGCAGGGTGAAAGGCACGGAATCAGGGAAACGCGGATCCTCCCGGACGTCGTAGAGGTCAAGCGGCGGGGCAATGTCCAGATTGCGCATCAACACCGGGTACCCGATCCGCTCGCGCCGGTAAGAGGCCTCGGGACCGGGCGAGACCTGGCCAACACGCGGCGCCAAGGTTGCCAGCAAGGCGATCTGGCGCTCGACCCACGGGTCGCGTTTATCAAGTGCTGGCCGGAGTGAAGCCAGCATCCGGGTGAATTCAGCGCCGGTGGCTTCGCGCAAGGCGGCGATTTCCGGCACCGTCCACCAGGGCGAGGCGACGAAACGCGGATCGTTGATGCACTCGAGCGCGAAGGCCCGGGATGCTTCGGCCGCTCGACCCTGATTCAGCCGGGCGAGTCCGAGTCCGAAATAGACGCCGCCCTTGTCCGGCACCAGGTGCGCGGCGAAAAGAAAATGTTTTTCCGCCCTGGCTGGTTCGGGGACGAGGAGCAGCCAGCCGAGATTGAAATGGGCGATTTCCTGGTCGGGGTCGAGGGCGAGCGATTGCCGGAGGAGCGCCACGGCCTGGTCGTGCGATTTCTCCTCCCGCCCCAAGAGGAGGGCGCGGGCGTTGAGTTCCGGGGCGGGATCACTTTTGCCGAGCGCCACGATGAGGCCGGCGGTGATGACGAGGGCGAAAGCGAAGGTGCGACGGGTCACCACCGCGGGAGGATTTTGCGCCTTGGCCGACAAGAGGGCGGTCAAGGTCGCCACGGCGGCGGCGAAGACCGGCACATCGAGCTGGTAGTCGGTGAGGGCAAACACGCCGTAGCCGGCGAGGGCCGCGGCGGCGACCGGCGAACGGTGTCGGACGAGAAAAACCAGCCCCGCGAGCCCAAGGGCGAGCAACAATCCGCCCGATCCCGTTTCCGCCCAGAGTGACAGCGGGGTGTTGTGCAGTTGCAGCACGCTGTCCGCGCCTCCCTGCAGCTTGGACCGATAGCGCGGGTAGACGAGCGGTGTGGCCCCCGGTCCCCATCCGAGCAACGGCCGGTCTGTGCCCATCAACCGGCCCGCCTCGATCATGGCGCTGCGCTGGACCGTGCTTAGGTTGGGTTCGGACAAGGGATCGCGAGGACCGAGCAGGTCGCGGATGCGCGGATTGGAAACGGCCAGCAGTCCGGCCAAAAGCAGTCCGCCTCCGCTGAAAAGCACGATGCGTTTCCAACCCAGTCCGCTGACCGCAAGTCCGCCGATGACGAGGGCCACGAGTCCCAGCAATCCGCCGCGGCTGCCGCTGGTGAACAGGGCCAGCAGGCAGAGCATGAGGCCCAGGGTCGCCGCAATGCGCAGCGCGCCGCAGTTGCGCCAGGCCAGGCGCGCCAGCCAGGGCAGTCCGAGCAACATCAGTCCCGCGGTGTAGTTGGAGTGGCCGAGCGGATGCGGGTTGCGCATTTCAAAGATCGTCCGCGAAAACAAGGTCGCGCGATCGAGGGTATGGAGGTCGGCCAACCACCCGACGGTGCTGACGAGGCCACAGACCGCTGCCGCCGCGGCCAGGATTCTTTCAAGCATGATGCGCGGTGCGTTGTCCGGACCGTTGAGCCAGTCGTGCAGGAGGAAAAAGAGACACGCGGCCGCCAGCGGCACGCGTGCCGCGAGAAGACTGGGGCCTGGGTAGGGACTGGCCAGCGCGCTGAGCACGGGAATGACGACTGCGCCGATCGCGACCATCAGCCACGGGGCGGCGGGTCGTTGGAAGGTCGGGCCTCCGGCCAGCAGGCGGACGAGCAGCAACAGGGGCGGCACAAAGAGGGCGACGGTCAGCAGCACATTCCAGGGTGTCGCGTACATGCGCGTGGCCCCGCGATCGACCAGGGTCAGAGCCGCCAGGGCCGCCCCGCCGATCAAGGCAAGGACCCGGACCGGCAGACGGAAAGGGTCATGGGTAGCGGAGCTCATGCGTGACGAGGGATGACAGCCAGTGGCCGGGGTTGGCGCGAGTCTGATTTAAACACCCGAAGTTCAGGTATCGGCAGGCCGAGGCCGGCGGAGTGGCGGGTTTGCCTGCGCACGACCGGCAGGAAGGAGAATCCGGTTGCGAGGCAGTGGATCCCCCTGTCTCGCGGCTGTGCCGGGCGACGGGTTACTTGAGGTTTTCCGCTTCGATCAAGGTCCAGTAGCCGCCCCAGTTGACCGCCTCGGTACGGAGGATGCGCAAGCCGGGGGACTTGGTGACGACCGCCGTGGGCATTGCCGTGTGAAAGCCCAGCAAGGCGGCGTAATCGGCGAGCAGACGCTCGCAGCCGTTGATGAACGGATGCGGGTGCGCGAAGTGGTTGACGATGACGATGCGGCCGCCGGGTTTGCAGATCCGGCGCATTTCCGTCAGCAGGGCCGGCGCGTGGGGCACCACGGAGACGACATACATGGCGGCGATCTTGTCGAAGTGGTTGTCGGGAAAGTCGGTGGCCTGGGCGTCGAGCACGCGCAGCTTCACGTGTTTGAGCCGGTGGCGTTTGCACAGGCGTTCGGCGCGTTGGAGCATGCGCTCGGAAATATCGATGCCGGTGACCTCGGTATGGCGCGGCCACAGGGGCAGGGCCAGGCCGGTGCCGACGCCGACCTCGAGGATGCGATCACCGGGCTGGCCGGCGAGTACCTCGACGGCGCGGCGCTGACCGGGTTTGAAGCAGGCGCCGAACAGCTCGTCATAGACCGGCGCCCACCGCCCGTAAGCCGACCGAACCTTGGCCAGGGGAATGTGCTTTTGCCTGGCCGGGACAGACAAAGGGGAGGGGTCAGGATTCAGGGCGAGGTCTTCGGCGGGCATTGTGGGTCGTGAATCGGTGCAGTGCGGCGGATTCTTGGCGGCCATCGGCACAATTCCAACAGCAATTGCGGCGGCCTGGAGATTTTAAGAAAACAGAGGATACCGTGCCGGGCAGCTACGACCTTGACGGGCGAGGAGGTCGCCAAGCATGGTCTGCGCGTGAACGAACCCGCCCAACGACCCAATCGCGCCCTTCTGATCAAGCTGGGGGTGGTGGCCGCCGGCGTGTTGGTCGCGGGCTTGCTCGTGGCGCGCGGACTCGACCTGCGCGCCCTGTTGGACGCGGCGCTGACGCTTATCCGGGACACGGGCCCCGTGGTTTTTTTCACGGCCATGGCAATTCTGCCCGCCTTCGGGGCGCCGGTTTCCTTCTTTTCCCTCACGGCGGGCTCGGTCTTCGGGGCCTCCCTCGGGATGCCGATGGTCGTCTTCCTGGCCAACATCTCCATTCTGGTGAACATGGCCCTGAGTTACTTCCTCGCCAGCCGGGCGTTCCGGCCCCTGCTGGAAGCGTTGGTGAAGAAACTCGGTTACCAGCTGCCCAAGGTCGAGTCGGGTGACACGACGGATATCATCGTGCTGTTGCGCGTGACGCCGGGTCTGCCGTTTCCCGTGCAGAATTACCTGCTCGGCCTGGCACGGGTTCCCTTCGCGAAATACATGATCATTTCCGGAGTGATTTCCGGCAGTCTGACCACGGCGTTCATTCTCTTTGGCGACGCCCTGCTGCACGGCAAGGGCAAGGTGGCCCTGGTTTCCGTGCTCCTGTTGCTCGCCCTCACCGCGGCGACCCACATGGCGCGCAAGCATTACGGACGCAAACCGACGCCGTGAAGCCCGCCGACGAAATCTCCCTGGCCGACTCCGGGCGGGTGCAGACCGTCACGGAGTTCACGCGGCGGGTGAAGGACCTGCTCAAGGACGGACTGCCGCCCTGTTGGGTGCAGGGAGAGGTGTCCAACCTGCGGGTGCAGGCCAGCGGTCACGTATATTTCTCGCTGAAGGACGGCGGCGCGCAGCTCGGCTGCGTGTTGTTCCGCGGCGATGCGGCACGGCAGTCGGTGCAATTGCGTGACGGGTTGCAGATCCTGGCCTTTGGCCAGGTCGACGTCTACGAGGCGCGGGGCCAATACCAGCTCATCACCCGGGCGGTGATCGACCACGGCGCCGGCCGCCTGCAGCAGGAGTTGGAGAAGTTGAAGCAACGGCTGGCCGCGGAGGGGCTGTTTGCCCCCGAGCGGAAGCAAGCGTTGCCGTTGCTGCCCCGCACCATCGGGTTCATCACCTCGCCGACGGGCGCGGCCGTGCAGGATTTCATCCGCATCCTCGAGCGCCGGCACTGGACGGGGCGGCTCGTGGTGTTGCCGGCGAAGGTCCAGGGTGACGGCGCGGCTGAGGAAATGGTCGCCATGCTGAAGCTGGCCGAATCGATGGAGGTGTTTGACCTGCTGGTCATCGGCCGCGGCGGCGGGAGCATCGAGGATCTCTGGGCTTTCAATGAAGAGGTGTTGGTGCGGGCCGTGGCCGCTTGCCGCCTGCCGATCATCTCCGCCGTGGGCCACGAGATCGACTACACGCTCAGCGATTTCGCGGCGGATGTGCGGGCGGAGACACCGAGCGGAGCGGCCGAACTCATCTCCAGCCAGTACCTCTCCTGCGTCGAACGGCTCGATCAGGCCGGCGGGGCCATGGAGGACATCGTGGCCACCCGGCTGGTGCACGCCCGCCAGCAGCTGGAGCATGCCGGCAGCCGCCTGCGCCTGCTGTCACCGGCGTCGGCCGTGGAGCAAAATTTCCTGCGCCTCGACGACCTGCGTAACCGGCTGGGCGCGGCCTTGCGCGATTCGGTGCAGTCCGGCCGGCAGGCCCTCGATGCCGCGGGCGCGCGGCTGAAGGCGACCTCACCCGAAAAACGGGTGCAGCTCGAGTCCCATCGTCTGCTCGCGCTGTGGAAGCGGTTGGAGTCGGCCAGCCCCCAGTCGGTGCTGAAGCGCGGCTACGCGATAGTCCGTGACGAACAGGGCCGGCCGGTGGCGCGGGCGCACGGTCTGGCTCCGGGCAAGGTCCTCGTGAACGAGTTTCACGACGGGAAACTCCGCGTGCGGGTCGAATAGGGGCGCGCCGGGATCGGTCGTCGCGCGCCGATTCGGCCTACTGCACCGGCGGCACGGGAATCTTGAAGTAGTCGCGGGCTTTCTGCCGCATGGACTCCCGCAACTCCCGGTAGGCGGGGTCCTGGGCGAGATCGCGCAATTCATGGGGGTCGGCCAGCTCGGCGTAGAGTTCCTCGCGGAACTCATTCCGCCGGCTGTCATTGAAGACATACTTGTAGATCTCGCCGTCGCGGCGGGTGAGGACCGCGCGCCAGCCGTTGTCGCGCCGGCCGGTGGCATAGGCGTCGGCCGGGGGCGTTGCCTGATAGAGCGATTGTCCCTCCCAGCGTGCCGGCTTCGGCAGGCCGAGTCGGTCGAGCAACGTCGGCGCGATATCCACCTGACTCCCGAACGGCAGGGGGCCGTAGTCCGCGGGTTCTGATTCCAGGAAGAGGATCGGTATGTTCATGTCCTCCGCGTAGAGGAAGCGCGTGTGTCCGAAATTGCCGCGGTCGCCGAGTCCCTGGCCGTGGTCGCCGGCGATGATGGCGACATAGTCCTTGAGGTAGCCCTTGGCTTCCAACCGGGCGAATATTGCGCGGAGGTAGTGGTCGGCCTGGAGGATGCCGTTGTCGTAGGAGTTGACGGCCACCTGGGGGTCCGAGTCGGCGGAGATCAGGCTCGGCCAGTCCATCCTGAGCCGGGCGGGCCGCCAGCGCGCGAATTCGGCCGTGCGCACCCCGAGTTCATGCGCCGACATCAGGTGAATGTAGAAAAAAGCGGGTTCGCTCCCCGCGGGGGCGATCTTGTCGAGCGATTCCAACACGCCGCGATCGTCGTTGATGGTCGCCGTCGACGTGGTCAGCCCGTCCAGGAAAACATCGACATTCGGACCGTAGTGTTCCCGCATGCGCCCCAAGGTCGTGTGGTCGCCGGCGCCAATCACGTGGGTGCGGTAGCCGGCCCGCTTGAGGAGGTCCTGCAGCCGGAAGTTTTGAATGTTCTGCCGGGGGGGCGTGCAGGAGTGCAGAATCGAGCGGATGCCCTGGGGGGAGTCGTTGCCGTTGGAAACGGCGAGTGTCACCTGCTGGAAGCGGCCGGCCCGGGCCAGCGAAGCGAGGAACGGGGTGGTTTCCCGCGGATAGCCGCGGAAGGAGAGGTGGTCCGCGCGCAGACAATCGATGACAAAGATCAGCACGTTGCGCCGGCGGAAATCGGCGGGGACCTGATAGGCGGCGCCGGCCGCACGGTCCGCGAGCATGTCGGGCGTCAACACCGGGTCCGCGGAAACATGGTTGGTCCAGAAGGCAATGAGCGGATCCCGGTCGCCCATTTGATCCCAGAGCGGATCCCGGAACCAGAAATTCAGGGTCACCAGCAGGGCCAGGGTGACCAGCACCAGGGCGTGAATGCCAGCGGAGCCAACAGCATAGATCGATTGCAGCCAACGCAGCGATCGCGCCGCGGTGCGGAGTGCCAGCACCAGATAGGCGAGGAGGACGAGGCCGGCGGCGCTCAGGACGACGTAGAGGATCGGGCCGAGGGCCTGATGGAAACCGCGGAGATGGGGGCCGGCCGCCTTGAGGTTGGCCCAGGTGATGTAGGCACTCCACAGCTGGTAGCTCGAGTAGCTCGCGAGGTAGACGCCGTTGATCATCACCCCCTTGATCACACAGCTGAGCGCAAAGAGCCGGCGGAACCAGGGCTGGTCGGCGCCTTGCAGTCGTCTGGCGGCCAGAGCCCATCCGCTGAAGAACAGGATCTGGAGAATCAAAATCATCCCGACGTGGGTGCCGGTCGCAAACGAGGGGAAGATGCCCGCCTGCACATAGGCGCGGATGACGAAAAAGCTCAGGACGGTTTGCGGCAGACAGAACAGCAACACCCGGCCGAAGAACCCCAAAATCGGTTTCATGCGGGAAACAGACGCAGACCGGATACCGGGTGAAGGGCGATAATCATCGCGCCGACGAAAGCGGGGCACCCGGGTCTCCGCAAGCCCTCCCGGGCTGGGCCCACGTCGGTGGGAATAATAGCAGGCGGGCGGGGCTCTCACGTTCGGTCAGTTGCCATTTTCCCGTCCATGCCTATGTCTTCACCCATGCCGAACAGCCCTCTCCGCTCCCTCGCGGTGTTGGCGGTGCTCGCGATCGCCACGCACGCCCAATCCCAATCCATGACATCCTCCAAGACCTCCAAGGCCAAGGACGCGCTCGAGTGCAAGCCCGGGGAGATCTCCGCCTGCGGACTTCCCTCTAACGTCGTCATCGACATGAGCAAGGTGAAGGTGCAACGCACCGACGCCGAGTGGCGGGCGCGGCTGACGCCCGACCAATACCGCGTGGCGCGTCAGCAGGGCACGGAGGCGCCTTTCCGCAACGCGTATTGGGACAACCACGCCGACGGCGTCTATTTTTGCGTCGGCTGCGACACTCCCTTGTTTGATGCGCGGCAGAAGTTCGATTCCGGCACCGGCTGGCCGAGCTTCTGGCAGCCGATCGAAAAGGCGTTTGTCGGTGAGCAGCGTGACGTAAGTTTCGGCATGGTGCGCGTCGAGTCCCATTGCGCCGTGTGCGGCAGCCACCTTGGCCACGTCTTTGACGATGGTCCGCGGCCAACCGGTCTGCGCTACTGCATCAACTCCGCCTCGCTGAAATTCATGCCCCGGGCCGGCTACGAGCAGTGGGTCGCCAAGGGTGGAGCAGCCGGGCAATCCAAATAGCTATCAGGGGTAGAGCCAGTACTTCTTGACCTGCTGCTGATAGACTGCGGCGCGCTCGCTCCAGCTTTTCAGGAAGGGGGCGACGTCCACCCGCATGCCGTCGCGCTTCAGGGCGTCGTACCAGGCGGTGGAGCCGACGTGGATCTGGAAGGTGCGCTGCTGGGCGGTAGTGAGCGTGGCGAACAGTTTCACGGTCGACCATTTCTCCGCCTGCTTGTGCATGTAGAAGGAGAGTTCGGTCGGGTGCCAGGCCTCCCAATCGGTCACCTCGATGAAGGCGCCCACGAGAGGTTTGCCTTCCGCCGTCTTGCTCTCGCGCTTCACGAAGCGGATCCCGGAAATCTTGTAGGCGGACATCGCGGCGATGATCTCATCGGCGGTCTTCTTGGGGAAAGTGATTCCGCGGATCGGCAGCGGGTTGGTCTGCGCGGCGGGGAGAGCCACCTGGCGCCAGGGCGTCTGCTCGCAGCCGAGTCCGATCATGGCGTAGCCGATGATGGCGTCGTAGCTGGTGATCATCGGCGAGGTGGCGACCCAGGTGAGGCCCGTCTCCGGCCAGCGCATGCTGCGGGTCCAGCCACGGCAGGGGATCACGGTGAGTTTGCCCTTTTCGCGGACCTTGTCGCTGGAGAGGGCAAGCACGCGGGGCGCTTGTTTGGCCATGGTGGCGAATTCGCCCATGGTCAGGCCGTGGACATAGGGCACGCGGAACGCGCCGACGTCGGTCATCCATTCGGCGTCGAGCGGCGGGCCGTCGACCTTGAGACCGCCGAGCGGGTTGGGCCGGTCGAGGATGATAACCTCCACGCCGGCCTCGAAGCAGGCCTCCATCGTGTAACGCATCCAGCTGATGAACGTGTAGGACCGCACGCCGATGTCCTGCAGGTCGACGAGCACGGCGTTGAGCCCCTTGAGCTGGGCGGGGGTGGGGCGCTTGTTTTTGCCGTAGAGGGAATAGATCGGGAGTCCGGTGGGCTGGTGCACCGAATCATCGTAATTGGTCGAGGCCTTGATCTGGCCGTCGAGGCCGTGCTCCGGGGCGAACAGGCAGACGAGTTTCGACTGCGGGGAGCGCAACAGCACGTTGATCGTGCTCTCGCCGCGGCGGTTCACGCCGGCACGGTGCGTAAGCAGACCGATGCGTTTGCCGGCGATGGCCTTGAAACCGTCGGCTTCCAACACGTCGATGCCGAACATGACGGGCGGCAGCTTTTCCGGCGGGATTTCCGGTTTCGGCGCGGCAGGGGCGGGGGCAGCGGGCTTGGGTTTTTCCGCAGGTTTTTTTGTCTCACTGGCACAGCCGGCCAACAGCGTCAGCAGCAGGGCGACGAGGGCTCCGGGAAAAAACATGGCAGGCGACCGGCGGGTCATTGCCTAATTTCTGAAAACGCCCGCGCGGCTTGGCGAGGGAATTCGTTGTTTCGCACCAACGCGATCGCTCAGCGGGTTTGCCGGCGCGCGGCCACGGCGGCCGCCAGTTTCTCCAGGACCGGCACGGTCTCGCCGAAGGCGAGGCAGGCGTCGGTGATGCTCTGGCCGTAGGTGAGCGTGCGACCGGGCTCATGCTTCTGCGTGCCGCCGATCAGATTGCTTTCGATCATCACGCCGAGAATGGCGCGCGAGCCCGCCGCGACCTGCGCCGCCACCTCGGCGGCGACCGCGGGTTGGTGGTCGTGCTTCTTGCCGCTGTTGCCGTGGCTGCAGTCGATCATCACGGTCGGCAGGGCGTGGGCGGCCGTGAGGAGTTCCACGGAGCGGGCGACATCAGACACTGAGAAATTCGGTCCGCTCTGCGTGCCGCCGCGCAGCACGAGATGGCAGTCGGGGTTGCCCGTGGTGGCGAGGACGGCCGGGGCGCCCTCGCGCGTGAGCGAGGGAAAGCAGTGCGGGTGCCTGGCGGAGACGATGGCGTCCACGGCGACCTGCAGGTCTCCGTCGGTGCGGTTCTTGAAACCGACCGGCATGGAGAGCCCCGAGGCGAGCTCGCGGTGGATCTGGCTCTCGGTTGTGCGCGCACCGATGGCGGCCCAGGACACGAGGTCGGCGTAGTATTGGCCGAGCGTGGTGTCCAGGAACTCGGTGCCGATCGGGAGGCCGGCGGCGTTGATGTCGAGCATCAGCTGGCGGGCGAGACGCAGGCCCGTGTTGACCTGAAAGCTGCCGTCGAGCTTCGGGTCGTTGATCAGGCCTTTCCAGCCGACCGTCGTGCGGGGCTTTTCAAAATAGACGCGCATGACGACGAGCAGATCCGCGGCGAGGCGCTCGGCCACGGGCTTGAGCTTGTGCGCGTATTCCAACGCGGCCTTCGGGTCGTGGATGGAACAGGGTCCGACCACCGCCACCAGACGGTCGTCGCGACCGTGGAGAATGTCCGTGATGCCCTGGCGGGCACGGTCAACCAGGTTGGCGCCGGACTCGGCCAGCGGCAGGTCCTCCTCAAGAATGGC
>Ga0208882_1000079_pt1 | contig 60615 bp, 48 predicted proteins | sample LakWasMet14_LOW5_2_FD_183862 | JGI IMG/M metagenome (GOLD analysis project Ga0208882, IMG submission 183862) | Freshwater sediment methanotrophic microbial communities from Lake Washington under simulated oxygen tension - Sediment Metagenome... | ecosystem: Environmental > Aquatic > Freshwater >...
CCAGCAACACATCGATTAGCGGTGTGCGATCTTCGTTGTTGATTTTAGGTAATTGTGGCTTGAGTGAATCCATGCGGCCATTTTAACCTGATTTTTAAGGTATTGCCTGCGACTAATGAGAAGTTACAAGAGATACCAGTAAAAATATAGATGACTTTTCCAAGATATACATTAACCTCAAAGCGGAAGAGAATGAGCAAATTGTAGTAACTGAGGCTGTAGATGATCAAGAATTATCCTTTATTAGTATTCTTGATTTACTAACCGGTGATTTTACTGTTTTAGCATCCTATCCATTAAAATTTCACGATAAACTAAAATTATTTAAAAGTCGTATTGAAAGCTATCAATATTCAATTATACAGGTCAAGGATGCGCCAATAGATATTGCCACCGAAATATTCACAAGAATAAATGTTGGAGGAAAACCTCTCTCTTTATTTGAAATAATGGTTGCTAAAACATTTGATTATGAAAAAGACTTTGATCTCTCTGAAAAATATCAACAACTAATCGACAATCTAAAGCCCCTTGATTACGAGACGATATCTGATGCTACTGTTTTACAGACGGTTTCAATGATAATTTCTGGAGAATGCAAGCGGCAAGTAATATTAAAGCTCGATAAAAATGAGTTTATTAATGTCTGGGATGGCGCTATTGATGCAATTGAGCGAACGATTGAATATTTCAAGAGTTACTATCGAATACCTGTATCCCAATTATTGCCATACAACGCATTAATAGTTCCTTTTGCATATTTCTTCTTTAATCATAAAAATAAGCCAACAGGAATAAAACAAAAATATTTACAAGATTATTTCTGGCGCTGCTCACTCTCAGGTCGTTACTCATCTTCTGTTGAAAGCAAACTTGCACAAGATATTAAAAGAATAGACAAGATTCTCGCGGATGAATTGCCGTCTTATGATTGGCCAATTGATACATCCACCAGCTTTATTATTGATAACGGATGGTTTAGTGCAGGACGAAGCTACATTAAAGCAATTTTGTGTATATACGCATATGCTCAACCAAAATCTTTCAATGATAACTCGATAGTTAACATTAGTAATTATTGGCTAAAGCAAGCTAATAGTAAAAACTACCATCATTTTTTTCCAAGGGCATATTTAAAAAAACAAAACGAAGAAGAGGTTTATATCAATCATATTTTGAATATTACGATTGTTGATGATTTCTTAAACAAGAGAGAAATAGGTGCAAAAGCCCCATCGAAATATATGAATAATTTCCAGAAGATAAATCCTGATTTAGCGGATTCAATGAAATCACATCTTATCAATGACCTGGATTTGTTTGGGATTTGGGATGATGATTATGATGCATTTTTTGAAAATAGGGCGAAGTTACTGAGTAAAGAGATTGAAAAAAGAATTATTAAACAGGATATTGATAGGAAGTCGCAGCCCGCACTTAAAAATGACTATGAAGAAGAAGGCACCATTACAGAATGAACAGCGTGTAGCCTTGTAGGTTAGGCAACAGTTTTTCGTTGCCCAACATCTCGGAAAATCGAAATATAGCAATGTTGGGCATAAAAAGCATGCCCAACAAGCCCCATCAAAAATTAAACGCCTTAGCCTTACCCGCCTGCACCTTAAACTGCTTCAACCAGGATTTCCCCGACAATTTCTCGGCCAACGCCACGGCTAGATGCTGCGGATCAACGCCCATACCCTTGTTCCGCCCCAAGCCCTGCATACAAGACGGGCAGTTGGTCAGGATGGTGGCTCTGCCCTGTTCCGGCATAGCTTCCGCCAACGACTCGCGTTTGCGGTGCAGCATCGCGGCGGAGATGTCGGGACGGGACAAGGACAGCGTTCCCGCCTCTGAACAGCAATTGGGTACCGGCTGAACGCTGCCGAATCCGCCGAGCTGATCGAGCACGTCCAGCGCCTTGCCGTCCAGCGAGTCGTGGCAGGGCGCGTGATACAGATAGCTCTCGTTGCCGGTGCCTGCCAATTGCAAGTCCCGCTCCAGTGCATAACGGGTTATATCGACCAGCCGACCGCCGAACAACTTGGCCGCTTCCATCTCGTTCAAACCCTCGCGGCAGGTTCCGCAAGTCACCACGCAGCCGTCGAACTCCAGGTGGGTAAACATATCCCGGATTTGGTTCAGCAGGATGGTCACGCGCAAGCCGTTTTGCGAGTGCATTTCGGCCTGGCCGTTGGCATAGGCCGGAAACCCGCAGCACAGGAACGGCGGCGGTAACACCACGCGGGTTTTCAAGCCCATCAGCACATGGATGGCCGCCATCGATATGTCGGACACCATGCGCTCTGAACCGCAACCGGGAAAATAGAATACCGTGCGTTCGGCTTCCTGATCGGGCTCAAACACCAAAACCTGGTCTTCCTTGCAGTTGGGCAGCAAATCGCGCAGTGTAAGTGCCGGTACAGTCGGCATCGGCGAGCTCAGCAATTGCAACGGATAATGTTTTGACGGGCCTTTTTTCGGTTGCAACGGCTTGGCTAATACCGCGCCCAACTGCTGGCCTACAAAACCGGCCCTGAGCACTCCGAAGCGGAATACTTTGTTGAAGGTCGGCGAGTCGCTGTGCAAATAGCGCAGCGTCATCTTGGTCGCCGCCGCCGTATGCTTATAACCCCAATCGGCCAGAATCCGGCGCTCCAGCACCGATACGTCGGCGGAATCGATGTCGACCGGACAAGGCTTGGCGCACTTGTGACAGGTCGTGCAATGATCGGACACTTCTTCCAGCCATTGCAGCAATTCGAATTTTGTCGAATATTCGCGCTGGGCGTCAAACAGCAAGGCTTCGATAATAGCGCCGATCGCCAGGTTCTTGTTGCGCGGATGATAAAAAAGACTGCCCGCAGGATGAAAAACGCCGCAATCGGGTTTGCATTTCCCGCAGCGCACGCAATGGGCGATTTTGTTCGCCAGCTCCTCCAGTTGGCCGTGGCGGAGTATGCGCGCTTCCAGTCCCAGCAGGTTGAACGAGGGCGTGAAGATATGTTCCAGCACGGCGAAATCTTCGAGCTTGCCGGGGTTCATCAGCCCGGTCGGATCGACTTCGCTGCGATAGGCGCTCAGCGCCGCGATGCGCTCCGGTTCCAGGTACTTGAGTTTGGTGACGCCGATGCCGTGCTCGCCGGACACCACGCCGCCCAATTCGACCACCTTGAACATGACCTGGTCGATAACTTCACCCGAGCGCTCCAGCATGTCCCGGTCGTTGGACAGCACCGGCAAGTTGACATGCACGTTGCCGTCCCCGGCATGCATGTGGGTCGCCAACACGATGCGCCGGTCGCGCACTTCCTGATGGGCAAGGTTCACGGCGGCGATAATCTTGGGAAATCCGCGCGCCAGTTCGGCGAATTCCTTTTTGAACTTTTTGATGATCGACAGGCTGCGCAAGGTTGCTTCGTCGGCTGTCGCCAGCGCGTTTCTGGCGGTTGCATCAAGCTCCAGCGCAACAGTTGATCGGGCGTCGAATGAATCGCTATTGTCTTCAACCGGCGGTTCGCGGAATAATGCGGCCGCCCGGTCAAGGAACTTCAGCTGCGCATAACGCTCTTCTTCTACGTTGACTTCGTCGATAAAACGGGCAAATTCGGCCAGCGTTTCCAGCGGGATCACAACATCCTCATTCAGCTTGAAGGCATTGGTGCGCCTTGCAATCGCGCCGAATTTTTTGCGGTCTGCCCAGTACCGCTCGGCTTCCGCCGCATCGTGCGCTTCAAAAAGCTCGCTGTTCGGGTACTGGTCCAGAATCGCGCGGATCTTGTCGATGCCTTGCTGAGCCTGATCTAAAGAATGCCCCGCGACATCGATCAGCAACACGGCTTTCGGGGTTTTAAAGCGGCTCGATTTGACCTGATAGTCGATCGCTCGCACGTACTCGTCATCGAAATGCTCCAGCGCCACCAGCGTATCCTCGCCTTGATCGGGAAACGGAAACGCTTTGGACAGCTCGACAATCACGCGGCTGGCCTCTTCCATATCCTGGCCGAAAAACTCCAGGCAAATCGTGCGCGTGGCTTCGAATTTCGGATAAAGGATGAATTCGGCCGAAGTGATGATGCCGTCGGTGCCTTCCTTTTGCAGGCCCGGAACGCCGCCCAAGGCCTTGTTGGTGATGTCTTTCCACAGGCCTTTTTTCCTGATCTCGCTGCCTTTTAAAACAATAGTTTTGATCGACTCGCCGCTGGTCATGTCCGCTACTTCGAAAGTCACGTTATCTTCCGGCAGGATTTTACGCAACTGATGGTCGGTTCTGCGCACTTCCCAACGCTTACCTCCGGGCATCGCCATCCGCCAGGAAATCAGGTTGTCGATGCAGGTGCCCCAGCGCACCGCGCACTTGCCGCCCGCGTTTTCGGCTATATTGCCGCCTATCGAGGACGCCCAGGCGCTGGTCGGGTCGGTGGCAAACACCAAGCCTCGGCTGCTTGCGTATTGGTGGGCTTTTTCGGTGATGACGCCGACTTCAACTTCAAGCACCTGCGCCGTGGCGGTCTGCCCATCCCAAAGCTTGAATGCCATGTCCCGCGTGCCGCGAATGCGGTCGAGCTTTTCGGTGTTAATCACCACGCAGTCCGGCCGTAACGGGACCGCGCCGCCGGTTAGCCCGGTACCGCCGCCGCGCGGCACCGCTTTGAGTCCCATCTTGGCGATGGCTGTGAGCAGCGGCGACAGCTGCGCCTCCTTGTCCGGCATCACCACCGCCACCGGCAGATACAAGCGCCAGTCGGTCGCATCGGTGGCATGGGAAACCAGCGTGAACGGATCGAACAATACATTACTGACGCCCGTCACAGCGCCCAGCTCTCTTTTCATCCGGCGGCGCAATCCGGGCACTTTTTCGACGTCGTTGCGAAACTCGTCCAGCAGTTGGCGGGACGCGACCAGCACCTTATGCACTCGGGCTTCGTCGCCGATATTCTGTTCGATGATGCCCAAGTGCTTTTCGGCATTCTCGAACATGCGTTTGCGCCTGCCGGCCGAGCTGACCAGCTCCTGAAACAGATAAGGATTGCGGCGGTAAATCAGGATCTCCCCGAAAAAACGCATCAGCAAGCGGGCGGAGCGTCCGGTTACGCGCCGGTCGCGCAATTCCTCCAGAATCAGCGCGATTTCCGTCCCCAGCAGGAAAGACACGACCTGCCAATCGTCCGCCGAGGTATAGTTGAACGGAATTTCCCGGTAGCCTCTGGGAATGGTTATCGTAGCGTTGGATTCAGTTTTCAATGTAGTCGGCGACATGTTCAATCCTGTCCGGGGTAGTCATCAGAACGTATTGTCTCTTAAATGATTGAGACGGTGAAGGTATTCGTTTTTCTGGAATCGTATCTATAGTGTTATACAGATAAATTATGACGGATCTTCGGGGGCTTTGTGCAAGCGGCAGGTTGTAAGTTATAAGCGCTCTATTATTCACCACGAAGGCACGAAGAGCGCGAAGAAAAAACATAAACTTCGTGCCTTCGTGGTGAAAAATGATTAACGCTGAGATGCAGGGGCTTGCCTGAAGCCCCTAAAATGACAGGTGATTCCCTTACCGCTAAAAATCCTTGCCGCTCTGAATCCGTCTCACTGTTTTAACCAACAGATCGACTTCCTCATGGGTATTGTAAAACGCCAGTGACGGACGCACGGTGCTTTCCAGGCCGAAACGGCGCAAGATCGGTTGAGCGCAGTGATGGCCGGTGCGTACCGCAATACCGGCGCGGTTTAATGCGACACCAATATCCTGGTTGCTGTGTCCTTCCAGCACAAACGACAATACGCTGGTTTTTGCAGCAGCCGTGCCGATCAAGCGCAAGCCGGATATGCTTCTCAGCGCATCCATCGCATAGACCAGCAACTCGTGCTCGTAACGGGCGATATTATCGATGCCGATTTTCAGCACATACTCAAGCGCAGCGCCCAAGCCAACCGCATCGGCGATATTGCCGGTACCGGCTTCAAAGCGCGCGGGGGCGGGCTGATAGACGATTTTTTCAAAGGTCACGTCGTCGATCATGTTGCCGCCGCCTTGCCACGGCGGCATGGCTTCCAGTAATTCCGCTTTGCCGTACAACACGCCGATACCGGTAGGACCGAATATTTTATGCCCGGAAAACACGAACCAGTCGCAATCCAGCGCCTGTACATCGACGCGCAAATGCGAAACCGACTGAGCGCCATCCAGCAGCACCCGCGCGCCGACCCGATGCGCCATCTCGATCATTTCCCGAGCGGGCGTGACCGTACCCAGTGCGTTGGAAACCTGCGTGAACGACACCAGTTTGGTATGCGAATTCAGCAGTTTTTGATATTCGCCGAGCAATACCTGACCGTCATCATCAACCGGCACGACGCGCAATGTTGCACCGGTTGCATCGCACAGCTGTTTCCACGGCACGATATTGGCGTGATGCTCCAGCCAGGTGATGACGATCTCATCGCCCGCACCGATATTTTGCCGTCCCCAACTTTGCGCAACCAGGTTGATCGCCTCGGTCGTGCCCCGCGCAAAAACAATCTCCGCAGACGACGACGCATTCATAAACTTGGCAACGGTATCCCGCGCTTTTTCGTAAGCGTCGGTCGACCGCGCCGCCAGTTCATGCGCCGCACGGTGAATGTTGGAATTCTCGTGCTCATAAAAATACGAGATCCGGTCGATAACCGCCTGCGGTTTTTGGGTGGTCGCTGCGTTATCGAACCAGACTAGCGGCTGGCCGTTGACCCGCTCCTTCAGAATCGGAAAGTCCCGGCGCACCGCCTGCACATCAAAAGCCGGATGCGCGGAAACCAAAGCAGGGGACTGCGCATTAAAGCCGCCGTTTTTCAATTCATCGAGAAAATAAAATGACGAACCCGACTCGGCGCTGGCCGGAATACCTGCTGAAGGCGCAGAAAACGAACCGAAAAGTTCTTTCAATTCGGCTTCGCCCGGCAGGCCATAAGCTTGAGGCGAAAGCCCCGCTATCAATGACGCATCAAAATCAGTCAGAGACGCAGCCAAACCGTACGTTGCCGTCGGAATTGAATTGCCTGCCGCACTTTGCGGAATGCTTCCGGTAGCCGCTGTACTGGCAGCGAAAAGTTTTTGCAACTCCGCTTCACTGGCCTGAGGCGAAGCGGCTACCTTGGCTAATGGGTCGGCACCAGCCGCCGGAGACGGCACGGCAGGTATCGAACCGGCCTCAACGCTTCCGGGAATGTTGCTGCCTTGCGGCACGCGCGAAACCAACAATTGTTGCAATTGCGCTTCATCGGGCAGCCCGAAGTCTTGCGGCAAAATACCCGCCAGCACGGATTTGTCCAAACCCGCCAACGGCGATGTTGTCGCCGAAGACGGATTACCGAACACCGAACCCGTATCAATACTGTCGGGAACGCTATCGAAAGACGGTTGATGCGGAGCAAACAACTTTTGCAGCTCAGCTTCCCCCGGCAGGTCGAAACCTTGCGGTATTGCCGATTTATCGGCACCCGGCAAAGATGACGTCAAGCCGCTCGGCACTGCCGAAGAAGCGATGCCGATACGCGATCCATCGCAAGGCAACGCCGTAAACAGCTCATTGGCCAGTTGGGTCAATTGCGCTATGTCGGGCAATGATGCGTTTTGTGTGAAATCGCTGTTACTTGTATTCATGGTACTTGCCCACTTCGACATTCTCGAGCACGCCGAGCGCATCGTCAGTCAATACCGCCAGCGAGCAATACAGTGAGATCAAGTAAGAGGCAATCGCTTTGTGATTGATGCCCATAAACCGGACTGAAAGTCCCATGCTCAATTCGCCGGTCAGATTAGGTTGATAAAGGCCGACCACGCCTTGACGGCTTTCACCGGTACGTAACAGCAGGATGTTGCTTTTGCCGTTGATCACTTTCAGCTTGTCGGATGGAATAATCGGCAGGCCGCGCCAAGTCAAAAACTGCGAACCGAACAAGGTGACGATAGCGGGCGGTACGCCGCGACGGGTACATTCGCGTCCGAATGCGGCAATAGCTTGCGGATGGGCCAGGAAAAACGCTGGTTCTTTCCAGACACGGGCAATCAATTCATCCATATCGTCAGGCGTCGGCGCGCCGGTGCGCGGCTGCACTTTGAATCCAGGGGCGACGTTGTTCAACAAGCCGTATTCGGCGTTATTGATCAATTCGCTTTCCTGGCGTTCTTTAATGGTTTCTATGGTCAGACGCAGCTGCTCATGGATTTGGTTATGCGGGCTGCTGTATAAATCGGAAATACGGGTATGCACGTCGAGCACCGTATTAACGGCATTCAAGCGGTATTCGCGGCCCCATTCCTCGTAATCGACGAAAGTTTGCGGCAGTTCTTTTTCATCCAGGCTGGAGCAATCGACCAGCAGGCCGGTTTCATTCTTAACCTTGTTGACGCGGTAAATACCGGCTTCAAGCGGTTTCCATTGCAGCAGATGAACCAACCATCGTGGCGTGATGGTTGACAGCATAGGGACGGTTTTGGTGGCATTTGCCAGGGTGCGCGCAGCAACATCGCCTAGCGCGGTATGGGTTTGACCTTCGTGAATATCGGACATGACTTTTTCCTATTGTGGTTGTTGTATTTAAATTCAGTAGCGTTCCCACGTTTCAGCGTGGGAACAATAAATATTTACGCGGGTTCCCAAGCTCCAGCTTGGGAACCCAGTTCAGAAAGCTCCAGCTTTCTATGTTTCGGGAAGCTGGAGCTTCCAAGACGGCATTCCCAAGCTGGAGCTTGGGAACGAGCGGATACTCCCCAAACGGCAACGACGGGATTCTTCGCCCTTCGCCCTTCGCCCTTCGCCTTGAACCTTGAACCTCGTTCCCCTATATCCCTCCCCCATCATGAAACATTTCACTACGCACATGCGCCTGGGTAATATTGCTGCCGGGCGGCACGCTATACGTCAGCCAAACATTGCCGCCGATCGTCGAGCCGCGGCCGATGGTGATACGGCCTAAAATCGTCGCGCCCGCATAAATGACCACATCGTCCTCAACGATAGGATGCCGGTCATTGCCTTTGACCAGAATGCCATCATCGTCCTTTTGAAAACGCTTGGCACCCAAGGTGACGGCCTGATACACGCGCACATGCCGCCCGATTACGGCTGTTTCGCCGATGACCACGCCGGTGCCGTGGTCGATAAAAAAACTCTCGCCGATTTTCGCGCCGGGATGAATATCAATACCGGTAGCTGAATGGGCAAGCTCCGAGATAATGCGGGCCACCAGCGGAGCGCCCAGCTGATAAAGAATATGCGCAAGCCGATGGTGAGTGATCGCGGTAATGCCCGGATAACAAACCAGCACTTCGTCGGAACTTCTTGCCGCCGGATCGCCTTCATAGGCTGCCTGAATATCGCTATCGAGCAGCGTCCTTACCTCCGGCAAACGCGCGGCAAATTCGCGGGTGATCGCGACAGCCTGTGGGTACGCATCATCGACAGCCGTATGTCCTGAAGTAAATTGCAGTTCGCGGCGGATTTGCTTGTAAAGCTCGCGTAACAGCGTGTCGAGCGTATGGCCGACAAAGTAATCGATGCCCTCGTCGTTCAAATCGGGCAGCCCCAACCGGTTTGGAAACAACACCGCACCCAGGCCGTCGAGAATTTTTTGCAGTTCCTTGCGCGACGGCAGCTTGGGCGGCCTGTCGCGTCGATGCCGGGTTTCCAGCGATTGCACGCGTAAATGGCGCAATTTTGTTACCAGCTCATCAATACCCCAATCCTGTTTGATATTTTGATAGCCGGGACCGTTCATGCGGCAAAACCGCCTGCATCGAAAACACCTTCAAACAAAGGCGAGCTCAGATAGCGTTCGCCGGAATCCGGCAGCACGACCACAATGGTTTTACCGGCGTTCTCGGGGCGCTTGGCGACACGCACCGCGACAGCCACCGCAGCGCCGCAGGAAATACCGGAAAGTATGCCTTCTTCCCTGGCGAGTCGGCGCGCGAAAGCGATGGCTTCTTCATTGCTGACCTGTTCTATTTCATCGATTAGCGACAGGTCGAGCACGTCCGGCACAAACCCCGCACCGATGCCCTGAATTTTATGAGGGCCCGGTTTTAGCGGCTCCCCGGAACGGTGCTGGGTGAGCACCGGACTCGCCTCAGGCTCGACCGCAATCGAAATGATAGCCTTGCCCTGAGTCTGCTTGATATAACGGGAAACCCCGGTAATGGTCCCGCCGGTGCCGACGCCGGAAACCAGAATATCGATAGCGCCGTCCGTATCATTCCAGATCTCCGGACCGGTGGTTTGCTCGTGAATAGCCGGGTTCGCCGGATTTTTAAACTGCTGCAGCAATACGTAACGCCCGGGATCGGACGCTGCGATTTCCTCGGCTTTGGCTATCGCGCCGCTCATGCCTTTGGCGCCTTCGGTCAGCACCAGCTTGGCGCCATAGGCGATCAGTAACTTGCGACGTTCCAGACTCATGGTCTCCGGCATCGTCAGGGTCAACGGGATGTTCCGCGCCGCCGCGACGAACGCCAGCGCAATGCCGGTATTGCCGCTGGTCGGTTCGACCAGTTCCTTGCCGGGACCCAGCAAGCCGCGACGCTCGGCATCCCAGATCATCGCCGCACCGATCCGGCATTTGACCGAATAGGCAGGATTGCGTCCTTCTATTTTTGCCAGCACGATAACCGGCGCGCCGTCGATGATGCGATTAAGCCGCACTAACGGAGTCTGGCCGATGGAGTGGGAATTGTCTTCGTACCAATGTGACATAAGGATCTCCTGTGATTTCAGCCGCTAAGCTGCCTGGTGAGCAATGTTCGAGTAACGGTCAGCCAAATTTTGGCCAAAAAAAAGCCAGTGATCCCTGCGGATTCACTGGCTTCCGGTTGTCCGGTCAGCTTGCGTTTTTTTATAAAGTACTTTAAGTCGTTAGCTTCTGTCAAGGCTCGTAATGGCATTCTATCGCCTCCTAACAACACTTCAGTTTATCGATTTGTTGTGCTGGTTCCCAAGCTCCCGCTTGGAAATTCAGTGAGGGAAGCTGGAGCTTGGGAACCCAAGTAATAACGATAAAACAACATGGCTTATCCGCTGCAATTCTGCAATCTCTGCCAAAATGTCGCGGGCGCGGCCCGCTCCTACAACACTGTAACTTAATAGCAGTGACGCAAGCTGGGGCTGGACGGGGTTTGCAACCCCGTCCGAAACGTTTGACGGATGAAGATATGGCAGTGGTTATTGAAACGGGAGCGGCCATTGCCGTCATTAGCTATGGGACGCACTACAGAGGCCTTGTTGTTCACGCTTGCGATGTGCGTTGGAATCTGGCTGTTTCGTTTGATTCATAGACCCGCTCACTCTTAAGGCAGTTAGTCCACGAAAAGCCTATTTTGACTCCTTTACGGAGAATGAAAATAAGCGGTATCCGACTCAAGATTCAGCTCAAGGCATTAAATCTATCTTATCCAATTCGCTGTCAGGCACGGGTACAAAAAACCGGGAACATAGCAAGCCCAGCTCAAACAGCATCCACATCGGCACCGCTAATAATGTTTGCGAGACGGCATCGGGGGGCGTTAAAACAGCCCCTACGATAAACGCGCCGACGATAACGTAAGGGCGTTTATCGGCGAGGCCTTCGGGTGTTACCAGTCCGGTCCAGACCAAAAGAATAGTGAATACCGGCACTTCAAAGCAAACGCCAAACGCAAAAAACAAGGCTAAAACAAAATCGAGATACTTGGCAATATCGGTCATTACCGCTACGCCATCGGGCGCGGCGGCGGTCAAGAAGCCGAAAACCAGCGGAAAAACCACAAAGTAGGCAAAGGCCACGCCCATATAAAACAGCAGGGTGCTGGCGATCAGCAGCGGAAAAATCATGCGTCGCTCCCGCTTATACAAACCCGGCGCGACAAAGGCCCAGAATTGATAAAGAATAACGGGAACGGAAATAAAAACCGAGAACACCAGCGCCAGTTTAAACGGCGTGAAAAACGGGGATGCCACATCAATAGCGATCATGGTGCTGTTTTTCGGCATGTGCTGTAGCAGCGGACCGGCCAGGAAGCTGTAGATTTCATTGGCGTATGAAGCCAGCCCCAAAAATACCGCTAATACGCATAAAACCGCTCGCAACAGGCGGTTGCGCAATTCAATCAGATGGCTGATAAAAGGCTGCTCTCCAGCCTCGTTAAAATTATTTGAGCTCATATTGTCCGGTTATATCGGTCGGCAACGGGTCAATCGTGGCTTTAAGCGCGTCGGATGTTTCATCAAGCAAATGCTGGGCATCGTCCAGCCCGGACTGCTCTTTGAATATCCGGCGCAATTCCTCGGTTTGCAGTTCCAGCTTGATTTCTTCCTTGACGGAAGCCGCCATCCTGCGCGTTTTACCCAGCCAGAATCCTGCAAGCCTGGCCGCCTTGGGCAATCTTTCAGGGCCTATGACCAATAAGCTGACCAAGCCGATCAGACAAAGTTCCGAGAACCCTACATCAAACATGGAGGTTAAACTTTATCGTTTTTGAAAATAACTTCGCCTTCGGTGGCTTCACCCTTATCGGCGACAGGCTTGTCTTCCCCGCCTTCTGCCACGGCCGCGCGAAAGCCTTTGATGGCTCCGCCCAGATCGGTGCCGATATTGCGTAAACGCTTGGTGCCGAAAACAACAATGACGATGGCTAATACAACTAATAAGTGAGTAACGCTGAAACCCATTTTTAACTCCGGTAGTGACGCTGCATGGCAACGCCTTATTGGTTGAAGACCTTGCAAAACAAGGTCTCTACTTGTTACGTTGCGGCTTTCATTTCAGGCCGGACAAGCAAAACGACATTGCAGTGCCTGTAATGCGTCATCCGGTCCCTGATCGGCCAACAACACCCTGCAATGAAACCAACCGCAAGTCGGCAGTTTCATTAATCCTATAAGGATTTGGTCGATAATAACTTCTCGAAACATAAACTCATCGTTCCTACGCTCTGCGCTCGTCGTTATACACAAGTATCTAAGTAACGCGTCATACCCGCCGGGAAGCGGGTATCCAGTGCCATGGATGGCGAGCTGTATACGTCCATGTAGCCTGGATCCCGGCAATCCCTGCCGGGATGACGTGCTTTTCAATACTTATGTATAAAGACGAGCGCTCTGCGTGGGAACCCTAAGCGGAAGTTATTATTGATGGAGTCCTAAAATCATTCGGTCCACGAAAATCACAAAAAGCACGAAAATATTCCAAGACATAGCAAGCTATAAAACGTCACCCGCAAAGTGACCGGCTATGCAATACAACATACTGTTTTGTTTCGTGTCTTTCGTGCTTTTCGTGGACAAATGGGGGGGGGGGGGTCCCCCTTTAACACCCAGCTAAGTCAATCGGCACAAGTTGTTTGGGTCTGCTTTTCCAGCATCTCCGCCTCTTACAACTCCCGTCTCTCTATAGGCGTCCGGCGATTTTTTCTGCGTATTCGGCAACATGCCGTAGAGACCCAGCTTATGCCTGAGTACATTACGGCTAATGTCCAGCAAACGCGCGGTCTGAACCTGGTTTTCCTCGCAGAATTCAAAGGCGGTCCGAATAACCGTTTCTTCCAATATCTCAAACAACTTGGGCGGCGCTTGCTCGCAAAGACGCTGCAACGCGCTTTCCAAAGACGTGGTTGAAACGGATGACCCCTGCTCCAAAGTCCTGACGCCGGATAGCTTGAAATCTTCAGGGCGTAAACGATTACCGGGACAGACCAGCAGCGCACGGTGAATAGCGTTTTCCAGTTCGCGAATATTGCCCGGCCAATCGTAATTCAGTAAAGTCAATTCGGTTGCCGGCGACAGCTTGATTTCGCCATAGCCCAAACGAGCGCCGTAAATTTTCAAAAAATGTCTTGCCAAAGGCAAAATATCGCCCGGCCGGTCGCGCAAGGGACTTAACTGAATAGTTGCTACGTTGAATCGGTAATATAAATCGGCCCGAAAGTGCGAAGCCTCAACAGCCTCTTCCAGATTGACATTGGTTGCCGCAATGATTCTGACATCCACCGGCACCGGCTGCCTGGAACCCACTTTGACAACTTCGCGCTCCTGTAGCACGCGCAGCAATTTAGCCTGCATCGCAAACGGCAAGTCCCCCACCTCATCGAGGAACAAACTGCCCTTGTTGGCGGTTTCGAACCAGCCTTCCTTGCTCGTTAAAGCCCCGGTGAACGCGCCTTTTTCATGGCCGAACAATTCGCTTTCAATCAAGTTTTCACTTAACGCCGCGCAGTTTAAGGCGCCAAAAACATTTTTGCTGCGCTTGCTGAGCGCATGAACATGACGGGCCACCAGCTCCTTACCGGTTCCGGTTTCGCCGATAATCAGAACGGTTGCATCGCTGGGCGCAATACGTTCGATCTGTTCCAGCAATCGGCGGGAAACCGGATCTTCAAAAACCAACGCCGTCGCCCGGATCGAGAGCGACAGCGAACGTGACTGCAATTCATCAAAAGCCAGCAATGTAGAGGCTTGCTCTGCCTGGCTGGCGGCGAGAATGCTGTCTGAAAGTGTATCCATAATAATGTACTCGTTTGCTTTGCAAAAAGTGGGTAACTCAACCCTTTTCAGGATCGTTATCCGGATTTAAATAAAATCACTGCCATTAAATCGGGTTAACAGAACTGATCATGTCACTCCGCCAGCGTTGGTAGCTATCTTAGGTTGATTGTTATATGGAATAAAACGTTATTATTCGATTTATATATCTTTAAAACAGATATATAAATCGCTGAGATGAAACCAAAAAAGTCAGTGAACCGCTAGATGGATTCACTGGCTTCCGTTATCCGCTTCCTCTCGCTTATATGCCGACAGTTAATGCGGAGGGATTTCAGGCTCCAGTTTTCCAACGCCCCTCGGTGTGCGCCGAATCGCGCGCTTTTTAGGCGCAAAGGTTTTCTTCAGCAGTCGCCAGCCAACCACCAGCGAACTGCCCCCCAGCACCAATCCGAACGATACCCAGATCAGCATCCAGACATCCCAGATTGGCCGGTGATAAATCCAGCCGAAATCCCAGTGATGCAGGCCGGAATATAGCCAGCGCAAGACACGTCCGCGTCTATCCACCCGACTCAACAGACGGCCGTCCTGCGGATCCAGGTAAAAACGGGTTCCGGCCTCGTCGGCCAGTTGCACCAACAGTACCGGCAACGGTTTCTCCACCACGCTTTGATGGTGCCTGGGGTAGTAGTAGCTGTCGTATTCATTCAAGTCTGTCTGGGTTTCCACTTCGGCATTACCGGCCACGCGCTGCACGGCCGCCACGAGCGATGCCGGGTTAAACTGCGACAAGGCACCGTCCAGCGTTTGCGGCAGACGCTGTCCGTCGCGGGTATGAGCCAGCAGCACGGCGTCACCGCCCAGTTGCCGCCAACCCAGTTCGACAATGTCCGCATCATCGACGGCCAAAGCCAGTAAAACCGGTAAAACCGGCTGCCACAAACGCATTGCCTCAGGCAATTGGCTCCCCAAATAACGGTTCATTTCTTGCCGATTGGGATTGGCCGTCGAAAATATTTTTCCGGGATTGGTATCAAGAAAACCGCTGAGCGCCCAAGACAGCACCACGATACCGCCGATCAGCCCGCTCCAGAAATGCCATTTAAACCAGAATTCCCGGTAAGGTTGGGTACGGCCTTGGGAATAAGTGGGCTTGCCGTCGAAACCGGGTCGCCAGCGCAACCAGCCGATAATCAGTCCGGTCAATGTCGCCAGGGTCGCGGATAAGCCCAACCACAGTTGCGCATCGTTGCGAATTTTACCCAAGCCTATCGACTCCAGCGGCTTTAACAAATGCAGCCAGTTGCCTGCCCAGTAGAAAGCCCGATCCAAACGGCTGGAGACGTGCAATACTTCGCCGGTGCGCGAGGAGATCAACATTTCCCCGCCGTCGCCGACGGCTATGCGATGGAAGGGACTCAAGGCATCCTGATTACGCAGGATGACCGGCTTCTCGACGGTCTCCAGGAAACCGGCCTTGATAACGCCGCCGCCATCGGCATTGAACCAGTTTTCGGCAATTTTCAACGCTTGCTCCGGCGTGGTTTTACGCACTGAACCGTCAAGCGCAGACAAGGCGAAACGCTGTCCCCGACTATCCTCTACCAGCCACACGGGTTCACCGGCGCTAAGCACCAATCGGGCATCGGCGATACTGGCGGCAGCATCGCCGTCTTTTCCTTTGCTACTTTGAGTTTCGGCGCGAGCCGCCGCTTTGGGCTTAGGTTCTGCCGCCTTGCGTTGTTCGGCGCTACGGTCCCAGGCCTCGCCCAGGCTCAGCCAGCCGACTTCGGGAGCCAACGTTTCCGCGTGCGCCAGTTGCTGACTGCGGTTTTGCGTCGTCGGAGTGGAATACATGATCACCAAACCGGTAAAAAACCAAAAAAACATGAATAAGCCCAGCACTACGCCTACCCAGCGATGAACTTGATATAACAGCCAATTCAACGACTTCATTGTTGCCCTCTGAAAGAATAAATAGGGAGGAAATAACTAAATATGTAACTTCTTATTAATCGGTTAAAAAATTATCAAAACGGGAGTGCAAGCTTCGCTTGCGCTTGCAGGCGAAGCCTGCACTCCGGCTATCGGCAACGCCCTCAAAAATCCTTTACGCTGGTTGTCTGCGGCACACCGTTCATGCCCCTCGTTCCTACGCGTTGCGTGGGAATGCAGTGCTGGACGCGCTGCGTCCCGTATACGCAAGACGTTAGTCGTGGAGCAACGCGTTAGAACGAGAAACATCTGCTGAATAGTTACGAAATAAGCATCATCACTTTGCTACAGTCCGGAAATATAATCGGCCAGCGCTTCGATCTCGTCATCGCTCAGCGATTCGGCAATCTTGTTCATTACGCCGCCCGGACTGTTTTTGCGGTCGCCCAGCTTCCAGCCGACCAACTGAGAGCGCAGGTAAATCTTGCGCTGGCCGCCAATCACCGGGTAAATCACGTTACCGGCAATGCCGCCCTTGCCGCGTATACCGTGGCAACTGGCGCAAGCCGGAATGTCCCGACCCTGGTCGCCGTTGTCGAACAAATTCCTGCCCAACGCATTACCGCCGGCACCGTCGCCTTGCATGATTTCCCGGCTGGCGAAATAAGCGCCAATATCCGCCATGTCGGCGGCGCTTAAATCTTCCGCCATGATGGTCATGATCTCGTGCCGACGCGCACCGGACTGGAAATCGCTCAACTGCTTGACCAGGTAAGCGGCGTACTGGCCCGCATGATTGGGAATCTTGGCATCGCTACTGTTGCCGTCAGCGCCGTGACATTCCTGGCAACGCCCGGCCTCGGCTTTTTCCTTGCCGATGACCGGGTTGCCGCTGCCGATGCGTTGTGCGGCGATTTCCGCACCCTCCTCGGCCGCCATAGTTTTGACCGAAGCGAGCAGGGCGAATGTGCTGACGGCAAGAAAGGAGTTTCTCTGCCAACGTCTATGCGAGCGCTTCCGGCAGGAAAAAACCGACGCTATGCTGCATCGCGACACCAAGCGCGATAATCCCACGCCTACTTAACTGACGGTTTGGCAGCCGCAAGCTTTTGCGCGATTTCAAGCGATTTTTCAACATTTTCCGCCGGTTTAAGCCCCGTCAACGTAGCGGCGATTTTGCCGTCAGGCGTAACGATGAAGGTGGTGCGCTCGGCAAAACCGTGAGTGATTTCAACGCCGCGCGAATCTTTTTTCCCCGCCGCCGCTTCCCTGACGGTCAAATCGTAGGACTTGGCGATATTGCCCTCGACATCGGAAGCGACCGCAACTTTACCGCCGCAAAACTCAGGATCGGCGGAGAAATCGTTGAGCCTGTCGATGCTGTCGAGCGATACGCCGATAATGGAGGCGCCGGCGGCGGTGAATTTGTCATGATTCACCGCAAAGCTGTGCGCCTGAATATTGCAGCCGCCGGTGTAGGCCGAGGGGTAAAAATAGACCACGACCGGGCCTTTTTTCAGCGCGTCTTGCAGCGAATACGTAAAAGATTTTCCGGCCAACGAGGCTTGCGTCTGAAAATCGGGAGCCGGATGGCCTTCCGGTAATGCGGCGGCAACGGGAAGCGCGATTGCGCTCGACAGCAGGCAACCTAGTAAAAAACGTTTCATGTCTATTCTCTTTTAAAGGGGTTTATAGGTATCGTGACAAGCGTTGTCGCAATTTTTGGTCAACTCTAATGCCTTGTTTGACGCCGCATCAAAATCATTCGCTTCGACAAACTTCACAACTTCGGCAGCCAAGTCTTCGTATTTTTTGGCATCGGTTACCGCGTCGGCGGAATTGCCTCTCTTTTCAAAAAAGCCTTCGACCAGCTTGAAGTCGCTCTGCATCTGTTTCGCAAGGGCAATACTTGAATTGGCATCTTTGCTGGAAATATTGCTCTGAAGGTTGCGAGAATTAGTGTCTATTTTTTCCATCAACTCTTCGAAATCGAATGCGGCTTCGGCATACACGATGCCGGTTGCCAATATCAAGACAATTCCGAAAAGGTTAATCGTTTTACTCATATCAATATGATCCTTAAAAAATATCCCAGAGTTACGCATTTTTACTCACCACGAACGACTGCATGGATGCAGGAGGTAGAGCAATGCAGGAGCAATTGCCGAGGCACGAAGAGCATGAAACTTCATGCTCTTCGTGCCTTCGTGGTGAATAACAGAACCGGCATTCTGGACTTCTTGTCTATGCAATCAACTCCTTGATAACCTACTCTCGTTCCCACGCAGCGCATGGGAACGAGGTTTCACGCTAGTTCCCAAGCTCCTGCTTGGGAATTCAGTACGGGAAGCTCTAGCTTCCCGGCTCGCAAAGCTGGAGCTTTGCTCACTGGGTTCCCAAGCGGGAGCTTGGGAACCCGCGTATCTCTTAACTTAATGGCAGTGACGTAGCGCGTGGGAACGAGGTTTTTTCGTGTCTTTCGTGCTTTTCGTGGATTACGCCCTATGCAATCAGCTCCTTGATAACCTTACCGTAAACAACCGTAGGTCGTTCCGAACGGCCCTGATATTTATAGATCAATTTCAAGTGATCCAAGCCCATCTGGTTCAGGACGGTCGCATGCAAGTCATAGGTATCCACCGCCTGGCTTTTATCCGCCACCTGCAAGCCGATTTCGTCGGTCGAGCCATAGGTTGTTCCCGCTTTAACCCCGCCGCCAGCCAGCCATTGCGTGTAGCCCCAGGCATTGTGGTCGCGTCCGGTGCCGCTTTCGCCCCATGAGGTACGGCCGAATTCCGATGTCCACACCACCAGCGTCGAATCCAGCAGGCCGCTCGCTTTCAGGTCGGTCAGCAGCCCGGCAATCGGCTTATCGACGATTCTGGCGTGCTTGCCGTGATTTTCTTCGAGTTTGGTATGGGCATCCCAGTCCCTGTCATCACCATCGATATCCACCGGCCCGGTCACGACCTGGATGAAGCGCACGCCGCGTTCCACCAGACGCCGCGCACGCAGCAGATTGGTGCCGTATTCTTTGGTAACGTCGTCGTTCAAGCCGTAAAGCGCCTTGGTGGCGTCCGACTCCTTGCTCAGGTCGACCGCTTCCGGCGCTGAGGTTTGCATGCGTTCAGCCAGATCGTAAGCCCGGATGCGCGCCTGAAGCTCGGTGTCTTCGGGATAGGCTTGTCCTTTGAGTTCGTTGAGTTGCTTCAACAGCTTCAGGTTGTCGCTTTGTTGCGATGCCGCCGTGAACTCAGGGCGCTCCAGATGCAGGATCGGCGATTTACCGGAGCGGAAAGCGGTACCCTGATAAACGGCGGGCAAAAAGCCCGAACTCCAGTTGACTGCGCCGCCGCTCGGTTCTTTCTTGCCGTTGTAGAGAACCACATAGGCAGGCAAATCGGGGTTGGCGGAGCCCAAGGCATACTGGATCCATGCGCCAAGAGACGGCCGACCGGGATTCAAGCCGCCGGAGTTCAGCTTGAGTATCGAAATGTCATGGGTAGCGCCTACGGTCACGCTGGACTTGATGAAAGCGATATCGTCGGCATGTTGCGCCAGATTCGGGAGCAAATCGGAAAACCAGGCGCCGCTTTGCCCGTGTTGCTTCCAGGTCCGGTTCGATGCATAGAGCTTGCCGAGTCCGCCCTGCGTACTGGTCTTGATGCCTTTCAGGAAAGAGGCGGGCACCTCTTGTCCTGCCAGCCTGACCAGTTCAGGCTTGTAATCGTACAGGTCGAGCGTACTGGGTGCGCCGTGCTGATGCAGCCAGATCACCGATTTGACTTTACCGGGGAAGTGCGGCTGCTTGGGCCCAAGCGGGTCGATCAAATCGGCAGCCAACGCGCTCGATATAAACCCGCCTCCCGGCGCCAGACCGCTCAATGCAAGCCCGCCCAAGCCGTATCCTGTTTTGACTAAAAAATCTCTACGCGATTGATTATTCATGATTCATTTTTCCTCTAAGAAAGTGATGTGTGTCATTAAAACCGGTATATGAATTCGTTTGAATTCGCAACCGTATGCACCAGGTCAACAAAAGCCGCGGCACGTATAGGATCCAATTTCTGATCCCCCTTTAAGCCGGTAGGTATGCTGACCGCAAATTTACCTTCCGCTGTTTTTTCCCTGACGACCTTTTCGTGATTGTTCAAAAACTTTTGCAAGGTTTCTTTTTCGGAACCTGTCGCTGCACGTGAGAACAATATTTGATAAAGCCTATCCAACTGAGCCGCTTCGTCATTACCGGCCTCGTTAATGACCCGTCCGGCCAACGCTTGCGACCAGCCGAACACCACGTCGCTATTGAACAGCGTCAGCGACTGTAATGGGGAAGTCGTCACTTCGCGTTTGCTGTGCGCCTCTTGCGCGGAAGCCATGTTGAAGGATTCCAGCAACGGATAAGGCACACTGCGCCGGGTAAAAATGTACAGGCTGCGCCGATTCTGGTCATGAACATCCTTGGACACTTCCCATTGATTACCGGCTCCCAGGTTTGCAGGAACTGGAGGAAATACGCTCGGACCGCCGATCTTATCTTCAAGTTGTCCCGAAGCGACCAGTAGCGAGTCGCGAATCTGTTCGGCTTCCAGACGTTTCCGCGGGAAGACTGCCAGAAGCTTGTTGTCAGGATCCGCTTTGGAGACATCTTCACGATAAGCCGATGACTGGCGATAGGCGCTGGACAACAAAATATCGCGGTGTAGTTTCTTAACGCTCCAGCCTTGCTTGATGAAGTTGTCCGCCAGATAGTCCAGTAACTCGGGATTGGTGGGCTTTTGTCCCGCCTTGCCGAAATCGCTGACTGTTTCCACGATGCCGTGCCCGAAGTATTGTTCCCAGACCCGGTTTACGAACACCCGTGCCGTTAGCGGGTTATTGGAACTGGCTATCCAGTTTGCCAGAGCCGTCCTTCGGCCTGATGAAAACGCGGTCGGTTTAATATCCGGTTTCTCGTCGGTAATAGCCTCCGGAAACGCCGGTTGCACTTGTTCCAATGGCCGCTCATGGTCGCCGCCGAAAAATACATAGCTGGGCGGCGCATCGGGATAGCCAAGTTCGGTCATTGCGGAAATTTCAGTCGATCCTGATTTAGGCTTAAGATCGTTAAACTTTTTCAGCTCTTCAGACAACTTGTCGTATTCCGTCCACTTGTCTGCGATTTCCTTGGTGTAATTTTTGTCTGCGCCCTTGCTCTCCGCAGTATCCCTGAGATAAGCGGCCAAACTGCGCTCGTCCGTGATATAGCCCAAACGGTGATTGATCCAACGATCCTGAGCATTCCACTGGCTCTTCGGCTTGAAAATCGCCTCCCTGCTGTCCGTTAAATAACGCTCTTTATGATGTTTTTCGGCCTGCTCCCTGACCGTGTCGATAATCGCTTTTTGTTTACCGCGGATCTCCTTGGTTGCGTCTTCCCACTTAGCCAAGGTAACGTCATACTTGCGTTCCACCTCGCCTTTTTTCGCCGCAGGAATGTTGTCGACGGCGCTCAAGTTGGCAAAAAATGCCTGTAGCGAGAAATAATCCTTCTGACTGATCTTGTCGAACTTGTGGTTATGGCATCTGGCGCACTCCACGGTCTGGCCCAAAAACACCTTGCCCACGGTATCGGTGATGTCGGTGGTGATTTGATACTTCCGCTGAACCAGGTCGCGGGAGTTGTGATTGTCCGGGAAGTTCGCCATATAACCGGTGGCGATCAGCGCTTCCTGGTTATCCGGCCACAACTCGTCACCCGCCAATTGCTCCTGGATAAAGCGGGAATAAGGCTTGTCCTGGTTGAAGGCGTTAATCACATAATCGCGATAGCGCCACAAATTGGGCCGCGTTTCATCATTTTGAAAGCCCGTGCTGTCCGCATAGCGCGCCAAATCCAGCCAGCGGCGAGCCTGACGCTCGCCGTATTTGGGCGATGCCAGCAGACGATCCGCGAGTTTTTCGTAAGCATCCGGCGCGGTGTCGCCCACAAAGCTTGCGACATCCTCCGGCGTCGGAATCACGCCCCAGGCATCCAGCGTTGCACGGCGCACAAAGGCGGCGCGGTCAGTGTCTGCCGAAGGCGTCAGCCCCTTGGCCTCCAAAGGTGCCAGTACGAACGCATCAAGCGGCGTGCGCACCCAACTTTTGTTGTTAACGGTCGGTTGAGTCGGCGCTTTCACCGGTTGATACGACCAGAGTTTCGATTTTGCCGCCTGCGGCGCACTTGCCTCGGCAGCCGCTGCTTTATTATCCGTCGCTACGGGTTCCGCCTGTGCGGGTGCGGCCTGCGGCGCTTTTATCTCAGCCGCCGCTGCTGCTTGCGTACCGATTACACCGACCGGACTGTTGAACAGGTCCACAGCCGCTCCGACTTCTCCGGCCATCGCGCCGGTAAGACCCCACATAACCGCGAGATATAGTTTGTTTTTCATTAACATCCTCCAAAAATAAAAGCGCTCAAGACCTTCGTTAGCATCGCTTTATTAGAATTATTACTTTTGTTCTGTCGCCGGCTTAGGCGCAGGTACAGCGATCTTGGCCAGCTTGCCGCCTTCTTCTTCATAGTTTTGCGCACCCACCGCACCGACCACTTTAAAACCTTTAGCGGTCAGCAGATCACCCGCAGCGCCGGCACGACCGGCGTGGTTTGACACGGTAACAATGTCTCTATCCTTAGGAATAAAAGCCAAGCTGGTCTCAATTTCTTTGGACTGGATACTTAAATAAACAGGGAACCCGCCTATCTTGGTGAGTTCGTCAGGACGTCGCACATCGATAATCAACAACTGCTCGGGCTTGGCAAGCAACGCATCCAGTTGAGCGCGATTAAGTTTTGGCGTCTTATACTTGTATTCTTTTGCAGCCGGAGCATCGGCTTTTTTATCATGGTCATGAGCCGCCCCGAACGCGACAGGCGTAGCCAGAATTGTCATCAGTAACATCAATTTCGTAAGTTTTTTCATGGTTATTTATCTTTAGGTTAATTGCTGGGAACGCACAGAGCGCATGTCATTACGGTATATTCAATTAGAGATATACAGCTATCGTACCAACACCGCAACAGCCCCCCATCGTTTTCCGGAAAACAGCCAAAATAAAATACAAGTAACTGATTATTAATAATAATTAATTGACGCATCAGCCATACCCTACGTCCTTTATTTACCCATGCATACAAGACTTAAACCGGTTTGCTGAAAAATCAGCAGCCCAACACCAGCCTATGTTCCTAGACAAGCAGATAACAGAGCCGACCACCCCGACGAACCGGAAAGCAATACGGGTCGGTACGCAACAGCGATTCACATTTGAGGTCGTTGTATGTGCAACAAGGCGGAGCATTGGGATAATTCAAAACGGTGGCGGCGAGTCCTTCGGCTACGCTCAGGAGAACCTTGTATATCCCAAAATGGGAGCGCCAATATGAGGGCAATAGCCAAAAGTACATTGATGAAATTTTGGAGTCAGCCGGAACGCGCGGATTCGAAAAGGGCTTTGCAAAGCGGGTACGCCGAGGCGATCAAAGCAAGCAGGGAAACTCCTCAGGAAATAGAGGGGCAATACTGGAATTGCATGGCTGAAATTCGTTGGAACGGATGTACCCAGCGCGAGAGGGACAAGCATCTGCGGGCTGTCGTTAGGCGAGAAACATATCGATATGCAGACCTTCCAGGTTTTTAAAACCTGGAAGGTCTGGTCTAACTTGCAACATTTCGAATGGAGCAACATCCCCCATCCTGCTTGATTTGAAAGTTACCCGCCCCCTTCGGCTACGCTCAGAAGTAGGCCGGAATAAGCCGGTTCGAGCGACAGTGAGAACGGGCGTTTCCGGCAAATACCTCCCAAACTCGCCGGAAACGCCACCTCGCGCTACGCGCTTGACGGCCTTATTCCGGCCTACATTCTAGCCCGCCATTCCAGCGTCTATGCCGAAATGACACTTTTATAACGATGAGCGCAGCGCGTGGAAACGAGGAAATCTAACTGATTTTTTCAGCTTTGCGTTATTCCTTAATACGAATCAGGTCATGACAGCCTTTGCAGGATTCGCCGACTTTTCCAAACTGGGTCTTGATTGCGCTGACATCACCGGTTGCCGCCACTTTCGCCAACTCGTTTGCGGCCACGTTAAAGGTGTTGGCAGCTACCGTTACTTCATCTTTTTTCTGGAAGAATTCAGGCTTGAGTCGGGTTTCCTTCCAGCCGACACCTTTGTCCGTACCTTCGCCATACAGAGCGCCCAATCCGGAATTGGCAACCGCAGCAATCGCATTTGCGGCCGCGGCGACAGAGTCTTTGTTAAAGGTTTCGGGATGATCCACTACCTGATTCTTGATTTTCGAAATATTCCAGGCTGCAAAAGAATAGGCCGATTGCCGAAATCTTATTTGTTCTTCAATCGGACCGGCTACCGCAGCGTTGGCTGATGCAGCCACCAGAATGGCGAGGGTTAATTTTTTTTTCATTTTTTCAGTTCCTGTATGTTGTAGAAAGAGTTAAACGGTTTAAAAACTTGAGGGTGCTTGTGCGATTTGCTGCTGGCTTTGCACCGGATAGAGTTGCGATATTCCGCCCGAAACACCCCAGACCACCGTGCTGGAAATAATCAGGGACAGAATAAAACGCACAGCGCCAAATCCCTGGTCATGACTTGTCGCAACAGCTTCCGCCAACGCAATAGGGATGTTCTTTTTTCCGGTCAGCATCGGCACAACGAGATTGGTTTTTTTAACCCAACGGTAAAAAATGATCGCCGCTAAATGCAACACAATCAGCGCCAGCAGAAAGTTGAACGCGGTATTGTGCCAACCGGTCAACTTGTCGCTAAAGGACTTATCGATAAGGTCGAACAACGGCCCCTGAAAGGCGATATCGTCGTTGGCAAATAATCCGGTACCCACCTGCACCGCCAGCGTAGCGATCAGCGCGATCACCGACAGTCCGCCTAACGGGTTATGGCCAATGCCCTGCCAGCGGCCCTTAAGGTAAGCGGCCAGCCGCGAGAAGGTAGGGAAAAAAGTTGAAAACCGGGAATGCGTCGAACCTATAAAGCCCCAGATAATGCGAAACACCAGCAAACCCAAAATAAAAATGCCGATACGGCCATGCCAGTCGATCAGCGCGCCGCCGATTTTGGCGGTGACATAGGCCGCTGTCACAGACGCTGCGAGCAGCCAATGAAACAGCCGGTGCGGCAGGTCCCAAATATGAATAGTAACTTTCATCTTGATTCTCCTTTTAACCGGCGTACTTCACAGAGCAGCCGTAGGTTTAGTACTGGATTTTGCCACTTTCCTGCCTGCGGCGAGATCAGCCAAGGCGGCACTGACATAGTTTTCGGCCTTGCCAATATCGGATTGATCGGCAGATGGGATGTTGTCTATGCCGCCTTTGTAAACCAGCACGCCTTGCGGATCGATGATAAAAAACTGAGGCGTATTGGTTGCGCCATAGAGCTTGCCGATTGAGCCGTCACTATCCAAAACGGTATTGGTCGGGGTCGCGCCGCGATGCGCATTGAGTTTCCTGGCGGTCTCGCCATCGACATTGCCTTGCTTGCCCGGCGCCGAAGTGATGACTTGCAGCCAGACGATGCCTTTGGCGACGGCGTCTTTTTGTAAATTAGGGATATTGCCGCTTTCATAATGTTTCACCACGAACGGACATTCATGGTTGGTCCACTCCAATACCACGGTTTTACCGTGCAGATCGGCAAGTTTTATCGTGCTTCCGTCGGCTGCGGCGCCGGAAAATAACGGTGCCGGCTTATCTACTACAGGTTCGGCATTGACTGTTGTGGATGCAAAAGCGAAAGCTAAGCTCACTAAAGTAATTTGATAAAGTCGATGTAAAAACATAATTGGCTCCGTAATAATTATAAAAGGCACGGCACAAACCGTTCCCCGGACTCTCTGTGTAACGGTTTCAAGAAGCTTCTGCTACGACATGATTCTCCCTCCCTGGAAAAAAAATCGTGCGCATGGAACAACCTGAAAATATTAAAAAGACAGAAAATCGATCCATCGAATTTCTGCCAAAATTGATCCTTCAAACGCGAACAACAAATTAACCCACTAACGCTTACAGACGTTGTCGTCGCCTCAAACTGAGACTTGACCGGGTCGACACCGTCTGATGACGTTACTTAGCCAGTTTGTTCGCTTCCATTTTGAGATTGCGAGTCCTTCGCGACCTCTTTACTCATAAAGCCACCGCCTGCGTGACAATTTCCGGGGTCAATATCTGCGGCAACACGATCGGTTTCGTTGAGCTACCGACTCCCGCCGGATAAAAGACATACAGCGGTACGCTGCTACGCCCGAATTCGGTAAGAATCCTGGTAATTTCTGGATCGCGGTTAGTCCAATCGCCTTTAAGATAGGTAATCCCGGACCGCTTAAAGGTATCGACGACTGAACTCTGGCTCAGCGCGACTTTTTCATTAACCAAACAACTGATGCACCACGCCGCCGTCATATTCAGAAATACCGGCTTTCCCTGGCTGCGCAATTCATTTAAGCGCTCGGCCGAGTAAGGCTCAGCGTTCTTTACCGGCTCAACGTTAACTAATGGCGTAGCAGCCGTGGTCTCTACGCCAAAATAACCGCCGACCAACACCAATCCCAGCGACAACGCGGCCACACCGAATCCGCTACGCCGTCCCGCCTTCCCGGTGTGTTTAGTAAATTCATAAAGCCAGGCGGCGAACGCGATAATAACCATCCCGCCCAGCGCTATCGCAACGGCATTGACGCCTGCCTGTTGCGCCAACACCCAGACCAGCCACACCGCTGCTCCGTACATCGGAAAGGCCAAGCCCTGCTTTAATCTGTCCATCCATACGCCGGGTTTCGGCAGGCGTCGCTGCAAGGACGGCCATTGGCTCAACAGCAAATAAGGCAGCGCAAGGCCCAAGCCCAAACAGAAAAACACCGCCAACAGAGAGGCCGGCGGTTGGCTTAACGCGAATCCCAGCGCCGCCCCCATAAACGGAGCCGTGCAGGGCGTCGCAACAATGGTCGCCAACACGCCGGTGAAAAAAAAAAACTGCCGCTGTAACCGGGACGCTCGGCCAGCGAAGAGCCGATTCCCGCTACCGAACCGCCGATTGAAAATACGCCGGACAAACTGAGTCCCACGGTAAACATTAAATAGGCAACCACCAGCACAAATACCGGCGATTGGAATTGAAAGCCCCAGCCGATCTGGGCTCCGCCTGCCTTCACCGCAATCAACACCCCGCCGAGCAATGCAAAACTCGTCAGTATGCCCAGTGTGTAGGCCAAGCCTTGCAGCCGGGTTTGCAATGGCGAATGCTGCGCGTGTTTTATTAAGGACAAGGCCTTGATGGACAGCACCGGCAACACGCAAGGCATCAGGTTCAATGTCACGCCGCCCAATAAAGCCAGCAGCAAGGCGGATGCAAGTACCAAATCGGGTTCTCCGTCCTTAGCGGGAGCCGCCTCTAAAACCTCAGACTTAAGCGCAGTAATCCCCGAAACCGCCGCGTCGCCAGCAACTTGCACGCTATAACCGCGCGTAACCGGCCCGCTGCCGCTGTCTTGCGTAATCGCCAAAACCCCGGACAGGCTTTCGCCCGGAGACAAACGCACTTCTCCCGGTTTCATTTGCAACTCAAGGGTATCGCCTGAAAGTTGCCAGGGCTGCTCAGCCCCTTGTACGATTTTTCCCCACTCATCGGGATAAAACCAAACCTTTTTAACGCCGGAAGCTTGCAGCTTGGCGTCAGTCATTCGCAAAGTTAAAACATCGTTGCTATAGGCTAAGCTTATCGGCCAAGGGCTGACTGACGGCAAACTCGCACGGGCAAGTTCAATCAGCGGACTACCGGTTCCGGCGTCGGCACCGGGCGCGACAACCGGCAAATCCAGCGCCAAATCCACTTTCTGGGGAATGCATGATTCCTTGCAGACCAGCCATTTCACTTTAGCTTTGATCGGGAATGCGGTGCCTACACCACTGTCTTGCGGCACTTTAATTTTGGTCAGCAAGGTGACTTCATTTTCATAGCCGTAACTCGTGACCGGTCCCAGCGTGATGCGGTTGGGAGTAGGCCACTGAATTTTGCCCGCTTTTGCCCCTATCGGAAGCTCATAGGCTATGGTGGTGGCTAAACCTGAATCGCCGGGATTTTTCCAGTAGGTGTGCCAATGCGGAATAATGCGTTGCTGCACGCCCACCAGAATCTCGTCGCCGGGATGCACCGCATCGACGGACGCAACCAGTTGCGCGGCGACCTGCTCGGTACCCGCTTCAAACGAGCTCGCCTGTGCGTTGCCGCAAAACAGCGCAAACAAAACAATAATCAGTGGATGAAGTTCAAACATAAAAATCCAGAGTTATCAGTAATAAGGTCATGTCTGGTAATGAATATACCCTGCATATCAGATTCTGTTTTTCACCACGAAGACACGAAGGACACGAAGAAAAATATAATCTTCGTGTCCTTCGTGTCTTCGTGGTGAGTAAAAATCTTAACTTGGGTATATTCTTTCATGAGTTACCTAAGCCTTAGGAACGCAGATGCTTATTAAAGAAACCAATGGTGCGTTCCCATGCCAGCTTTGCAGCGGCCTCGTCGAAACGCGGCGTGGTGTCGTTGTTAAAGCCGTGTTGTACGCCCGGATAAATGTAAGCTTCATAGCTGATTCCGGAGGCTTTTAGCGCGGCCTCGTAAGCCGGCCAACCGGCATTGATGCGCTCATCTTCCCCGGCATAATGCAGTAACAGCGGCGCTTTGATTTTTGCGGTGTCTTCGGCGCTCGGCTGACTGCCGTAGAAAGGGACGCCTGCCGCCAGATCGGGAAGCTGCGTCGCCAGGTAATTAACAATGCCGCCGCCATAACAAAAGCCTACCGCGCCGACTTTGCCGTTGCCTTCGGGCAGGTTTTTCAGCACCTCGGCGGCGGCGAGGAAGTCGGCACGTGTTTTGGTTTGATCGAGCGATTTGAAAAGCTCGCGCGCCTTATCCTCATCGCCCGGATAGCCGCCTAGCGGGAATAGCCCATCGGGAGCGAAAGCGATGAAATTATCCAGCGCGATGCGCCGGGCAATATCTTCGATATGCGGATTGAGGCCGCGGTTTTCATGCACGACCAGCACCGTCGGCAGTTTGCCGGTGAATTGGGCAGGCTGGACCCAATAGCCGCGAATCTTGCCGTAACCGGCAGGCGAAGGATATTCCACATATTTCGCCGAGATACGCGGATCGTCCTTGCCTATCTGCTGCGCCTGGGCAAAACGCGGATTCAACGCCTCAAGCAAACCCTCGGCAGTCAGGCCGAGCAGCGTGAATTTTGCGGCCGAAGCCAAAAATCCCCGGCGCGATAGCTCGCCGTGGACGTATTTGTCGAATAGTTTCAGCACTTCTGGATCGAAGTCTTTTGCTGTTTTGCGTGTCATAGTTTCACCTATTAATTATCGTTGCCTAACAGAAGCGTGCGTGGAAACGATGTCAATATTCAAGCCATAAAATGGATAAACTCACCACGAAGACACGAAGTTCACGAAGAAAAACCAAGGTAAAAACTTCGTGTTCTTCGTGTCTTCGTGGTGAAATGTCTTAAGTTACCCTCGTTCCCACGCGCCGCGTGGGAATGCGTTGCAGGACGCGCTGCGTCCCGTATTCGCTCGTTCCCAAGCTCCAGCTTGGGAACGCAGTCTTGGAAGCTCCAGCTTCCCGACTCGCGAAGCTGGAGCTTCGCTAACTGGGTTCCCAAGCCGGAGCTTGGGAACCAGCGCAACTTCGTGTTCTTCGTGTCTTCGTGGTGAAATGTCTTAAGTTACCCTCGTTCCCACGCGCCGCGTGGGAATGCGTTGCAGGACGCGCTGCGTCCCGTATTTGTACGATGCGCATTCTGTATGCAGACCGTGACTCGCGGCGCAGCGCGCCTTAACTGCATTCCCACGCGGCGCGTGGGAACGAGAGCCCAGGACCGTTCCTACCCTGCAAACTTATTTCGCCCGCCCTTTAAACCCTTGTGCAATCAAAGGTATCCTGTAAGCGGAACCGCGTCCTACCGCGTAAAGCGTCTTCTTGTCGGTACCGGCAAAAGCTATGTTTTGCGGCTTTTTAGGCAGTGCAATAACACCCAACGCCTCACCCTTGGCGTCAAACACTTCGATGCCGGAATTCGATGCGACATAAAGCCTGTCGTTATCATCTATCGCCAGACCGTCCGCACCGCTGGACCAGACGTTTTCTTCATTTTTCCAGCCGTCCAGCTTGGCAAAGTTTCTCCGGTTGGAAATCGATCCGTCAGCGGCGATGTCATAGGCAAGCACATGTTCGCCAAGGGTATTGGCCACATACAGCACAGTTTCATCTTTATTCAGCTGAATGCCGTTAGGACGGTCAACGTCGTTAGCCAGGCGTTTCAATTCGCCGGTCGGTGAAATGTAAAATACGCCCGGATGAGAAGCCGGTGGGTTAGGATTTTCTTTAGTCGGACGCGTGCCGCTGTCGGTAAAGTAAATGCCGCCGCTCTTATGAAGAACAACATCGTTAGGCCGTTGAAAGGCAACGCCTTCGAAATTTTCGGCAAAAACCTTCTGCTTATCGGCCGGATAAACAATACCGACCTGTGGTTTAAGCGTTTGAACGGCGATGATCTCGCCCCCGGCATTTAAGGCAAGGCCGTTAGCGCCGTTGGAATTCTCCAAGAAGGTTGAAACGGTATTATCGGGCGCAATACGCACAATCCGGTTTTCATTGGTTTCAGTAAACAGCAGGCTGCCGTCCGAATAACCGATGGGGCCTTCGGTGCCTTTGAAGCCGTCCTTGATCAATTCGATAATGACACCGCCCGCCGATACGCCTGGAATGGCGGGCGTAACAGGGTCCTCAGCCTGTACAACAGCTGCAAACGCTAAAGCGCCCAGCACTGAAAATAATTTTACGTGTGAAGTTTTGAGTAACATCTTGTTCTCCGGGTTAAATGCAAGTAATCAATTCTTTTCTTAAAGCTGAAGGGTGAGGGGCAAAGCACCAGGCTTGCCGCCCACCCTGTAAAACCGGTTAAAATTTCGCCCGGAAATGCACCCCGTAGTAACGCGCATCCCCATAAGTGCCGGAAGCAGCGGATTGAGTGCTAATTTGCCCGGCATTAGTTAGGTAAATGGTGTCGAAAATATTCCTGCCCACCAAATCCAGGTTGTACTGGCCATTTTTAGTGCCGATACCGATACCGCCATCGGTGACATGATAGGCATCCTGTTTGCCTGAAGCCGATAAGCTGGCGTTATAGTTGGCAGACGATTTATAACTGTCGACCAGGAACGCATGCCATTGCAAGCCGTGATCATTGAACTTGCCGAAGCCGAGCGGCACTTTATAGTCGAAGCCATAGTTAGCGGTGAACTGCGGCGCGTTAGGAATGGTTTTGCCGGATTGATCGCAATTTGTAGTAAGTCCTAACTCTGCTGCGCAAGGCGCATCTTTAAAATCGTTATATACGGCATGGTTGAAGGAGCCGTTCAGGAATAAGTTCAAGCCTTGCGTCACGTTCCAATTAGTCTCCAGTTCCACCCCTTGCAACTGAATTTCTTTGATATTGCCCAGAGTGGTCCTGTAACCCGAAGCGGTACCGGGATCAATCACTGACAGCTGGGATTGAAAACCGTTAACCACCGTGTTGTACAGGTTTACGTTGACCGCCAATTGACGATTGAACCAGTTGCTCTTGATACCTAATTCGTAGTCCATCACGTCTTCGGGTTTAACATTTTCAATCGCGCCGGTCGTGTCATTAAATTGAGCCGCTCCTGACTTCTGCCCGCCTGACACCGAGAAATAAGTCATCAGATCTTTAGTGATCTTGTAGCTAGGGTTGACCAACCAATTTTGTGAATTCTGACTAAAACCCTGTTTGCCCTGGGTCCATTTAACGCCGTTATTACCGAGAGCGCTATTGCGTATCGCCAGCGCGGTGCCGGTAACAGCCGCACCACCGACATAGCCATCCGTGCCTTGGTTGTAGCGTTCTTCATAGGTATCGCGCAAACCCAGCGTTAAAGTCGCGGCCTTGGTGATATGCCAGTTAACTTGTCCGTAAGCGGCATAACTATCGACTTCCGGATTTCTAGTGCCGGTTTTCATCACCCCATCCAATGATTGTCTTAATTGCTCCCTGCCGGCAGCTGTTGCATTTAATGCCGCGAATTGAGCGTCACTGGCATAAAAAGCACCGGCATCAGTGCCATATAAGCGCTGATTTTCGGCCGTTGCTTGGCTATGCATCCAGAAAAGCCCCCCTTGATAGTCAATCGGCCCCGGCTCTTGAGACGCAATACGAAGCTCCTGCGACCATTGCTTATTTTTTATTTGCCAGCCACTGATATGCTGAATATCGGCGGTAGTAGAATCGCCATCGTGATGCGGTTCGAATAGCGCATCACGATAGGCGGAAACCGACGTTATTTTATGTTTGAGAACATCCCAGTTGATCTCTGCGGACACCCCTTGCTGATCGCCCCGCGACACCTGTCTATCATTCTCGGCTACTTTGCGTGGATCGCCAATCACAGTAAGAGGCTGCCCGGAGTTCTTGAGAGAATTGAACCAATCGCGCCCCAAACGTGAACTAAAGGTGATAGGACGAACCCGGCCATCAGTAAAAGTTGCTCGATCATCGATAAGAGGGCCAACGCTCATGGTTTGCGAAGAGGTGGCGCGATCGACAATGACTCTTGCAGAAAGCACATCGCTTGGCGTCAACAAAAACTGTAGCCGCCCCCCCATTGCATTAGTTTCCTGTAATTGACCATCGGTTTTTGGCGCATCCAAATTGGCAATAGAACCATCGCGTCTATCGACATAAAACGAGGCGCGATAGGCGAGTAGACCCGGCAAAATAGCGCCTGTCGCGCCAGCCTTGCCTTGTAAAGAATCACGATTACCACCGAAGCCATCAACGTAATAACCGGATTTAAAGGATGGCGTTTGAGTAACGACGTTAATCAAGCCCAGGTTGCTGTTTTTACCTTGCAAAGTACCTTGTGGCCCGCGCAAAACTTCAACATGATCGATGTCGGCGTAATTAGTCCAGGTTGAACCCACCCAAGACGACCAGACGTTATCGACCATGACACCGACACTAGCTTCCATCGATTCGTTGCCACTGTTTTTACCCAGACCACGCAAGGCGATACTGGTTTGTCGCACGTTAGTCGCGGTAACGCCTAAATTAGGTACCCGACGAGCAAAATCCGCCACGCTGACGATATTATCGCGCTTCATCTGTTCGCCGCTGATCACCGCAATCGGAATCGGCACCTCCTGAAGTTTTTCTTCCTTACGGCGCGAAGTCACGACGACTTCCGACAGATTCTTGGGTTCGTCATCGAAAGATTTCTCTTCTTTTTTAGGGGGCTCGGCAGTTGCAACAGCCGTCGTTGCTACTGGGGCTGGCTGGGCCGGTGCCGCATTAGCTGCCGTTCCGACATTGCTATTGGAAACCGCTTTTTTAAGCTGCTCGTTTTCCTTCTTGGTTTCGCCCAATTCTTTTCTTAGCCGCTCAACTTCTGCCGCCAAATCACCGGAATTATCCGTGGCAAAACTGTAGTCCGGCGCTAACAAACAAGCGCCTGCAATAATCATCGCGGCGCCGTTTAGAGTCGCCCGGTTATGTTTATGTGTCTCGATTTGCGCTGTGTTTCCACCCGCTTTAGCGGATAAAGACCGGCCGTCAGTCTTGTTTTTTTTCAGCGATTTCGGGCCCTTGGTTGTAGCCGGCCGCCCTAACCTGTCAATACTCATCTAAATTTCCTTCTTAAAAGTTACTCATAAAATTAAGGTCAGCTCTGTTTCGTTGGGCAAAGCATCCCTAGCCGGCCCCAAAAAGGCCGGTTTAAATTCTGTTTTTTGCGTTGATTACTTGCCGGGAATAGTCAGAACCGATAACTTGGTAATTCCGGATCGTTCTATCGATGACATCACTTTGGCTACCGTGCCGTATTGAACGGCGTCGTCGGCATTTAGATTGAGCGCAATCTCAGGATCGGCCGCCTTGCGGGTTAACAACTCGCTTTCAAAGGCTTCCAGAGCAATCTCGGTTTTGTCGATGAAAACCTTGCCCTTTGCGTCGACGCTGATATAGACGGCTTCTTTTTCCTCAGGCGGTGCGGTTTCGGCAGTCTTCGGCAAATTGACATGTACGGCTTGAGTCAATAACGGCGCGGTGACGATAAACACCACCAACAGCACCAGCATCACGTCAACCAAAGGCGTGACGTTGATTTCGCCCATCACGTCATCCTCACCGCCGCTGTCTTTTGTATTCATCGCCATCAGATTTGCGCTCCTTCCGCTTGTAAGTCTTCATGACTGGCTTTTGGAACCGGATGCTTCGCTCCCGTTCCGCTAGTGCGCGACGATGCAACCGAACCGGAAACCGGACGCTTGATTAAAAACGAGGTTTTCAAGGCGAGATGGACAAAATCGATAGCGAAATCGTCAAGAAATGCCCAGATCACCTTGTTTCTGCGGATAAAAAAGTTGTAGCCGATAACCGCAGGCACCGCGACCGCAATACCGACGGCCGTAGCAACCAGCGCCTCGCCGATCGGTCCGGCCACAACATCCAGACTGGCCGACCCGCTTTTACTGATGCTGGTCAGCGCGCCCATAATTCCCCAAACCGTGCCGAACAAGCCCACGAATGGCGAGATACTGCCGATGGTTGCCAAGATAGCCAGGCCGCTTTCCAGCGCGCCGCGCTCTTTCTGCATTTGTTGCCGCAGGCGTCTGTCCAGCAATTCCTGGCGATCCCCGGTATGCTCCAGATCGTGCGTGGTTGTGCCGCCGTCGGCTTCTATCAAGGTAGTGAAACCAATATCGGCGACTCTGGCAGCGGGTCCTTTATTGCCTTCCAATGCAGCCGCCGCCTGAAAATCCTGGGCTCCCCAAAATTTCTTGCCATAACTTCGATTGTGTTGCGAAATCCGTAGATGCTGTATGCCTTTGATCAGTATCAAAGCCCAGGTCACCACAGAAAAGCCGATTAAAATCCATAAAGTGGCATCGACAATCAGCGCCGAAGTAATTTCAGGAGCCGCAGGCGTTGTGCTAGCCGCACTTGCAATATCCGCACCTGAAACCGGTATTTGATTAGCTGCCGGTGGAATTGCCGTTGCAGCAGATGTTGTTTCTGTCATAAATAAAACCTCAAACTTGTAAATTAAAAGAGATAGGAACCGTTACCCAACCGTCGACCGGCGTTTTTCCACGCATGGCAGGAGCAAATGACCATTGTTTTACCGTTCTCACCGCTTCATTGTCCAACACGTCCTTTCCGCTGGATTTAATGACGGAAACGCTGTCAGGCTTGCCGCTGGCGAGAACATGCACTTTCATCAGCACTTTTCCTTCCCAACCGCGCTCCATAGCCACATCCGGATAAACCGGCTCCGGATTATCCAGATAACCGGCGCCCGCACGCGGCTCGGTCACCTTTTCTTCTACCGGCGGCGCAGGGGGCGCGGGCGGAGCAGAAATCACCGGCGCATCCGCTTGCACAGGCGTCGGCGTTGCAACAGGAGGCGGTTCGACAAGCTTGGGAACCGGCTTCGGCTGCACCTTAGGTTTAGGCGGCTTCTTAAGCGCCACCACATTCGGCGGAGGCGGTGGCGGCTGGACAACCGGCTTCGGCTGAGGCCGAACAAACGAAATCTGCACCTTGGATGGCGGTTTGACCGGCTCAACCAGCTCTTCTTTTTCAACCGCGACGTGCTTGAAATACTCGACAACGGTGGTATGCACCAGTATCGACAGGACACCTATAATCAGATAATCAATGGCCTTACTATCGCGAAAATCGGAGCCTGATCTAAAATCCCCCAACGCCACGGCAACCGACGAAGCGGACGCGTTTTCCCTCAGCAGACCGATTTCCGGCTTGATGGGAACGACATCGGCCCTTTTTCTCTCAGGCGCGAGAGTTGCCGGTTCAAATTTATCAAAAGCCACCAAAGGACTATTCATGCGAGATCTCCCGTTGCTTAAAAAAATGCCGGCTCCTGCCTACTCATGGATGAACCGAAGGGAATAACCCCACTGTCGACCGGCTTTAGTTGATACTGTCTTTATGAATAAAGCATGTTCCATGCCATATAATGATCAACCAGTAAAAACACCGAAAATCCCAACCCACATGAAAAATAAGACGTTGTATTTAAATGATTTATATTTTTTAACGAACATCCGGAAAATGGTCGGCCGATTGAAAATTGAAACATTTTCAACAAGCGCCTAATGCGCGGCTGCTTGCTGAGCATCAACTTGAAGAACCTTTTGCTGTTTATGTGTTTCCTGATCAACACATCTGGAAATGCGATACTGTGTGGGAGATTTATAGGCTGTTGTGCCGACAAAAGAGCGAGCTGGGAGTTTTTTAAGCTTTGCCTGCGGCGATGCGCACGGAGCAATCGAAGAGGTTATGACCCCGAAGAAAATTCAAAACGTTACGGCGTAGATCAGGATAACCATCTGTATAAAAGTCGGTATTGCTATATTGTGTATGTTTTCATAATATACAGTTATGATTGATTTATCTAAAATTTCAGGATTTGATTGGAACGAGGGCAATAGTCTAAAAAATGCCAAACATAGCGTATCCATGGCCGAATCTGAGCAGGTATTTTTTAATGCACCACTGCTGCTGTTGACCGATGTTAAACATAGTCAGCAGGAACCCAGGTTTCATGCTTTAGGCAAGACAGACTCTGATAGACTTTTGCATATTACTTTTACCTTGCGTGACCAGGGTAAAAATATCCGCGTGATCTCGGCCAGGGACATGCATAGAAAAGAGCGTACTATTTATGAGCAAACAACTTAAAACTATCCCACAATTCGCAAACGAAGCAGAAGAACAAGCTTTTTGGGAATCCAACGATTCCACAGATTATCTCGACTGGAGCAAAGCACAATCCGTGGTGCTGCCCAATCTAAAACCAACAACCAAAACGATTTCTCTGCGCTTACCACAACATTTGCTGGACTCCATTAAGGCCGCGGCCAATTCGCGTGACGTGCCTTATCAATCATTGATTAAAGTCTGGCTGCAAGAGAAGGTGCATGATCATTAAGCAATGCTGTAAGGCAATGCCGCTTCTCTATGCAGCCATCGGCGTTGTATGTGGTAACTCGCAGTCGCGAAACCCCACGAGTTCAAATTTATTTTCCTGACAAGCCTAATTAAAACAAGATATTGGCATGTTGTTACGGCATAATGACGCCTCCCTGTTTAACCCCCTTAAAAATACAACTATTTTAAATAATAAGTTTATGAAGCAAAGTAACGACGATGTAATTGTGTTGACGGATGAAGCTGAGGAAGGCAAAGGCGGGCTTTATCCCTATGATCCAACTCAAGCCGACATTGACATCCGTGAAACTCCGCATTCTATCTTTGAGCTGATGCGTAAGTATGATAGTGACGACGGCAGACTGATTATTGATCCTGAGTTTCAGCGCAAATTAGTTTGGAAACCTGAGCAAAAAAGTTGGTTCATCGAATCGGTGATTTTAAACTTCCCCCTACCGCCTTTTTATGTCAATGAAACCCGTGAAGGCAAATATATTATTGTCGATGGCTTACAACGCACGACGGCGTTGCATGAGTTTGTAAACGACGAGTTTGAATTAACTGGATTGGAAGCTCTGCCGCATTTAAATGGCAAGCGTTTTTCCGATTTGAAAGTCATGTCCGGGGCGTACCAAACCAAGATTGAAGATAAAAAAATCACTTTATATGTGCTGCGGCCTTCTGTGCCAATGGAAGTGGTTTACGACTTGTTTAACCGAATCAATACCGGCGGAACTAAGCTGGAACGACAAGAAGTGCGTAACTGTATTTTTTTGGGCAAAGCAACAAAGTTACTGAAAGAATTATCCGAATCCGAAATATTTAAGAACGCAATTGATAATGGCATTTCATCTGAACGCATGAAAGATAGAGAGGCGGTGTTACGTTATCTTTCTTTCAAACTATTCGATTATAAAAAAGACTATCAAGGAGACATGAGCGATTTTGTTGAACAGGCCATGCGGAAAATAAACAAAATGTCCGATGAGGATGTTTTAGGATTAAAAAAAGATTTTGACCGCGTTATGAAACAAACTCATGATTTTTTTGGCAAACGGAATTTTCGGGTGCCATCTCCAGACACTCGCGGACGTATCAATATTGCAATTTTGGAATCTGTCGGATATTTCTTTTCCCAACAAACCGATGCCTTTTTGCATGAAAACAAAACTAGCATTATCAAAAACTTTGATCGTCTATTAAAAACACCAGACTATCTGGACGCTGTCCAACAAAGCACCGGTGATAAGAAGCGGGTTGCTACACGCTTTGATTTGGCGCAAGAAATACTTGGAGATGTACACCATGTTGACGCAGATTAAATTGACTAATTTCAAGTGTTTCAAGGAAGAAACAACGATTCCGTTAAGTCAATTCAATCTGTTTACAGGTGTGAATGGAGCGGGGAAATCGACGGTATTACAGGCTTTGTTATTGATGCGGCAATCTATTGAGCATAATCCCTATACTACAGAATTAATTTTAAATGGTAGTTGTGTCAAGTTAGGTAGTTTTGATGATGTAAGAAACCGTGAAATTTCAAAAAAAAATCCAATATATTTGGAATATTTTTATCGTGACGATCATGAGAAAAAAAATAAATTATCCATGAGCTATCACTTAGAACCTGAAGTTGACGAAATGAGTTTGACTATCCCGAAAATAGCTATTTGTTTACATTACTTGAACAAGAAAGGAGAAGAGGAAAAAGTAGATAAGCACATTTTGTACAATCCAGAAGTCGGCTTGCGTATTCTTGAAGGAAAGGATTTTACTCTCGCTTATAACGGTAAAAATATGCTGGAATTTGATCCAAATAGTATGAGGATTTTTGAATTAAATAACCCAGATTTAGGTTATATTGCAAAAAGGGAAAAACCAAACGAAATCCTTGATTATGGGTTCGAATTTAATTCTAATATGGATAACATTCACTTTGTCTCAGCCGATAGAATTGGCCCGCAAGAATTTTATTTAAAATCTACATTGTCTAAGTTTCGGCATGTCGGCACAAAAGGCGAGTTTGCTGTCAATTTATTGGATAAACTCGACCAAGAATTAGTAGACGAAACACTGTGCTTAGGCGAGGATGCCAGAACGTTAATCACGCAAACTCAAGCTTGGCTTGGTCAAATTCTTAACCCGCTAAAATTGGAAGTACCTCGTTCAAAAACAAACATCCTTGAGCTTTTTATTGGTGACTTTAAACCCTCCAACGTAGGCTTCGGCTATAGCAGCATATTGCCAATTATAGTAACCGGCCTTATTGCTAAACCCGGCGAAAAAATCATCATAGAAAACCCCGAAATCCATCTACACCCCAAAGCCCAATCCGCATTAATCGAATTTCTGGTTAAAGTCGCCAATACGGGTGTGCAAATCTTCATTGAATCACATAGTGATCATGTATTAAATGCGTTACGGGTAGCGACTAAAAGTGGGTTGCTAAAACCGGAGGACAGTAGCGTACTGTTTTTTAATACAAACACAGTCAGTAAAGCTAATGAAATTACCTCGATACTGATTGATGAAAAAGGAAAGCTACATAAAAAAACCCATGAAGGCACAATGGCTAAAATACCGCAGGGTTTTTTTGATGAATGGACAAATGCAATGGCTAAACTTTTCTAAGAAGGATTTATTTTATGGAAGTATTCTTCAATGAGTTATCCATTAAAACTGCTGCCACTGACGATGAAGCTGGTGAGTGGCTAGAAAATTTAGCTCACGTTGGACAGTTGCTAAAACAAGTTATCGAATCTTTAGGGGAAAGCTCTTTTAGATTTAAAAGTAGAGAAGATTTCTTTGTACAAAAAATCACAAATGATCAAACTTTTTCTGACTTTCTCCAATCCAGATCTAGTTGCGGTGATCCAATCTATATTTTCTTGCTAGGAATATTTGACTCACCTTATATTGCTGATGATGATCCGAAAAAAACGGAGTATGAATTATCCAGTATTTCAATTAACAAAATAGATTATGAGTTAAGTGGTATAGCTGCCGCTTATTTGAAAAGCTCATTGGTTATTAGCTTGAGTTGCGATGATCAATGGGACGTCTGCCAATTAAATGTTTCTGTTAACAGGCTAAATGAAAGTGCCGAAATAATTACTGAAGAAAAACAGGTCAAACATGCCAGTAAAAAACAGCATGTTATAAATTGCCATCTTCCATTTCTGGCCAAATTATACGATTGGTCAACTTATAAGCCTGAGTTTGTTCCAGAGAATAGAAAGCAGACTATTTTGCCTTTAATTCAAATATATAGTTTTTATATTGAAGAAAATACTGATGCGACTTGGGAGGGTTTTTACAGTGATATAGCAACATTAAATTCCGCTCAAAGAGTCAGTAAAATTAAAGAAATAGCTGAAAAAATTTCAATCGTACACCGTTGGGACAAGGCAACGGGTAGTTTGGAAAAAAATAATCGTGATAGATTAATTTATACAATACCCAGCTCAGATTTTATTGTTTCTGTTGATACCCAACATGGTGAGTTTGAAATTCATATTAATAAAAAAGGCAATAATCATCTAGGGGCTATTTCTTTTGATGGAAAAAGGTTTAAAGGAAGGATTGAAAGTCGCTCTTTACTTTTATAGCTCAATGAGTGAGTAGCCTGAATGGAGCTTGCGCAATACAGGGGAACGAGATACCAACCGGTATTCCGCTACGTTACATGCGAGCTACTGATTTTTTTAGAAAAAAGCCCTATCACTCCACCGGAAATATCAAATAATCCGTCCACTTAACTTCGCCGCCCGCTTGGTCTGGACTCGGCAGCATCGCTACATTCCAGCCGCCGCCCAAGGCTTTGACCAGTTGCACCGTGGCAGACATCCGGTTGCTGTGCAGCTGCACGGCGGTCTGCCGGTTGGACAAGGCGGCGGTTTGCGCGGTCATCACATTCAGGTAACTGATGGTTCCGGCCTGATATTGATTGATGGTCAGCGCCAGCGCCTGGTTGGCTGCGGCTACGGCTTTATCCTGCACCTGTTTTTCTTCCTCCAGTATCCGTAAAGCGGCCAGATTGTCTTCCACTTCCTGAAAACCGGTCAGCACCGTTTGCCGGTAAGCGGCGACATTGGCATCGAAACCGTCGATCGCCTGCTTGTACTGGGCGTTTTTAGCGCCGCCGTCGAATACCGTCAACGCCGCACCGGCCGGACCCAGCGCCCAATAGCGACTAGCCGCCTTGAACAAATTATCCAAGGTGGAGGTTTGAAAACCATTGGTAACGGCCAGATTCAAGCTTGGGTAATAAGCCGCTTTGGCTACGCCGATCTGGGCATTGGCCGCGGCGATTTTGCGTTCGGCGGCGGCAATGTCGGGACGCCGTTCCAGCAGCTCCGAAGGCAGGCTGACCGGAATCGACGGCGGCTGCACATCCAGCGGCGCAGAAGCCAGGGACAATTCCGCCGGGGTCTTGCCGATCAATACCGCAATCGCATGCTCCAGTTTAGCCCGCTGTACGCCGAGATTGATGGCTTGGGCGCGCACCGATTCCAGCTGGGTTTCGGCCTGCATCACATCGCTCTTGGCGACCATGCCGACCGCATAACGGTTTTTGATGATTTGCAGGGTTCTGCTGTAAGCATCCACGGTTTCATCCAGCAACGCTTTTTGCGCATCCAATGCCTTTAACTGAAAGTAATCGTCGGCCAATGTCGCTTCGCTGGACAGCCGCAACGCCTGCAAGGTGGCGGCGCCGGCTTGGGCGCTGCCGGTGTTGGCTTCAACCTGGCGACTGACGCTGCCCCATAAATCAGGCTCCCAGGCAATTGCCCCGGCGACGCCGAACAGGTTCCTGACCCCCGACACCGCCACGCTTTGGCCGCTGGCGGCGCGGAAACGGTTGGTCGTGCCGGTCAGATTGAGCAGCGGAAAAAAACCGGATTGCGCCGATTGCACCAGATGCTGGGCTTGACGGTATTGCGCCTCGGCCTGGATGATCGACTGGTTGGCGGCGGCGACCTGTTCTTCCAATTTATTAAGCCGGGGATCGTTGAAGATTTCCCACCATTTGCCGGACAGCACATTGTCGCGGGGCTGGGCCTGTTTCCAGCCTTTGCTTTCCTTGAACTCATTGGAAATCTTGGCTTCCGGGCGGACATAATCGGGACCTACCGTGCAACCGGCCAGTTGTGCGGTTAATAAGGCATAAATCAGGGGTTGGCTAATGCGAACTGTCATGTAAGTCTCGTATTGAGTTTGTTTTTCACCACGAAGATACGAAGTTTATTTTTTCTTCGTGCTCTTCGTGTCTTCGTGGCGAATAAGAAATTTGGGCGTTCATTGTATTGAAAGATTGTCTCGTTCCCACGCGCTGCGTGGGAACGAGGAAACGCCTTACGTTCCGGACGGAACATCATGTCCCGTCCGGCTTGTGAGTCGCCGAGAACACGGAGTTTCATCTCTTCGTGCCCTTCGTGTCTTCGTGGTGAATAAGAAATTTGGGCGTTCATTGTATTGAAAGATTTTGTCTGCTTCGAAAGCGGCCACCAAACCACAGCCGGAAACGATCCAGGTAAAGGTAGACGACCGGTGTCGTATACAGCGTCAGCATCTGGCTAAAAATCAGCCCGCCGACGATGGAAATACCCAACGGCTGGCGCAGTTCCGCGCCGTAACCGGTGCCCAGCGCCAGCGGCAGCGCACCGAACAGCGCGGCCAGCGTAGTCATCATGATCGGCCGAAAGCGCAGCAGGCAGGCTTGAAAAATCGCCTCGCGAGAATCCAGGCCGTGCTCGCGTTCGGCATACAACGCAAAGTCGATCATCATGATCGCGTTCTTCTTGACGATGCCGATCAGCAAAATGACGCCGATCAGCGCGATGATGCTGAATTCGGTATCGCAAGCCATCAACGCCAGCAGCGCGCCGACGCCTGCGGAAGGCAGCGTGGACAGGATGGTCAGCGGGTGGATATAGCTTTCGTAGAGTACGCCCAGCACGATGTAGATGCTGAACAACGCGGCCAGAATCAAAAAAGGCTGGTTGCGTAACGATTCCTTGAAGGCTTTGGCCGAGCCCTGAAAACTGCCTTGAACGGCATTCGGCACGCCGATGTCGCGCATGGTTTTTTCGATCAATTGGGTGGCGGTGGACAGCGAGGTGCCGGGCTTAAGATTAAACGACAGCGTGGCGGCGGCGAACTGGCCTTGATGATTGACCGACAGCGGCGTGTTGGTTGGCGCAAAACCGGCCAGCGCCGACAACGGCACCTGGAGCGAGCCCGGTTGTTCGCCGGACGGCAAGCGCTTGGCCGGTACGCTGATATACACCTGCTTTAAGGCTTCGGGACTTTGCCAATATTCCGGGGCCAATTCCATCACTACCCGGTACTGGTTCAGCGGGTTATAAATCACCGAAACCTGGCGCTGGCCGAAAGCGTCGTTAAGGCTGGCGTCGATCATGGCCTGGCTGACGCCGTAGCGCGACGCCATATCCCGGTTGACCACCAAGCCGATCTGCTGCCCCTTGTCTTGCTGGCTGGAACTGACGTCGCTGAGTTCCGGCAGCTTGGACAGTGCGGCGACCACTTTCGGCATCCATTCACGGAGCAGGCCCAGGTCGTCGGATTGCAAGGCGTAGTCGAACGAGCCGAACGAGGGTCGGCCGCCGATACGCAGTTCTTGCGCCGCGAACATATGCAGCTCCGCGCCGGGAATGCGCTTGACCTTCTCGCGCAAACGGCCCATCACTTCTTCAATGGGCTCCCGTTCTTCGTGCGGCTTTAACACCACGAAGACTCGGGCGCTATTGCCGCTCTGTTGGCTACCGGCAAACCCGGCCACAATATTGACCGCCGGATCCTGTCGCAACAGCTCGGAAATCTCGAAAAATTTTTTCTGCAAGGCCCAAAAAGAAGTGCCTTGATCGGTTTGAACCTCGCCCAGCAACCTGCCGCCGTCCTGACTCGGGAAAAAGCCTTTGTCGATGATGGTGTACAGATAAACATTGAGGCCTATGGTGCCGAGCAAGATCAGCATCATGATCCGGCCGTGACGCAACGCCCAGCGCAGCGAACTTTCGTAAGCCGTCTGCACCCGGTCGAATGCCCGGCCAATGCCTTGATAGAGTCGGCCATGCTGCGGACTTTCCCTGCCCACCCAACGCGCGCACAGCATCGGCGTGACGGTCAGCGACACCAGCAGCGACACCAGCACCGCCGCCGACAGCGTCACCGCAAACTCCCTGAACATACGGCCGACCACGCCGCCCATCAGCAAAATCGGCAGGAACACCGCGACCAGCGACACGCTCATCGCCATCACCGTAAAGCCGACTTCCTTGGCGGCCAACAGCGCGGCCTTGAACGGCGCCACGCCTTTTTCGATATGGCGGCTGGTGTTTTCCAATACCACGATCGCGTCATCGACCACAAAGCCGGTTGCGATGGTCAGCGCCATCAAGGTCAGATTATTCAGGCTGTAGTTGAAAAAATACATCGCCGCACAAGCGCCGAGCAAGGACGCCGGCACCGCAATAATCGGCACCAGCGTAGAACGCAGGTCTCGCAAGAACACCAGCACCACCAGGATGACCAGTACGATGGCGATAAGCAAACTGTGCTCGACTTCGGTAATCGAAGCCCGGATGGTCAGCGACCGGTCGATAACCACCGACAGGTCGATCGCGCTGGGGATCGAGGCGCGTAGTTCCGGCAATAGGGCCTGCACCTGGTCGACGGTTTGAATCACGTTGGCCAGCGGTTGCTTCCTGAGAATCAGCAGCACCGACGGTTTGCCGTTTTTCAAGCCGGTATTGCGCAAGTCCTCGACCGAATCGACCACCTCGCCGAGATCGGCAATCCTGACCGGCGCGCCGTTGCGGTAACTGACGATCAGCGGCAGGTAATCCGCCGCTTTGCGGGCCTGGTCATTGGCCTGAATCTGCCAGCGTTGCTCATCGTTTTCCAGCACGCCTTTCGGCCGGGAGATATTGGTTTGAGTAATGGTGTTTCTGACATCCTCCAGGCCGATGCCGTATTTGGTCAGCGCATTGGGGTTCAGCTCGACCCGCACCGCCGGTAGTGCCGCGCCGCCGATCTGTACCTGGCCGATGCCGGGAATCTGCGATATTTTCTGCGCCAGGATGGTCGAGGCCGCATCGTACATCTGGCCTCGGCTAAGGGTGTCTGAAGTCAGCGCCAGTATCAGGATCGGCGAGTCGGACGGATTATCCCGCCGGTAACTGGGACGATTGGGCATACTGGTAGGCAACAGGCTGGCCGCGGCATTGATCGCCGCCTGCACATCGCGGGCCGCGCCGTTGATGTCGCGATCCAGGTCGAATTGCAGGGTTATCTGGGTAGAACCTTGCGAGCTGCTGGAAGTCATTTCGGTAATACCGGCGATGCGTCCCAAGGCCCGCTCCAGCGGCGTGGCGACCGTGGCCGCCATAGTTTCGGCGCTGGCTCCCGGCAACTGGGCCTGCACATTGATGGTCGGAAAATCCACCTGCGGCAGCGACGACACCGGCAAATTCAGGAAAGCCAGAATACCGGCCAGAACGATGGCCAAGGTCAGCAGACTGGTAGCGACCGGGCGGTAAATGAACAGCGCCGATAGGTTCATAGTTTTTTGTCCACGAAAGACACGAAAAGCACGAAAATTTCACCCAATGACTTTTCGCGTCTTTCGTGGATACCCGGTAGCGGTGGAGTCGTTTTAGCGAAACGACTTAGCGTGACGGGGTTTGCAACCCCGTCGCTCACGTTTTGTAATCTATTGAGTCCTTGAAACGTTTCGGTCGGGGTTACAAACCCCGACCGGCATTGAGCACGAAAATTTCGCCCAATGACTTTTCGTGTCTTTCGTGCTTTTCGTGGACAAATTAGGGCTATTAAATCTCTGAGCGTGACGGGGTTTGCAACCCCGTCACTCACGTTTCGTAATCTATTGAGTCCTTGAAACGTTTCGGTCGGGGTTACAAACCCCGACCGGCATCGGTATGCCAACACAATTACAAAACCCGACCGGCATTGGCATTCCAACGCGGCGCGTGGGACCGAGGCAAATAGGACTTTTCGTGTCTTTCGTGCTTTTCGTGGACAAATTGCGGTTCTTAAATTCATCACAAATTTCCGTCGCTTTCAGCCGGATTTAGCCGCAGCCGGCCGGACACGCGCCGGGCCAAGCTGTCCATCCACAGATAAATCACCGGCGTGGTATACAAGGTCAATAGCTGGCTGAGCAGCAAGCCGCCGACCATGGTAATGCCCAACGGATGGCGCAACTCCGAGCCGACGCCGCTGCCCAGCATCAACGGCAACGCGCCGAGCAATGCCGCCAACGTGGTCATCAGGATCGGCCGAAAGCGCAGCAGGCAGGCTTGAAAAATCGCCTCTTCCGGCGACATGCCTTGCTTGCGCTCGGCATCCAGCGCGAAATCGATCATCATGATCGCGTTCTTCTTGACGATACCGATCAACAAAATAATCCCGATAATGCCGATGATGCCCAGGTCGCCGCCGGAAACGATCAAGGCCAACAATGCCCCGACGCCCGCGGAAGGTAGCGTGGACAGAATGGTGATCGGGTGGATATAGCTTTCGTACAGCACGCCGAGCACGATGTACACGGTGACGATGGCGGCCAGGATCAGCCACAGGGTATTGCCCAACGAAGCTTGAAACGCCAGCGCCGCGCCCTGATAACTGGTGCGGATACTCAACGGCAAATCGATCTCCTGCTTGATGCGGTCGATCGCCTTCACCGCATCGCCCAGCGCCGCGCCCGGAGCCAGGTTAAAAGACAGCGTCGCGACCGGAAACTGGTCCAGATGGTTGATCGACAGCGGCGTCGGCCGTTGCGATAATTCGGCTATCGCCGACAGCGGCACCTGCGTGCCGTTGCTGGAAGGAATCCGTAAGTCGTTCAGGGCTTCCGGCGAAGTTTGCTCGGCCGGATCGACTTCAAGCACCACCCGGTATTGGTTGGACTGGGTGAAAATAGTCGATACCAGCCGTTGCCCGTAAGCGCTGTACAGCGCATTATCGATCGCCGCGGTAGTGACGCCGAAACGGCTGGCGGTGCTGCGGTCGATGTTGACATAGACTTGTTGCCCCTGATCCTGCACATCGCTGGTCACATCGGCAAACTCCGGCTGACCGGAAAGTGCCTGCACAAGCTTATGCGTCCAGCGGTTCAATTCATCAATATCGGGCGTCTCCAGCGTGAACTGATACTGGGTGCGGCTGACCCGGTTTTCCATGGTCAGATCCTGCACCGGCTGCAAATACAGGGTCACTCCGGTCAGCACGGCCAGTTTGGGTTTCAGCCGGGCGATCACTTCGGTTGCGCTCAGTTTGCGTTCGGCCTGCGGTTTCAGGTTGATCAGGAAGCGTCCGGCGTTGGGCGTTGTATTCACCCCGTCGACGCCGATGAACGACGACAGGCTGTCTACCGCCGGGTCCTCAAGCAGCAGTGCGGCCAACTTTTGCTGATGCTCGGCCATCGCCGAAAAGGACACGCTTTGCGGCGCTTCGGAAAAACCCTGAATGATGCCGGTATCCTGTACCGGGAAAAATCCCTTCGGGATGAAGATGTACAACGCCACGGTCAATGCGGCGGTGGCGAAAAACACCGATAGGGTCAGGACTTGCCGCTGCATGACCCATTCAAGGCTGCGGCCGTAAGCGGCAATCAGCTTGTCGAACCAATCGTCGCCGGGCTTTTCGGCATGCTCTTCATGCGGACGCAGCAGCTTCGCGCACATCATCGGCGTCAGCGTCAGCGATACGATGGCGGAAATCAGGATCGCCACCGCCAGCGTGATCGCAAATTCCCTGAACAAGCGGCCGACCACGTCGCCCATGAACAGCAACGGAATCAGCACCGCGACCAGCGAAAAAGTCAGCGAGATGATGGTAAAGCCGATTTGTTCGGAGCCTTTCAGCGCGGCTTTCAACGGCGATTCGCCGCGCTCGATGTAACGGGAGATATTCTCGATAACCACGATCGCGTCGTCGACCACGAAACCGGTAGCGATGGTCAGCGCCATCAGCGTCAGGTTGTTGATGCTGAACTCGGCCAGATACATCACCGCAAAGGTGCCGACCAGAGACAGCGGCACCGCGACGCCCGGAATGATAGTGGCAGGGACGTTGCGCAGGAACAGGAAAATCACCATCACCACCAGCGCCACCGCCAGCAGCAACTCGAACTGTACATCATGCACCGAGGCGCGGATGGTCACGGTACGGTCGGTCAGCGGCAGCACTTCGACGCTCAGCGGCAACGACGCCTGCAATTTCGGCAGCAGTTCCTTGATGCGGTCAACCACCTCGATGACGTTCGCACCGGGCTGGCGCTGGATGTTGACGATCACCGCCGCCTCTTTGTTCGCCCAGGCCGCCAGCCGGACATTTTCCGCGCCGTCGATCACTTCGGCGACTTCGGACAGCCGCACCGGCGCAGCGTTGCGGTAAGCCACCACTAAATCCTGGTATTCCGCCGCCGAGCGCAGCTGGTCGTTGCTGTCGATAATCGCCGAGCGCATCGGCCCGTTGAACATGCCTTTGGGCTGGTTGACGTTAGCGGCGGCGATCGCGCTGCGCACGTCTTCCAGGCTGATGCCGTAAGCGGCCAGCGCTTTATGATTGGCTTGAATCCGCACCGCAGGCCGTTGGCCGCCGCTGATGCTGACCATGCCGACACCGGACAGCTGGGCGATTTTCTGTGCCAACCGGGTATCGACCAAATCTTCGACCTTGAACAACGGCAAGGCTTTGGAGCTGACCGCCAGCGTCATGATCGGCGTGTCGGCCGGATTGACCTTGCTGTAAATCGGCGCTTGCGGCAAGTCGTTCGGCAGGAAGTTGGCGGCGGCATTTATCGCCGCCTGCACGGTTTGTTCGGCAATGTCCAAATCCAGGTTCAGGTTGAATTGCAGGGTAATCACCGACGCGCCGCCGGAGCTGGTCGACGACATCTGGGTCAGTCCCGCCATCTGGCCGAACTGGCGCTCCAGCGGCGCGGTGACCACCGACGTCATCACCTCAGGACTGGCGCCCGGATACAGGGTTACGACTTGTATGGTCGGATAATCGACTTGCGGCAAAGCGGAAACCGGCAACAACCGGTAAGCCAGGATGCCGACCAGCAGCATCGCCACCATCAGCAGCGACGTCGCCACCGGGCGCAGGATGAACAGCCGGGACGGATTGAACTTCGGCAGGGTATGGTTTGAGGGTGTCATATTTGTCTCGCTCCCATGCGCTGCGTCACTGCCGTTAGATCGCCTCCTCGTTTCCACGCGCCGCGCTCGTCGTTATACACATCTCGACGTAGGCCGGAATAAGCCTGTCCGCGCGTTAAGCGCCGGACTGGCGTTTCCGGCGCTCCGATTGCCGGAAACGCCCACCCTTGCTGACGCCGGGCGGTCTTATTCCGGCCTACATCCAAGTCCGAATAACGGTCTTGAACAGACTTGTGTATAAAGGTGCGCGCGCCGCGTGGGAACGAGAGCAACGAGAATATTCCCAAACGGCTCGTGGGACCGAGGGATAAATTTCCAGTTGGAACCCGCACGAAGGCTGGAGTGCAGGCTTCGCCTGCCGGCGCAAGCAAAGCTTGCACTCCTGTTTGTGCTAGTTCCCAAGCTCCAGCTTGGGAATTCAGTACGGGAAGCTGGAGCCTGGGAACCCGCGTAACGCAGAAGTAGGCCGGAATAAGCCGGTTCGAGCGATAGCAAGAACTGGCGTTTCCGGCAAACATCATCCAAATTCGCCGGAAACGCCACCTCGCGCTATGCGCTTGGATGGCCTTATTCCGGCCTACATCCTGTTCCGGTATCGCCATCCGTAGCTTCTCGGCAATTGCTCCGCGCATTGCTCTACCTTCTGCATAACCCACAAGGATGTGGGGAATGCAGATTTTGCATGGAGCAAAATATCTGCCCTTGCAGTCGTGGATCCCGGCACAAATCCGTCTGGAACGGATTTGCATTAACCCAAAGGGTGTCAGGCAGGATAGCCTGACATGAATCCCTGCCGGGATGACGTGCTTAAAAATACTTGTGTATAACGATGAACACAACGTGTGGAAACGAGAGCAGCTATGGTTTACTGGAATCATGATCAAGGACGCTTATCTTTTTTACGCGACTTGCCTTCGGGCTTGGCCTGCATATTCGGATCCGCCGCCACGGCCAGCCCGTTTTTTTGGGCAATATCGACCCGGCTGCCTTCGTGTAGCTTGTCGACGCCGTCCACCACCACCGTTTCGTCGGCGGCAAGATTACTGAGCACCGCAACCTTGTCCCCTTCGGTCGGCCCCAAGGTGATGCGGCGCACTTGTGCGGTTTTTTCCTGGCCGACCACGTAGACAAACGAACCCTGGGTATCGTGCTGAATGGCGGCGCTGGAAACCACCGTCACGCCGGGCAAGGTATCCAGATGCATTTTGATGTTGACGAATTGATTGGCGAACAGTGTGCGCTCGTTATTGTCGAATTGCGCTTTCAACTTCAGCGTGCCGGTGGTGGGATCGATCTGGTTATCGAGCGCCAGCAATTTGCCGTCGGCCAGCTTGGTTTTACCGGCCCGGTCATAGGCCTCGACGCGGACCGCTTCGTTGGAACGCCAACGCTGCACCACCGCTTGCACATTGTCTTCAGGCAGGGTAAACACCACGCTGACCGGCTGGAGCTGGGTAATCACCACCAGGCCGTTAGCATCATTAGCTTTGACGATATTGCCCTGATCGATCTGGCGCAACCCGACCCGTCCGGAAATCGGCGCGGTCAGCCGGGCATAACTGAGCTGAAGTTTGGCGTTATTGACCTGGGCTTTATCCATTTCCACAATGCCTTGATACTGCTTGACCTGCGCTTCCTGGGTCATGGTTTGCTGGGCTGAAATCGAATCCTGTTCCAACAGCGTCTGATAACGGTCATGGTCTATTTGGGCATTTTTCAGCAAAGCTTCATCGCGCATCAGCTGCCCTTCGACCTGCTGCAACTGTACCTGGAACGGGCGCGGATCGATTTCGGCCAGCAAATCGCCTTCCTTGACCATCTGGCCTTCGCTGAACACGACCCGCACCAGTTCCCCGTCAACCCGGGGCCGCACGGTCACGGTACGTAATGCGGTTACCGTACCCAAACCGTTCAGGTACACCGGAAAATCGGCTTTGCCTGCGCTTTCTATCGCCACTGCCGCCGGTGCGTCTTCATCGTGACCGCGTTTGCCGCCCTTGGAAGCGGATTTTTCGTCGGGCGACGACGAATGCTGGAAATAAAAGCCTGCGGCGATAAGCGCCAGCACGATCAGCGATCCGGGCAGTAAAAAAGCGCGGCGTCGCTTGGCGAGCGGGAGTAATTCGTGGCGATTGTCTTGACTCATACGAACGTTTTTTAATTAAGGGTTTGAGAGCGAATGGCTTGAATACCGGCCAGCGAGAATTGCACGACGTGTTCGGCAAAGGCCTTGATGTCGCTCAAATCGCTGGGATGGCTGCGAAACGGCCGGGCGCCTTGCATGTGCTTTAACCGCAACAGTTGAAAACATTGGCCCATGATGCTGGCGTGGCAGTATTGGATTTGTCGCTCGCTGGCCGCCTGTCCCAGGCACTCTTTCAGCAAGGCGAACATTTGCAGGCGTTGCGGATTGATTTCCTTTTCCAGAATATCGGCCAGCAACCGGGTGGGCTGCGCCATTTCCTTATGAATAATCGCAAACGAATAGGAGTTTTCATCGCCCATACGCCTGACCAGGGATTTAATCCGCCCGGCCAGCCGTTGTTCCGCCGGTGCGTCGTCCATCAGCCCACCGTCGGGCGGATACAAGTCAAGTTCCTGGTTAAAAGCAAATCGCCAGGATTCCAGGTAAAGGGTTTCCTTGTCGCGAAAATGATAATTAACCGAGGCGATATTGGCTTTCGCCTGCTCGCAGATTTCGGCGATCGTCGCTTCCTGAAAACCTTTCTCGGCAAAGATCCGGCTGGCTGCGGTTAATAGTCGGTTGCGAGTTTGTTCCGACTTGGTGATTTTAAGATTCGTCATCTAGGAAAGTTGAAAACAGGATTACATTTGGCAATTGAAATCATAAATTCAAATGCGCATTTGATTTTTTAAAAATCATATATCAGTTTCATGGCATTCCAAATATATTTTTTATTTAGCAAGCTTTGTACCAAGCTTTACGGTGTTGATTTTATTTGGATTTAACACCTGCTTCGGCCTCGATTGCTCGGAAATCAGCAGCGCTTATACAGGAACTGCCTGCCAGGCAACAGTTTGCTGGCGCCGCTGTCTGTCGGATAATCCTAAAAACCTCAGTCAGTCCACGAAAAGCACGAAAGACACGAAATAAAGCAGTACGTTCGTTGAGCCAGGATTTCACCAAAAATAACTTCCGTTTGGAGTTTCCACGCTCCGCGCCACTGCCATTAAGTTAATAATTTTAGTGAGTGCTAGTTCCCAAGCTCCAGCTTGGGAATTCGGTGTGGGAAGCTCTAGCTTCCCGTCTCTCGAAGCTGGAGTTTGGGAACCAGCGTAATGGAACGCAGATGACGCTGATGCTTATGATAGACACAGAATATTCATAAAAAATCCGTGTTCATCATAGTCATCAGCGTCATCTGCGTTCTATTTTTGACGACTGGAGGCAGGCCAAATAGATCAAGGCAAAAGCATTGCACTGTTGCCCTGATCCGAGTCTGCCCGGTTATTTGACGGCTTTTGGCTGGCCAATGGCGGTACGCAGATCGGCCAGCGTGACCACGCGCGGACCGTGCAAGGCAGCAATCTGACCGACATCCAGTTTCAGTTTCTGGATGTTCTGGTAAAGATTAACTGAATAAGGATTAGGCTTGGCTGGCGGCGGCGCATTGGCGGCGGGAGGCGTATAAGCATCGGCTTCGACCAGAATTTTCTCGTTCGGCAGATAGACCAATACAAACGCATCATTATGTCCGCTGCCCGCAATTGAGTGGATCTCGATAGTGCGTTTACCGTCCGAGAGTACATGTTTGCCGGTAAAACTCTCGAAGCGCGCAGGCTTAAGCGACTTGGAGAGACGATCGGGATTGATGGTATGCGGCGCAGCCCAAATTTTCTCGTAATAAGCTTGGTTCGGTTGCAGCGTCACGATCGCAGCCCCTTCATCGACAAAAGTGCGCAAACCGCCCGAATGGTCGAAGTGGGCATGGGTGTTGACCAAGTATTTGATCGGCTTGTTGGGAATGATCTCCTTGAGTTTGGCGATAACGGCCTGCGAGCGCTCTTCATTTTGCGGCGCTTCGACCAGCACAATGTGGTCGCGCTGATCGATGGCGACGCTGTGATGACTGCCGCCGGTCAGGTAATAAACGCCCTCGGCCAGCTTGTTGGGGGTCACAACCACAGCCGGAGCCTTGACGACTTGCTGGGGTACCGCAATATCGACCGCCGCGTTCGCTTTGACGGCCGAGACATTGATGTCCAGCACCGGATAGCCGCCCTGACTGCGGACGATGTGAGCGGGAAACTGGATGCCGCCGAAGTCTTTGTAATCGGTGTATTGAGTTTCGACCAGTGTGTCGCCGAGTACCGGACTGTCGATCCAGGTCTGCACCCGTTCGAGTTGGTTGTTCGCATTAATGTTACCGACATAGCGATATTTGTCGGCTATGCTGAACGATACTTCGGTGCCATTATCGACAGCTTTCGAAACGGCATGGTTGGCTTGCGCCGCTTTCAGGAAACCTTGCGGGCTTGCCCAGATTTCCGCCAGACGCTCTTCAACAGCTGTCGGTTGCGCGCTTGGCGCCGGAGCCGCATTACCGGCAGCAGCCACGTTCCAGGCGGTGCCGCCGCTGACGTATTGGTCGACCTTTTGCTCGACCGGCGCGGGGCGCAAGCGGCCGGGTTCCACGACTTGGCTGCGAGTGATCTGCACCCGCGCACTGGCGGTGTCGTAATTGATGTCGGCGGTAAAGTTTTTCACGTCGAACGGCGGCCAGGACAAATCCGGATTCGGCGCTTGACCGAACTGGTACCAACGCCCGCTGCCTGAGAATTCGATGGATTTAATGCTGTCGGCACCCGAGGCCTCAGACGCCGCCTGCAAGCCCTGCGGTTGCAGCAAACTGCATCCCGCCCCAGTCAATGCGACTGCCAAGCCAACAGCGGTGTATATCGATCTATGCATGAAACCCCCTTGGGTTTGAATATGGTGGAAAAATAAATATGAAGAGCCAGCCAAGTACAAAGCAAGAGGCATACCAGTCGGCTTTGATCGGGGAAAGGGGCATCTGAAGGCACGGTAATGTTGCCTTTGGTGGTAAGAGGCGATTGATCTGTTTTGTAATACGGCCCAGTCATGCTGAAATTCCAGCAGCTTTTGTTGAAGCGCTGCTTCTATCGGAGCAGTTGCCGACGACTGCAAGGATGCAGGAGCTATTGCCGAGGCGACGCAGATAGGCTGGATTTAAATGGACTACTTCCTTTTTATCTGTGCCTATACCCAAGCCGGAAGGGTTTTGTAACCCCGTCCGGCATTAGTCCCGAACCGCTGGGCGTCATTGCCATTAAGTTAAGGATTTTAGTGAGCGCTAGTTCCCAAGCTCCTGCTTGGGAATTCAGTGTGGGAAGCTCCAGCTTCCCGTCTCACGAAGCTGGAGCTTCGTCAACTGGGTTACCAAGCTGGAGCTTGGGAACCAGCGTAAAATCGTCGTCGACATGGCATAGGAAAAGGAGAAATAGCCGATGTAGAGATCAGAGCATATTGGTCAGATGCATGAGCTGCTCTGGGAACTGCAGGAGCAATTCCGGAGCCGCTGCTGTTAGCTCATCTTCGCTTCCGTGCCCCCAAAGAACACCAACCGAGCGTAGGCCATTGGCTCTGGCGGCTTGCACATCGACAGCACGGTCGCCAATCATTGCGGATGCTTGCCCCACGGAGCCTTCGGCAATGAGACCGCGAAGCTGATATTCCTTGTGAACGCCCACTTCACCGCCATTCACGAAGGTAAAATACTCACGTAGTTGGAACAGCGTCAGAATCCGTTCGGCGAAATTGACCGGCTTTGATGTGCATACTCCAAGTGGCTTGCCTTCTGCCGCCAAGTGCGCAAGCGCTTCAGGAATGCCGGGATACAAGAGGTTCTCAGCGTATCCGACATCCGAATACCTTTCCCGGTACTTTGTCACTAAGGACAATATATGTTCTTGGGATGTAGACCGCGTCAATTGTCTGAAAGTTTGGTCCAACGGCGGCCCTATATACTGAGAGACCTCGTGCTCTTCGAGCGTCGGGTATCCAAAGGCCTCAAGGGCGTAATTAAGCGAACGCCCTATTCCAGCCGCGGGATCGCTAATCGTGCCATCAAGATCAAATATGAGGAATGCTGATGTTTTCATGGCTTTAACATTTGGTCAGGGAGCCAGGTAGGGCAAGTAATTTATCTTTTATCATAATTTAACCATAGTCTTCTCTTTAGATTTATCGTCCGGTTTTTTCTGCACTTCCACCACGCTGACCGTCTCGCCTTCGACCAGCAGATCCGACGGACTGGCTACCAGCACATCGCCGGGCCCCATACCTTCCAAAACTTCGACTTCTCGCCCGAAATCGCGACCCAGCTTTACCGGACGAAATGCGATGCGTTTTTCGGCATCGACAATAACGACATGCGTACCCGCCTGATCGATAACCAACACATTGGCAGGCACAACCAACGGACTGGCTTTGCTGCCGACCACGTTGATCGAGATTTCCACATAGGAGCCGGGCAATAATTTCCCCTCTTTATTGGGTAGCGCAATATCCACCTGGCGTGAACGATTGACCGGGTCCAGGGCTCCTGCAACATGCTCGACACGGGCGGAGACGGGCCCACCTTGCACATCGGTAGAGCGCACCGCCACGTCCTGCCCCACCTTGACATCGTCCGCGTAAGCTTGAGGAACCCATACGGTCAGGCGGAGCGGATCGATTTGCGTCAGCGCGAACAGTTCCTGGCTGCCCGCATTAATCAAGCTGCCCACATCGACGCTCCGGCGCGTAATAACTCCGGCAAACGGCGCGACGATGCGGCGATAATCCTCAACTTTTTCAAGCCGCTTGACGTTGACTTGGGCCGCCGCCAGATCGGCTTCCGCCTGCAGGACGGCACTACGTTTTTCATCGAACTCCTGTTGAATAACGCTGTCGGTATCTTTCAGCAGCGTCCATCGCTTCAGCGTGGAGCGCGCCAATTCCAGCCTGACTTTGATCTGTGCCGCCGCAGCATGCGCCTGAGCCAGCTCCTGCTCCAATTCGGGAACATCGATTACGGCCAGCAGCTCGCCTTTCTTGACCTGGTCGCCGATGGTCTTGTGCCAGGCGCTCAGGTAACCGTTACTGCGGGCATAAAGCTGCGTTTCGGTGTTTCCGCGCAAACTGGCGGGCAACACAATCTTGCGCGATACCTCCCCCGGCTTGGAGCGCACTGCGATGACGCTGCGCGACAGACCGGCCTCGGTGCGCTGCCGCAAGCTCTCGGCTTCGCTCCGATTAATCGCTAACCGCCAGCCTCCGGCCAGCAGTAAAAACAACAACAGCCCGAAGCCGGATCGCTTGGCGATAATCAGCGTCCGTTGCGGATGAGACGGCAAAGCAAAGACAGGATTTTGATAATTACTCATGACGGTTTCATTCAGTGATAAGGATAGGTCGAATCGAATGGCGATGTTCAAGCCAGCGATGCGTGCCGGCGAAAACGATCGGCACAAACAGCAACGTGGACACGGTGGCGAAGGCCAGCCCGCCGATGACCGCGCGGCCCAGCGGCGCATTCTGTTCGGCGCCCTCGCCCCAGCCGACAGCCATCGGCAGCATGCCGACGATCATCGCAAAAGCGGTCATCATGACCGGCCGCAAGCGGGTGGCTCCGGCTTCCAGGGCTGCGGTCACTGGCGGCACGCCGTCGGCCAGCCGGGTGCGGGCGAACGAAACCACCAAAATGCTGTTGGCGGTGACCACGCCCATCGACATGATGCTGCCGGTTAAGGCGGGAATGCTCAATGTGGTTCCGGTCAGGAACAGGGTCCAGGCGATGCCGGCCAGCGCCGCCGGTAACGCGCTGACGATAAACATCGGATCGAGCCAGGATTGAAAATTGACCACCAGCAACAAGTACAGCAACACAATAGCCACGGCCAATCCGGTCGCGAGTCCGATAAACGAACTGTTGAGCGTCTGGATCTGCCCGCGCACCGCCAGTTCAACGCCGCGCGGCAACTTGGCCGTGGCGTCCTCGATCAGACGATCAATTTCGACGCTGACCGAACCCAAGTCCCGACCCTCGACATTCGCGTAAATATTAAAAACGTTATTCGCGTTGTAGTGAGTCACGGCCGCTGGTTGCACCGAACGCTTCATCGTCACCAGATTGCCCAGCAGTTGCGGCGGGCTGTTATTGTCGCCGCCCACTGGCGTCCGCATCAGCGCTTCGATGCTGTCGAGATCGAGCGGGTTGCCCATCACGCCGATGTTGACCGTGTTGCCATTGTTGGGATTTAGCCAATAGGTCGGGGCGGTTTGCATGCTGCCGCTCAAGGTTAGCAGCAGGTTTTGCGCTACGTCGCGGGCCGAAAGCCCCAGATGTTGGAGTTGCGAACGATTCATTTCCAGATCCAGCGATGGCCTGTTGGTGCGTTGGTAGATATGCGCGTCGACGATGCCGGGAATTTGCCGCAGCCGGTTATTGAGTTCCACGACCAACGGCATGATCTCTTCCGGCTTGCCGCCGACAAACTGGATATCGATCGGCGCCGGAATGCCGAAGTTCAGCGTTTGACTGACCTGGTCGGCGGGTTGGAAAAAGAATTCGAGGCCGGGGAAACGGCGCGGCAATTCGGATCGTAAATCCTTGATATAGCCGATACTCGGCGCGTGATCGCCGGGACGCAGGGAAATCATGATTTCGGTGTCGGCGGTTTCCACCGTGCCGGAGTTGCCGAACAGCGTATTGCGCGTACTATAAGGCCCACCGATAATATCCAGCACGTCGCCCAGTTCGTCAGCCGGAATGCGCTCGCGGATCGCTTTTTCCACCGCGTCTATCTGGCTGGGCATTTCTTCTATCCGCGTCCCCGACGGCGCACGCACATGCAGCCTGATTTGGCCTGCATCGACCGCCGGAAACAAATCCTGTCCGAGCAACGGCACCAGCGTCAGGGACAACAGGCAAAAGCCCAAAAAAGCGGAGCCGTAGCGCAAGCGATGATTAAGCAAATGGCTCAACAGCACCACATACTGCTCCCGGAAGACCTCGAAGCCATGCTCGAAGGCGTGGTGGGTTTGCTTGAACATGCGGGCCATCGCGTTGGCTGGCGGTTGGTTCTTGCGGCCATGATGCCCGGCCATCATATACATCACCAATGTCGGCACCAGAGTCCGCGACAATAAATAAGACGCCAACATCGCGAACACCACCGCCTCGGCCATCGGCACGAACAGGCTGTGCGCAACGCCGGTCAGGAAAAACATCGGCACGAACACGATGCAGATACACAAGGTCGACACCAGCGCCGGCATCGCGATTTCCGCGGCACCGTCAAGAATGGCCTGACGCGGATTCTTGCCCATTAACATTTGCCGCTCGATATTTTCGATTTCGACAGTCGCATCGTCGACCAATACGCCCACGGCCAGCGCCAAACCGCCCATCGTCATCAGGTTGATGGTTTCGCCGATCAGGTACAGCACAATCAGCGAGCACATGATCGATAGCGGGATCGACACCGCGATGATGCAGGTGCTGCGCCAGTTGCCGAGGAACAGCAGTATCATCGCGGCGGTTAAACCGGCGGCGATCAAGCCCTCATGGATCACGTTGCCGATTGCCGCCTTGACGAACAGTGACTGGTCGAACATCAGTTTCATGTTGATGCCTTCGGGCATCTGCGCCAGCATTTTGGGTATGACCTGCTTCACGTGATCGACGACGTCCAACGTCGATACCTTGCCCCTTTTGAAAATGGAAGTAAGAATGCCGCGTTCGCCGTTCTGGCGTGCGATGGTGGTCTGCGGCGCCGAGCCGTCGCGTACATTGGCGACGTCGCGGATCAGCGTGGTCGTGCCGTTGACCGTGCGCACCGGAATGTCGCCGATGCGGGGAATCGCGGCAATCGCGCCGTTCAGGGTGACGTCGTATTCGGTCGAACCGACCTTGATCGTTCCGGTCGGCAAAATCAGGTTCTGCACGGCCATCGCGTCGACCAGGTCGGACGGGGTCAGTCCGCGGGCAAGCAGTGCCGACGGGTCAATATCGACCGTCACCTGCCGGCTCTTGGAGCCGAACGGATTGGTCGAGGCAACACCCGGTTTGGACTGAAGGAAGTTCCGGACGATGTTATTGGTCAGGTCGTTGACTTCCGTCTCCGGCACTGTGCTGCTGGAAATGCCCAATTGCACCAACGGCAAATCGGAAGCCGAATACTGAATGACTTGCGGCGGGGCGGTACTGGCCGGCAGCGAGCGATAAACCGAGTTGCTGCTGGACATCACCTGAGCAATTGCAGTGCGAATGTCGGTGCCGGGATGGAAAAACACCTTGATAACCGCCGATCCTGCGTATGACACCGATTCGCTATGCTCGATACCGTCGATCAACGACATCGAACGTTCGACCGAACCGGTCAAACGATCGGCGATTTCCTTGGAGTTCATGCCTTTGTAATCCCACAGCATCGCCACCACCGGAATGTCGATATCCGGAAATATATCGGTCGGCATGTTGCGCAACACATAAGGCGTGGACAAAAGAATGAGTAGCGCCGCCACAATAAAGGTATAAGGGCGGCGTAGGGCAATATTAACGATCCACATGGTTTCTCGGGAGATGCGATTGAGTAACGAGCCGGCTCTGAAAGGTCTAGCCGTTTTTAAACTATCGTTTCCCCTGCAAAGACAACAAATATCTGAATGCATGCAATTCACATACCAGCAAGGCGGCATCGCTTGGCTATTCCTTCTCCAGCTTAGCTATGCACCCTAGGGAAGCGCTGATTAAATCCCTCAGTATGGGATAATATTGCCATTACTCAAAACAACGCCAATGCCCCTATGTCATATCAAACCAGTTTTGCTGACCTCGACTATAACCACAAAAAACGCCTGACCCG
>Ga0208882_1000084_pt1 | contig 57517 bp, 38 predicted proteins | sample LakWasMet14_LOW5_2_FD_183862 | JGI IMG/M metagenome (GOLD analysis project Ga0208882, IMG submission 183862) | Freshwater sediment methanotrophic microbial communities from Lake Washington under simulated oxygen tension - Sediment Metagenome... | ecosystem: Environmental > Aquatic > Freshwater >...
CTCCGAACTCCTGCCCCTGCCAGAGCATGGGGACACCTTTTGCTGTGAGCAACGCTATGAGGTAGGGCTGGATGTTAAACCAATGTGCGCGGTCACCTTCTGCAAATAGAGTGCTCCAGTCGCGTTGCAGGAGTCCGAATTCGCACAAAAAACGGCTGTGATCGTGGTTCTCGATATATTGCAGCGGTGCCTTGGCTAATATATCGCCGTTCTGTGTTGCCTGTTCGATAAACCCGAACGCACCTAAACGCATGCCTAGATTCGCTATCGCCCCGGCCGCACCATGTGCGCATGATCCAGCAGCCTCGAAGCTGGCGTTCTGCCAAGTGGCGTTGCTATAACTCTGCTCAAGAATCTGCTCCGGAGCTTCAAGTTGTTCGGCAATTTGAACCAGACGAGGACCATCCGGCGAGTCGAAGCGAGGCAAGTTGGCAATCGCACCCTTGACATACTCGAAGGTACTGAATACCAAATTGGCATATCCAACACCCAGCGTGCCATCCCAGTAATTTGGTACACAGTCATAGCGAAAGCCGTCAACATGGTAGGTGTCCAACCAGTGCTTGTTCACGCTATAGAAAAAATCGCGGGTCAGGGCATGATTAAAATCGGTGCTGACGCCGAAATAATCCTTGGCAAACGACCCCATAAACGGGTTCTCGCGATATTGCAAGCGCTGATAAAGATCAACGTAAGGGAAGCCCTCAGATGTATGTCCATAAACCGCATCGACAATCACTGCTAGACCGCGCTTATGGGCCTCATCAACGAAACGCTGGAAATCATCGCGTCGACCAAAGCGTTCATCGACCCCAAAATATCCCAGCGGTAGATATCCCCAATCTACCTCTAGCGCGACATTACTAACCGGCATCACCGACAGCGCGTTAACGCCAAGGTCAGCGAGATAATCGAGCCTTTCGATCGCGCCTTGGAGACTGGTGCCAAATTCAGCAAGATTAAGTTCGTATAGGATCAGATCGTTAAGCGCTGGCGTTTTCCATCCCGCCTCGCCAGGACTCCAGACATAAGGAGAATAGCCAAGCGAGAATGCTGATAGCTTACCGACCCCATATTCACGTGCAAATGGATCGACGATCCAGTCCAATACGCCGACATTTGGATTATGCAGTTCATAGCGGTAGATATGCCGACCGGACGAACCGAAATGCGAGCCTGGCTGCATATCAACGGAAGTGTTGAAATCAACCGTACCCAACCAGAAATCGCCGTATTCGGCATCAATGCTATGCTGCAACTCGTAAGCCAACGGCTGTATCGATTGGATGAATTGGTCGCGCTCATGAATAATTTTCACAAACAGTCGGTTACCATTACTCTCGGAAACCCACGGAAGTAACACACCAAAATCGACCACGCCATCGGCGGATTCTTTAGGGCCAAGTTTGTTCAGGGGAAGACTTTTCATGACATAAGTTTTCCTAAGTAGAGACTACAACCTGCTAATGTGTGTGAAACATGCCCCATTCATCCATATCTGATATTTGACCACGTTAATAATTATGATCCGCTGTCGTTACTTAAATAACCATAGAGAAAATATCAAAAAGTGTTCAAAAATATTTTATTTATAATGATATACAGCTTTTGAACCTTGTTTACGGTCAAAATTCAACCGGTAAAGGAGGTCAATTTTGACCGGCGTCAACATAATATGATCGATACAGCCTTGCTTGATTATTATGGACACAATTTGAACAAACTATTTTCTGTTTGAGTTATACAATATAAATTGAAGTCGTGATAAATACCATTAAAAATCAAATTCTTGTAATCAAGCAACGACAGAAATTTTCTGGTTAAATTGATGCTCTAGCTGGCAAATATCCGAGAATGAACAATAATATAGCGACACTGGACAACTGGACAACGAGGACGCCATGGCAAGAAAACCAGCAAACTCTCTTTCAAAATACCTATATCAATTTGAACCGATTGAACTAATTTTCGGCCAAATTGCCGGCATGCATCCGATTCTGGAAGACCTGATCGTCCTCTCAAGCAATTTGGAATATTTATTGGGTTCGGCCAGAGAAGTTGTCAGTTCAAACTATTTTCTGCAGCTGTTACAAATTCACCCTCTCGCCATCGCCAAGGACAAAGGCAGATATTACTGCATCAGCAATCCACGGCTTTTTCAAATCGCTAAAATCGTGTTGCCGGATAGCCAATTGCTGAGTTTTAGGGAAATGGTGAGCTAGGGCCAAAGAGCATTGCCGATTTCGGTCAGACCAATTTTTATCTGTGCCACCTTTTATTTTCATTACGCCTCCAGGATGGAAATGACCAATTGTGCCGAATCCGGCAACAGCTTGATGATGATTTGAAGCGCGAGGTTACGCCAGGAATCAAACATCAAACCGTACACTGGTCAAATTACTACAAGCATCTCGAAATCTGCCCTATCTTCGCCGCAAAGAACCCGGTAAAAAAAATAATGACAGTAGAGAGTGATCCGGTTTTATCGGCATTTGCTGAGGCTATCGCCTCATCCTTATCGATACCTGATGCGAGTGTTGCTGCCCTGTTAAGGTTTATAGATTGTCATCCTGAGCTGCGGGGATTGGCCACAATTGCTGAAAATCTGATCTCCATCCTTAACCTGCTCGGTCAAATCGTGACCGATGAGATCGAATTGTCGCCGACAACGATTCAACAATGGAGAGCCATTTGTCGTTATATCAAGGATGAGGCAGGATCACTTAGTATCTATTTTCCCGAAATTAACATCTAGGCCAAAAAACAGAACAATCCCTTTTCAAAAGTTTATGAGAAGTACCCATTGTATGTTTCGTTATGGTTTCAACATCCGGAACAAGCCATGCAACGGCGCCACCGTTTGCTACAGGCGCACTTATTACTGACTCAGCTTCATTTCCGCCTGTGAATCAGCGTCCAATTTTGCCAATTCTTTTTAAAAAACAGCATCGAGATTGACAGAAATAGCGTTCTATCTTATTGTTTTTTAAATATCCGAAAGATTTAATGGCCGTTAACACCAACGCTAAAACTGGAAGAAAGTGGGCGCTGATTAACAAGCTGATCACTATTTGTCATTCAAATTAAGCAAGCGCTCCAATTTACCTCTCGCTAAAAACAGCGGATCGAAAATATTTAGATGCAGTTTCGCCATGCAGTAGCCGGTCAATGCAATAGCGGTTTTGATCATAATGCTGTCCACCTCTTTTTTAGGATTTAACCATCTCATGGCAGGCATGAACAATGCCGTCAATATACCGAATAATGCAAGTGTCAATCCGCCCACCGAGATCGAAAATAAGGTATTTTGCCATTGCGACGAAATCAGAATGAACAATCCCAAAGCGGCCAAACCTGCTATCGCAAATGCTGTCAATTTGAGCATTGGAATCAATTGCCAAGCTTTGAAGAACAGGCAGCGCCCGACTTCTAATTGCAGCGCTAAATCTTTGCGCTTATCTGATGCTTGATCACCTGGCTGTTCTGCCAGCAACGTCTTCAATTTCAGGAAATCCCAGTCTCTTTGTTGCTCGGCATCGATTTCAAAATCTCCCCAAGTGCCTGGCTTACCGTCTTTTCTGTGCTGTGTATCTAAGTCTTTTAAGTGCTGTTCGGCCATCAAATAACCGCTGGCCATTAACGCGCATGCCTCCACTTCGGTGAAGGAATCCAGATCAGTGCGTAATGCTGCGATTTTGTGCTGCAAGTCCTTGGCAATACCGTAGGAAGTGAGGTTTCCATTAGCTTTGTTCGAGCTCGGGTCCTGACAGTTGAGCCAGTCCAGCGGTTTAGAGGCTAACTCTTTCTGGGTGTGGATGAAAAACAAGCCTTGCAGTGCACGGCTATCGAGACGCGCCTGTAAATCCTGATATCCGGTTTCTCTCACCCTATCCTGCAGTACGGAAACTGTGCGCGACAATACACTGCGCGGATCTCCCGCCGGATTCTCCAAATTAACCATCTGCCCGCAGGCGTCGCTACATAAAATCAAAGTGCATCCTTCATCCAACAAGCCTTGTACGCCTTGATTGTCATGGACACCGCCGTCAACCAGCTTGAGGGTACGGTCTTGATAAAGTTTGTCGAGCGTCAACGGTTCAAATAAGCCTGGCACACACGATGAGGCAGCTGCCGCGTGACCCAAGCGGAAATTATTAAGATGCTCCGGCGCTTGGCTATAATAAAGACGGCGATAACGATCGTTACAGTCAATTTCCTCGCTGACCAGCCCCGGCGGCTCTCCCATCCAACTGGCGGTAAAGAACCAGTTATGTCCAGAATTCAGCGAGGTGGTATTCAACAGCAGTATCGGCACTTTGGCTCGACGCCGCCAGTTGTGAAAATTAGGCTTAAAACTGTCACCCTGGAATTTGCCGTGCGTCGGCTTCACCAGCAAGTCAGACATGAAGCGTAGCTGACCGTTTTTGCCGTCAGCCACTTTCGCGTATAAATGCGTTTCGTACAACTCACCCAATTTGTGACTACGGGAATAACTTTTAGAAAACAGCATTTTCACATTATCGAAAAAATCATTAAAAGCACGCATCCGGATATTGGTCTGTACACCTTGCAGAAAATCCTTTTGTAATTTTTCAACCAAATCCAAGTAATCATCGCGCGTCAGTTTCTTACTGGGATCCTGAAGCAGATTCTGCACTTCCAGATAATACTGTGCGCCGACAATACTGCCGCCTGAGACAGTCGACAACACATCAACACCACGCAAAGCATCAACTTCGGCCAGCCGCGCCAGCACCCCCAAGTGAAACAAGGAAGCGCGAAAACCACCGCCCGACAACGCCAGCCCCACTTTGCCGCGATAACAAGTCAAGGCTTCGGCAGTGTCATCACCGAGCAGATGCTGCAAGGTTTTCCAGGCTTCATGCCATTGTTCCGGCGGTTGATGCTCGGCAGGCACCTCGATGCCTTGCTGCCGCGCTACCCCAATCCATTGCCGAAAAGTACTTTGCAATTCCCATTCTTTCACATCTTGTACTCGACTAGCCCTATCCAGATATTGTGCAGCTTCAGAATATTTTCCCAAGCCAAAATAAGCTTCACCCAGCGTCACCAGAAACCAGTAACGCCCAGCCAAATCAGGGTTTTTCTGCTGATCTAATAAAGTCTTTAAAACATCTTCGCGGATTTCTCTAGCTTCATTCCGAAGAATGGGTGCTTCCTTGGAAATTAAATTACTTCTTTTTTTCACGCCTTCGGCACGTGTCGCCAGCAAATCAAGTAAGTACGCCGCATTAATAGCTCCATAGCCCCTATCCTGCTGAGGATTGCGTTCATAAGCGGCGCGATAAAACGCCAAGCTCTCGTAAAGATGCTCTAGTTGCCCCCCAAATTCCCACATTCTTTTATAAATAGCCCCTCCCAGCGCCAGCGTTTCGGCATCCTTGGTGGCTGAATCTCTTAAACCTATGGATTCCAGTAGCGCTATTGCCATTTCCAGACGATGGCGAGGATATAGCTCTTCATCTTTATAAGTGCAAAGCGCCAACTGCTGTATAATCCAAACCTCTTGAGGATACTGACTGTTCGCCTCTTCCAACAGTTTGCGTGCTTTTCCAAAATTCAATTCATCTTTAAGCTCCTCAACCAATTGTCTTGTTTGCTGCAAATGCGGTATTTCACTTCCTGAAAAAGTTGAGCCTCTCATTTCGATCGCACTGGTCATAACGTTCTTCCTCGATTAATCGTTTAAAGTTAACTTACCGTTTCTAAGATTTGCCAAGCCTCGCTTGTCGTTGAAGTAAAACTAAACTTGACGCCCATTGGAATCAGCCTTGCTTGCCGATAAGATCTTGATATGCCGCAAGCAAAACTTGCAGCTTTGCGCCTTGGTTTTCACGGGTTTCCTGCATCCATTCGCTTACTTGTATGGCTTTAGCTTCCGCCTCCCACTTTGGCGCGGCCTCATCGCCCAGCCCGACTGCCGCCTCCCATAACGACGCAGTTACCCAGTAGCGATTGCACTCCGCCTCTTTTATCTTATTTTCATCCGGAGAGGTTGCGCTCTCCTCGGCCTTCATACGTTCGACTAACGGCGTAGCGAAACGGATGACATCCCGGCGCACCCTATTGGCGATAACAAAATCTGCAATGGCCTCGTCTTTTTTCCCGGCTTTTAGTGCTTCCACGGACCGCAAATTCAGCAGATAGGCCAGATTGATGCCGTTGTAATGATCCTGTTTTAGATAGAAGCCTCGCTCGTAAGCGGCGATGCTTTCATTCAAACACTGCAAATCGTCACATTCCTCCCACATGCGTTTATGAATTGCCCCCCACAATCCCATGGTTTCCGGATCATTGGAGGTTTCGGGCTTCAGTTCCTTCAGTATCGTCGCGGAATTTTTCAGCGCTTCAAGCACGGAAGGTTGTTTGCTTTTATACGTTGATAACGCCAACTGCTGCAGCACGAAAGAATCCTTCGGCCGAAGCTTTCTTACCTCTTCCAACAGAGTCCGCGCTGCCACAAAGTCACTGGCGTTGATTTTTTCCAAGGCGGCATCCAGCATGAGCTTGGCGCTGGGATTGTCTTCTCCGACGATGTCTAACACTTCGGCAGATACAGTTCGGCCAGTTGCCGCGGATCTTGGGGCCGCGGTAGCGACTGCTACCTTCTGAACCAGAGGCGGCTGCAATTGAGGCAGATAAGTGTAGACCGGGCTGTCAATGGCAGGCGCATTCAAAAGCGTTTGGATCGCGGTTTTCAATTCTTCCATCATGCGTTTAGCTTCCTTGAAACCGACTTCTTCACCCAGATGCTTGTAGCGGCGAATCACGATATGCCCCAGGTCAAAGGGATTTTTGAATTGCTCTTCGGCTAACACGATTGTGCTATAGGGCCTTAAGACATAGCGAACACCCAACTCAAACGCTGCATTTACGTTATAGGTGGACAGGTCGGCAATCACCAGATCGGCATTCAATAAGCGCTCGTACATCGGCACATCGATCGTGCCGGAATGAACGATTTCGTCAGCACGCACGCATTCCGCGCCCGCCGATTCAACCGCTTCCTTGATGACTTCATAAGAAGCGTCCAAATCCAGTACACGCCCATCGGTGTAGTCGGTTTTCTTTCCATAGCCTTGAATGACAAAACAGGTTGGTAGCTTGTTTCCCATAGTATTCCCCTGCCCTTGAATTAGATGAACCCTTCAAAATGTGCTTTTTGCACATGTCCGCCGGCGTAGGCGATGCCTACCCGTTGTATGTCGGGGATATGGTCGACCGAGTCCATCACCTGGACCTTGGACGGATCGATGTCCGATAAACCCAGCGTATCTAGACCTTCGGAACTCACGTCCGGATCGTAGCGTAAATAAGTAAACAGCTTAGTCCCCGTCCAATTGGAGTCTTCGGGCGAAGGACTCACCATGTCCACGATCTCCCGATCAATGGGGCGTCCATGCCGACAGACACCCAATGTCCTGCATGTCATATCCCATCCTGCGGAAGCTGCATTCATCAAGGCCGACGGGATATTCTTGGCGAAATGGATCACGTTCAAATCGTCGGCGCTATCGCTTTTAGATAACACATTGGCCGCGCTGCCAGTGCCGACGGAAACGATCAGCAACTGGTCCGCGCCAGTTTGCCAGTTCACCTGATAGGGCTTGACAGTTGCCATCTGAAAGGCCAGATAGGCCGGATTGTTATAAGTGGTTACGCCGCCATCGACAAAAATGAAGTCGTATTGCTTGTGCTTGCCAAGCGTCACGACTTCGGGCGGAAAGTAAGTCGGCGCGGCCGTACTGGCGCGCACCAGTTGCCACAATGGCAAGTTGAGGTTGCAATCATCGCGGCTGCGGTCGTTGTATTTGGCAAACGGGTTATTGGACACCGGCCAGGGCGAATCGGTGCTGTGATTGCGCATGACCATCATCAGCAGGGTTTTGAGATTCTCGCTGCCTAGCGTCGCATCAGTTTCCTGAAGCTGCTGATCCAGCGCCTGCCGCAGCAACTTGGCCAGGGGCTCATCGTTATAGCTGTAACGCAGACGCTTGAGCACGGAAGCCTTATCGAACATCTGCTTGCCGCTGTCGAGATAGAACTGCCGTATTTTGTCCATGGACATACCCGTGGTAATACAGGCCGCGATGATGGCCCCGGTACTAGTACCGCAAACAAAGTCGAAATAATCGGCCAGCACGAGGTCAGACTTGCCCTGTGCCGTACGTAAATCCTCCTCGATCTTTGCCAGAATCTCAACGCTCATTAAACCCAAAATACCGCCACCATCGCAGGCGAGAATTTTCTTGGGGCCGGGGGATTGGATGCGTTCTGCAACTTTTTTATTCATCTTTAACTCCGATTAGTTAGAACCAGGAAAACAACGATAAATGGAAACCGATCAACACATACAGCAATGCCGCGCCGGCGAAGAGAAGAGCTGGCCGTACACACCTAAGGCTGAGTAAACCGCCCTGCCCCATCATTCAACAATACTCGGATGAACAGCGTCGGCATTGCGTAGTTTGGGAATGCCATGGAAGTTCCTTATTCTTTAGTAACGGAAGTGAGTTCCGGCTCGTCCGGTGGAATGGGCAGACCGGGACATTGCTTGATGTAATCGAAATCTGGCGACACCCATGTGCGCCATTCCTGATGGCTCATATTGCGGGTAAGTTTTTTACAAAGTTCATCGGGCCAGATTTTGGGGGCTGGCCACAGACGCAGGATCTTGTCCGAACTGCCCGAAATGATGCGGCTGCCGTCCGGGCTGAAGGCGACGCTGTTAATGCTTTCCTGATGCCCATTAAGCGGCTGGCCTACGGGCTGCCCGGTCTTTGCATCCCACAGACGCAAAGTCTTGTCCCAACTGCCCGAAATGATGCGGCTGCCGTCCGGGCTGAAGGCGACGCTGTTAACCGGGGACTCATGCCCCTTAGGCGGCTGCCCTATCGGCTGGCCGGTCCTCGCATCCCACAGGCGCAGGGTCTGGTCCTCACCGCCCGAGACGATACGGGTGTCGTCCGGGCTGAAGGCGACGCTGTTAACCGGGGACTCATGCCCCTTAAGCGGCTGTCCGATAGGCTGGCCGGTCCTCGCATCCCACAGGCGCAGGGTCTTATCATCGCTGCCCGAGACGATACGGGTGCCGTCCGGGCTGAAGGCGACGCTGTTAACCGGGGACTCATGCCCCTTAAGCGGCTGTCCGATAGGCTGGCCGGTCCTCGCATCCCACAGACGAATAGTATGATCTGAACCGATGAGATCGCCACTGCCCGAGACGATACGGGTGCCGTCCGGGCTGAAGGCGACGCTGTTAATGCTTTCCTGATGCCCATTAAGCGGCTGGCCTACGGGCTGGCCGGTCTTTGCATCCCACAGACGCAAAGTCTTGTCCCAACTGCCCGAGACGATACGGGTGCCGTCCGGGCTGAAGGCGACAATGGTAATCCCTTCCAGATGCCCCTTAAGCGGCTGCCCTATCGGCTGGCCGGTCTTCGCATCCCACAGGCGCAGAGTATTATCCGTCGTACTTTTGAATAAAATAGTACTGAAGTGAGAAAGACCACTGCCGGACACGATACGGGTACCGTCCGGGCTGAAGGCGACGCTGTTAACCGGGGACTCATGCCCCTTAAGCGGCTGTCCGATAGGCTGACCGGTGTTCGCGTCCCACAGGCGCAGAGTCTTGTCATCGCTGCCCGAAACGATACGGGTGCCGTCCGGGCTGAAGGCAAGCGTCTTGATGGAGGATGAGGTTCCAGCAATCCAACGCATATCGGCGCCAGTGACAAGTGCTTGCAGCAGAGCTGAGTCCACCTCATTATCCCTTTCATTGTTCCCTCCGAGTCGGTTGGCGGCCAGTATCTGTAAATAGGCCCGCTCATCACTTCCTACCAGATTATCTGTCAGCATAGCTTGAGCCTGGGCCGCCAACTTGAGAGCGTTAGCATGTCGGGTTTCAGACCGTGCCTGGCGTTCCGCACTTTGAGCGGAAATCCAAAGATAACCCGCACATAGCGTCAATAACAAAGCGGCAATAAGCGCTGCCCATAATTGCTTGCGGCGCCTATTGAGATTTGTCGCGTTATTTTCTGCTGCGATCTTTGCTTGCGTTTCAGCATTAGCTCGAGCTTCTTCCGCATTGGCTCGTTCCCGCTGTTCCTCTGCCAATCGGTGTGCCGCATTGAGTTCGGCCTGCTTGCGCTGCATTTCCTCCTCTTGCCTCGCGTTTTCTCTCAAACGCGAGGCGTTAAGAAATTCGTTACAGTCTGTCAGCAGTTGCCTAAAACCTGGCTTGGCCGCGAGAGCTTCCGCATTGGTCAAGCGTTCCCCTTCGATAAGCCAAGCAGCCCTATGACTATTGTCCTTCCATGCCTGTGCTGCACGCTCAAGACTGTCAGCGTCCTTCAGGTCCCCTCTTTCAGTCTGCAGCCAGCCCGCGAGGACATCCCATTGCCGTAACAAGGCTTCGTGGGTGACTTCGACAATAGTGTTTCCGTTTCTCTGATCGGTCAACAACAGACGCTTTTCAACCAGCGCCAAGATCAGCGGATGGCTTTCTAACGGTAAGTCATCAAGCTTGGCCAATCGCCGTATCGGTTGGTTATTCACGGGATTTATAGTGGCCAGCCAGGGAATGAACGCGGCGTGTAACCATTCCAGCTGTTGATTACGGAGTGCCTCGTCGGTTGACAGTATGGATTCAGCTTCTTTTTTGACTATGTTTCTTAAGCCTCCCATGGTGTCGTATTCATCCAAGCTCAAATTGCCATCGCTGCCATAATCACAATAAAGACGGAATAAGATAAGGCTCAACAGCGGCAAGGTGTCACCGCCTTGGCTGCAATCTTCTTCCAAGCAATTCACTAGCTCGGGTCTGATATCAAACTTACCGCCTTGAACTGAGACCCGCTTGGCCGGCCCGAGGATCACCTCGCGGAAACGGCTGAACGGCATCGGTTTCAAGTCATCGAAAACCATACTTTGCAGCCCAGTCAATTCCGGTGCTGTCTGCAGGGGCTCGTAGCGGTCGGAACGAATGGTGAAAGCAACAATCATCCGCAATGCCGGGCTATTAGAATCTGAACGTAGCACAGTGCCAATTAGCCGCAGAAAATCCTGCGCTTCTTGCCCGGCGTCGACATTGAACAACTCTTCTGCCTGATCCACCGGCAGGACTAGAGTCGGCGTAGGCGTTGCCCCATCTTCTGTCGAGGTCAGCAGGCGACTGCTCGCAGCGTCCTGCAAGGCTTCGAGCAATCGGATCAGTTCAGTTGGGCTTTGGGTTAATGCGTTTTCTATATTGCTCCGGTTTTTCGGCGACAGTTTCAGCTCGACATAAGCCCTATGCAAAGCGCTAACCAAGCCCTTTTCACCAGAAAACGGTTTACGTTCCGGCCGAATGACCGGCAAAGGAAAAAAATGATGGTCGTCGCGCACCAGCCTAGGCAATAAACCGGCGCGCAGAAACGAAGATTTACCCGTACCTGAAGCGCCGAGGATGATGAACAGCTTCTTGTCCTTGCTGTCGCGCATGCCTCGCAAGACATCCAAGCCTCGTAAGATTTCCACGTCTCGGCCAAAGAACACCGCCGCATCATGAACATCGAGGGGTTCCAGGCCGCGATAAGGAGAACGATTGGGATCGTCTTTGGGCGGCCAAGGAAAGAAATCGGCGTTGAGGCCCGCTTTCCGTAAACCATTCTTTAACCGCCTGAGTCCATCGATGGAAAACGAGATTTCGTGGGAGGCTTCGCGGTGCTGGAAACGAACCGTTTCAGTGGGTTCGTTGCCGACCAAGTGGCAAAGCTGCCATTCAGAGGTCATTTCCGTCGGTAACTCACCGATAGGCACTTCCTCTAGCACTACGCCAAAAATAAGCTTGTGGAGGTTTTTAGCAAGCAAAAACTCAGCTAAGCACCACTTGGATTTGGCCCAGGCCGGGGAAACGATGAACACGACGGCTTCGCAGCGATCTGCCGCCTTACGCAAGGCTTCCTGCCAGCGTTCTCCGGCCACCAAGCCCCGTTCGGGATCGATATCCAAAAACACGTCCTCATCGCCCCAACCATTGTCGGCCAACCACTGCTTGAGTGCGACCGCTTCGAGTTCATTAACACTGGAATGACTAAGAAATATACGCGACATAAATCACCATAATTTGCGAGTATCTAACCAAATCACCTGTCCGGTTTTTTCATTCACTTCATGGTACATATGTGCTGTGCCTCCCGGGGCATCGCCACCTTCGCCGTTCCACAGGCAAATAAAATGCACTTTATCAATCCCGTAAGCCAAGGCGCTGTAGAGCAGCCAAAGGTTACAGCGCTCATAAGGATCAACGTCTTTGGGCGGTTTGCCTAATTCGATCGGTGCCGCTTTGATCTGGGCTTGCGGTTTAATTTGGTAATAGCGCTCCCGCCAGATTTCGCCGCCGGGCAAGACAGATTTTTGGATGAAGACTGGCTCTTCGAACGGCTGCAGCAGTTTGAGTTTGACGCCGCGTTGCAGGCAGGCTTCGGCAAACAGAATGTCACCCCCGTTGGCGCCTTGGGTTATGGCCAGGTCGTCGGCGTTGGCGCCGAGTTTATCCAGAGCTTCGGCGATTTTTTGCGCGGCAAGGGCTTCTTTGGCGGCTGGGAATCTCGGTGTTGGCCGGTCCGGGGTATCGATCATGTGGCCGCTGAACAAAAACACTTTACGGGGTTGCCATTTGCTTTCGGGTTTCTGGAGTCGTGCCAAGGCGCGCTCGAACGTGTCAATGCCGGCCTTAACGGTGTCCGGCTTAAATTCTAACGACGCCAGCAAACGCAGTTGCGTCAGCGAGGAATTAAGCGCAAACCAGTCCTGTTCGGCATAGACAATGGCTTCTTTATAGGCGCGAGTCACTGTTTCGAGGGTGCCGATCAGCACCTGCAATTCACCCAGCGTGGCTTTGGCCCAGAATAATTGCCCGGGACGGGTTTCACATTCGGCTCCGAAGCGGACGGCGCCTGCCATCGATTCTATGTGCTCATCGTATTGAGTGTTTGTGTTCAGATCGCGGCTAAGGTGTATTAAAGTCAGCGCATTGATGCCGGAATAATAATGGCCGGGATTATGTCGGAAGGCTTGGCTGTAGCTGGTGATGGCTTGGCCGAGCAAAGCTTCCTGATAGGCGGCTTCCTCGCGGCGCAACGCGGGAGTTTCTAAATGCTTCCAGCTTTCGAGCCAGGCATCTTTGTCGATGCGTCCCAACAGCGCCCAGGTTTCTGCATCATTAGGGTAGTTTTCCAAAATGTGTCGATAATGGTCCCGGGCACGATCCAAGGAATGGCCGGGTTTGCCCAACAAGGCCAAGCGCTGCAGGCAAATGCCTTTTTCTTGTAGCCCTAAAAGATCGTCGGGTTCTACGGACAATGCTTTGTCCAGGTGTTCCAACGCAAAATCGAAACATTCGGCCTTGCGCAAAGCGATACCGGCCTTGAGGTGAGCTTCGGCACGAAAAGCGATGACGGGCGCTTCATCGGCCAGCACTAATAAGCCGCCTATGTCGCAGCGCATACGGGCCAGTTCCATCTGGCGCACCCAGGCATCGTGGGCTTCCCAAAATTGTTTCGCGGCACCGACACGTAAGTTTTGCCATGGCGGCTCCTGCAGATGAGGCAGCAGCTGGTAAATCGGGCTGATTTTGCGATCATGCCAGGATGCCAGCGTGGCTTTGACCATGTCGGTCAGTGCGGTCTGTTCTTTTTGGACTGCGGCGGGATCCGGAAGGCCATTTTGAAGGCTGTAGTTGAACTTGCGGTCCGTATAGATGTCGAAAGGTTGCGTGGAACGCGGTCCCTGCACCAGAACTGTGCCTCTGGACCGCAAGGCATGGCGAACGCCAAGTTCATACCAAACATTGGGATTGTCCAAAGTCAGATCCGCCACTACCAGATCGGCAATGAGCAGTTCCTGAAACATGTCGGTTTTAATATCACCCGCAGCGTGCTCTTCGTCGGCCCTGAACACTTCCAGGCCGGCGGCCTCAATGGCGGGTTTTAGCAGATGCTCATAAATGGCATTGAAGTCGATGTCGGTTCCGTCAGGTCCTTTTTTTCTGCCAAACGGCATGGCTACAAAAGCGTGCAACTTCACTGGCTCTCCCTCATGCCCAGAGCATAGCAGTTGATTGATTAGTTATAGTTTCATCGTGTGATATTGATCTAAGTTTCACCTAGAGAAGAAAACGTTTGCCAATCAGATTATTATTGGCGAGTTAAGTCTTCACTTGATTATGAATATACTTCAGCCAAGCTTAGGCATTAATTCCAATGAACGGCGCATCCTAAACGCTAGGCCATTGTCCTAAAAGAGTCAGTTGGAATGGCAGAAGAAATGACAGGCTAGAGAAGACCAATCATTTTCACAATATGTAAAAATACCTGTTGGGTAAAGCTTTAACCGCCTGAATGCGTGTTATTTGAATATGGCTTACTTCCACGTTTTACAAGCATTTCGTACAAAGTACAGCTGCACGCCTATATCTGCCCCTGTCATTAACAAGATCAGAATACGCCGATCATACTGACAATCGGATTAAGGTATAACCCATTCAATACAACAATGCCGAGCCGGATAAATCAGATTAGCCTAAACCTTTCGTACTACGTGAATAATATCTTCACTCCAACAGCATCTTAAATTCCCTATGCCAGCGAGCCAGTTGTTCATGATAGTGGTGTGCTTCATATTTCGAGCCGTTATAAAATCTGGCAACGTTACGAAAGTCCGCATCACCCGGGGCAGTTTTTTTAACCTCTTCTTTCTTTCCACAAAGAAAGCGTGCCACAAATTTAACCTGCCGATCAGCAGGTGCAGTAAAAAGTTCAGTTGCGGATGCCGCCCCGACCTGCTTGTAATTATTCCCCATTATCTGGCCCAATCCCATGCTCATGGATTGCATACGCAGTTCTTCCAACGCTGTATCAGGCTGCTCTTTATTGAGTCGCGACAAATAATGCTGCTCAAATCTCGGCCTGATAATACCGCACGTTTCCTGACGGATAATCGCCAAAATCCATTCAGGACGAACCGTAATGCCTTTTTCCTGCTCGATTTGTTCGGATGCCGTTTGCGCCATGGCACCATATTTATTGAGAATTCCCTTACAATCCAGAAAACGGCTTTTATGCAAGGCGTTCAGGTGAAAAATCGCATCGTCAAATTTACCAACCATAATCTGGCCATTATCAATTCTGGCTAGCGTAACACTCAGCATTTTATCTAGAGTTGCTAAAGTCAGTTTTGCATCTGGTATGGCGGTGATAAGGTTTCGCGCAGTGTTCCACTGGCAATCGTAACAAACAGCATTGCGGGTTATTGCAGGATTAAGATTATTTTCGATCTGAAACTGCGCAACCGCACGATTGGTGCCGCGGCCAAAATCGCCATCAATCGAGAAAGCTCCGGTTGATGAGGTCGAATAGCCCAAAAAAATCAGCAGTCGCTGTATCGCTTTAATGCCACTTTCTCCCGCTGAGGTTCGATTTAATGTAGCATCGCCATTCAAAAAACGCTGCAGATCTGCACGCCACTGAGAATCGTCATCATCGGGATGAGTAATAATCTGTTTAATGCGAGAATCGTTAATTAGATTTTCGATAGCCATAAATTCAATCTCCAAGATTGGTATCACAATAACTGACGCATTTTCTGGTTAGGGGATAATGCTGTATCTGTTTCAACTCTCATATCGAACATTCAACTCAGTATAAGTATGATTATTCGAGTATATTCCCGGCACATCGTTAGCAAGCAAAAACTCTTCGTTATGCTCAGCCATTGTTATTGTGATCTTGGCCGTATTTTACGGACACATAATTAAGCGATTTTTCAGCTTCAAAAGCGTCTGGCTTGTAGCCTGGTTTAGAATAAAGCCTTTTGCGGTTGCAGTGCACTGCAATATATTCAAACACTTTATACTTAGTATCTGATCGGGCTATTCGATGGCGTTTTGACTGCCATGAATATGACATTGATCTGCAAGCCCTAAATTCTGAGCTACTTTAGGATACCATCAGATCTGGATGCTCTATGGCCTGCTCTTTAAACTGAACTGTGAATTTGTTTCAGACAACAATCTCTTTGGCCTGCCACCAGTCATGGATACTTTAAATTGAGGATATACTCAAATAAATGGACTTACATTAATTATCGGAACTACAACCCAAACTCTGCCTTTTATATTTAAAGTTAGGAGTATCAGATTATTTCTAACTAAAAACAAAGGCTTATAAATATAGGAATTACAGTATTGTCCATACTCGCGGTCGCCAATAATCGGCTATCAAAGCTGAAACTGGCATGGATCACCACGGCTCCATGATCGATTCAGACCAATTCTTTACCGGTCAAGGTCTCTATCAACCTTGCCATGCTATCCTTGCTCGCGGTTGCCAGCATCCGGCTATTAAGGCTAAAGTCAATATTCCTAACTTCATCGCCATGATCAATCCGTCTCAGTTCCTTACCTGTTAGCACATCAATTAGGCGAACCTAACTCTTGCTGGCCGTTGCCAACAATCGCCTGTCAGGACTAAAAGTAACTCTTTACGCACTTCGCCGTCATGGCCCAGCCGAAAAACTTCCTTACGAGTCGCTAAATCAATTTAGGCGTGATATTTTGTCCTTACCGCCTGTCGCTACGCCGCCGTGCGATGGCAGCCATTGCATAGAGTTCCCGGCTAACCGTCGATGCTGAGCGATCTAAACTCCTCGCAATATCTATAATTAGGTATAATGCCCATCGAAAACAGCGTCTGGATCAGTGTACGTTCTTCAATATTTAACTGCTTGTATTCCTCTCCCATGCAACATTTTCTCTCAAAAATTGTTGTACTTGGAAATTGAGCGCCACGCTTAAAATTTCTAAGGACCCGATCAATAATGTCTCAAGCGCGATTTCACGCCTGGCAGGAAAGTCAACTATTGATTAGAAACTTTTGCCGCGCGTAAATCCGGATGGCCGGGGAACTCCTGTTCCACCTGCTCACGGTGGCCGGCGGCGATTTGTTGCCGGATATAGTCCGGGACGGTCAGGCTGGATAGCGGCGAGACGGTGCGCGTCCAGGGATCGGATAGAAACCAGCGGATGAAGGATTCCGCTGTTGGCTCACCCAAAGGCGCGTTTGCAGTCTGTCGGCGCAAATTTAATAGCTCTATTTGATCTTCCAGAGTTTCGATTGCTCCAAGTTCGCTGAGCTTGTTACCGGCTATAGATTCAGCCAGTACCGCAAGCAATTCCATATCTCCTGAAGACACTGGGAAAGCATCCCACATCTGTGCACTATTGTCCCCTGATGTAATAAGCACCCTCCTGCCGTCGGGACTGAACTGAGCAGACGAGACTCCATCTTGATGCGTCAACGCGTCGCCCAGGGGCTTGCCGGTGTTTGCATCCCAGAGCCGCACGCTGTTGTCCTCTGATACTGTCACTAACCTTGTACCGTCGGGACTGAACTGGGCAGAACGAACAGCTTTTTCATGCATCATCGCCTCTCCCAGAAGCTTACCGGTCTTTGCATCCCATAGCCGAGCGCTCTTATCATCTGACGCACTCACCACTCGTGAGCTGTCGGGACTGAACTGGGCAAAAACGTGACGCAATTGCATCATCGCATCACCCAGGGGCTTGCCAGTCTTTGCATCCCATAGTCCCACGCCTTTGTCATAAAACGTGGTCAATACCCGCGCACCATCCGGACTGAACTGGGCCGACAGGAAATGAATTCGCCAACCACTGGTATCATAGACATCAGCATGATGCTTCATCACGTCCCCCAGGGGCTTGCCGGTTTTTGCATCCCAAAGGCGTACCGAGCCGTCCCGTGATGCTGTCACCACCTTTGTACCGTCGGGACTGAATTGAGCAGACGAGACACGAGATTGATCCGTCATCAATATACTCAAGGGCTGGCCGGTCTTTGCATCCCATAGCCGCACCCCATTGTAGTCTGAGCGAGTAATTACCCGAGCGCCGTCGGGACTGAACTGGGCAGACCAGACTCCATCTTGATGCGTCATCGGTTCACCCAGTGCTTTGCCGGTCTTGGCATTCCACAGCCGTGCGCTGTGGTCATCTGACGCGGTCAACACCCGCGTGCCGTCAGAATTGAACTGAACTGACCGGATCGTACCTTGATGTGTCATCGCGTCGCCTAGGGGACTGCCTGATTTTGTATCCCATAGTTGCGCAGTCTTGGTGCTTGAGACGGTTACCACTCGGGTTCCATCAGGACTGAACTGAGCATCGGCAGACATAAAACCAGCTTGATGCGTCATCGCCATGCCCAGAGCTTTACCGGTCTTGGCATCCCATAACCTTGCGGCCTGGTCTCCTGAGGTGGTTAGCACTCGCGTGCCGTCAGGGCTAAACTGGGCAGACGAAACAAAATCTTGATGGATCATCGCGACTAGAAGTGCTTTGCCGGTCTTGGCATCCCATAGCCGTGCGCTGTCATCATTTGAGGTGGTTAGCACTCGCGTGCCGTCGGGACTGAACTGAGCAGACGAGACTCCATCTTGATGCGTCAACGCGTCGCCCTGGGGCATGCCAGTCCTTGCATCCCAAATCTGCACACTGTTGCGATCTGAGGTAGGTAACATCGGACTACCATTGGGATGGAAGTCATCTGATGCAGTCACCACCCGTGTGCCATCAGGGCTGAACTGGGCCGAAAACACACCCTTTTGATGCATCATCGCGTCGCCCAGGGGCTTGCCGGTGTTTGCATCCCACAACCGCGCGCTCTTGTCCAATGACGCAGTCACAATGCGTGTACCGTCCTGGCTAAAATGGGCCGACATGACAATACCTTGATGCATCATCGTATCGCCCAATGGCTTGCCGGTCTCCGCATCCCACAGCCGAGCGCTTTTGTCCCATGACGCGGTCACTAACCGTGTGCCATCGGGACTAAACTCAGCCGACAGCACGGCACTTTGATGCGTCATCGCATTGCCCATGGACTTGCCTGTCATTGCATCCCAAAGCCGCACCCCATTGTAGTCTGAGCGAGTAATTACCCGAGCGCCGTCGGGACTGAACTGGGCAGACTCGACTCCATCTTGATGCGTCATCGGCTCACCGAGCGCTTTGCCGGTCTTGGCATTCCACAGCCGCGCGCTGTTATCATTTGATGAGGCGGTCACAACCCGAGCGCCGTCGGGGCTGAACTGGGCAGATATGATTGCACCTTGATGCGTCATCGGTTCACCCAGTGCTTTGCCGGTCTTGGCATCCCAAAACCTTGCGGTGTGGTCATCTGACGCGGTCACAACCCGCGTGCCATCGGGACTGAACTGTGCAGATCGGACATAATCTTGATGCTTCATCGCCTCACCGAGCGCTTTGCCGGTCTTGGCATCCCACAGCTGTGCGCTGTCGTTATCTGAGGTGGTCACAACCCGAGTGCCGTCGGGGCTGAACTGGGCAGATATGATTGCACCTTGATGCGTCATCGGCTCACCCAGCGCTTTGCCGGTCTTGGCATCCCACAGCTGTGCGCTGTCGTCATCTGAGGTGGTTAGCACTCGCGTGCCGTCGGGACTGAAAAAGGCTAATCTTAAGGCAGCTTTATGATTGAGAATCGCCACAGGCAGATGCCAGCTTCTCTGTTGCAACAGATTGACCAGCAGAGTCCGGCTGGACACCCACTCAGGATCGGCTCGTACTGCATGGGCAAGATAGGCCAGCGCATAAGGCAAGTTATTATTCTGATAATGCTGCTCGGCCTCACGAAAGTCGGATACGGCCAGGGCATGTTGCGCCTTGCTGCGGGCTTGCTTGGCATCCCACCAGCTCCACCAGCCCCAGCCTGATGACAACAAGGCGACTACTGTCAATATCAAAAAAAACCAAGCCCGGCGTTTACTGATCCGTAATGCTTCTTTGGCCGCTAGTTCTCTTTGTTCAGCCTCTCGGCGCTCCTGTTCCACCTGTCTTTGTTTTTCCAGTATCTGACGCTGGTCACGGCTCTTGCGCACCACACCTGTCAGCACGTCGTGAATCAGCTCAATACGCTTGACGCCGTCGCGCTCTTCCAGCCGCAGCACCCGGCATTGCACCAGACTCGCCAGTGCTTCCGCGGTAATGCCGGGGATACCCAAGGCGTTATCATAAGCCTCGCTGTTGCGAAAGCCGGAGACGGTAATCAGTTTGTCCTCGATAAAACGTCGTAATTCAGGCGATTGATCATCCAAGCTGCGTTCGTAGAAATTCTCCAGAATCTGTTCACGGTTGCTGGCAACAGACTGCGCATCGATCCGGCTGGCTTGAGTTGCGATGCGCCGCTCGTTGAGTTCACGGCAGACCAGGCTCAACAGCGCCGGTTCGATACGCAAAGCCGATAATTCCCGGCTATCTTCGCCTGGTTTCCCGGCTACCAGACGCACGACGGTTTCCGCGACGCTGCGCTCCATCAGACGGCCTTGGGTCTGATCGGCCACTGCCAGAGCCTGCTCTCCGTCCATTTGCAAAAGCCGCAGCCGGTTGTGTATCACCGAAGGCATCCGTCCGCGCAACCCTTCCAGATCGGCGAGATAATCTTCGCGCAGGCTGAAAATGATCTTGTAGGGATGACGGCTAAAGCTGAAGTTTTTCGACTCGTCCGGGTTTGCATCCAGACCGGCTTTCACACTTTCGGGACAGCGTCCTTCGACCAGATCGGCAAGTTCACTAATAAATTTTTTGAGATCGGAGCCTCGTTTCAGGTCTTCACGACCCAGCGTGAAGACTTCTTCGAACTGATCGAAACAAAGTAACGGAATCGCAATGCGGTTACGAACATCCCAAAATTCTGAATCCTTGCGATGAAAATACTCCCACAGGGTTTCGTTTTCATGATGAATGGGCGCTTCAATGGCTTTTTCCTGAACTTGCCGAGCTATGGCCGCAAATACCTGTTCACTGAGACTCAACGATGCATCTGTGAAATCCAGACGAATAATGACCGGGAGCATATTATCCAGACGCAACCGGGGGAAAAGACCAGCTTGCAACAGTGAACTTTTGCCCAGTCCGGAAACACCGAACAGAACGGTGAGGCGCTCTCGGTTAACGAGGCTGTACAGTTTTTCTATATCGGGTTCTCGACCTTTGAAAAAATGCTCGTCCTGCTCCCTGAACGAGGCCAGACCTGGCCAGGGATGTTGGTCGTCGACGATGGCTTGGCCTGCTTCCGGTAATAAGTGGACGAATTGCGCGTTCATGCCGGTTGAGCCAGGTTTTTTTGATACTCGCGATAGAGGCGTTTTATCTCGATCACAAACTCGGCACTGGCTTGTCCGCCTGCCATTCGCTCCCAGTGCAGCTTGCGGAATTGTTCGGGCACGGCGGAGGCATCGGGGAGGATATCGTCAATCGCCACGGGTATGATGAAGCGCATGCTGTCGGGATAACGCTCAGCTAATTTCTGGGCATGGTTCCATTCGGTGCGGAAAAATCGAGGCTTCGGCGTCAGGGTATTCCGGGAGATGATCGGGACAAACAGCGAACACTGGTCAATATTGCTTTTGATCTTGCTCTCGAAGTTTTCTCCGATCCGCAAGGCTTCCGGATTGCGATCAAACCAGACATCGATCCCGGCCTGTTCCAGTGCGTCGCGAATTAGCATTACAGCCGGTCGGTCCTCACTGGCATAGCTTAGGAAAACCGCGCCACTCTGCATTTTATCAGTATCATTATCCGGCGGGTCAATAATCTTTGCAGGTTGTAAGGTCGGGGGATGTAATGCTATCCAGCGCCGGTGCAATTCGTTGACAAACTCAATCGACGCCATTGGAAATACTTTAGTCCGGCTACTGAAATGCTGAAGGAATTCGGCCAGTTTGGTTTCATTCTGTAACTGGTCGCCGACCAGAAAATCGGTTTTACCGCTGGAGATAACCAGGCGCTCTTTCTTGCCGATACGCACAAAGAATCGGCCCAGCCAATCGGACAATGGACAGCCAACAACAATGAGATTTTGCTTGATCAGTGCATCGAACAGCCGTTCCGGCCGAGATGTTCTGGACTGCAGGGCATGCATGAATTCCAGTACGTCTTCGTCAGTGACGGCATATTCCGGCACAGCGGTCAGCTTTCCGAACAAATGAAATACCGTCTCTCGATCCAGTTGCTCCAGGGCTACCGGCAGATCGCTAGTCGATCCCGGTGAAAATGCCAGCACCTGAGTTTTTTCCTGACCGCCATAACGGACCTGGTTTAGTACATGAGCAAGCAATGGGTCGAAACTCGTGGTAACAAATAAATTTAGCGGCCGGATTTCGGCGAGCTTGACCAACGTCTCCGGAAGTTTGACTTCCGACAGCGGCGGCATCGCCCGTTTGAGCTCCGGATAAATATCTTCCCGTTGTCCGCCTTGGGAGAGATACCGACAAGCAACTGCATTCAAGGTGTCTTCAGGTTCAGAACTAATTTGCAGCCGGTCGGCAAGTTGCTCTGCGAGATAAGAGTAAAGCAGTGTCGTTTTGCCCTCGTGCTCGACCATCAGCAGTTCCGGACCAATGACCGGAATAACGCGTCCCTCCTCGATTAAATCAAGAAGTTGTTGCCAAAGTCGACTGGTATTTATTTCGACCATATCCATCTCATGCCAAGTGAATTTATGAAATAGAAATTCTATGCAATTTTTCCAGTTTTCTAATTAACCGTACTATCTATTAAAGTCTTTTGCAAATTAGTTACATAGTGAGCCGATATAAATCTAATACAACATTATTTATACACAGGCACTGCGTGGTCCTGGTGGCACAGCCAATAAAGAACTGGATCCCCACTGACTGGACAGCCCTTTATCTTTCCTTAAGTAATAATCTTGTTGGTTTATGCCGCCTTTTGGTTTTAAAAGGCTCGGAAAATTTGGCAGTTTTACAATAAAAGAGCCTTTAAGCTTGCCAGTCGTTAATCAATATCCTTTTTTTTAAATGGATACACTGTTTTATCTTGGCGCTGAATGGTGAAAATTTTGGACGCTTTTTACATTATCTCTAGGAAAAATTTGCGAAAAAATTGGCTTTTTTCAAAGAAATTTCTAACTTAATCTTAGGAAATTCCAACCTTTTGATGCTGTTACCTAAAACGGCAAATGTGAAGGCAGTAACTGGTCCAGAAGGTTGAAAAATGACCGTTACCAAAAACTTAAAAATGACATTTTGAATCTATCACATTGAACATCAACTAACAGAGGAATTAGTATTGAACCACTGGATGAATTCTTCAACCTTTGTTAGAAAAACCACTTTACGTTCTCTCAATTGATAACCCGATCAAGCAGGCTTTAAATAGCAAGGACGGCGAGATATATTTGCAAAAAACCTGTGCAGTCGGTACAAACATCGGCTCCTACTTCCTTTACGCCCGCTCTCGGAGGAAGGAGCCGACCAAGCTGTTAGACCGGTAACTCATTCACCGACAGGACTTCACGGGCAAGTACCGACTGAGCCGCCCGGAACATTCCCGATAGCGAAACCCGGTAAACGCTGGTGGCAAAGCTCATCGTGACATAAATGGGATTATTTGGTAACCCACCGATAGGACTGCTCAGGGGATTCCATTGATAAGGTCACCTGAATGATCACCAATAGGGCCACCTAGGTAGAGAAGGTTCTGGCTAGCAATCTGGCCTTCAGTCAGTCCGTCCAAACCCCATAATGCGCCGCTTGTCAGAACGGGGTCTCACCCGATTTCCGAGACATCATCAAAAATAAACTCTTTTTTAACACTTATTGATATTTTCTCTATGGCAATTTAAGTCAAAGCAATAGATCATCATTTCCAACATTGGCAATGTTTCAGCCGCAAAAGATTAGGTTCAGGAGTTGCGGGCCTAGTTAAGCTCTGTATCCCACCGCACCAGTGAAAGGAGATTTCTAATGTCATCTTTACCGACTACCCACCCTGGCATGGGAACCATACTTATTCCGGAAGGCGTCGCCTTTCGCGTCTGGGCGCCTTTTGCCTCGGAAGTGTCCGTAGCGGGAACTTTCAACCAATGGAGTTCCACGGCTAATCCGTTTGCCAGTGAAGGCAACGACTACTGGTCGGTGGAAGTTCCGGGAGCGAAAATTGGCGATGAATACCAGTTTGTGATTCGCAATGGTGCGCCGCCCTTGATCTGGCATAAGAACCCATACGCAAGCCAAGTGGCCAATTCATCAGGCAACGCCATCATTCACGATCCCAACTTTGACTGGACGGATGACAATTTCACAATGCCGCCGTGGAATGAACTTGTTATCTATGAAATGCATGTGGGCACCTTCAACGACGCCCCCGGCCACGGCCCAGGTACATTCGACGAAATTGTGCCGAAGCTGGACTACTTGCGCGATTTGGGGATCAACGCCATCGAGATCATGCCCGTTGCCGAGTTTCCGATGGATTACTCATGGGGCTACAACCCGTCACAACCGTTCTCGGTGGAATCCGCCGTAGGTGGACCTCAGGGGCTGTACCAGTTCGTCAAGGCGGCGCATGCGCATGGCATCGCCGTGATTCTCGATGTCGTTTACAACCACCTTGGCCCAGGCGATCTCGACTTGTGGCGTTTCGACGGGTGGTCCAATGGCGAACACAACGGCGGCATCTATATTTACGACAATGAACGTGCGCATACCGGCTGGGGCGATACTCGTCCCGATTACGGACGGGAAGAAGTGCGGCAGTTCTTACGCGACAATGCGCTGTTCTGGCTGAACAAATACCGGCTGGATGGCTTACGTTTCGATTCCGTGATCAACATTCGCAACCGGAACGGCAATACTGACGCTGCAGGTGAGTTACCTGATGGCTGGGGCCTCCTGCAATGGATAAACAATGAGATTCGCGCGAGCCAGCCGTGGAAAATCACCATTGCCGAAGATTTACAAAACAATGAATGGATTACCAAGGATACAGGAGGCGGCGGAGCGGGTTTCTGTACCCAATGGGATGCGGGTTTCGTACATCCCATCCGGCATGCCATTATCGCCGCCTATGACGCCAGCCGCGACATGCTGGCTATACGCGACGCCCTCTATCATCGTTACAACGGCAATGCCATGCAGCGGGTGATTTATACCGAGTCCCACGATGAAGTGGCAAATGGCAAAAGCCGAGTGCCAGAAGAAATCTGGCCCGGTAATGCCGACAGTTGGTTCTCCCGAAAGCGCTCCACCCTCGGGGCCGCGCTAGTTTTTACTGCGCCTGGCATACCGATGATTTTTCAGGGACAGGAGTTTCTTGAAGACGGGTACTTTCAAGACACGGATCCTCTCGACTGGGCGAGGCTTCAAGCTTTTAGCGGCATTCATCTGCTTTACCGCGACCTGATTCGGTTAAGCCGGAACTGGTTCAACCAGACACGTGGGCTGCGAGGGCAACACATTAACGTCCATCACGTCAACAATGCGGACAAAGTCATCGCTTTTCACCGGTGGGAAAAGGGGGGGCTGGGCGATGATGTCGTGGTCATCGCAAACTTTGCCGATCGCAGTTACGACAGTTACGCTCTCGGCATGCCACGCGCAGGTCAGTGGTATGTGCGTTTCAACAGCGACTGGCAGGGGTATAGTGCGGATTTTGGCAACCACTTAGGCTACAACACCACGGCCGGTGGCGGCTCTATGGACGGCATGCCGTTTCAAGCCAATGTAGGTATAGGGCCGTATTCCGTCCTTATCCTGTCACAAGACAATTCGTGATGGGCGTCCTGGAGTGGCTCCATGCGGAGTAATCTAAAACGCATATGCTTTCTGATAAATTCAACAAGAGCTTGTGCTGCTATTCTTGGTTTTTTCGTAACCCGCGCTAAACATAGCAACTGTGAGAATAGGACTAATTGCCATCATGCCTACTGAATACAACTCACACATCCTGAAATTCGACCTGCACGGGCAGGACATGCTGAAGAATGATGCGGAACGGTGCTCGGCCGGACTCGGAATGCTCCAATCCATCGGCCGCGCGGTCGACCACCAAGTGCGAATGACGCGCTCCAACCATCCCAAGTTCTTTGCACTCTGCATGGCGGCACAGGCCGATCGATCCAGCAGCAGATTCAAAGATACCGGTCGCGCAAACGAAGCGCATACAGGTCTCACGGGGCGGGAGCGATTGGGCACGCCTGATAAGATGAAAGCTGTGGTCCAGGCCGCGGTGGTCAATGCCGAGCCGCCGCATAGCGAAACCAGACTATTTGAGACCGTTAAGAATGACGGTGAACAAACTTACTTCATCGCCATCGCACCGCATGGTGACGATATTGAAAAACACACGGGTGACGAGGCGGAGCTTCTCAGAAGCGAACTTGCCTCAAACGGCTATCCTGCAATTTGCAAAGGACTCGGCGATGAATTCATGGGAGTGCTCGACCGCTGGCAAATCAGTCCCACCGATTTGAATCCAGAGAGCTTTCCGCTTTTAAAACGGATTGCCACCCGCAAATTCTGTTATGGCGTGGCTTTCCACGGCTTTTCTAAGCCACCCGAGGACGCCGATTTCTATATCGGCGGAGACGATCGAATACGCTTAAGAAAGCGATCAGGGGCGTCCTCAAAAACGCGAATTTGCCTCTGCAGATCAGGATTGCCACGGATGACGACGATCCGAAATTCCAGGGCCGTAAACCTGAGAACCTTATTAACCGGCTTGCGACACAGGGCATCCATATCGAGCAATCCGCCGAAGCCAGGGAATTTTGTAATAAGATCGCGGAAGCTATCATGACACAAGCGTCGACACCTACTGCTGTGCACTGTGGAAGCAAGCAGGGTTTTTGCTTCTCGGCGCTGATGTATGCAGTGCCGCCCATCAAAGGAAGAGAATCTCTGGGGTGCGTCTCCTAATTTGTTGAGCTGAAAGGCAAAGCACATGTATTGCCAGAGCATGAGTCGAACTAATAAAGGTGGAGCGATGACGGATGTTAATGATCACAGCTTGATGTAAGCATGTGTCGGCTGACATACATCAGCGGTTGGATGAAATGAAGTGAAGCGGACGAAGAAGATATATAACGGGTGAAATTCATGGAACCTTTTGACATAAATAAAGATACGATTCCGTTCTACGTTGATTACTTCCATGCCATTTCGCGGCAAGAACAAACGGACATTTTTATGAAAAATGCGGGAAGTGTCATGATCACCCCGTACGATAACTACGATGCGTATGACGTCACGGCCACAGTGATTAATCCGCTGAAGGAACAAGGCTTTCTTAAAGTAGATGGAGAAAGGTTGCTCGTTCCGCTGGAAGGATTACTTGTCGTGCCAGACGTGGCGACAACAACCGGGTTTCCGCTAGTAATTATCGCGCATGGACAGTTTTTGGGACATTTCGTCGTCGACGACACGAAGCCCCTAGATACATCAAAGGGTCATTTCACCTTCAAGAAGTTACGAGAGCATAACCCATCATTTCCAGAGGAGATACTATCCTATCGCGGATATCAGACTTTGCAGGATGAGCTTTCCAAGAACGGTATTGCATCGTTTTCAATAAACCTGAATATTGTAAATGACCTCAATCATCTGTATGTAACTGACCTCAATAGTAATGACTTTGAAAAGCAGGCTGTTGATTTCAATCAGCGAATATTGCTCATATTTCTTCATCTGAAATTATTGAAAATCCTAGCAGATGAACCTATCGATCCATCGACAGGAAATAACCAGCCTATCAAATTTCTGGATGGCACTACTTTTAAAACTCTTTCTTCTGTTTTGGCCAACCCAGTTCTTGATCATGCGGGATTACAAGACCTGAGGGAGCTTCTTCGAAAAAAAATCGATTTTAACAAGCTGGGGTTCATGGGGCATTCAAGAGGTGCTGATGCAGTGAGCAGGTTGCCAGCGTATTTTTTCGCAGGAGCAACAGCGCCAGACCCAACTTTTCCAGTCCATACGAAGGTGGACGATCGAATCAAAGCATTGGCGATGCAGATTGGCCGACCGCAGCGGGAAGTTATCAAATGCATATTGGCGCTCGAGCCTGTGGCGGCGATAAATCTGGGTGAACCCAAGAAACACGGATACGTCATTGACAATAATCAAACCATGTATTTCGTGGTCGTCGGCACACATGATGAAGACGTATCGATGGACCCGGTAAGAATTTATGAATTCCCCGAATGCCCAAAGATGATGATCGCCATCAATGGCGCGACTCACAAACGCTTCAATTCAGTTTGGGCCCCGAGTTTGAACCTAGAAAAACTCGGCGAACTGAAACCTTCAATTCTTTCAGTCCCACAGCACAAGAACCTTTTGAACAACGTCGCCGGATCGTGTTTTATAGGTACGCTAGGCGGCATTCCCTCGCTCCTTTTGCGCTTCACGAAGAAAACACATTTCGTCATCGACCTGCCGAACGGTATCGACGACTTCCAAAGCGCGTGGAAGTTCGGGTTTCCATTTGCCGCGAATACCCCGGTTAAACTTGACGACAACGTGACCTCGATGTCGCAGGAGAATATCAAAGGCCAGGGATATGATTTCGAGCAGGAACTTACAGCATTCTTCGTCGAGAAGAACAATGAGGGCACCGCTACCATCAGGATTCCCATCGACCCAAACACCAAGTTGTCCAACTTCAACCATTTTAGTTTCCGCTTTGCCAAGGGCTTCGACCTGGGGGCTGATCCAACCCGGGTTGAAGAAAAGAACTTTACGATCCAATTCTTCGAGAACGGCACGCCGGTAGGCAAACCAATCGCCGGAGGGGGCATAAAAACGCTGGAGTTACGGGCGTACCGGGCATTTGATAAACCAGAGAACCTTGGCGAAAATATAATCGAATACTCCATTCTGATGCAGACAGCAGAGATCACGTTGGCGGAGCATCTTTCGGCCACCGAATTGCCGCGCATCACCAGGATCGATATCAATGTAATTCCCGATGTCACAAAATCGCCGCCGAACTCAACCGCCAAGGTTGTTTTTGGGACCATCGGGGGAGCCCTCTTGGGCGGCGCTGTCGGTGTCGGCGGTGGCGCGTTGTACAATGCCATACGCGACCCGGCGGAAGGTAAGCGCAAAAAGATATTGATCGGGGGCGGGATAGTTGGCACCGCTGTCCTGGGTAGCACGGCTTTGTATATCCTGAAGGCCGATAAACACGCATTTGTATTTAAAGACTTTTTGTTGACGAACAGGCAAATACCCGTAGTAGGGACTCCGTAATGCACAGCGAAATAAAAGTATTCACCGATACGTTCTTCAGGTTCTTTCAACCTGTGATCGCTGCTACCGCAACAGCATCGAATGCAAAGGCGTTGATGCTGAATCTTGGTTATGTGCCTCCTGAACAATTCAGGGTATTCGACAATCTAAGAGCACGCGTAAACAGCATACGGGATGTCATCGAAGCGATGGCGGAATTGTCGGAAGAAGACCTTGAAGCCGACCCTCAATTGCTCTTGGACACGATTAAGAATGGTGTAGAGAGCATTTCAGGACTCATCAACGATATTCAAAACCTGCCCACTATCGTTCAATCGGAATTGAACGGATCCGATCTCCTGGCCCAGACCGATATCCTGGAAAGGTTGCCCCTTAAGCTGTACGATTACCTCACCATTCGTTATCTGAAAGAGCATCACAACAGGATCTATTCCGCACTAAAGCTGTTCGGCATCATCGAGATAAAGGAGATCCAGGAAGCGTCCAACCCATTCTATTTTCCACGCCTTGAAAGGACTTTCCATTGGGACAAGCTTGCCGAGCTGCTCACGTCACCTATGCAGCTACTCAAAGCGTCGCTAAAGGACAACCGTGGTTATTTTTACGAGAAAACCATGCTGATCATCCAGGAGGCTGGGCTATCTCTTGGCCTGATGCCTCACTACAAATTTCCTGTTCCCGATGTCCTGAAATTCATCAACAACGATCCTCTCATTGACACATGGCCGGGATTCGACACCCTGGAAATTCTGAGGTTTCCCTTAGTTCCCAAAAAGGTCAATGGCCTTGGCCTGGATATATATCCACTCATCAATACGACCGATAACACGATCAAAGGATTAGTGATGGTCTTGCGCGTGGACCCCGGAGAAACACTATTTGTCATCAACGACAATCTTAAGCTCGGGATCGAGTTGAGCGGGGTAGCCAACGGTCTGGGTATTGTTTTAGACGAGAATGACGAATTCCGCTTCGTTGCCGACCTGTTTGCGTCCCCTCAAAACCTGCCGGACAATGTTCAGTTTGATTTCGGGGCCAGGCTCACGCGAAATGACGAAGCCGTCGGTGACAACACTGAAAAGTTATTTCAGCTTGGCACGACTGACGGCAATCGCTTCGAGGTCGGTTCATATAATGTAACCTTTGGAGTCGCGAAGCAGCAGAACACCAGGCTCTACCTCGAGGCCGAGCTTCTCGACTGTTTCATTCGCATGAAATTCGATGGCGCCGACGGATTCATCTCGAAAGTCATAGGCGATGGAATCGAAAGCAACTTCAGCTTCGGAATAGGTTTTTCCAATGACCAAGGATTTTATTTCGCAGGCAGCTCCGGCCTCGAAATCGAGCTACCCACGCATACTACTTTAGGCCCTCTTCAAATTCAAAGTTTGTCCGTCGGTATCACCAGCACGGAGGAAAAAATTCTAGTCACGCTCGCAAGCTCCGTGCAGGTGAACATGGGGCCAGTAACTCTCCTCGTGCGGAATATCGGAGTTTCGTTCTCCGGCAAGAGCGATAACGCCGTGTTCGTTCCCAACTTAACGTTCAAACCACCGACCGGTGTAGGCCTAAGTATCGACGAAGCAGTGGTGACCGGCGGTGGATTTCTCCGCTTCGACCCCGAAAAAGAACAATACGACGGCATCGTGGAACTGAATCTGGAAGGCGGCATCGTGGTCAAGGGGATGGGGCTGATCGCGACGCGCTTGCCCAACAATGTCAAAGGCTTTTCGCTGCTTATCATCATCACGGCTGAGGATTTCGAACCGATCCCGCTCCCGCTGGGATTCAGGCTGATCGGTATCGGCGGGTTGCTGGCGATCAACCGCAGTTTCGATGAGAATGTGCTGCGGGCCGGACTCAAGAACCACACGCTGGACAGCGTGCTGTTCCCGCAAGATCCGATCCGCAACGCGCCCCAGATCCTCAGTAACCTGAACACCGTCTTCCCTCCTGCCAATGGCCATCATCTGTTCGGGCCGATGGCACAAATCGAATGGGGCGCGCCCACGTTGATCACGGCAGATCTGGCCGTGGTGCTGGAATTGGGGGTGCGGCAGCGGCTGCTGGTGCTGGCCCAAATCGTTGCAATCCTGCCCAAACCGGAAAATGATCTGATACGGTTGCAAATGGACGGCGTCGGCCTGGTCGATTTCGATCAAGGTACCGCCGCGCTGGATGCAATACTGTACGATTCGCGGTTGCTGAAGAAGTTCGTGCTGACCGGCGATATGGCGATGCGGCTGAAGTTGGAAGGCTCACCGAACTTCGCCCTGGCCGTCGGCGGATTCCATCCGGCCTATAACCCTCCCCCCAACTTTCCCAAGCTGGAACGCATCGCGCTCAATCTTTCTACAGGCGACAACCCGAGACTTCGCTGCGAGGCGTACTACGCGTTGACTGCCAACACCGTGCAATTTGGTGCACGCGCCGAGCTGTATGCCAAAGCAGCCGGATTCAGCATTCAGGGCGAAGTTGGATTCGATGTGTTGATCCAGCCTGTCCCGTTTCATTTCTTGGCCGATTTCCTCGCCCAGGTCCAACTCAAGCGCGGTTCGACCAACTTGTTCAAAGTCCGGGTCGAAGGCGCGCTGGATGGCCCGCTCCCGCTACACATCAAAGCCAAAGCCAAGTTTGAAATCCTGTGGTGGGACTATTCCATCCGCATCGACCATACGTTTATCAAAGGCGAACTGCCGCCGCTCCCGACGCCTATTGACGTGCTGTCGCTGTTGAAAGAAGCGCTGGACCAGCCCGGCAATTGGACAAGTCAGCTTCCTGCCGGCCAACGGCCCATGGTTACGTTGCGCGGAAAACCGGGGAATGAGTCCGATGTGCTGCTCCATCCGCTCGGCATCTTGACGGTCAAGCAGGGCATCGTGCCCTTGGACATGGATATTTCCAGGTTCGGCCATACCCTCCCCGCCGGAGCGCGCCGCTTCACGATTAATCGTGTCAGTTTGGGCGATCAAAGCGCGGCGAAAGAATCAGTCACGGACTTCTTCGCGCCGGCGCAGTTCTTCGAAATGAGTGATGACGAAAAGCTCTCCAGGCCCTCTTTTGAACCGATGGCGGCGGGCGTGAGCATCGGATCCAGCATATTCGTCTTTCCCGAAAATCACAAAGATTTTCTCACGGTCGATGCGATCGAATTTGAAACCAAGATCATCGAGAAAGGGAAAAAAGAGCCCCGCCCCAGCCATCCTGAGGCTCTGGAGGATTTGTATATATTGCGCCCAGAGCTTCTGGGCAGACAGGCTCGGTTCGGCGCCGCGGCCAACAGTGATCTTCGCCGCACTGGCCGGGCCAAGTACCGTACGACCATGAAAGGTAAATATCAGGTTGAAAAAGAAGGCTGGAGCATCGTGGCAACCGAGCACCTGACGGTACAACCGATTCCCGGCGGCGAGGCGGAGAAGCGCGCGACCTATTCGGAAGCCGTGCAAGCGCTGCAAAAACTGAAGCAGGCGGATCCGGGAAGAGCCGCCGGCTTGAAGATCCTGCGTCTATCGGACGTACGGGAATCGATTGAGTGAGAGGATACTGGCTATGGCTGACGAACTAACGCTTGCAAATCACGTATTTCTGCCCTGGGTGAGACAGGGCGCTGCAGCCGGCATTCAGACGCCGGAGCTGGGCATGAGCGAAGATCAGGCAGGGGTTGTGTCGGTGATAGTCAAGCTGCAAATCAACAATACCCATGATATTCCGAAACAAGTGCGCCTCTATGGCCCCGGCGATGTCACCGGCATCGATCCGCAACAGGTGGTTAGAACGGAACCACGTCATCTAGCGACGGATTTCGAGCCGAATTACTTTCCAGCCATTGAATTTGATCGTCCGGACTTTCCTTGGCTTTTTACGCCAGCGACGGCCGGTACCGCTGGCAAGTTACATCCGTGGCTCTGCCTGGTAGTGGTTCGGAAGCAGGAAGGGGTCACGCTACACACCGACCATAACCGGCTGCTGCCAGTGCTCGAGATCAAGGCACCTGCCCGGCCGGAGCGTGAACTGCCGGATTTGTCGGAATCGTGGGCATGGGCGCATGCACAAGTTACGGGCAGCGCGTCAGACGCGGATTCGTTGCGAAATTCATTGGCGGGCAATCCGGCGCTGACGGTGTCGCGCTTGTTGTGTCCGCGCCGGCTCGATCCGAGGACGGAGTATCTGGCCTGCGTCGTGCCGGCGTTCGAGCTCGGGCGCTTGGCCGGATTAGGCTCGCCTATCCTCCCTGCCGACGAACAACCAGCACCGTCGGGGCTGGGTTTGAAACCGGCTTGGGCCTTGGGGGCCGAATCTCCTTCACAGGTGACCTTGCCAGTCTACTATCATTGGGAGTTCCGCACCGGCGTGGGTGGTGATTTCGAAGCATTATTGGCAAAGCTCGTGCCACTCGATTTACAACACATGCAGGAAAAGGTGAAGAAAATTGGCAAACGGCGGATGGACATCAGCCAACCCGGCTTCGAAATCTCTCCGCCACTGCCACCGGATACGACACTCGAGCTTGAAGGCGCATTGCGCCTCTCGGATGCTCCCATCTCCGAATGGCCGGAAAATACTCAAACGCCATTTCAAACCGAGCTCAAGAATATCCTCAATGCGCCTCGGCTAGCGATGAAAGAGGATAGTGAAGAGGGAGAAGAACCACCGGTCCCCCTACTGGCGCCGCCGATTTACGGCTGCTGGCAAGCGGCGCAACACACTGTAGAGATTGCTCCCGCACCGCCGGCCTCCCCGCCCTCGCCCCCATGGTTGCATGAATTGAATCTCGATCCGCGGCACCGGGCAATCGCCGCGCTGGGTACGCAGGTCGTGCAGACCCAGCAGGAGCAGCTAATGGCCTCGGCGTGGGAACAACTCGGCGACATTGAACGAATCAATCAAATAAAGCGTCAGGCCCAGTTTGGCTGCGCCGTCAATAGCGTTTACTATGCCAGACATTTCAAGCGATTCTCTCCAGAGACGCTGCTGAAAGTGGTTTCCGCTGCCCAATCGCGTGTCGTCGTCGAAGCGCTCGATGTCCATAACGTCAAGACACGAGCGCTACTGTCGCACAAGATTTCGGAGTCAGCCATTCCGGCTAGGGCAGTCTCTGCACCTTTGCGCCGGTTGACGAGCCCGCGTGGGGCAATCAGCGCCCGCTTCCTGACGGCCGGCGCGCCGCGCATCGCCATTGTGACTAAGCTGAATACCGCTACGCCCCTCGTCCCGAATCAGAAGAAAGAAGCGGGCTTGGTGACGCTGGATGAGGTTTCGGAAAATCAAAGCGGGCTATTCGCAGAGCAATTGAAGCAAATTGTTCGTTTCGTGAGGGTTTCCCATGCGCTCGATACCACACCGGAACTCAAAGACTTTAGCGTAGTTCCAGAGGGCCTCACGCCCAACCGCAGCCTATTGGACTTCACGCCGGGAGCTGATAGTCCCGATGCGCAACGGTTTCGGACTGCGGCGAAAGAACTTCATAATTACCTCGTCCAGAGCGCTTTCATTTCTATTCTGACCTTTCCTGCACCGCCCATCAATTTGCCCGATACCCAAGACGCGCTGCTGCAAAGCGTCAATCCCGAAAAGACCATCGACATGCGGATAAAGGCTTCGCTCTTAACCACCGGCGGTGCCGAACCACGTAATGATCCGCTTGAGCCGATTATGGACGCACCCGACTTCCCGCAACCCATGTATGAGGCTCTGCGGGATCTGTCGCAGGATTTTCTCTTTCCCGGTTTGGAGCACATACCGTCGAACACCGTCACGCTGCTCGAGACCAACCCGAAATTCATCGAATCGTTCCTGGTCGGACTGAACGCCGAAATGAGCCGCGAACTACTGTGGCGAGGATATCCAACGGGTCAGCGCGGCACTTATTTCCGGCAGTTCTGGGATACTTTGACCGACAATACTCAGGGGGATATTCAACCTATCAATCTCTGGGATGACAGCAAACTCGGCGATAACGCTAGCGCCGGCGAACAATTGGTGCTGCTCATTCGCAGTGAGTTATTACGCCGGTATCCGAACTCCGTTATCTACGCTGTGGAGGCGGAGAAACGAGCAGATGGACAGCTCGATCTGTTATCCGGCCCGGGCCATGAACGTCATCCACTCTTTCGCGGCACGCTGAAGCCCGATGTCACTTTTCTGGGATTTGGTCTGAGGAAGGAGGATGCCATCGCCGACCCCGGCTGGTTTTTCGTCATTCAAGAACAGCCTACCGAACCACGCTTTGGAATGGATGAGGCAAATTTCGATGACCCGCGGCCTCCGCTCACAACCTGGAACAATCTGAGCTGGCGGCATCTGACCCTGACCGATGCCGAAGCGGAATTGAAAGCGCTGTCGCATGTTCTGATTAATCCCATGCAGCCGGAAACCTTACCGCCCGACATTCGTGCACTGTCGAACAGTGACAAGGCAAAGTGGGGCAGGAACTCCGCTCATCAGGCCTATATCACGCTGCAACGCCCGGTGCGCATCGCCATTCACGCAAGCGAAATGATTAAACAGGACTAGATTCAACACATGAATACCGCCAACCCTGACATTCCTAATATCCCGAACACACCCGATGTGGCAATGCCGCTTTCCTCTGGCCCTGCCCTCCCGATTGTCATGTTTCCGGTACGACTGGAGACGCGATTCTTTTTAAAGGCAGATGGTAGCTCCGAGCTGCGTGTGCGCGTCTATCCCGACAAGATACACATTGATACGCATGAAACCGGGCTTACCGCTGACGAACTGACCTGGGGCCAGCACTTCTGGGAACAGACCTGGCGTGCGGGCGACGATGAAGAGCGCAGAAAAGCTGCCTGGCGGCAATTGGCGGATCGGTTCGATCCATCGCGCGCCGCATGGATCTCTCACGTGCTCAAGCCATTGAATCTGGAAGAAGACCATCCAGAGAGTCCTATTGCCGACGATCAGCCATTACCAAAACCAATACGTTTTCCGTCTCCAGCGGAAAAGGATGATGCCTGGACCCGCGCACCAGAAACACGCGTAATGCCGAATCAGTGGATCGCGCTGGGTTACAAAAATAGGCGGCTGGTCGTGAATGTCAAGGGTAAGGAGATTCCAGACATACTAGCCACTGGCCCCAACCCCTCTCAATCGGCCAACGTCGATCAAACAGGCATTGACGAAGGCATGAAATGGATGATGGATTTCGACAAAGCAGAGGAAGTCGGGATGGGGATTCGCGCCACACTGACTAAAGAAGATACCTCAGCAGGCCTGGATGTCCTGTTAGTAATGGGCATTAAGGACAAGCCTGGTGAAATTACAGATGGGGCGCAACGACTAGCGGAATTGTTTAATGCGCATCATTATTCCGACGGGCTGAGCTTCGTGAACCAAGGCACGCCTTCCAACAACACGCCGGATGCGCCATCCGGTTTCAGCTCGAAGGATCCCGGCCATGAAGCGAGCTATCTGGCAGAACGTACCACACCGCCATTTCAACCGGGCGATGGATCGAATGCCGATTTGCTGACGTCAGCATTCGGACTATCGAATACTGAATCGATTTTTGCACACATCCCCAATGCAACAGCAAAAGAGCAACTGGATGCCCGAAACATGAACACAGCCTTGTGGCAAGCCACCTGGGGCTATTTCTTGTTGCAAATGCTCGGTGTAGGCGAAATCAGTGAGAGCCCATTGACAGATGAAGACATCACCTGGATCCGCAGCCATTTTATTGATTATGTGCGAGCAAGCGGACCGCTACCAGCAATTCGTATTGGCAAGCAGCCGTATGGTGTTCTGCCTGTCACCTCGCTCGACGCCTGGAAGCCGCAAGCCGGCCAGGAGATCCTGTCCAAGCGGGATTTAGTATTGCGTGATTTTTTGATCCGGCTGCGCGACCTGTGGCGGCGCAATGTGTCAGAAGTACCGCGCCTAGGCCGTAGCAATGATACTGAACAGGAGAAGGGTATCGACCAGGACTTGGCCGAAGTCCTGAGTATGGACGGACTGTCGTCCAGTTACTCGATGCGGCACCTGATGGGACGGCAATATCTGGATCACCTGTTCGTGTTCTTGAGCGCCGAGTTCCTGGAAGATGTCTGGATCATTCCAACCGAATGGGAGACCCCACAAGAGCGGATTGCGTTTGAGAGGATGCGTAGAAACAAACTGAGATCCGTCTCGGAGTGGTGGGCTACACAGAAACGGCTGACGACCACGGTATTGCAAACACTCGACGTGACGTGGCAGCCGAGGCTGGCGCGCGGGGTGTTTTCACCACCCGTCGCGAAGCTCCGAGGCGCATTAGTGCAAACCGATCAAAGCCTGTTTCTCTCGCCGAACTACATCGAGTCCTTGATCGCGGCGCGCGATCTCGAGTCGATTCGCCACGAAACGGTTCAGCAACCGCCACCGCGTGCCCTGCTTTACCTGTTACTGCGTCATTCGATGCTTCTGGAGTATGTTGCTGCCGCGTCACGGCTGCTGATCAAACGCGGATTGTTGGACCCGGCTCAGCGGCGCGAGCTGGAACTGGTGCATGTAAAACAAGAACCGCCGATGCAGACTATCTGGGAACAAATGGGAAGAGAGATTAACGTAGCGGGCGTGACGGAGCCGATGACGGTTGGAAAGTATCTGCTTGGTTTCATACCTACGGGCGAACCCGATGTAGCGAGAGAGCCCGACCTGAAGCCGCTGAGCGATTTCCGGGACGGCCTGGGGCATCTGCAGTCGCTCAGCGTTGCCAGACTCGAGCAATTGCTGACCGGCACGCTTGATCTCTGCTCGCATCGGCTGGATGCGTGGATCACGTCGTTGGCGACCAAGCGGTTGGCCGAGATACGCAAAACAAATCCGACAGGTGTGCTGTTCGGGGGATACGGCTGGGTAATGAATCTGAGTCCGGCACAGGGGCAAATTCAAGTCCCGCCGCCGCCCGACGACCCAGAACCCGTTTTTTACTCGGCTAACAATCCCGGCTTTGTTCATACTCCGTCTCTGACGCAGGCTTCCACCGTAGCGATCTTGCGCAGTGGTCACTTGGCCCATGCCGATGATCAGCCCGATGGTCCGCTTGCTATCGATCTATCGTCTGAGCGCGTACGTCTGGCTGCATGGCTGCTTGACGGTGTGCGGCAAGGGCAACCGCTCGGTGCCCTGCTGGGTTACCGGTTCGAGCGCCGCTTGCAGGAAGCACGAGAACCTCGGCTAACGCAGTTCATCGCACCCTTCCGAGAGCTTGCGCCGCTGGTGGCCAGAAAGTTAGAACAAACAAACGAAGCAGTCGAAAACATCGCCGCTAACAACGTTGTGGACGGATTGGAGCTTTCTCGTCGTTGGCAGTTGGCTAAGAAATCAGATGATGACCCGCTCTCGTTCCTGTTTGATCAGTTAACAAATGAACCCGACTGGACAAACGCAGGGGATACCCTGGAATTCGAGCTAAACTCTCTGGCCGATGCCGTCGACGCCGTCAGCGATGCCCTAATGGCCGAGAGCGTTTATCAAGTCGTACGTGGAAACCCGCTGCGCGCTGCCAACACCGTGGAATCCATCTCCGGCGGCGAAACACCCCCACCCGAACTGGAAGTCGTGCGGACGCCGCGTACCGGTATCGCGCTGACGCACCGGCTGGTAACGTTGTTCAGCGGCGACCCAGTGCTTTCACCTGAATGGGTATCTAACAGTAGCCCTTTTCGCGCCAGTGCAGAGCCGCAAGTGAACGCTTGGGTAGCTAAACTGCTCGGCAATCCGAACAATGTGCACTGCGTGGTTGAGCGCCTTGACCCGACGAACGGGGCGGTCGTAGAGATGAAAGACTTTCCACTTCGCAAATTGATACCGATTGCGCCGCTAGATTTCATTTATGCCGTTGAAGGCGGACAAGACGGACAGCAAGCGGAAATCGAACAACGCATTTTTTACGCGATCATGCTGAGCCCAAACGGCTTCCCGCCCGGCTCGCTTCTGCGCATCAATCCCAACCGCAAGCCAGAATGGCAGGCCAGTGAGCTGAGTTACGGCGAATTTAGCGAATTGCTGCGCACTGTGCGTAAATTGGTTACTGGTGCGCGCGGAATCGACGCCAACGATTTAAACTTACCGGAGCGAAGCACGGCTTTCAGTGTAGACGATGTTGAGCTAGTGCAGCGCGCAGGCAATGCTGATCAAATCCTGCGGCAGATGTCGGATAATTTCAAGTCGCAACTCGCAAATCCCGATTCGGCCGACCTCAAGGTACTGCGGGAATTGATTTTGCGTGCCGCAGGTTTCGGTGTGGCCGGCGCTGTGCCGCTTTCCGCCGCAGGCGATTCACCCACAGACCGACAAACGCTTCTCACTCAGGCTGGCTCAATCCAAAAGGAACTCGTGCAGCGTGTCGACCAGCTCAAAAAGTTGGCCAAAGGGTTTAACGATACGGCGCCGAAAGAAGACAGATGTAATTATGCACTGGCGCGGCTGCGTATTGTCTTTGGCAAAGCGTTCGTCGTACTACCGCGCTTTATGGCGCAAAATTCTGAAGAGCTTGAGAAGGCACTGGCTGATAGCGGCAAGCTTCAAGACAGCGATCCGTTGGCAGCAGTGACTTGGTTTCAACGCATGGCACGCGTTCGCGATGGCATGGCTCGGCTCAATGCTGCACTCAATTATTCCGAGGCGCTCAACGCCGGCGAAAAACTCAAACTGACTATCGCTCAGCTTCCGTACGGGGAAAACGACCGCTGGGTCGGCTTACCGCTCAAAGCCGGGCAGTCTCTTTCGGGCGGCAAACTTTCCATCACCATACAATCCAGTGCGGCGGTTGACGTGCACCGGCCGCTGGCCGGGCTACTCATCGACGAATGGGTCGAAGTCGTGCCAAACTCGACCGAAACCACCGGCATCGCATTGCAGTATGACCAGCCCAATGCCGCCCCACCGCAAACGGTTTTGGTCGCCGTGCCGCCAGAAATCGAATCGCCATGGACGGTCTGGTCATTACAGAAGGTGTTGCTGGAAACACTCGATCTGGCCAGGGTCCGCGCCGTTGATCCCGACGCACTGGGCGAAGTCGGACATTACCTGCCCGCGTTATATTTTGCATACAACACCGCCGGTGATGCGGTTTCAACTGATTTCACAACGATCAAGTAGAGGTAATCATGCCATCGATCACCAGTTGGATGCGGTTGGAGCCACATAGCCGCAACGCCGAAATGAACACCAGTTTACAGGCCAGAATTTATGATCCGCTCTGGATGTTGGCGAGGCAATGGCAGCTTGGCGAGTTTCAGGGGGAAGACAACGGCTCGCCGATAATGGCGCGCTGGCATGGCGAAGCGGCGCGATTGACTTGCTATCATTCAGGGGCCATTCCACCAAACACCAGAGTCAACGCTCCTGGCTATGACAGTAGCCGCATACCACTCGAAGCATTGGTTGAGCGAGAAACCATTCGTCCGGTAATTGATCTGCCCTCACATCCGGAAAAACTTCGGCTGGCCGCAGAGGCTGGCCAGCACTTCTTGCGCATGCTGGCACAGCAACCCCTGTCACGTACCTACTCCAACGCATTCATTCGTGAATATCCATTTCCTGTATTGACGATAGACCAACGTGCCCTGCTCGACCGCGACAGTCTCAGTTTCTGTGACTTGATGGCCTCACGTGTTCCCGATGGTCGGCGGCTTTATGCAGTGTTCCGTCCAGCCAGCGGGAATGAAATCGTCATTCCGCCCGCATTGCAAATTGATACTGCCGATCTGGCAGAAGTTAAGGAGTCCGCAAGGCTCTGGTTGCAATGGTTTGAGACATTTTTCAGTGAGCCTGAAACAGCCAATCCGTCATGGTCATCGGAACGTATGGAGTACGCTTTTTCGGTTGGAGCGCGGCTCAGCGATGGCGAACGCGTATTGACGGCACAGGAATATTTTGAAGGGCATATGGATTGGCACGCCTTCGACGTGAATCCTGAAGTGACGCTCGGAACGGCGACAAACAATGCTTTTTCAGACATTACGCGTACAGCCATTCCGGCTCCGGCCAGCTTTCGAGGAATGCCGGCATCCCGATTCTGGGAATTCGAAGACGCGCAGGTGGATTTCGGTTCGGTGGACGCCGGGCCGACCGATTTAGCGCGCATGCTGCTGGTCGAATTTGCGGTAGCGTATGGTAATGACTGGTTTGTCATCCCCATCGAACTGGATGTTGGGTCGCTCTATCGGACACGTTCACTGGTTATCACGGATACGTTCGGCGTCCGTACACTGATCAAACCCTCCAGCGAATTGGGTGAGCCTCATTCTAGATGGCGAATGTTCGAGCTTTCCTATACGCGAGAAAGCGGAATCAAGGCACCCGCTTCGAATCTGTTTTTTTTGTCTCCGTCGTTGCTCAAGAGTTTGGAGAGCCAGCCCATTGAAGAGGTGCTGTTCCTGCGCGATGAGATGGCGAATCTGGCCTGGGCAGTTGAACGTTTGATTGAAAGCCCTGCGGAACGACCGATTAACCGATTTGAAATTTATCTGGAACAGCAACGGCGGCGCGAACAGGAATCACCTCGACAGCCATCGACAACGCCTGAGACACTGCGTTACCGGCTGACGACGGAAATTCCCGATTACTGGATTCCTTTACTGCCCGTGCGTACGGAGCAGGGGCTTCGCCTCAAGCGCGGTGCGGTGCTAAAGACAGATGGCTCACCGGAGATTATTCATGCACTGGGACGCATTCTGGAACCCGGACATGAACTTTCGCTGTTCGAAGAGGAAGTGCCGCGCGAAGGCGTTCGTGTTAGACGTAGCTATCAGTTCACTCGATGGATTGACGGCTCATCTCATATATGGGTAGGTCGCCGTAAAGATGTTGGGCGCGGGGAAGGCTCGAGTGGGCTGCGGTTTGACTCGTTGGATGGAAAAGACTGACCATCAGATCGATTTTAGTTGAGAAAAATGACTTGGCGATGATTGCCTTTTCCGCCCGCGTGCATCTTGTGTCCGCTATTATCTGCGTACGTGGCTTCGCTCGCACTAGATAGGTTCTGTTGTAATAGTTAGACATTTAGTGGAGTAGCACAAGACTTAGCTTTCAATTCTCAGAGGGACACCATTGTGGACTTTTCAAAAAAACATCTTAACGATCTTGCTCAGTCTCTAAAAGCTGACTTTATGCTTCTATCCCCCGACAATAAAAAGGATTTTATTGCTGCTTACAAACTCAACGAAGAAAATCCAGACTTTAGCACTTTTGATTTATCTCAGTTATGGTCAATGGAATTATTTATACTCAGGACTTTATCTAAAGAAAACCTTCAGCGTCGTGTCTGGATCGTACGAGAGAAGTTTCGGCTACAGGCTAGCGAGACTGTGTTTAATACTTATATATCTGGTTTACCTGATGGGATTAATGACATATCACTAAAACAGTCTTTAAGTGATGATAATTATCTCTTACTTAAAGAAGATATTGTAAACATAGCCAGACAGATGCAAAGGCAAAATTTTTATAGAGTACAACGTAATTCAGCAATAAACCAAAAAAAGAAAATTCCAATATGGATATTGCTCGGTTTGCTGGTGCTGGGTTCGTGTACATTTTATTTTACGAAAGATTCAGATAATGGTGGATGGAAGTTAATACTTCTATCCATGTATTTCGGAATGGCGGGTGCCGTTGTAAGCCTTGTGCAGCGCATTGAATACGCATCAACTGTAACGACAAATTTTACTGACACTGCGCTTGATACAACAGACATAAGCCAAGGGATGTCGATATCTTATATTGTATCTCTGGTTTTCAGTGGCGCTGTATTTTCAGTGCTTGTCTATTTTTTAGCCCGTTCTCAACTTATAAATGTTCTTGAGCTTCTCCCTCGGTTCGGTGAAAACGAATCTTGTAAGCAAATGCCTTCTTCTGACTTTTTTACAAAACTTCTTTGTGTCCCGAATGATCCGGCCCAAACCGCAAAGCTTTTTATCTTGTGCTTTATTTCTGGCTTTGCAGAACGCTTTGTTCCAGATGTTCTGGATCGTTTGATTAAGACGGCTAAGACAAATTAAAGCGATAGTAAATGGTCTTTAAAAGCAGCGCCGAATTAATTGCTCAAAGAGACGCACCGATCGCAGCGAGACTTAAGTTTTATTCTTTCAGGCTCCGTGGCCTTTTTTGGTGCTAACAGGGCGGTGTTCCAGCTACCCGCTCAAAACTACGCTTTTGTCTGTCCTGAGGTTTTAAACATTGTCTGAGTTCAAAAATTAATATTCGACAATCAGCTTTGGGTATGACTGTGGATGCCCATCACTGACGGTCTCTGAATGACTGCTTTTCAAGGCTAACCAGCCGTTCACTGAAATTGTCTACTGTCTCTTGATGGCCGGATTTCGTCATTCAATCGACAGGCAAAAACCGACTCCAAGCTGATGATCAGTGAATGCGTGGGGATGACTGGTCTACGCTGTAAGGCAGCCATATACATAACCAAAGGGGCAAAGAACTTATCTTGCCGATCACTAAATACGATAATTTTCTTACCAAAATCACACAGGCAGTATTAAAAAAGAAATCTCAATGGCAAGTGAATTGGTCGAGATCGTTTCTCTCTTTGTTTGCTGAGAAATGAAACCGGCTTCTCTCTGCTGAATCATATGAAGTAAATTTGTCATTTACCGACCTTATTTTTCTTCCCTCCTATGTTCATTTTGACCCATCTGGGGTTCCTCGATTTCGGTACAGAGCTCCTGAATCCGAACTTCGCGGCCATGGCCGAGGCCGCCAGCATACGGGGAATCAGACTCGAAGACGTGGGCGATGTCGATGCCGGAATCGCTGCCGCGTTCGCGCATGACGGCCCTGTCCTGATTGATGCCGTCGTCAACCGGGCAGAGCTCGCCATGCCTCCCTCCATCACCTTGGAAATGGCGAAGGGCTTCTCAATCTTCATGATAAAGGCCATCTTCTAATCTGATCAATGTCTATCGTTTAATATCGGATATGCCGATACTAATGTCCAAAAAGTATCGTTTGCCTTATATGACTATAAGCGTTTGAATTAACAAGCACGGAGAAATAAATCTCTGCTTGATAGACAGCTATTGAATGGGTTGACAATTAATGTCTCCGTATCATCACGCAACCATCAACTTAAGGAGACGAAAATGGCTGATGAAATGACGGTAGCAGGGAAAAAAATCCGAAACGATGGAATGTTCTTTGTTGCCCACTGGACCCATGCCCCGGAAAATTGTCCAGGCAGGAGTAAAGAAGGTGCTCAAATGCTCATTGACTTCTGGGCTAAACGCGAGGAAGCCGCAAAAAAATGAGTCAAGATTCATGGGGCCTATGTTGGAGCAACAGAGCATGTCTACTACATCATCGTGCAGGCTAAAGACTACCAGAGCATGCTTGAGTTCTTTGTACCCCTTATCCCCACGCAGCAAGGGGCTATCCATCCGGTAACAACGATGGATGAGTGGACAAAGTTTATTCAACCGGGAGATTAATAAGACTGATTATGATTTAAGAGAGGTAACCATGAACAAAATATTTCGTAGTAAAAACAAAATTATACCGGTCGCTATTATGATTGGCGCTTTTGTATTATTCCCCATCCAGCATGTCTTTGCACAGCCCCTTTATAAGGTCGAAGGGAACCGTGTCGATAAAGCTACTCTCAATGGCTGGAACATTTACAGAACAGAAGCTTGCGGAAGCTGTCATCAATCGACTGGAGAAGGCAACGTCAGCAATCCTAATCTACTTCAAAGCTTGAAAAACCAGACTAAAGAACACTTCCGTCGAATGCTTATCGATGGGCACAACAATATGTATTCCTACAACGCCAATAAAACCGTGGCCGACGGCATTGACGATCTGTATGCCTATCTTAAAGGCCGTTCCGACGGAGCGATTCCAGCAGGCGATCTGACCGAATTAGCACAACCCCTTTACAAGGTCGAAGGGAACCGTGTCGATAAAGCTACTTTCAATGGCTGGAATATTTACAGAACGGAAGCTTGCGGAAGCTGCCATCAATCAACTGGAGAGGGCAACGTCAGTAATCCGAATTTACTCCACAGCATGAAAAACCTGACTAAAGAACAGTTCCGGCGGGTACTTGTTCAGGGTCGTGGGATCATGTATTCGTTCCGTGGCAACAAAATGGTGGTCGATGGCATTGACGACCTATATGCCTATCTTAAAGGCCGTTCCGACGGGGCTGTTCCAGCGGGCGACTTGACGGAAATGAAGTAATAGATATAGCTTGGAAATGAATAACTGAGGTCGGAATTAACTCAATATCTGCCATAGTACTCAACCGGAGCGCGGCCATGCGGTCATTTCTCATTTTTTGGCTTTCCGGGTCCGCGCCCGGTTGGTTTTACGTTCAGCCACTGCGCGTAGTGTTGTGTACGCAATACTTTCCACAAAAATAAGGAGAATTACGCCATGCCCAGCTACAAGGTCAAACTGAAATGCAAACGGGAAATCGCAGAGGGAACGATGGCGTTCCATTTTGAAAAGCCTGAAGGGTTTATCTATAAAGCAGGCCAATTCGCTAACTGCACCCTAATTAACCCCGCTGAAACAGACGCCGAGGGCAACTCACGGATATTTTCATTGGCGAGCGCCCCTTACGAAAGCGAGCTTATGGTGGCGACTCGGATGCGTGACACTGCGTTCAAGCGGGTATTAAAAACAATGGAGCCAGGCATGGAAGTGACGCTGAATGCTCCGCATGGCTCGTTCACGCTGCACAACAATCAGAGCGTTCCCGCTGTTTTCCTCACCGGCGGCATTGGCGTTACGCCGGTGAGAAGCATTGTTCTTCAAGCTATTCACGATAAACTTTCTCACCGAATCATAGTCTTTTATTCCAACCGGAAGCCGGAAGATGCGGCGTTTCTGGACGATTTGAGAGAATCCCATGCTGCAAATCCAACCTATACCTTTGTCGGTACGATGACGCAGATGGAAAAGTCCAGCCGCGAGTGGCATGGGGAAACCGGGGTTATCAGCAAAGCCATGCTTCTGAAAGTCATTGAGGATTTGACGCTTCCCATCAACTACATCGACGGCCCACCCGCTATGGTGAAGGCGATGCGGCAAATGCTGAACGAAGCGGGCGTTGACGATGACAACATCCGCATAGAAGAGTTTTCAGGCTACTGATAACGACTTAGAGGCTTACTAAAGGAGGACACCATGAGTGTTGCCGCACAACCCTTGCCTGGAGAGGACCCTGCGCTGTCTCCCTGGTGGCTACGCACCGTATTGATCGTGATGGTGCTGGGCTTTACCGGCCTGATCGTCATCACTTCCCTGGCCTACCGCAACGTTCCCCCGATCCCCGCACAGGTGCTTGATGCGCAAGGTGTTCGCCTGTTTACCGGTGACGACATCAGCGCAGGTCAGGCCATCTTTCTCAAATACGGATTGATGAACAACGGCAGTATCTGGGGACATGGCGCCTACCTGGGGCCCGATTACTCGGCCGAGGCATTGCACCGTATCGGCGAGGATACCGCCACGGTCATTGCGCAGCAGCAATACCAACAGCCGCTGTCTGCGCTGACGCCTGGACAACTGGCGGCCGTGTATGCGCAAACCGCGGTCGAGTTAAAAACCAATCGTTATGACGCTGCCAGCGCAACGCTGCATCTGACCCTGCCGGAAACTGCCGCTTACCACCGACAGATTGCTTACTGGACTGATTACTTCCTTGACCCCGCCCGCAATGGCGGGCTCAAGCGGGGACTGATCCGCGACCCGACTGAATTACAGCAGTTTTCCGCATTCGTCACATGGACGGCTTGGGCATCCGTGGCCAACCGTCCCGGCGAGAATTATTCCTATACCAACAACTTTCCCTACGATCCCCACGTGGGTAATACGCCGATACCCGACGCGCTGCTGTGGAGTGCGCTGAGTCTTATCGTGCTGCTGGCCGGTATTGCCAGCGTGCTGTTGATGTTTGGCAAGTTCGATTATCTGGGCTGGATCAGCACGGGGCACCATGTACATCCTCATCTGTTGCCTGGTCAAGCCAGCGCCGGCCAGCGGGCCTTGGTGAAATTTTTCGTGGTGATGGCACTGCTGTTTCTTGCGCAGACTTTGGTGGGCGGTGCGGCGGCGCATTATCGAGCGGATCCTGGCAGTTTTTACGGCTTCCAGCTGGAACAGCTATTTCCCAGCAATCTGATGCGCACCTGGCATCTGCAGACCGCGGTTTTCTGGATCGCTACCGCTTATGTTGCCGCTGCCTTGTTTCTCGGCCGTTCACTGCGCAATGATGAACCACGCGGGTTCGCTGGCTGGGTTCATCTGTTGTTCGGTGCTTTCATCGTAGTTATAGGCGGCAGCCTGTTAGGCGAGTGGGCGGGTATCTCGCAAATGCTGGGTCAATGGTGGTTCTGGCTTGGCAATCAGGGCTGGGAATACCTGGAGCTCGGCCGCCTGTGGCAGTACCTGCTTATCGTCGGCCTGCTGGTATGGTTTGCGATATTATTGAATCTGGTGCAGCCGGATACGTTGAGCGAGCCGGCCGCGAAACCTTTGGTCAGGCTGTTCCTGCTGGCTTCCCTGGCGATTCCTGTGTTCTACATACCGGCGCTTTTCTTTGGCGCCAAGACACACTTCACGGTAGTGGATACCTGGCGCTTCTGGATCATTCATCTATGGGTCGAAGGTTTCTTTGAATTCTTCGTAACCACAATGGTCGCGTTGATGTTTTATCAACTGGGCCTTACCCGGCGCAATGTCGCGCTTCGAGTGATTTACCTCGACGCCATCCTGTATTTCGGAGGTGGCCTGATCGGCACCGGCCATCACTGGTATTTTTCCGGCCAGAGCAGTTTCAACATGGCGCTGTCGGCGATGGTTTCGGTACTGGAAGTGGTGCCGTTGACGCTGCTGACCCTGGATGCGTGGGATTTTGTACGCACCACACAAGCGGATTGCGACGTCTGCCGCGAATCGGTAGCAATACCGCATAAATGGACATTCTACTTCTTGATGTCCGTGGGCTTCTGGAACTTCGTCGGCGCCGGTATCTTCGGCTTCTTAATCAACCTGCCGATCGTCAGCTACTATGAAGTCGGCACCCAACTGACGCCCAACCATGGCCATGCCGCGATGATGGGGGTATTCGGCATGCTGGCTCTGGCGCTGATGGTATTCGTGTTGCGCCAGACCAGCTCCGATGTGCGCTGGTTTGACATCGAGAAATACGTTAAGGTCGGATTGTGGGGTACTAACGTCGGCCTGATGCTGATGTTAATGGTGAGCTTGTTCCCTAGCGGAGTGTTACAGGTCTGGGATGTCGTCCAGCATGGGTACTGGCACGCGCGCAGCCTTGATTACATCGGTAGCGAGCGATCGCGACTGCTCGAATGGCTACGGCTGCCCGGTGACCTGGTATTTATCTTATTCGGCGCCATACCATTGGTAATCGCCTCCATCAAAGGCTGGCTGGGGGTGCATCGGCAGCCGACGGACTGACATTTGATAAATTTAAACTTATTAGGAGATATTCATGGCCACACATCACGCATCACCAGGTGAAGTTGTCGACTTGGCAACCTGGGCGCAAGACGTCCCCAATGAAAAAACTAAAGTCATTGCGAAAACAGATGAAATGGAGCTGGTTCGCCTTGTTCTTTCGGCAGGTAAAGAATTTGCTGATCACAAAGTATCGGGGCCCTGTGTGATTCATTGCGTAACCGGGGAAGTTGAGTGCCCGGCAATGGGAAACATACAAGCATTAACGTCCGGCCAACTGCTTTATTTAATGCCCGGTGAGCCGCACGCTGTTAGAGCAGTAGTTGATTCAGTTGTTTTACTCACAATTGTCTTTAAAATTTAAATCGTTAGTACTATACCGGGTAAATTATTCAAGCATGACGCGGCGCGATAGCTCGTGATTGCCTTTAACTTAAATGACGAATTCAACACATAAATGCAACAGCCAGAAAATCATCGATTCAGGATTAAAAGGGTATATGAACTACCGGACAAGCATGACGGCCGGCGTATCCTCGTGGACAGGCTCTGGCCGCGCGGTTTGACAAAGGAAAAAGCAAGCATTGATCTGTGGCTCAAAGATATCGCTCCCAGTACGGAGCTCCGGAAATGGTTTGACCACGACCCGGGCAGGTGGGAAGAGTTCAAGGAACGATATTTAGATGAGCTCAAGGGCAATAGCGAGCAAATCCGACTCTTAAAGCAAGAACTGGACAAGGGTATCGTAACGCTCGTCTATGGCGCAAAGGACGAAGCCCATAACCAGGCGGTTGTGATCCAGGAAAACAGCTGGTTATTCCGTTAGTTGGAGAGAACGATATACGAGAACAGGCGGGAGATGGATGTAATTAATTCGAGAGGCAGTAAGCACCCAACAGCGACCGAGCTGGGCGAGGCTCTGACCGCCTATAGCCAGAACTTGGGTCACAAGATTCCTTCGCTCCGTCTTCCAGAAGCGGATGAGTTTGGTAATTCGCCTGTCACGAGTAACGCCGCCCCATGAATTCATTTGCATCTTTGCTAGCCGAGGTCCGCGCTTGCACCATTTGCGCGGCACATTTGCCACATGAATCCCGTCCCGTTCTACAGATACACCCGCAGGCCCGGATATTGATTGCAAGCCAGGCGCCAGGAAGAAAAGTTCATGAATCCGGTGTGCCTTTCGATGATGCCAGCGGAGATCGTTTGCGCGAGTGGATGGGTGTGACGCGCGAAGTCTTTTACGACTCAAGACGGATAGCTATTCTGCCAATGGGCCTTTGTTTTCCCGGCACGAGTAAATCCGGTGACCTTCCGCCACGGCCTGAATGCATGCTGGCATGGCACGATCTACTTCTCGGTCATCTGCGCCATCTTGAAATGACGTTGGTTGTTGGGCAGTATGCACAGACATATCACATGAACGAAGTGCGAGCGTCACTTACCGAGACGGTTCGGAATTGGAGATCCCATTGGCCCAAGATTGTCCCCCTTCCGCATCCAAGTCCGCGAAATAATATTTGGCTTAGCCGAAATCCGTGGTTCGAGAAGGAGCTAGTCCCTGTGCTTAGGCAGCGAGTGTCCGAAATACTTGCAAGATAAAGGAGAAGCGACCTTACCCTTCTTTTTGGTATCGTTGCCTTATTTTGCTTTAGACAACATCATTTAATCGACTTTCATTAACAAATTCACCCAGGAGAATCATCATGTCCGATTTTAAAAAATATCAGTGCAGGGAATGCGAACATATTTATGATGAAGCAAAGGGTGACCCTGATAGTGGGCTTGCTCCCGGAACCCTTTGGGCCGATGTACCGAAAGACTGGTCCTGCCCGATCTGTGGAGCGCCTAAAGATTTTTTTAAACTGATGGAATAAGTCGTCATCACTTCATTCGTGACAATAGACGTCCAAAAAATCGGGCGTCTGCCTGTTTGGTAAAACGTATAGGAAAAGCAAATTATGCAACCAGAAAACCCACCCAAACCCAAAGGACTCAACGGCGCCGAAATCGCCAAGGTCACCGAATTGGCGAACTACCAGGACGGCTCAATTGTCAGCCGCGAAATTGTCAAAAAGCCAACGGGTAACGTGACAATTTTCGCGTTCGACGAAGGACAAGGCCTGAGCGAACATACGGCACCCTTCGATGCCCTCGTGCATGTGTTCGAAGGCGAAGTGGAAGTCATCATTGCAGGCAAACCAAATCACTTGTCTGGAGGGGATATGATTCTTATACCTGCGCAGCAGCCGCACAGTCTTAAGGCGCTAAAGCAATTTAAGATGATCCTTACGATGATTCGGTCCTGAATCTGAATTACCAGTAGGGTGAACGCAAGGATTCTTATCAAAATGGGCAATCATAGATAAGACCATGTGATTTTGCATCTTTTGATTCAAAAATCACGCGTTAAGCCGGGATAAAACAAGCAGTTTAGTCACTGGCGATCTTGGCATAACCGTTTAGACATCATGTATTGATACACCGCACCTCAAGCGTCGAGTGTCCAATAGATCGGGGCACAAGATCAAAGTATCTTAACTTGGAGGATATTTCACTATGTCAACTAACACTTTCCCATATTGGAAGCTAGCACCCAATGCCTTCAATGCATTAAATAAACTTACAGAAACGCTTGAAACTGGAAGCTTAGACAAGAAACTTCTAAACCTGATCTACCTGCGCGTATCGCAGATCAACGGTTGTGCATACTGCACCCAACTTCATGGGCGTGATCTACGGAAAGACGGTGAGACACCAGAAAGAATGGATACACTGGCCGCGTGGAAAGAAAGTCCACATTTCACTCATGAGGAGCGTTTAGCGCTGCGCTGGGCCGAAGCAGTTACCTACCTTAAGGATCAACAGGTGCCTAAAGAGTTATTCAATGACCTAAAGACCTGCTACTCAGACACACAAATTGCAGAACTGACCTTTGCGATTGCAAGTATCAATGCATGGAATCGTGTAGCGATTTCGATGCATCAGGCAGTTTAAACACCTTAACCTTGAGAGCAAGAGTCAAATGATATGTGAAAAATATATCCGATGCCGTTTGTCAAAATATTAAACGTATTGTTCAGAGTCGACCTAGCAAGTTCTTGGACTCAAAAGGACCGGGTTCAGCAATCAGACTCCGGGCGGCTCCAACTTTCTCCCAGACGTTCCACAACAGGACACCGCGTATCCGGCGATCCTGCCGATAGTAAACCACCCCTTTCTGGTAAGGCGTCGACCAGTCCGGGATCGTTTCCAGTTGGGAATCGACAAGGCCAATGGCTTCGTAGCCCAACTCGAACAGATCGGAGTAGAAGTAAGGGAGGTAATGATAAGGAGTCGTTTCGCCAGCCATGTTGTGGCCTGCATGGCGGCCCATGGTCAGCGCGTTGTTTTCGTGCTCGACCCGGATGCGCCTGCCGAGTGCCGGGTTATAGAAGTTGGCCACGTCGCCCGCCGCATAGATATCGGGATTTCCTGCCCGCAGGTACTCGTCCACCACGATGCCGTTGTCCACCGGCAGCCCCGCGCTTTCAGCGAGGGCGGTGTTCGGCTCGATGCCGATTCCCGCTACCACGCCATCCACCAGAATCGACTTTTCCGCGCCTGTCCGACCATCGCGGACGCTCAGTCTAAGCTCTTCTCCTTGCCGCATCAGGTCAGTGACCCGAGAGCCGGGCAGCAGTTCGACGCCTTTCTCTTGATAGTACCGGTTCAGGAACTGGCTCAGATCATGAGGAAACATGCGAGCGCCAACGCCTTCTCCGGGAAATATCATCACCACATTTTTGCCGTTCATAGCCAAGGCCGCAGCAATCTCGGAGCCGATAAATCCACCACCGATCACGGCGAAGCGTTGTTTACTGTCACTCAGAGCCCGCAGTTTTTGATAATCGTCCAGAGTGCGATAATAGAGGATATCGTCGCTTCCAAAAGGAAAGCGCCGCGGAGAGCCGCCAGTAGCCAGAAGCAGTTTTTCGAAGGAATGGTCATTTCCCTGATCATCAATGACCTGCTTGTTCGGCAGATCCAAGGTTTGGACGGCTCGCTCGAGGTGCAGGTCGACATCCAGCGTCTCAGTCTTGCGCCAAATGCTTTCCAAGGGTTTTCCTCGCCAAAGTTTCTTCGTTAAGGGTGGTCGGTCATAAGGAGGGTGAGGCTCCTTGCCAATCACGCCTACTGAACCTTTCGTATCGACATCCCGGATTCCGCGCACGGCAGCATCGGCAGTCATGCCGCCACCGATGATGAGATAGTTGTAGTGTGTCATCTGAATAGCTCCTCTTCATGAGCGCTAAAAGCACTCAAAAATTACCAGCGTCATTTCCGCACATCATTGCTTCAAGCAAGCATTCACTCGCTCACCTTGGCATGAAAACCGGCGGCATTGAGTGCCCTAAGCAACTCGTCGGCGGCAAAGTTTCCTATGACTTCGAAACTCGTCTTTCCCGGCCGGGCCGTATCTCCGGTTATCCCCGGCACGCTTTTGATCGCACCTTGGATGGCTTCAGTGCACAATTGACAGCAGTTGTGTATCCCTGAGACTTTTAACTTCTGGATCTTGCCCGATGGAATGCTGGGTTCGGGCTTTATAGCAAGATGTGCGTCGCCGGTTTCGCCGTGCAGTCCTGCGTCCGCAATGGCGTCGAGAGCCTGTTGCGCCACGGCGTTATCCTTCGCAGTTAGAGTCACAATCCCGTGCTCCATGTCGCATTGAAACGCGACGCCCGGCATTCCTTTCAACGCGATGGCGATGGCATCGGTGCAGCCTCTACAGCAGAGATGGACGCCTTGTAGTTGTATGCGGGTCTCAGTTTGGTCTGATGGTTCCATACATCTCCTCCTGTTTTTAGTGAGAATGCGGAGCCTACCGATGAGGGAAACTTATTACCTATTCCTCAATGCGGCGGAGTCCGGGCAGCGTGATCGACCATTGGATGAGGAAATCGCCCGTTATTTCGGTTTTGTTGTATTAGCAAAAAGAGCATTGGTTTCGGTAAGCTATATACTCAGCCAATATCTCTTAAATTACCAGCATGATCGACGTCAAAGACCGCCGCACCGAAAAAGCCGTAAGCTGCTGATAAGCAGGAATAATACTTTCTTTAGTCAGCTGATCCTTGCAGAGCGCTTGGTCAAGAGGGTGTGTTAACCGAAGCAAAAATGCAGGTTTTTCAAACCGTCCACACCGTTGTGCCGATAAAGCTAAAAGTAGTCCTGTAAGGTCCTTTCACCGATACCCACCACTAACGCGACCCTGTCATTAGGCAGCCCCCGGCTTTTTAGCCATAGCGCTTGTAAACGGCGCCGAACTAACGGCAATGGGTGGGGCTGTCGTTCTTTTTTTAACGTGTCCAAGGCTGTTGACGGGAATTCAATAGGTGGGCGTCACGGCCATGCTCGCTTTCCAATCGTTTTATCGCCCAAGCGGGTCAATTCATTTAAAAAGGGGTAATGGCACAGGGTAAACATTCACTCATCATTTTGGGATAGGTGCGAACACTTAGGCAGAGAGAAGTGCGTTCCTCAGGGGCCGGGATGGGTAGCTCCGATCATTTTGAGCCGCTTCGGAATGCATAGGCCGGGTGATGTAAAGAAGCCCAACCTATTCGCTTACATGGTGGGGTATCAGTCGATTTAAGTGGTGAGATTGAGCAACTATCATGGGTCTTTAACACAATTGCTTATTTTATGACTCCGATGATTTTTTGGGTACGACCGTCAAATCTATCGACCCTGCGTTTTTGATTGCATCCGAATGAAGTAGATCACCATCTTTGTAAAGTATTACACCTTCATTATCAACGCATAACACTCTGCCATCTTTAAGATGAATCAAGTCAAACAAAACATGATGACCAGCCTCATTTTGCATAATAAAGGTTGAGAGGTTATCGATAAAGCGACCAATTCCAGTTTTTTCTAGCTCTGCCGTATCTATCAGTCCATGGGGTTCGACGGTTAAATCAATCATGCCTGCCACATTGATGCCATAATAATTTTGGTTAAGCACATCTTCATGGGTATACGGCACTACGGATTCGTCAGTAACGCCTAATACTTTGCCATTCCTAAGAAAAACAAAATCAATCATGCCGGACCCAGCTGTACGTTCAGTTTCAACGCGATCAATATAAAGACCTGCTTCAGCTCTCTCAGTTATCGCATCAGCTCTAACAATCTTATCGTCTGACCGTGAAACAGATAAAGCAACCGAACCATTGTTTCTGTTTAATAGCGTGCCCCATCGAATATCTTCATGCTGATGAAACCATTCTGAAAACTGGTGCTCGTCGTCAAAGAGCATGGTAATTTCATTATCTAATGGCGCTAGTTGAAGGAGTGCTATAAGAGGCTTGTTATTCATAAGATTTTCCCGAACTCCCTTGACGGCACTTTTGACATCTTAATGGATGCAAAAATTCCAACGGCTGAGTTGTTTTTTCCGGGCATACGGTTTCTCCCTCATTGATCAAAAAACAACGTAGCCTATTGAACTCTTCACCATCGCAGGGCTACAGATATGAGCCAAAGCATCTCACAAGAAGGCTTTAGCTATCCATTGGCTTGTCATAAGCTACCGAACTTAAAAACTTTTCGCAGACTTCAGGTTTGCCTTAGGTTCAATACGGGCGCCTGAACCAACTACAGACAGTTTTATCCGCAAATTTATTATTTGTATTTGTCGTAAGATTATCTGTTCGTCAGCGCACACGGATGTCTAAAGTCTTTTACGGGAAGCATCTCAACCCCTGTAATCTACAATTCGTTTTTGCGGATCTAACGGGCACTTTCAACCAGTACACAAACCGTACAGGCATCATAACCACTCTCACCAAAACCCGCTCTCTGCAAGCCGCTGGTAATGTAAGGGCAGTTTCGCATCAATCGCCACAATAAGCCGGTACGATAGTTTTCCATCATCAGAACAATCGGGCCTTGATTAGGCCCGTATTACCTACGTGCGTGATATCGAACCGGAGCCCCTTTGGGCTGGTAAACAGTGCTTGAATTTGCCACTTTATACAGCAAAAGAGCGTTTAAATTTTCCAGCAGCTAGGGCCACTATCATGTTGATAGGATTACCCATGTCAACTTTATGACTAGAAAACTCAGCGCTCAATAGTGGCAAATGTTGAAAACCGCTTTCCAGACCCCATCCCGCCGAGAATCATTGATACCTCTAAAAGAGAGTCAACCCAATCAAACCCTACCAAGCCATGATAACCTAAGATACCAATGCTTAATGCCAATGTCATTAAGATACCTGCCATCCCAACAGAGAGAACCATCCTTCTGACAAACTTTGACAGTGGAGCCAGTTTTTCATGCTTTTTTTCAAACATCTTCGCCTCGAATAGTGCTACCTAGCAAAAAGTGCATTGGTTAACGGATCTTCAACTTCCTGTTAGTAGGGGGCATTTAAGCTAAATGAATTCCTAACAACACCTACACAACATGCACGACAGACACAGTTAATCAACACACTCTAAGACGTTCGAGGTTAAAAATATCGTGACTCGAATCAACGAAGCGCTTTCCCACCCTGATGAATCAAAAACCGATCCAATTGATTCGCAAACGCCTGGATGTCACGTGAATTCAATGCCGAAGGTCCACCGGTATCAATTCCGCTAGGGCGCAACGACCCCATAAAATCGCGCATGTTTAACAGCTCCTTGATAATGTCCTGGGTATAGAAGACTGTTTCTATCTTGAACTCACTCGGTACTATGAGCCGACATTTCAATCATCAGTTTCAATCAGGAGAGCAGGTTATGAAAAGTATACTTCGTCGGTTTGTGGGTTGCAGGAGCGTAATCTAAACAATAAGTAGTCACGCGGATTCATTATGATCCGCAAATTAGAGATACTTTAATTATAAATTTTTAGAAATTTCTCTAAATTGTCTATACAAAAAGACCGGTAAGCACAGCAAAGATGTAGACGTGACGTTTAGGAGTTAATGATGCAATGTGACATTAAGCTCCGTGGGTTTTATCCAGCTTGGCCATTGGCTTATCTATTGCTTACCAGCTGCATGGTCGGACCCGACTATGTTCGACCTCCTACTGAAACGGCTGCCCAATGGCTGGAAGCTGATGACCGGCGGCTTAATACGACTTCCGCCGACGACCAAAGTTGGTGGAGATCATTCAACGACCCGGTCCTAAATCAGTTGGTTGAGCGCGCCTACCTTGAAAATCTCAATATACGTGTGGCAGGAGTTCGGGTACTCGAAGCCCGAGCTCAACTGGGAGTCGCTATCGGCGATCTTTATCCACAAAATCAACAATTAACCGGCTCGCTGAGCAAAGTGCATCTCAGCGAACGTGCCTCGCAGGCGGCTTTCTCCAAAATATTCGATTATGCTCAAACACAGCTCGGGTTTACCGCCAGCTGGGAAATCGATTTTTGGGGCAAATACCGCCGCGCCATCGAATCGGCGGATGCCGGGTTTCAGGCTGCGGTAGCCGATTACAACAACGCGCTGGTCAGTCTCACTGCCGATGTGGCGCATGCTTATGTCACTATCCGAACGCTGGAAAAACGCTTGAGTATTGCCAGACAGAATGTCGATACGCAAAAAGAAAATCTGCATATTGCACAAATCCGCTTTAACGGTGGCACAACTTCCGAGCGGGATGTCGAACAGGCCAGGACAGCGCTGGCGAGTACGCAGGCCTCCATTCCCACACTGGAAATCGGGCTACGGCAGCAACACAATGCACTTAGCGTCCTGTTGGGCATACCTCCCAGCTGTGTGAGCGGTTTGTTGACAGGGGCCGCGCAAATCCCGTCGCCTCCAGTGCAGGTAGCCGTGGGCATACCCGCCGAACTGCTGCGGCGGCGACCCGATGTCCGCCATGCCGAATGGCAGGCTGCGTCTCAATCCGCCAGCATCGGCGTGACCAAAGCCGAGCTC
>Ga0208882_1000086_pt1 | contig 55979 bp, 54 predicted proteins | sample LakWasMet14_LOW5_2_FD_183862 | JGI IMG/M metagenome (GOLD analysis project Ga0208882, IMG submission 183862) | Freshwater sediment methanotrophic microbial communities from Lake Washington under simulated oxygen tension - Sediment Metagenome... | ecosystem: Environmental > Aquatic > Freshwater >...
GCTCATTTCCTGATATAAATTTAGTGAAATTTTAATCTCAGAAATGTTCCATTCTTTTCTGTCGATATACATTCGTAACGTTGACAAAGTGCAACCTGCCAACGAAGCTAAAAAAGTTGAAAATGGATCTGGACCTATGTCTCTACCACCAACGCTTTCGGGTTCGTCCATTAGCAATTTTCCATTGCGCCAAAAAATGGTACACAAATATTTCTGTGTACCAATTTCTCCTTCTATATTATTTTCTAAAAGATTTGTCATGGTTACAATACGTCTCTAAACTCGGGAACTTTGTCAAAAACGCTTTTCGCAAACGGACAAAGCGGAATGATTTTGATGCCATTTTCACGAGCATATTCAACCGCTTTGGTCACCATTTTTTTACCAAACCCTTTGCCTTCATTTCCTGGATGCACTTCGGTGTGATTAATGATGATTTTGTCTTCGCCTGCAAAAACAAAGGTCATCATCGCTTCGTGTTTTCCATCTACATCAATGTAAAAAAAGCCTTTATTACCATCGATTTTTAATTGTACTTCGTTGTTCATTTTGTTTTTAATTTAGAACTCTTTGAGGGTTTCAAACCCTCAAAGAGTTGAATTAATTATTGAATCATTGGAACTTCCATTAATAAAATTTCAGCATCTGTAGTAGCTTCAAAAGTTACTTTGTCAAAATCGGTAATGCCTAATCCGTCGCGTTGTTCTAATTCTTGTCCGTCCACTTTCACACTTCCTTTGATTACGAATACATATAATCCGTTACCTTCCAATTTGCGATTGTAATCGATTGAAGTTCCTTTGTCCAAATTACCCATATGAAACCAAGCATCTTGATGAATCCAAACTCCGGCATCATCAGCATTTGGTGATAAAACTTGTTGCAATTTATTGTGTCTGTCGGTTGTGTCCAACGTTATTTGTTGGTAACGTGGTTCTACATTTCTTGTTTTTGGGAAAACCCAAATTTGCAACAAATTGGTTCTTTTATCGTGATTTGGATTGAACTCAGAATGTTGAATTCCAGTTCCAGCACTCATTACTTGAACGTCACCAAATTTGATAACTTCAGTATTTCCCATGCTGTCTTTGTGTGCCAAATCACCTTCCAACGGAATCGTGATAATTTCCATATTGTCGTGAGGATGTGTTCCAAAACCCATTCCTGATGCTACAATATCATCGTTTAAAACTCTAAGAACACCAAACTGAACTCTTTCTGGTTCATAGTAACTTGCGAAACTAAATGTATGATGTGCGTTCAACCAACCATGATCGGCGTGACCACGTGTATTTGCTTTGTGTAAGATTGTATTTTTCATAATGTTTAAATTTACTAATTATTATGATACAAATTTACGGCAGTTAGGAAGTGTAGGCACTTAACCTAGATTAAGAAAATTAAGTATGGTTTTTTCTTTTGGTAACTAATAAACGAAGTTGTAAAAATTAGCTAATTTTAAGGCTAAATAATAAGTAGGATGAACAGAAGCCAAAAAATAAGATGGGGAATTTTAGGTTGTGGAAGAATTGCAGGCAAGTTTGCAAGTGATTTAGCATTGAGCGAAAACGGAGTACTTGCTGCATGCGCGTCCCGTGATATTGAAAAAAGCCAATCTTTCGCAAATGAACATCAAGCCGCCTTGTTTTTTGATACTTATGAAGCTCTTGCCGAATGCGAGCAAGTAGATGTTATTTATATAGCAACACCGAATACGTTTCATCACGAACACGCAATACTCTGCCTGAAAAACAAAAAAGCGGTATTGTGTGAAAAACCATTTGCGATAAATAAATCTCAAGTCGAAGCCATGATTAAAGTGGCCAAAGACAACAACACATTCCTGATGGAAGCCATGTGGACGGGTTGTCTTCCCAATATAATAAATATTCAAAACACTATCCGAAGTGGTGTGATAGGAGAAATTATTCACCTTTCTGCCGATTTTGGTTTCAAAGCGGATTACGATCCAAAAAGTCGCCTTTTCGACCCAGCTTTGGGAGGTGGTTCGTTGCTTGATATTGGCATATATCCAATTTATATGAGTCTTCTTTTTATGGGGAAACCACATAAAATTCTTTCGTCTTCACGCCTCGCGGCTTCAGGTGTTGATGCTTCTTGTTCTGTTTTACTTTCTTATGAAGGAGAAAAGACAGCAGCTTTGTTTTCCACACTGGAAGCCTTTACAGATATCAAATGTGAAATATATGGAACAGAAGGTAAAATCGTAATTCCAAGTAGGTTTCATGAACAAAATCAGCATACGACAGTGATAAAAGGCAAAGCCGACCAACTCGTGGAAACAGCACAAATAGGGTTTGGGTATTATTATGAAATTGAGCATGTAAACGAATGCCTTTATCAGGGGAAAAAAGAAAGTCCGATAATGCCTTTAGCGATGTCATTGGATTTGATGCAGCTTATGGATGAGGTCAGGTCTCAGGCGAAATAATGTTTACTTCCGTAGCATTTTACTTTTCATCTTACTGAAAAATTCGGGTGTCACTCCAATGAAAGAAGCAATTTGTTTTTGAGGGACTTTTTGAATTAAGGTTGGATATTTTTTGCAGAATTTTTCAAAGCGTTCTTCCGCCGATAAACTCAAATTATCCATTAAACGTTCTTGATTGGCAACCAAAGAATTTTCGATAAGTATTCGGAAAAAGCGTTCCAATTTCGGGATTTCTAAATACAGCTGATCTTGATTTTCTTTTGACAATACAACTATTTCAGCATCCTCCAAGACTTCGATAAAAAGATTACCAGGTTTTTGAGAAAGCAAACTATACATATCACTAATCCACCAACCTTCGCAGGCAAAACTTAACACATGTTCGACTATGTTGTCATTGATATTAAAGCTTCGAAGCAAACCCGAATTTACAAAATAACCTTCCTTGCAAACCTGACCAGCATTTTGAAGAATGGTTTTGGTTTTGTAATGTCTCGTTTCTGTTTTGGACAAAAAAAGTTGCTCTTCTTCGGGAGTTAAAGAGATGATTTTTGAAATGTTTTGTATAATCAGATTCATATTTCCAAAAATACAATTTAAATTTAATACATAAAAAAAGCGGAAATTAATTCCGCTTTATATTTTAATGTTTGTGACCATCATGTTCATTGTGTACTTCTACTGGAAGTAATTTAAATGAACTTGCCACGAAACGGTCTTCCTTTATTTCACCAACAACTTCTGCTCTTCTAACTACTGAACAAAAACCATCAGCTGCGTGAGCATCACCGTGTTTGTGGATGTCTGTTCCATCAACGAAATAAGATTTTCCGTCAATACGAACAGCTAAATCACATCCGCCTTTGCCTTTCATTCCAAATTGGCATTGTCCACATGCAGCTTCTACATATTGTACTTTTGATTGTTCTACTTTGTCTTGAGCAAATCCTAAACTAAAAGTTAGAATACATACTGCTGTAATAAATTGTTTCATATTTTAAAAATTAACGGTTACTAATTTTGCTGCAGCTTTCGCTTTTTCAACTATTTCTTCCATTGGTGTTTCCAAAGAATCATAAGTTAATGCAACTCCCATTCGTCTATAAGGTCGGGAAGTTGGTTTTCCAAATATACGAAAATCTGTTTTAGGTAAAGCAGCAATAGCCGAAATTCCAGAATAAGTTGGATGATTTGAATTTTCTGAAGCTAAAATTACCGCACTAGCTCCAGCTTTATCCAGTGTAATTTTAAAAATCGGCAAACTTAAAATGGCTCGTAAATGTAATTCGAATTCGTTGAAATTTTGTGTGTCTGCAAGCGTTACCATGCCAGTATCGTGAGGTCTTGGAGACAATTCTGAGAAATAAACACCTTCATCAGTTAGGAAAAATTCGACACCAAAAAGCCCGGCGCCACCAAGAGCTTCTGTAACTTTTTCGGCCATATCTTGTGCTTCAAATAAATCTCTATCTGAGATTTTTGCGGGTTGCCAACTTTCTTGATAATCACCACGCTCCTGACGGTGTCCAATGGGAGCACAAAAAAGCGTTGGATTATTGTTTTGAGTTACGGTTAATAAAGTAATCTCGGAATTAAATTTCACGAAGGCTTCTACAATCACTTCCACAACATCGCCACGGGAACCTTCTACAGCATAATTCCATGCTTTCTCAATATTGCTCTCGGTTTTTATAGTGGATTGCCCTTTTCCAGAGGAACTCATTAATGGTTTTACAACGCACGGAATGCCTACTTCTAAAACGCCTTTTCGTAATTCGTCGGCGGTTGTTGCATAGCGATAATTGGCAGTCTTCAATCCCAATTCTTTAGAAGCCAAATCGCGAATGGCTTTTCGGTTCATGGTGAAATTGGCCGCTTTCGCAGATGGGACTACCGTAATTCCTTGTTTTTCATAATCATAAAAACGTTCCGTTCTGATGGCTTCAATTTCGGGAACAATAAAGTCCGGATTATGTTTGGTAACTATTCTATCTAATTCGGCTCCATCGAGCATATTGATTACTTCAAAACCGTGTGCGACTTGCATTGCTGGAGCGTTTTCATAACTATCAACGGCAATGACGGTTTGCCCAATTCTTTGCGCAGCGATAACAAATTCTTTTCCTAATTCTCCGGAACCGAGTAATAGTATTTTTGACATCTGAATCTATTTTTAAATAAAAAAAGCCCCAAGAAAACTTGAGGCGTATATGTTTTAAGCTAGTGCTTCTTTAATTCTTCGCATGGCTTCGGTTAGTAATTCTTCGCTGGTAGCATAAGAAAAACGGATACAGTTTGGGTTTCCAAAAGCGTCACCAGTTACGGTTGCCACATTAGCTTCGCCAAGTAAATACATAGAGAAATCATCTGCATTATTAATTTTGGTGCCTTTTAAAGTTTTGCCAAAGAAAGAAGAAACGTCTGGGAAAACATAAAATGCTCCTTCGGGAACGTTGAGTTTTAAACCAGGAATCGCGTTGATTAATCCAACTACTAAATTTCTTCTGCTTTTAAATGCGGCCACCATTTCATTAAGGACACTTGGATCAGCATCGACAGCTGTTATAGTAGCTCTTTGTGCAATTGAATTGGCGCCACTAGTTACTTGACCTTGCATTTTGGTACAAGCTTTCGCGATAACTTCGGGAGCACCAATATAACCAATTCTCCAACCAGTCATGGCGAATGCTTTGGCAACGCCGTTTACGGTTATGGTTCTTTCGAACATTCCAGGAATCGAGGCTATGCTGCAGAAAGTTCCTGAAAAATTGATGTGTTCGTATATTTCGTCCGAAACAATATAAATGTTGGGATGTTTTTCTAAAACTTTAGCTAATGCCGTTAACTCATCTCGATTATAAACCGAGCCACTTGGATTACAAGGAGAGCTGTACCAAATCATTTTGGTTTTTGGCGTTATGGCTTTTTCTAATTGCTCGGGTGTGATTTTAAAATCGCTTTCTACCGAAGTAGGAACTTCAACAGGAATTCCTCCCGACATTTTAATGATTTCAAAATAGGAAACCCAATAAGGCGCTGGAAGAATTACTTCGTCACCATCATTTAGCATACATTGGGCAATGTTGTATAAGGATTGTTTTGCACCAGTAGAAACCACAATATTGGCAGGTTTGTAATCCAAATTGTTATCTCTTTTGAATTTTCGACAAATAGCTTCTTTCAATTCCAAATAACCGTCAACAGGGGAATAGGTTGAATAGTTTTCATCGATAGCTTTTTTTGCAGCTTCTTTGATGAAATCGGGAGTGTTAAAATCAGGCTCGCCTAAACTTAAACTGATAATATCTTTTCCTTGGGCTTTTAATTCTCTTGCCAATGCTGCCATTGCCAGAGTTTGTGATGTTGATAATTTGTTAATCCTGTCCGATAATGGGTTCATTCGAGCGTTTTTAATTTATGGATTATTATGCTAATTGAGGTTCTTGTCCTAAATCTTTGAGGTGTTTGTAATGGGCAATAACGGCACTTCTCATGGTCTTAAATTCATGGTAAGGTAAGTTACATTCTTTAGCAGTTTGTTTTACTATTTCTGCAATTTTACCATAATGAACATGACTAATGTGTGGATATAAATGATGTTCAATTTGGTGATTTAAACCTCCTGTGAACCAATTTACTATTTTGTTTTTTGGAGCAAAATTAGCCGTAGTATACAGTTGGTGAATTGCCCAAGTATTCTCCATTTCCCCTTCTTCATTTGGAACTGGATTGGCAGTTTCTTCAACTACGTGAGCTAATTGAAATACAACGCTCAATATTAAACCAGCAGCATAATGCATCACAAAGAATCCTAATAAAACTTTCCACCAGGTTACTCCAAAAACCATTGGTAAAACTATCCAGATCATAGCGTAAATTACTTTGGTAATTACCAAAACTGTCCATAATTTGGTTGGACTTTGTGGTTCTCCATAAGACAATTTTCTTTTTAAATAGGCTCTCATTTGTTTAAAATCAGTAGTAAGAGACCAATTAAAAGTTAGCAAACCGTATAAAAAGAAAGAATAATAATGTTGAAATTTGTGAAAACGAAACCACTCGGCATTTTTGGTAAAACGGATAATTCTCCCCGCTTCTAAATCCTCATCGTGACCCAAAATATTGGTATAGGTGTGATGTAAAACATTATGCTGTACTTGCCAATTATAAACGTTTCCTGCTAAGATATAAATACTTCCTCCCATGAATTTGTTAATCCAAGATTTTGAAGAATAAGCGCCGTGATTTCCATCGTGCATTACGTTCATTCCAATGCCAGCCATTCCAATTCCCATTAAAATATTTAATAAGAGTTGAAGCCAGATAGACATTTCAAGCGTTAAAATTAAAAAGTAAGGCGTTAGAAATATTGAAAATAGGATGATGGTTTTCAAATGAATTTTCCAGTTTCCGGTTTTCGGGATATTGTTTTCTTTAAAATAATTGTTAACTCTTGAGTTTAAGGTCTTGAAAAACTTGAGATTGTCGTGTTTCGCAAAAGTTGGAGCGGTATTTATCATATGATTTTAATAAGTGTCAAAGGTAATTATTATAAATTTTTCTTTCACAAAATTGTGATAAATATTTCAACACTAAAGTATTACTTTTGTTAAAAAATAAAGAATGGAAGAAATTCTGAAACATTTCCCTAATTTAACTGACCATCAGATATCACAGTTCCAAAAATTGGAAGCGTTATATCAAGATTGGAACGCCAAAATCAATGTAATTTCACGAAAAGACATAGACGAATTATATATCAAACACGTATTGCATTCTCTGGCAATTGCCAAAATTCAGCCTTTTGAACCTGGAACTTATGTACTTGATGTTGGTACAGGTGGAGGTTTTCCGGGAATTCCATTGGCAATTCTTTTTCCTGAAACGCGTTTTTATTTGATTGATGTGATTCTGAAGAAAATCAATGTTGTGAAAGCTGTTGCGGAAGGGTTGGAATTGAAAAATGTAAAAGCCGAACAAATGCGTGCCGAAAATGTAAAAGGTGATTATGATTTCATTGTGAGTCGCGCTGTAACCAATATGCCCGATTTTGTTTCATGGATTAAAGACAAAATCAAAAAGCAAAACAAACATAAATTACCAAATGGAATTCTGTATTTAAAAGGCGGCGATTTGACTGAAGAATTGGCATCTTTTCCAAAGGCTACAGAATATAATATTTCAGAATTTTTTGAAAACGAATTTTTCGAAACCAAGAAAGTGGTGCATTTACCTTTAAAATTTAAAGCATAAAAAAAGTCCCATTTTAGGGACTTTTTTAGTATTAATTCTTTACGATTTTCTTCGTAACACTTCCTTTTTCATTACTGATGTTGATAAGATAAACACCTTTTGTAACGGATATTGGTATTTCAAAAACGTCTTGAATATTTTGGTTTTTTGTTTGATAAATCTTTTTTCCTAATACATCTGTAATGGAAATATTTACGCTATCAATAATTTCTGGAGAATTGATTTCGATAGTGTTTTCAACTGGATTTTTCACCCAAACAGCAGCCAACTCACGGTTTGAATTTTTTAGTAATACGGTTTCAAATTTTTCCAACGAAATATCCGTTTGATTGATACCAGCCAGCGCCACAACAGATGTTGTAGTGGTACTTCTAAAAATAGGATTGTTTGAACCAATTGAAGCATCGTAATAACTATAGGAAGTTTGTGTAATTGTTCCAACATTCGGAATAATGCCATAATTCAATGAAATATTTAAAACTGTTTTTAGTCGGGTAACACTTCCTGAATAAGGGCCTGTTCCAAAATCATTTAATGTTAATGTTCCATAAGCATCAACTGTGGTTACTAAAGTTCCTGAAAATGTCCCTGAATAAGTAGTGTAAACATAGTTTCCGGCGACATTGTCATTGTTTGAAAAACCGTAATTCATTGGGAAAGCTCCAAGTGTAGCATTGTTGGTGTTGAAATTTGCTGTCAGTCCAGAACTGTTTAATCCTGTAATTGAAAACACACTAGCTGGAAATTTAGTGAATAATTTTGAAGCTGTGGTTGTTGCACCAACGGTACTATTAGTGACAAGTACTGTTGAAGTTCCGGGATAGGTTGAAATCTCTCCAGCGGTAGGCGTATCATTCGTATGAATAGAAGTTCCCAAAGCAATTAATTGATCAAAATTCCAAGTTTGATTGGTGCCGGCGGCTCCGTGGTTAATAGGATTTGCAGTGGTAACAAGACTGAAAGTGGAGTTATTAACACCATAAAAAGAGGGAATTGGACTTTGAGCAAAAGAAATTATAGAGGTAAAAAATAATAAAAAAAGTAGTTTTGTTTTCATAGTTTGAAAGTTAAATGACGTTCGAAGGTACAAAAAAATCCTATTTGGTGAAATAAAAAAAAGCCCAAACATTTCTGAATGAACTTTTTATATAGTTAAAAATGAAATTTAAATTATTCTCCTAAAAACGGATAACGATAATTTTCTGGAGTTACAAAAGTTTCCTTAATAGTTCTTGGAGAAACCCAACGCAATAAATTTTGTGCTGAACCTGCTTTATCATTGGTTCCGGAAGCTCTTGCTCCGCCAAAAGGTTGCATTCCAACAACTGCTCCTGTAGGTTTGTCGTTAACATAAAAATTTCCTGCTGCATTTTGCAAAGCAACGGTTGCTTCTTCAATAGCGTATCGGTCCTGACTAAAAATGGCGCCAGTCAAAGCATATTCAGAGGTTGCATCTACTAGTTTCAGAGTTTCTGCCCATTTGGAATCTTCGTATACGTAAATCGTCATTACGGGTCCAAAAAGTTCGGTTTCCATAGTGGCATAATGTGGATTTGTAGTCACGATAACTGTAGGTTCTACAAAGTATCCAACCGATTTGTCATAATTTCCACCAACAATAATTTCGGCATCCGCATCTTTTTTGGCTTGGTCAATAAAGCTAGCCAATTTATCAAATGAACCTTCATGAATAACAGCCGTGATGAAGTTCCCAAAATCTTCTGGAGAGCCCATTTTCATAGATTTCACATCGGTAATTAATTGTGATTTTACATCATTCCAAAGACTTTGAGGAATATAAGCTCTTGAAGCAGCCGAACATTTTTGTCCTTGAAACTCAAAAGCACCACGAACAATTCCTGTAACGACTTGTTTCACATTCGCACTTGGATGCGCTACAACGAAATCTTTTCCGCCAGTTTCTCCAACAATTCTTGGATAGGTTTTATAGGTGTGAATGTTGTTTCCGATTTTTTTCCAAATTTCTTTGAATATAAATGTCGAACCTGTGTAATGGATTCCGGCAAAGTCTGGGCTTGCAAAAATGGTATCTGAAATCATAACTGGATCTCCAAAAACAACATTGATAACACCATCAGGTAAACCTGCTTCTTTGAAAACATCGATAATTATTTTTGCAGAAAAGACTTGGCTATCGCTTGGTTTCCAAACCACAACATTACCCATCATCGCTGCGCTAGCAGGAAGATTGGCGGCAATTGCCGTAAAGTTAAATGGCGTTATAGCATATACAAATCCTTCTAAAGGACGATATTCCACTCGGTTCCAAACATCAGAATTGGATGTTGGTTGGTCGTTATAAATTTGCGTCATGAACTCCACGTTGTAACGCAAGAAGTCAATTAGTTCACAGGATGCATCAATTTCTGCTTGAAAAATATTTTTAGATTGAGCAATCATTGTTGCTGCATTAATGCGAGCACGGTATGGTCCTGCGATTAGTTCGGCAGCTTTTAAAAAGATAGCCGCACGTTGTTCCCAAGCCATGCTAGCCCATTTAGTTCTGTTTTCTAAAGCATTTGAAATTGCTTTTTCAATATGTACTTTTTCAGCCAAATGATATTTACCAACAACATGTTGATGATCGTGTGGCGCAGTCATATTCCTTGTGTTTCCGGTGCGAATTTCCTCGCTACCAATATAATTTGGAACATCTATAGTTTCATTCCACATTTTTTTATAGGCAGCAAGAACGGCTGCTTTTTCTGGTGAATTTGGGGCATATGATTTTACGGGTTCATTAACCGCTTTTGGCACGTGAAAAAATCCTTTTAACATAGTTATATTAATTTAGTTTCGTTCAGTTTGGACTTTGTCCTTGATTGAAAATTAGAGAATAATAGTTGTTTATAACACAATTTTTTGCGTTATCAAATGTTGCACAAAAGTACAAAGGAAAATTTAAAATTTAGGAATTGCAATGGGATTAATTCAATGCAAAAGGAGCACTCAATCTAAAAGAAGGAACAATAACACGGAATTTTTTTGTGGATGTAAAATTTATCATATTAAAATAACCGTTCATTGCACCAAAAGGAGAGGAAAGCAAGCATCCAGAACTATAAGTATGAAGTTCTCCAGGTTTTAAAACAGGTTTTTTACCGATAACACCTTCGCCATCAACAACTTCTAGGTCGTTTAATGAATCGAAAATTTCCCAATGACGTGAAGTCAATTGTACGGAGTCTTTACTGTGATTTTCAATTGTGATTTCATAACTAAAGGCAAAATGGATTTTGTAGTTTTTGAAGTATGTGCCTTCAAAACTAGTCAAAACCGAAATTTTTATACCTTGTGTTATTTGTGAAACCATTAGAATAGATTGTTTTACGGAATCAAATTTACAAAAAAAAGTAATAGGGATGTATATCGACTGTTAAATTTACTAATTCGTAATGTTAACAGAACTAGCAATTCCCTGACCAATTATTCTATCATAACGTTGATTATTTTCTCTATAATAAACTAAAACAATATAATTATTTTCGGTTTGATAAAAATTACCATCAATAGCGTTTTCCTCATCTAATTTTCTGTTTGAATCCGAAATAACATATTGGTAATTGGTAAATCCTTGTTTAATCATGATGGCTTTTTCATAAATGCCAAGTTGTGCATTATAGTCCATTTTATTGTCTGGGCTAATGTCATAGTTGTTGAACATTCCCGTTACATAGATGTCTTTTTTTCCAAAATAGGTCGGTGCGGAAAGTGTGAAAAACACCCAACTATAATCGGCTTCAATGTCATTTCTTTGAGCGCCAATATTCTTTACCATAAAGCTTCCGTTTATATCGGGGAAATAGGTGTAGGGTTTATTTGCTCTGGCTTCAGCTGTGTATAGATGAGCATTGTAAATGCCGCCTTTAGAGTCAATAGCTTTAATATTGTTGTTAGCAGCTCGAATGTCTTTATTTTCAAAAAATAAGAATTCATTTCCTGCCCAAAATTGTGTCTCCGTATCGTATTTATAAATCAAATCGTTGCCAATAGTATACTGAGGTTTAATATTGGTAATAGCATTGTCAAATTTCCCATTTTGCATTAGCAATACTTTTACATTTTTTAATGGGCTTTGAAAATTAATGGATGCCGATTTTATAGCAAAATCTAAATTCTGTTTATAATCTCGAGCACTTATATTTCGGGCAGTTTTTACCTGAACTGGGACAGCAACAAGTTCTTCATACAAAATAAATTTTCGCGTAAAAACAACTTCTTTATCATCATTTAATATCTTAATCATATAATTTCCGCTTAAACGAAGTTGCGTCAAACGGTTTGGAAATGAAATTCTATAATGAGAATAAATTTGAAGCGTATTAACCGAATTGGTATAGTCTTGAATTCGTTGATCATCAAAACCATTTAGATATTCATTTTTCGATAATTGAGAAGGTTTCCAATCATAATCACAAAAGGTAATCGTGTAATAATAATTGGCTTCATTGCCATATAAATCGTCGAATTGTAATTGGAACGAATCTCCAAGTCGGAAAACCGGAATTGCATTCTGATCGTTTTGATAGAAAGAAACCGTTCTAATGTTGTAAGGAGGATTGATTTCTTTTTCTTCTTGTGAATTAGAAACACTTGAAAAAAATAATAAAACGGCGGTGAATAAAATATTTTTAAACATAATTTAAACTTTCAGAATGGTAAATATAAGTGATTTTTCCGAGCTAGAATTATGCCATGTATATTTCTATTTAAAACACACAGGAATAATTTCTCCTTTTGCCAAACAATATTTTTCAACGAGTTCGGGAGCAATTTTATTGGTATAATCTTCTTCAATAACTTTAAAACCAATGCTTCTCAACTTATCAAAATAATCTCTTCCGTAAATTCTAACATGGTCATATTGCCCAAAGATTTTAGAACGCTCTTTTTGATCCGTTATTGTGTCATTGGCATAAGTCGTGGCTCTTGCTAAATCTTGTGGAATTTGAAGAATTGCCATTCCTCTGGGTTTTAAAACGCGATACAATTCCTGCATGGCTTTGGTATCATCTGGAATGTGCTCCAAAACGTGATTACAAAGGATAACTTCGTATTGATTGTCTTCAAAAGGTAAGTTGCAAATATCTGCTTTTACATCTGCCAAAGGCGAGAGCAAATCGGTTGTAGTATAATCCAAATTCTTCTGATTTCTAAACAGTTTGTAAAAAGCTTGTTCAGGTGCAAAATGAAGGATTTTTAATGCTGAATCTGTTTCAGCATCTCTCAATTTTATTCTATTTGGATTAGAATCTGAAACGAGTTCAGATTGAAAAAAATCAGTTTCGTTTTGTAAATACAACCATAACAATCGATGTCTTTCTAAGGAAAGTGTACTTGGTGAAAGTACATTGTTTCTTTGATTTCCGTATCCATAAGGTAAAAACATTCGAAAGCTTTTCCCGTCGATTGGATCCGTGAAAGTAGTTCCTTTTAGTAAAAAAGCCAATATTGGTCGCGCTACATAACTCAACCGAATTAAAAGTGGACGTGGAATGGTATTGAGAATAAACTTGAATATTTTTTTCATAGTTGTTTCACGGAGATTCACAGAGATTCAAAAAGATTCACGGAGAATTAAATTGTATTTATAAATCGTTTACTATTTTATTTTCGATATTTTATTAAAAAACAAGATTCTAAAGATCTGATTCTGTCTTTTCACATCTCTGTGAATCTCTTCATCTTCTCCGTGAATCTCTGTGTTATAGCTTATAAAACTAACGGTTGTTTTCTAAATTCATCTTCTTCATTGCTCACAATTCCCAATGCTTTATAGACATATTGAAAAGTAGAAAGCAATTCGGGTTTGCCGTCAATCAAAGCCACATCATGCTCAAAATGGGCGCTTGGTTTTCCGTCAGCAGTTAAAATTGTCCAGCCATCTTTGAGTTGTTTGATGTTTTTTGTCCCCATATTTATCATAGGTTCAATAGCAACGACCATACCTTCTACAAATAACTTTCCTCTTCCTCTTTTACCATAATTGGGCATTTCAGGATCTTCGTGCATTTTTATTCCTAAACCATGACCTACCAATTCGCGTACCACGCCGTAACCGTTATTTTCGCAATATTTTTGAATGGCACTACCAACATCTTCCACACGGTTTCCAGCTCTAAATTCTCTGATTCCAACGTATAAAGATTCTTTGGTAATTTGCAATAATTTTTTGGTTTCGGGAGCTACTTCTCCAATCTCGAAGGAATAGGCATGATCGCCATAATAATTATTTTTCAAGACACCACAATCCACAGAGATTACATCGCCACTTTCCAAAGGAATATTGTTTGGAATGCCGTGTACTACTTGTGCGTTAGGACTTACACATAGTGTGTTAGGAAAATTATACAAGCCTTTGAAACCAGGAATTCCTCCGTTGTCACGAATAAATTCTTCGGCTAATTTATCGATATGTAAAGTGGTTACGCCAGGAACCATTTCCTTGGCAATAATTCCTAAAGTTTTGGATACAAGAAGCGCACTTTCGCGCATTAATTCAATTTGTTCTCTTGTTTTTGGGATAATCATAAATTGGTAATTTTCAATTGGCAAAAGTAGTTATTTTATAATTATTTTTTTGTGTATTGTCAACGATATGAGTTTTATCATATTTCGTACAATCAGATTGCTATAAATTTGTCATAATAAATTATTTAGGTATGAGTAAATATGTAACTGCAGAGGAAGCGGTAAAAGTGGTAAAATCAGGAGACAGAGTTTATTTTCAAGCGGCAGCTGCAGCTCCCACAATTTTGGCAAACGCTTTAACAGAAAGGGCTCCAGAATTAAGAAATGTGGAAATATGTCACCTGCATACAGAAGGCGAGGCACGTTATGCCAATCCCGATTTGGCTGAAAGTTTTCATGTGAATTCTTTTTTTATTGGTGCCAATGTTCGCCACACTTTAAAAGCTGGAAATGGGTCTTATACGCCAGTTTTTTTAAGCGAATTGCCTTATTTGTTTCGGAAAAATGTATTGCCATTAGATGTGGTTTTTATTCATGTTTCACCGCCGGACAGTCATGGATATTGTTCTCTTGGTGTTTCTGTTGAAGCAACAGTTGCTGCTATCGAAAACGCAAAAATTGTTGTGGCGCAAGTCAATCCCAATATGCCAAGAACTTTTGGAGACGGGATTTTACATGTTTCAGAAATTGATTATTTGGTAGAAGTTAATGTGCCTATTTATGGTCACGAGCCGGAACCTTTTACGGATGTAGAAGAGAAAATTGGTGGCTATGTTGCGTCTTTAATTGAAGATAAAAGCACTTTGCAAATGGGGATTGGTTCAATACCCAATGCGGCATTGAGTAAATTAATTCATCATAAAGATTTAGGATTACACACAGAAATGTTCTCTGATGGTGTCATTGATTTAATTGAAAAGGATGTTATTAATTGCAATTATAAAGGAACGTTGAGAGGGCGTGTTTTGGCTACTTTTCTAATGGGTTCTAAACGATTGTATGATTATGTAAATGACAATCCGTTTATTGAAATGAAAGAATCCTCCATGGTAAATGATACGGCTCGAATTCGGAAAAATCCAAAAATGGTTGCTATAAATTCGGCTATAGAAGTGGATGTAACGGGGCAAGTATGTGCCGATTCCATTGGTCCAAGAATGTATTCTGGTGTGGGAGGACAAATGGATTTTATTCGAGGTGCTTCTTTAAGTGACGGTGGAAAAGCGATTATTGCCTTGCCTTCTATTACCAAAAAAGGAGATAGCAGAATTGTTCCTTATTTAAAACAAGGTGCTGGTATTGTAACTACTCGTTCCCATGTGCAATACATTATTACCGAATATGGAATCGCCGATTTGTACGGAAAAACATTGCGACAAAGAGTTACCGAATTGGTGAAAATTGCCCATCCAAACCATCAGGAAAGTATTGAAAAAGGGTATTACGATATGTTTAATAATTCCTAATCAATAGGGTATTAAAGCAAAGATTTTCCAGTCATTACCGCTGGTTTTTCGATGCCCATTAATTCCAAAATAGTAGGAGCAAGGTCTCCCAAAACGCCATTGTGAATGGTTTTTAACTCTTTGTCCACTAAAATTATTGGAACTGGATTGGTAGTATGCGCTGTGTTTGGACTTCCATCAGGATTGATCATCGTTTCGCAATTTCCGTGGTCGGCAATGATAATCGTTGTGTAATTGTTTTCAAGGGCAGTTTCTACAACTTCTTTTACACATTTGTCAACAGCTTCGCAAGCTTTTATGGCCGCAGCCATAATTCCGGTATGTCCTACCATATCACCATTGGCAAAATTCAAACAAACGAAATCAACTTCTCCTTTTTGTAGTTCGGGAACTAAAGCATCTTTTAATTCAAAAGCGCTCATTTCAGGTTGTAAATCGTAGGTAGCTACTTTTGGAGAGTTTCTCAAAATACGAATTTCTCCATTAAATGGAACTTCTCTTCCACCCGAAAAGAAGAAAGTAACATGTGGATATTTCTCGGTTTCGGCAATTCGGATTTGTGTTTTATTGGCTTTCTCCAAAACTTCGCCAAGTGTTTCGGTAATATTATCTTTATTGTAAACCACTTTTACATTTTGATACGTTTCATCATAATTGGTAAGCGTAACATAATACAAATTGAGTTTATGCATGTTTTGTTCGTGGAAATCTTTTTGAGAAAGCACTTCGGTAAGTTCACGACCTCTATCAGTTCTGAAATTAAAGAAAATCACAACATCGTCATCTGCAATACTTGCTAGAGGTTTGTCATTGTCATCTACTACAATTATTGGATTTATGAATTCATCGGTGATGTTATTTTGATAACTTTCGTCGATGCTTTGTGATGCTATTTTAGAATGTTTTCCAATACCATTTACCAATAAATCATAGGCAAGTTTAATTCTTTCCCAACGCTTGTCTCTGTCCATGGCATAATAGCGTCCCACGACAGAAGCAATCTTTACAGTAGTTTTAGCAACATAATTTTCTAAATCTTGAATATAACTTTTCCCTGATTTTGGGTCCACATCACGACCATCGGTAAAGGCGTGTACGAAGACTTTTTGCAATCCAAATTCTTGTGTGGCATCAATCAATCCGCGTAAATGAGAAGTATGCGAATGGACCCCGCCATCGGAAACCAATCCAAGTAGATGCAGATTTACGTTTTTTGATTTGGCATATTCAAAAGCATCTATTAATACTTGCTCGTTTCGTAAGGTGTGATTTTTGACCGCAAGGTTAATTTTGGCTAAATCCTGATACACAATTCTACCAGCGCCAAGATTCATGTGGCCCACTTCGGAATTTCCCATTTGGCCTTCTGGCAAACCAACGTTTAAACCGTCTGTTCGGAGTTGGGCATTTGGATATTTAGAATATAAACTATTTATAAAGGGAACGTTCGCATTATCAATTGCAGAAACTTTTGGGTCGGGAGATTTTCCCCAACCATCCAGAATCATAAGGATTACTTTTTTGTTCATCGAGAATTATTTTGAACAAAGATAATTCTATTTTTTGGTAATTAAAATCGGGTTTTTGTTTTTGGAGCTGTAAAAGAATTTATAATCCTAGAATTTTTTAAAGAGTTGTAATCTATAAAATAGCGGAAGCTGATAGAGAAAATGTGCGTTAAGTTTTGATTGTCAATAGCATCTTTTAGATTGGTATCATAATTTCTACTAAATTCTCTGGTAAAAAGAGAGGAACTATTTCTATACAAAATGGATAGTTGGCTTCCAGGCGCAAACCACCAAGAGTAGGATAAATCCAAATTCCAAGTATTAAAATTGGAATTCTTATTCTTTGCATAGGTAGCATTATCTATTAATGTCCCATCGCTTTGTAACGTTAAAAAATCGTGGTTTGTTACATAGGACCAATAATGACGGATTGCCAAATTGAAATTCGTTTTATTGTTGATGCTATATTTTCCTTCTAAGGAATTTGTGTAAGTAATTCTATCTCTTCGTGCAAAAATGGTATTGTTGGCATCATCAAAATCGACAAACCCAATATTTTTATTTTGTCTGAAAAAGTTCAAACTATAAATTAATGCTAAATGGTCACTAAAACGGTATCTTGGACTAAGAAAGAAGCCGTAATTTGCTCTGTCTTTTTCATTTACTATAGCATAAGAAGGATTAAAATCAATGGCAAATTTTCTACTGTAGTTTGAAGAATAATAGAACCAAGCTCCAATATTTTCAGGATATATTACATATTTTGAATTGTCGGCAGAACGTGGTTCGTAAAAATCATAGATTATATGTGGTCTTGCGTTTATTCCAAAGCCATAATAATCATTATTTAAAACCGTAGTATTAATATTCATATTCAAATTTAAAGCCTGAACTTTATCTGTTTTATTGTCAAATTCGGAGTAGTTATTAATATTAACTGAAAAAGTATTGAATGTTTTACTTGGCTTTAAAAGTCTATAGCTTACATTGCCATAAACAGCATGATAGTGTGTTAGAAAATTGATTCCTAAATCATTATTGTCATACTCATCGGAGATATAATCTGCCCCAAATCCGTATCTATACTTACCACTACTTTTATTAAAATACAGCGAAGTGCTATAGCCGTTTTTATTTTCTAAATCACCAGGATTGTTTATAAAACTGTATTTATAATTCCCAGTAAGATTATAGGTGTTTTTCTTAGTATTCAAATCAAAAACCAAGGCGGAAACGTTGGCGTCTTTAAAGTCTCCATTTCGAGTAACGTTTGTGTTTACTACTGATATAGATGAATTTTTATTAAATCGTTGGTCCAATACAAAAACATTGTAATTGGTTAATGGCGATAAAACTGCTAAACGAGATTCGTTGGTATTCGTATTTTTGATACGAACACTTGTTTTTTCTGTGACAGCATTCAAAACGCCAATTCCTAAGCCGTTTTTTGTTCTTCCAGAAACCTTTAGTGCATTGATTAGTTTTATGCTACTAGGATATCCTTCAATAGTTTCGTTTGCTGCCGTTTCAATCCCTGGACTTTCTCCAATCCTTCTGGTATAAAGTAAATCTCCTTTATTAAATAAATCTGTCCCTTCTGTAAAAAAGGGTCTGTTTTCGCTGAATTGTTGTTCAAAGGCACTTAAATTTAATTCGACGCTGTCAAATTTTGTTTGGCCAAAATCGGGAATTAATATAGCGTCTAATGTAAAAGCATCATTAATGCCATATTTAATGTCTAAACCACCTTTAATTTCGCCTTTTGTTTTTTCAGTTTTACTAGCAGTTAGATAATAGGAAGAATAGGGAATTAGAAATAAACGAGTTGGTGTTATTATGTTTTCAATACCTTCGAGAATTCCTGCTTGAATACTTTCGTTACGGATTTTATTATCTAGCAAACTCCAGGTGTATTTTGAGCGGTCTCGTCTAATTTCTCTATAAAAATTCACGCCCCAAGTCTGTTTTTTTTCGGTTGAAAAGCGCAAAGCGGCATAAGGAATTTTCATTTCTACTTGCCACCCAAAATCTGTGATTTCTGTTTTGGCATCCCAAATAGCATCCCATGAATAATCCTCGTTATTCGCTTCTGTGTAAACTAAATCTATTTGAACTCCAGCGGCACTAACAAAAAAGCGAAATTCCTGTTGGCCATCGTTATAACCATTTATTAAAACGCCAAAATGATCGGCGTTGGCAAAGTTGTCTCTGGTTGTTAGTTCTTTAGCAATTTTGTTGGGCTCTGTGTCATAAAGTTTGGCAGAGACATATACGGCATCATTGGTGTAAACCATTTTTACCTCAGTTTTTCTTTCTGGCGAAATTGGTTTCCCATTAACGGGTTCTATCATTAAAAAATCAGTTGCAATGGCTGCTTTTTGCCAAGCTTCTTCATCTAATTTTCCATCAACTGTTATCTTTTCAGAAGTAAACTTCGTTACTAAAGATTTCTTTTGAGCATTTGTCAAGGAGAAACACAGCAGTAAAAAGAGTGAAAAGATGCAGGTTTTTTGGGTCATTTTTGGCTAAACTAGGTGAACAAAATTAATTATTATATTGATATAAACAACAATAACGATTCATTTGATTATCAAAAAAAAATCATAAAAGTTTTGATTCGTATTTTTTTATTTTTATGTTTGCCATCCCAAGTCTAACGCTTAAACCTAACATAATCAATGATTTATAAGTTTTTTCCTCTTTTTGCATTCTTTATGATTTCATTTTTACCAAATGAATCTAAAGGTCCTCAGAACAAGTTAGTTGCCTACACAGCTGCCCCAACTTTAGAAATGAAAGTTGAAAGTGTTTATCATTCTTTAAACGCTAATCACTTTGTTTTGCCACAATATGAATGTTTTTCAAATGGGCTTAAAGGATATTATCAATTAAAAGAAAGTGGAGTAATTCAAAAGGAATTATTGACCGTTATTGATTTTAGTTTGTCTTCCAATATAAAACGTCTTTGGGTAATAGATTTATCAACAAATACAGTTCTTTTTCAATCTCTTGTTGCTCATGGAAGAAACACAGGAGAAGAATTTGCCAATAGCTTTTCCAATCAGGCCGAGTCGTATAAAAGTAGTTTAGGATTTTATGCTACAGGTGAAATTTATAACGGAAAACACGGAAAGTCCTTGAAATTGGACGGTCTTGAAAAAGGAATAAATGACAACGCCAGAGAAAGAGCCGTTGTAATTCATGGCGCAGATTATGTTTCTCAAAATTTCATTAAAGGAAATAAAAGATTAGGAAGAAGCCAAGGTTGCCCCGCTATTCCAGTAGAGTTGAATGAAAAAATTATAAATGTGATAAAAGACAAATCTTGTTTATTCATTTATCATCCATCGAGAAATTTATACTCATCTTCAAAACTAATTTCTTAGTTTTTTATACATAATATAATGTGTCCCGACGTCTTCAATTTCAAAAGCGTCACCAATTATTTTATAATCTAATTTTTCATAAAATCCGACCGCTTTTTTTCTTGCATTAAACCAGATTAAAGTATTTTTTTCAAATGGTAGGTGCTTTTCGGAATGACTAATTAATTTTTCTCCAAGTCCAAGTCCTTGATAATCTTCTAAAACCGCCATGCCTCTGATTTGGTATTGGGTTTCATTGGCAAACATTGTGTTTCTATTTTCATAAAGAGAAATTACTCCAATGAGTTTGTCGTTATGAATTCCAAAATGTTTTGTCGTTGATAAATCGTCCCCAGGAAAAAGACATGTTTCGATTGGTTTTCCAATTCTCAAGACAGCTTGCCTAATTACATAGGTGTCTGTAGCAGTAATTTCTTTAATAGTTATCATGCTTAGTAGGTATTAAATTTGGGTAAGCAAATATATAACATTATCATTATTACCTAATTGGCTTTAAAAGTTATTTAACAAAAAAAAATAGTTGTTTTTTTATAAAAAAAATTTGTTTCAAAGGAAACTTATTCTTTATATTTGCACCTCCAAAGCGAGTTCATCGAACACCTATTGTAAATAGAAGCTTTGTGAGATAATGCGAAAGTAGCTCAGTTGGTAGAGCTCCAGCCTTCCAAGCTGGTTGTCGCGAGTTCGAGCCTCGTCTTTCGCTCTAAACCCCAAACGAAAGTTTGGGGTTTTTTGTTTTACAATGTGGCGAGAAGTTTATCCCGTTGCGTTTTTTGCGCAACGGGAAGCCTCGTCTTTCGCTCTAAACCTCAAACGAAAGTTTGGGGTTTTTTGTTTTACAATGTGGCGAGAAGTTTATCCCGTTGCGTTTTTTGCGCAACGGGAAGCCTCGTCTTTCGCTCTAAACCTCAAACGAAAGTTTGGGGTTTTTTGTTTTTTATAAATTTCCTAAATAAGCTAAATCTGTTTCTGGCGATATTTCTTCAGGTAATTGATGCTGTGTGAAAAGACGAGCCGTTAAGATTCCTTTCAAAATTATTTTTTCGCCAGAAACTTCCAGCCAACTTCCTTCTCGAAGTCCTAAAACAGGAATGGAATTAAACGCATGAAACTCTTTAATCCTAGTCTCGCGTGTCTCACCCATGTGCTTGGATTGTAAATCAGGGTCTAAATAATGGGGATTGAGGTTAAAGGGAATTAGCCCCAAAGTTTTAAAACTCGGCGGATAAATAATCGGCATGTCATTGGTAGTTTGCATGGTTTGGCCAGTAATGTTACTTCCAGCACTCGAGCCTAGATAAGGTGTGCCATTTTCTACAACTTTGGCAACAACCTCCATGACTTTGTTTTTATACAATTCGGTTACCAACAAAAAAGTATTGCCGCCACCTGTAAAAATTCCTTGTGCCTGCTGAACGGCTTCAATAGGATTTTCAAATTCGTGTAATCCGTTTACTGTTTTATTGATTTTGGAAAAAACAGTTCGAACTTTATCGGTGTATTCGTCATGTGAAATGCCTCCTGGTCTTGCGTAGGGAATAAAAAGAATAGTGTTGCAATTTTTGAAATGGATTTCCAAAGTGGGTAATAAGTATTCCAAATAGCCGCCTTCATGAAGTGTTGACGTGCTTGCGATAATTAGTTTTTTCATTAGGGAATTGTATATTATTCAAAAGTAAAAGATTTTTTCAAGAATTCAATATAGTTGGACAATGATAAATTAACATAATTTTACCAAGTCGTTAGTAATTAATTTGGAAGGAGTTAGGATAATTTTACCAAATCATAAATATGCCATGAAATCCATTTTTTGTGCTTTACTAATTTTAATTATTTTCTCAAATTTTAGTTGGGCACAAATTTCAAATCCCAAAACTCTTAAAGGGAAAGTGGTTTCCAGTGCTTTAGATTTGGAAGGAATCTACATTATCAATCTTAAAACCGATACTTCAACAGCAACAGAAAACGGTGGCTATTTTAATATTCAAGCCAAAGTTGGCGATACGCTTATGTTTTCTGCCATGCAATTCAAAGGAAAAAAAGTGGCCTTAATGGAGAAAGATTTTAGCAATGATCTCTTTTTTGTTAAATTGGAAACCATGGTCAATCAAATTGAAGAAGTAAAAATTATTCGCTATAATAATATCAATGCGGTTTCATTAGGAATAATTCCAGCCAATCAGAAACATTATACGCCAGCGGAAAGAAAGTTGAAAACTGCTACAGGTCTCAATCCCACAGCAGATGTTAGTGGTATGATGGGAGGTTCTATTTCAGTAGATCCTTTATTGAATTGGATGTCGGGACGAACGGCTATGTTGAAAAAGGAAGTTGAAGTGGAGAAAAAGGAGTTTGTACTGAAAAAATTAGAAACCTTATTTGATCGCGATTTTTTTATAGACAAACTTAAAATTCCTTCGGAATATGTTGAGGGATTTTGGTATTATGTGGCTGAAGATAAAAAGTTCACCAATGCTTTGAAAGATAAGAATAAAACCATGGCAACGTTTGTTTTGGGAGAGTTGGCAACGCAGTATTTAAATATAATTAAGAAGGAAAAATAATCCCTTAAAAATGGTGAATAGTTTTAAATTGAATTTTGATTTAAAATTATAGTCAAAACTAGTAACTTTGCGTTTCAGAAATTAAAAGAAGAATATATGTTTGGAATTGGTGGTGGCGAATTGATATTTATTTTATTCATTGCTTTGATGCTTTTCGGGTCGGACAAAATCCCCGATATTGCTAGAACAATGGGTAAAGCAATGGCACAATTGAAAAATGCTACAAACGAAATAAAAAGCGAAATCCAAAAAGGTGCTGAAGCCAATGGAATAGATACTTCACTCAAAGAACTTACAAGCAGTTTCACAACTGAAGTAGATAAAGTAAAAGAAAGTTTAGATACAAATCTGTCAGCTCCTTTAGAAAAAACCAATCAGGATATTGAAGAATTATCAGGACCAATAAAAAGACAACTTTAATGCTGGAAAAATTCCTCAATTTAGACAAAGAACTTTTAATCTTCTTAAACGGACTAGGCTCAGAAACCTTTGATGGTTTGTGGTTAGTGATTACCAAACAGCTTAATTGGGCGCCCTTATTTTTACTTATTTTTTATCTTTTGCAAAAGAAAATTGGCTGGAAAAATTTTGGTTTTTATATTCTTTTCACAGCCGTTCTACTATTGGTTTGCGATCAAACTGCTAATCTTTTCAAAAACTCTTTTCAACGATTACGACCTTGTAATGTGGAAGAATTAAAAGGAATTATCAGAATTGTAAAATCGAGTAAGTCGTTTAGTTTCTTTTCTGGACATGCTGCCAACTCAATGGCAACAACAGTTTTTGCGGTTATGATTTTGAAAAAATATTACAAGCATGCCTATCTGTTGTTTTTATTTCCTTTAATTTTTGCTTATAGCAGAATTTATCTTGGATTGCATTTTCCATCAGATATTTTAACGGGTTATGCGTTTGGAGCCACAGTCGGATTTATTTGCTACAAATTGTATCAGAAATATATTCTTAAAAATTAAAGTACACGCGAAACCGTTAATCCATCTCGGATAGGAAGTAAAACAGTTTCCACTCTTGGGTCATTTTTTAAAAGCTGATTGTATTCCAATAGAATTTTAGTTGTAATGTCATTCGACTTCACTTCTTCCAACACTTTTCCGCTCCACAAAACATTATCCGAAAGAATGATGCCGCCTTTGTTCATCATCGGAACAATCAGATGAAAATAATTGATGTAGTTTTCTTTATCGGCATCAATAAAAACCAAATCGTATTTTTTTGTTAGTGTCGGAATGATGTCTAAACCATCGCCAAGATGTTGCGTAATTTGGTTTGCCCAAACGGATTTATCAAAATATTTTCGTTGAAAATCGAACAATTCTTCTTCGTTATCCAAAGTGTCAATCGTTCCGTTTTCGGCTAAACCTTCCGCCAAACAAAGCGTTGCATAACCTGTATAGGTTCCGACTTCTAGAATATTAGTTGGATGAATAATTTTGGAAAGCATACTCAAAACTCTACCTTGAAAATGACCGCTCAACATTCGTGGTTGCAGTATTTTTTGATAGGTTTCCCGATTCAATTCCGCCAATAATTCAGGTTCGTCTTGCGAATGAACCGTAACATAAGTATCTAATTCTTCTGAAAGGAAATGCATGTTTTTATTTTTTACAAAAATACAAATTAACAAGTAATCAAAATACCCTAAATTTGCGCTATGGAAATCGAGAAAAAAGACATCCGAAGTTTAACCAAAGAACAATTGCGCGATTTTTTTGTGGCCAATGGCGACAAAGCTTTTCGTGGCAATCAAGTATATGAATGGCTTTGGAGTAAGGCGTCGCACAATTTTGAAGACATGACGAATGTTTCCAAAGAAACACGGTTAATGCTCGAAAACAATTTTGTAATAAACCACATTAAGGTTGACCAAATGCAACGCAGCGAAGATGGAACAGTAAAAAATGCAGTTCGACTTCACGATGGTTTGATTGTGGAAAGTGTTTTGATTCCAACAGAAACCCGAACAACAGCTTGTGTTTCGAGCCAAGTGGGTTGCAGCTTGGATTGTAATTTTTGCGCCACAGCGCGATTAAAAAGAATGCGAAACTTGGAACCCGGAGAAATCTACGACCAAGTCGTTGCGATTGATAGAGAAAGCCGTTTGTATTACAACCGACCACTTTCCAATATTGTTTTTATGGGAATGGGAGAACCGTTGATGAATTACAACAACGTGATGAAAGCGATTGATATGATTACTTCGGAAGAAGGTTTGGGAATGTCGCCAAAACGAATCACGGTTTCTACTTCTGGTGTTTCAAAAATGATTAAAAAAATGGCGGATGATGATGTGAAATTCAGGTTGGCCGTTTCATTGCATTCTGCCATTGAAGAAACCAGAAATCGCATTATGCCATTTACCAAAAACTTTCAATTGCCCGAATTGAAAGAGGCTTTGCAATATTGGTATCAAAAAACTAAAAGCAAAATTACCTACGAATATGTAGTTTGGAAAGGAATTAATGATGATAAAGCTTCCATTGATGCCTTGGTAAAATTCTGCAAATATGTTCCTTGCAAAGTCAATTTAATTGAATACAATCCAATTGATGATGGTGAATTTCAACAAGCATCCGATGATGCAATTGATAATTACATCAAAGCTTTAGCAAAATATGACATAGTCGCCAAAGTACGCCGAAGTAGAGGAAAAGACATTGATGCCGCTTGCGGACAATTAGCAAATAAAGAAGCATAAAAAAAGCGTCCCGATTTAAAACAAATCGGGACGCTTTTTTAAGTAAGATGTTGTTTAGTTTCCTATTACAATGGTATAGTCATTCCCATTTACAGTAAATATGGCAGTATTATCACATTCTCCGTCACCATAATCAAGGGTTGCGGTATTTCCATTTCTAACAATTTCAATAACTCCCGAAACAATTAGTGGTTTGTTTACAGCCATACAACTCATTTTTATATGCAATGGGTCGGTCGTTGAGATTATACTAGATTGTGTTCCTGATGGGAAAGTAGTCGTCCAACTTCCATTGATTTTGTATATGTTATCTGCCAAAGCTGGAGTACCAATTCCTTCAATGATTTCTCTCACTCTTTGTCCAACTCTGTGATAAACATTGCCATTTGGAAAAGTAGCTGTCATATCCATGTTCATAGTAACTCTTGGATGCGCTAGTGTACTTGCAGTAGCTTCAACAATTACTCGTGTAAAGGTTTTTGTTCCGTCAAATTTGATAGTATTGTGATAGAAATCGTTAAAACCATATGTTATAGTATGTGAAGTAGCTTCTGGTTGGTATACAAACGTAATCGTAATTACACCTTTTAATACATTGCCATTTGCAAGGGTACATCCTTCAGCACTAAAATGACTAAAATCAATTGTTTTTATTACTGTAGTTCCTGGAGTAATAGCCGTTCCAAAAGCAGGAACTCTAGTTACATAAGCACAATCTGAAATTACTGATGTTCCATCATCAGCATTTGCCGCTCTTCCTTCAGCATCAACATAAGTGTTAGCTTCTTGCTCTTCAACAATATTAGAAACATCATCATTCATCAAATCAATTTTCGCATTTACCTTTGCTTCATCGGCAGTCATTGGCGAACTTTTGTCATCTTTGCTACAGCTAAAAGTCATTAAGACTAAAGCCAATCCTAACATTAATTTTGTTGTTTTCATATTTATTTTTTTAAAAGTTTCTTGTTAAGACCTTGTTAAAGAAGTAAGGTTTAATCAAAAGTATTTTTTTTTTTCAAACGATTACATTATTGTATATTTGAAATCGATGAATATCACTTCAAAGATAAAACAACCTATTCAAATGGAGATGGAACTTTTCGAAAAAAAGTTCTATGAATCCATGACTTCAAAGGTGGCGTTGCTCAATCGAATTACCTATTATATTGTCAATAGAAAAGGGAAACAAATGCGTCCGATGTTTGTTTTTTTAACGGCAAAAATGCTTTCTGATGGTAATGTAAACGAACGAACTTATCGTGGCGCTTCGGTAATTGAACTGATTCACACAGCAACGTTGGTTCATGATGACGTGGTGGATGATAGTAATAGAAGAAGAGGTTTCTTTTCAATCAATGCGCTTTGGAAAAATAAAATTGCCGTTTTGGTTGGTGATTATTTACTGTCAAAAGGATTGTTATTGTCTATTGACAATGGTGATTTTGATTTGCTTCGTATCATCTCAGTTGCCGTTCGAGAAATGAGTGAAGGCGAATTATTGCAAATAGAAAAAGCACGCCGTTTAGACATTGTTGAAGAAGTATATTATGAAATCATTCGGAAAAAAACCGCAACGTTAATTGCTTCATGTTGCGCGCTTGGCGCCAAGTCTGTTTCGGAAGATGAGGTAAAAGTGGAAGCCATGCGAAAATTTGGCGAACTCATTGGAATGGCGTTTCAAATCAAAGATGATTTATTTGATTATACTGATGATGCCATTGGGAAACCAACTGGAATTGACATCAAAGAACAAAAAATGACACTTCCTTTAATTTACGCTTTGAACAATTGTACTTCCAAAGAAAAAAGTTGGTGCATTAATTCTATCAAAAATCACAACAAAGATAAAAAGCGTGTTAAGGAAGTAATCCAATTTGTAAAAGACAAAAACGGATTGCATTATGCCGAAGAGAAAATGGTGCAATTCCAACAAGAAGCACTTCAAATTTTAGAAAAATTCCCCCAATCCGAATATAGAGATGCGCTCTCACTCATGGTGAATTACGTTATTGAAAGAAAAAAATAAAAATATTTTCAGCTGTAAAGTATTGATTTTATTGATATTTTAATTTTTTTTAAATCCTCATGCAACCATTTTCCAACGTTGCTCGTCTATGCTAATAGAAACACTTTACTAATAGTTTTGAAAGTAATCAACTTATATCAAGAAGAAAAGGAATTAATCGAACTGGCTGTCGAGAATAATCGCCATGCACAACAAAAGATTTATTCCAGATTCGCTCCAAAAATGTTGAGTGTTTGTCGACAATACATAAAAGATTTACATCAGGCAGAAGACATAATGATTACCGCCTTTATGAAAGTTTTTACCAATATGAAAAACTTTGAACACAAAGGAAGTTTTGAAGGTTGGATTAGAAGAATTATGGTAAATGAATGTATATCCTTTATCAGAGCTGAAAAAAAAGTAAAGTTCATTGAAGACGAAAAGTATATTGAAGAAAGTTTCAATAATATAGAAAGTCAATTTTCGGTGGAAGACATTCAGTTTTTAATAGACAGTTTGCCCGAAGGTTATAAAATGGTTTTCAATCTTTATTGTATAGAAGGTTTTAAACATCAAGAGATAGCAGCAATGCTCGGAATAAATGAAGGAACATCAAAATCGCAGTTGTCACATGCACGAAAAATGCTTCAAGACAACATTAGCAAATTAAAAAATTACGACAATGGAACCGAATAAAATAGAAAAACAGTTCAGAGAAAAATTGAATACTAGAGAAATTCAACCGTCAGCCCAAGCTTGGGACAGATTAGATGCGATGCTTTCGGTGGCTGAAGAAAAAAAAACAAAACGCCCTTTTGGCTTTTTGTTTATAGCTGCCAGCATTTTGGTTTTGCTAACAGTTGGTATGTTTTTATTCACTCAAAAAAGCACCACTATTGAACCTCAAAATAATGTTGTAGGAACAGAAGTTAAAAAAGACACTGTTGAAAATTCAACAAATAATAATCAAACTCCAATCATTAAAAAAGCAGTGCAAACCGAAGCAGTTGCTGCCGCAGAAGTTCAACAAACAACAAACAATAATCAACGAGTTTCAATCAATAATCAAAAATCGCCAAACAATCAAAAAACATCAATCAATCAAAATCAAATCATCAATGAAAAAGTAATTCAAAATCAAAAACAGGAAGTCATTGCTCAAAATGTAACGCCAAAGCTTGATGACAAAAAGGAAATCCTAATTAAAAAAGACATCAATGTTAAATCGGATGAGGTTTTATTGGCTGATTTGGAAAAAACTTCCAAACAAACTTCAAACCAGAAATCAAATGTAAAAGTAGATGCAAAGAGTTTGCTTTCGCAAGTTGACGGAGAAGTGGAGTATACTTTCAGAGAAAGAGTACTCAATAAAATGAATAAAAATTACAAAGAAATTAAAGTGGCATTGGCCAACAGAAACAACGAATAATCATCATCATTAATTAAATCAAACAAACATCATGAGAAATTTTACACTTTATTTAGCCTTCGCAGTTTGCCTAATGGCGAGCAAGTTATCAGCACAAGACAGCAGCTTTGAATACAGAGCAAGAGTCATAGCTGAGAAAATCGAAAACATTACAAAAGACGAAAAAGCAGCTTTGAAAGCTGAAATTGAATCGGTTAATGCCGAATTAGAAAAAGGAACCATTACAAAAACACAAGCCGATGAGAAAAAATTGCAATTGGCAGAAACACGTTCAAAAAACATCGAAACTAGAGTGGCAAAAGCTCAAGATGAATTGAAAGATTTAGTGCAACAAAAAGTAGATGGAAAGTTAAAAGAAACAGGAAGAAGACATTATACTTTTTCTGTTGATTGGAAAGAAAAAGATTCTATTAGAAAAAGCAGAAGTGAGCATAGAACTACATCTCAATTTGTATTTGCAGCAGGTATTAACAACTTGGTTACGCAGGGAGCTGTTGCCAATTCCGATTTCAGATATTGGGGTTCTCATTTCTACGAGTGGGGTTTGACAGCCAATTACAGATTGCTAAAAAACGACAATTTATTGCATTTAAAATATGGGTTTTCTGTAATGTATAACAACCTTCGCCCAACGGATAATCGCTCTTTTGTAACGAACGGACTTCAAACCAATCTTGAAACAAGCGCTGTAAATCTTAAAGATTCTCGTTTTAGAAATGTATACGTAACATTTCCAGTGCATTTGGAATTTGACTTTTCAAAAACAAAAGAGATTGATGGAAAAAAGATATTCAGATCACATGAAGGTGTTCGTCTTGGAATAGGAGGTTATACAGGTTTTAGAGTGAAATCAAAACAAATTTTGGAATTCAGCCAAGACGGTCATGATGTGACTCAAAGAGCAAGAGGAGGTTTCAATACGAATGATTTTATTTACGGTGTGAGTACCTATGTTGGTTATAAAGAAACCAGTATTTATCTAAAATATGATTTGAATCCGTTGTTTAAAAACAATGATGTTAAACAAAATAACATATCACTAGGTGTTCGTTTCGACTTAAATTAGAATTTTTAAGGTTAGTTATATTTACAACCCTTTCAGAGTTTTGAGCTTTGAAAGGGTTTTTGCTTAACAAAATCTTTGTAACTTTGAACCTTTGTAACTCTGCAACTTTTTAAAATTGATAACTCGCGAAACAATAGATAAAGTTTTTGAAACCGCACGTGTGGAAGAAGTCATTGGTGATTTCGTCCAACTAAAACGTGCCGGTAGCAATTATAAAGGACTAAGTCCGTTTTCCGATGAACGATCTCCCTCGTTTATGGTTTCGCCTGTGAAGCAAATTTGGAAAGATTTTAGTTCGGGAAAAGGAGGAAGTGTCGTAACCTTTTTAATGGAACACGAGCATTTTACCTATCCTGAAGCGATTCGGTTTTTAGCCAAAAAATACAATATCGAAATTGAAGAAACCGAGCTTTCAAATGATGAAAAGCTAGAAGCCAACGAAAAGGAAAGCATGTATTTGGTTTCAGAATTTGCTAAAACCTATTTTCACGAAACGTTATTAAACTCCGAAGAAGGTAAGGCAATTGGTTTGTCCTATTTCAAGGAGCGTGGGTTTACCAATGAAACCATTACGAAATTTGGATTGGGTTATTCTCCCGAAACTTGGGATGCTTTTACCAAAGAAGCTCTAGCGAAAGGATATCAATTAGAATTTATAGAAAAGGTTGGCTTAACTATTACTAGAGAAGACGGAAAGCATTTCGACCGTTTCAAAGGAAGAGTGATGTTTCCTATCCAAAGTTTATCAGGACGAAATCTTGGTTTTGGAGGAAGAATTTTAACCAATGATAAAAAAGCGGCCAAATATTTAAATTCTCCCGAAAGTGAAATTTACCATAAGAGTAAAGTCCTTTACGGAATTTTTCATGCCAAACAAGCCATAGCCAAACAAAATAATTGTTATTTGGTGGAAGGTTATACCGATGTGATTCAATTGCATCAAGCCGGAATTGAGAATGTCGTAGCCTCTTCAGGGACAGCTTTAACGCCCGATCAAATTCGATTAGTAAATCGTTTGACAAAAAACATTACAGTTCTTTTTGATGGTGATGCCGCCGGACTGCGTGCTTCTGTTCGTGGAATTGATTTGATTCTCGAAGAAGGCATGAACGTAAAAGTCTGCACGTTCCCCGATGGTGATGATCCAGACAGTTTTGCTCGAAAAAATTCCTATGAAGATTTAGTTCTTTATTTAGAAAATAACGCCAAGGATTTCATTCAGTTCAAGGCATCGCTTTTGATGGATGAAGCCAAGAATGATCCTATCAAGAAAGCCGATTTGATTCGGGATATGGTAGTGAGTATTTCCAAAATTCCTGACAGAATTAAGAGAGAGGTTTATATTCAGGAGTGCGCCCGCATCATGGATATTTCGGAGCAGGTTTTGCAAAATACTTTGGCGCAACTCGTTCAAAAGGATATTTCGGAAGCTGGAAAAAAACTCAAACAAGAACAAAAAGCATTTGAAGTTGTAAAGGATGAGGTTGAAATTGCCAACGAAAGAATCAATATCGTTTATGAATTAGAGCGAAAAATTATTGAGATGCTTTTGCTTTACGGTTCAAAAGAGGAGGATTTTGAGGATATTTTACTCAAGACAAATGAGGAAGGTGAAGCTGTTGAGTTTCTGGAAGTAAATAATTATAAAGTTTTTGAACGCATTTATTTGAGCCTTCAGGAAGACGAAGTAGAATTGGCGAATCCAGTTTTTAGAGAAATCTATAATGGGTTAATTTCGCATTTTAATAGTACCGAAGTTTTCAATATTGAACAATATTTAATGCAATTATCTCCAGAAGATGCGCAAATTGTCACCGATATTTTAATGCAGGAAGAACGGGAAGCACTTCACAATTGGGAAATAAAGCATATTTATGTGAAGCACAAAGAGCAATCTATTAGTCAATATGTTACAGAAACCATAGTTTCTTTGCGTGAATATTTAATCAACAAATTGATTGGCGATTTAATGAATGAATACACCAATAATCCCGACACTGATTTGGAAGAAATTAAAGCTACAGTTAATGATTATAATAAATTGAAAGTCAATTTGACCAATAGGATTGGAAGAATACGATCCACATATAATTAAAAAAGCCACTCATTTGAGTGGCTTTTTATTTGTCTTAAACTATTTCCAGTGTTTTGGCTTTGTTGACCAAATCTACTAGGTTTGTTACGTTTAGCTTTGTTAGAAGCCTTAGTTTATATGTACTAATGGTTTTCTCGTTAAGATTTAAAATTTTAGAAATTTCATTGTTCTTTTTACCATCGCTCAAGAAACGAAGTACCTCAATTTCACGATTGGAAAGTTTTCTATACAATCGCTCACTTTTATTTTGTTTGGCAATTAATGCTAAACTTTTCTTGATTTCGTCGTTTAGGATAATCTGTCCTTGGTGGACTTTGATAATGATTGTTCCTAAATTTTCTAGTTTGGAAGTCTTGTGAACATAGCCACCACAACCTGCTTTAATAGCATTTGGCGCATAAATGTGCTCAGACAATCCGCTGAAAATAATAACTTTTGTTTTTGGAAAATTTTTAATAACGGCTTTTACTTCGTAAATACTTTTTAGACCTTCTAGCTCTAAATCAATAATTAAGATGTCAATCTCTTTATTTCTTAAAGCATCGGGAATCATAAAAAAATTTCCAACGTTGGAAACAACGTTTATTTCTGGATGATCCTTGAAATAGGATTTCATTCCAAAATGGACAACTGGGAAATTGTCTGCTATACATACATTTATCATAACTGTGGTATTAAATGAAAAATCTGTGGAATTATTATTGTAAAATTATGAAAAAAAACAATCAAATGTTAATTTTTACTCGATTTATTTGAATTTTTTTGGGATTATACATACAGGAATTGGTGTCATTTTATGTTGGTTAATTAAATTTAATCTCTTGTAAATATCAAAAACAGTCTTCTCTCTTCCATTTAAATCACTAGTTTTGTTATTGCTTTCGTCTGTTATCATTGCCCATTCTAACTCGTCATAACTTGCTCCCAATTGGTCTTCATCTGTTCTGTCATCTCCAAAAAGCCCATCAGTTGGAGCAGCAGTTAAAATAGAATTTGGCACTTTTAAATGATGCGCCAATGCAAATACATCAGATTTCATTAAATCGGCAATCGGACTCAAATCAACACCGCCATCTCCATATTTTGTATAAAATCCAACGCCAAAATCTTCTACTTTATTCCCTGTACCAGCTACTAATAAGCCATGAATACCCGCATAATAATACAAGGTTGTCATTCTTAATCGGGCTCTAGTGTTGGCTAATGACAAATTTAATTTGGCACTATCATCACTAGTTGGAACAGCAATCTTAAATGTTTCAAAAGTCGAAGTCAAATCGGTTATAGAATTTTCCACATTTGGGAATCTTGCTTTTAACTGTTCAATATGTTCTTTTCCTCTATTAACTTGACTTTTATGCTGGTGAATTGGCATTTCAACACATAAAGTCTTTAAGCCAGTCATAGCACATAAAGTTGAGGTAACTGCCGAATCAACTCCGCCAGAAACACCAACAATAAAACCATTCACTTTTGCGTTAACTGCATAATCCTTTAACCATGTAACAATATAGGTGGTCACTTCCCCTACCTCGATAGTGCTTTTTTTTGCCATTTGTTATGAAATTTTTTAGAAACTGCAATGTATATTTTCAAAGTTAAAATAATCAAAACTTATATCGTAGGATTTTTTGATTAATAAATAACCCCAATTGTATGAAAAAATATTTTTTACTGCTCACTTTTTGTTTATTGCTGTTTTCATGTGATAAAAAAAGCAAAGTAGAAAAAGCCGTTGAAAAAATTCCGGTTGAATTAAAAGTGGTTCGTTTTGACAAAGCTTTCTTTGAAGCAAAACCAACCGATTTACAAAGCCTGAAAGCAGCATATCCTTTTTTCTTTCCACAGGATGTTGACGATAAAGTTTGGATTGAAAAAATGCAAAATAAAGATTGGAGGGATTTGTATGCTGAAGTAGCAAAAAAATACCCAAATTTTGATGCGCAAACTACAGAGATAGAAGATCTTTTTAAGCATTTTAAATATTATTTTCCTCAAACTATAATGCCTCAAATTTATACGGTGGTTGGGAATATGGATTATAACAATAAAGCTATTTATGCCAATGATAAACTGATAATTGCTTTGGAATTGTATCTCGGTAAAGATGTAAAATTTTATACCGATGCGGAATATATCAAGGCAAATTTTGTAGAAAGACAAATGATGCCCGATATCGTATCGAGTTATGCTTTAGGAAAAATCCCGCCACCAACTGATAAAACGTTATTGGCACAAATGATATACTACGGTAAAGAATTGTACTTAAAAGACTTAATGCTCCCGGATTATACTGATGCAGAAAAGATAGGGTACACGCCAGAACATATTACTTGGTGTCAAGAAAACGAAAGCTATATGTGGAGTTATTTTATTGAGAAAGAATATTTGTATAGTTCGGATTCAAAATTGCCCAATCGTTTTATAAATATGGCCCCTTTTTCTAAATTTTATCTCGAAACTGATAACGAATCTCCAGGAAGAATTGGACAATGGATTGGTTGGCAAATTGTGCGTTCCTTCATGGAAAATAATGAAGTATCTATGCAGGATATGCTAAGAATGAATGCCAAGGAATTATTTGAAAAATCTAAATACAAACCCAAAAAGAATGAGTAATACAATCACTTCAGAAATAAATTTCTTTGTTGAACTAGACAATAACAGAGTGCCCGAAAAACTATTTTGGTCTGCACAAGACGGTGGTGTTGAAAGACAAGAAACCAAAGCTATTATGTTATCAGTTTGGGATAATAAGGCACAGGAAACAATGAAAATAGATTTGTGGACAAAAGAAATGCCTGTGGATGAAATGAAACTTTTCTTTCACCAGACATTAGTTGCTATGGCGGATACTTTTCAGCGTGCTACAGATGATGAAAAAATGGCAGATACGATGAAAGATTTCTGTGATTACTTTGCGGAAAAATTGGAGTTGACTAAATAGTTTTTCCTTGATTTAAAACGTATTTAAATCTTTAAAAACTTCTTCGTTTACCTCGTTGATATAGTTCAAAACTGTATCTCTTCCTGTGGCTTCGGTAGCTGAAGTTACAAAATATTGTGGCATTTCAGCCCAGTTGTTGGCTAACAATTGCTTTTTATAAGCTGCAATATGAGAGTCAATTTTACCTTTACTTATTTTATCTGCTTTTGTGAAGATAATGCAAAAAGGAACTTCCGTTTCGCCAAGATAAGTGATGAATTCCAAGTCGATTTTTTGAGCTTCTAATCGAATGTCTATTAAGACAAATGCACAAACCAATTGTTGTCTGCTTTCAAAATAATCAGTAATAAATTCTTGGAAAACTTCCTTGGTTTTTTTGGAAACGCGAGCATATCCATAGCCAGGTAAATCCACCAAAAACCAATTGCTGTTGATTTTAAAATGATTAATAAGTTGCGTTTTTCCTGGTTTTCCCGATGTCTTTGCCAAATTTTTATGATTGGTCAACATGTTGATTAAAGAAGACTTACCAACATTGGAACGACCAATAAAAGCATATTCGGGCAAAATTTCTTTTGGACAAAGACTAACGTCGGAATTGCTTACGATAAACTCGGCAGTATTAATTTTCATTTGGTTTATTCTTTAAAATAAAAAGCCCTTAAAAAGGACTTTCAGACTACAAATGTACTTCTTTTAACCATTCGTGTAACAATCGGTTAAACTCATCAGGATGTTCCATCATAGCTGCATGTCCACATTTGTCAATCCAATATAATTCGGAATTGGGCATCAATTTGTGAAAATCTTCGGCAACTTCTGGTGGTGTAACTTGATCGTTTTTTCCCCAAATAATACAAGTTTTCACATGCATTTTTGGTAAATCTTTAGCCATATTATGACGAATGGCACTTTTAGCAATGGTAAGTGTTTTGATTACTTTTATTCGGTCATTTACAATGGCAAAAACCTCGTCAACCATTTCTTTTGATGCTACTTTAGGATCATAAAATACGATTTCGGTCTTTTTCTTGATGTATTCATAGTCACCTCTTTTTGGGTAACTATCGCCCATAGCGCTTTCGTAAAGTCCCGAACTTCCTGTAATTACTAATCCCGCAACTTTTTCCGGGTACATTTTTGAATGATACAAAGCAATATGTCCTCCCAATGAATTTCCCAATAAAATTACACGGTCAAATCCTTTGAAAGTAATAAAGTCTTTTACATATCTCGCAAAAGCTTTTACATTCGTCTTTAAAATATTTTGCGAATACAAAGGCAACTCAGGAATGACTATTTTATAACCATTCTTTGAGAAATAATCGGCAACACCGCTAAAATTACTTAAGCCGCCCATTAACCCGTGTAATACGAGGATTGGTGTACCTTCTCCGGCTTCGTAATACGTATATCGTCCTTCTTTTTTATAGTTTTCTGTCATCGAAATTATGTCCTATCGTAAGTCGCAAATATAAGATTTTATGAATATAATCTTAGTTTATTTGACACAATTGTGAAAAGTTGGCTTGTGGTTGATTGCCATTATGCAATATGTTAATTATCAACATAATTTCTTGATGAATTCGCACATAATTGACCTGTGTATTTTTGAAGTAACACTAAAATTTGATTCTCAATTTAACTTTTTCCCGCCAAAATCTTTCTAAACAGTAAGATTTCTTAATAATACCTTAAAATTCTAAAAGCAATTTCCTCTACAATAAATTTTAAAAATCATCAAAACTTATTAACAAAGTGGTATATTGTGGTAATATGTGGTAATTATTTTTATATTTTTGCTCATAATCAAAAAGAATAGACTTTGAACGCCATAATTGGAACATACGAATGTAAAGTTGATGCTAAAGGAAGGCTTATGTTGCCTGCGCCTTTAAAGAAGCAACTTACTAGCGCTCTTCAAGATGGCTTTGTCTTGAAGCGTTCTGTGTTTCAACCTTGTTTAGAATTGTACCCAATGCAAGAATGGAATTTGATGATGGATAAAATCAACAAATTGAACCGTTTTGTAAAGAAAAATAACGACTTCATTCGTCGGTTTACTGCAGGAGTAAAGGTGGTAGAAATCGATAACCTCGGAAGATTATTAGTTCCAAAAGATTTGGTGGCATTTAGCCATATTTCAAAAGATATTGTATTGTCTTCAGCGGTTAACATCATAGAAATTTGGGATAAAGATTTATATGAAAAATCAATTGCAGGAGATGATATTGATTTTGCCGATTTAGCAGAAGACGTAATGGGAAATAGCAAGGATGACAACGATGGAATATCATAACCCTGTATTGCTTTCAGCAACTGTTGATGGTTTAAATATTAAACCTGATGGAATTTATGTTGACGTAACCTTTGGTGGTGGCGGTCACTCGAAAGAAATCATGAAGCGTTTAGGTCCAAACGGAAAATTATTTGGTTTTGATCAAGATGAAGATGCTCTTGCCAATGCTTTAGCAGACGAAAGATTTGTACTTATCCCTGAAAATTTTAGATATATCAAAAGGTTTTTAAGATTTCATAATGTGAAAAGCGTGGATGGAATTTTGGCCGATTTGGGAGTTTCATCGCATCAGTTTGATGTTCCCGAAAGAGGATTTTCTACACGTTTTGATGCCGAATTGGACATGAGAATGAGTAAGAAAAATGATTTAGATGCTTTTAGAGTGGTTAATGAATATGATGAAGCCAATTTAAAAAGAGTGTTTTTGGATTATGGGGAATTGAAAATTGCTCCCGCGTTAGCAAGAACAATTGTTGAGATTAGAGAGAAAAAAGCAATCAACACTACGGATGAATTAAAAATGATTCTGGCGAAATTTTTACCAGATCAATTCAAGAATAAAATTTTAGCACAAATTTATCAAGCTATCCGAATTGAAGTCAATCAGGAAATGGATGTTTTAAAAGAATTTCTTGAGCAATCATTAGAAATTTTAAATCCGGGAGGAAGATTAAGTGTGATATCCTACCATTCCTTGGAAGACAGATTGGTAAAACGATTTATGAAAAACGGATTATTTGAAGGAGAACCTGAACGTGATTTTTTTGGAAATTTTTCGGTTCCGTTTAAAATCATCGAGAAGTTAATTGTTCCCGATGAGGAAGAAATTAAAATAAACAACCGAGCTAGAAGCGCCAAATTAAGAGTTGCCGAAAAACGATAAAAGATGAAAAAAGGAGTTTACGGGATTTTAAAAGCAAGATTCTTAGTCAATGAAGACGCTACAAAAAACTGGCGATTCATTGTTTTTTTAATCCTTCTAGCCATACTGATGATTGCCAACACCAATCATTTTGAACAAAAAATATTCAGAATAACAGAGTTAACAAATGAAGTTAAAGAATTAAGATCTGAGTTTGTTGATAATCGCTCAGAATTAATGAAACTAAAAATGGAATCAACGGTTTCGACTAAAATGGAAGAACGAAATATTTTTCCATCATCGGTTCCGCCAAAAAAAATAACAATTAAAAAACCAGCAGAGAAGAGTTTCTTCAAAAAAATATGGCAGTAGAAGACAAACATATCACTTATCGAATTTACTTAGTTGCAATAACTATCTTCTTGGTAGCGGTTGCAATTGTTGTAAAACTCACAAATATTCAGTGGGTTGAAGGTGATGCGCTTCGTGAATTAGCCAAAAAAGAAACGGTTAAAAGCTTTGTTATTCCTGCCAACAAAGGAAATATTTATTCGGCTGACGGAAGTTTATTGGCAACATCAATTCCAAATTATACCATCAGGTTTGATGCTGTGGCTCCACAATCTGAAATTTTTGAAAAAAACATTAAATGCCTTTCCGACTCTTTATCTATAATGTTAGGTAAACCTAGTTCTTATTATCAATTGCAACTTAGAAAAGCACGAGCTAACAAAAGCAGATTTTTATTGGTAGCAAGAGATTTAAGTTATACAGAATATATGCGAATTAAAAGCTTTCCATTATTCAATTTAGGAGCTTATAAAGGTGGAATGATAGTGGAACAAGAAACGATTCGCAAGCATCCAATTGGACAAATCGCAGAACGAACTATTGGCTACGAAAGAATTACTCCAGAAGGAAAGCCTGACGGAAAAGGAATTGAATGGACATTTCGTAATTACCTAAACGGGAAAGACGGGAAAGTACTAAAACAAAAAATTGCGAAAGGACAGTGGAAACCAATCCGCGATGTGAATGAAGTTGACCCGCAAGACGGTTATGATGTAATCTCTACTATCGATGTTTACATTCAGGATATTGCGCACCATGCCTTGTTGAAGCAGTTAAAAGAATACAAAGCTGACCACGGTTGTGTTGTGGTTATGGAAACGCATACGGGAAAAATAAAAGCGATTTCTAATCTTGGAAAAGATAAAGATATCGATAGCACCTATTATGAAACGACCAATTATGCTATTGCAGAATCTCATGAGCCTGGATCAACCTACAAACTAGCCGATATGATGGCGCTTTTGGAGGATAAAAAAATTGACACAAGTGCTATTTTCGATACACAAGGTGGAAAAATTACCTATCCTTCTTTCAAAGGAAAAATGGTTAGAGATTCTCACGAAGGAGGTTATGGAAAAATTTCTTTAGGAAGAGGTTTCGAAGTGTCTTCCAACACCGTTTTGGTACAAGCAGTTTATAATAATTATAGAAATAATCCAGAACAATTCGTCAACCATTTGGATGGTTATGGATTGAACAAACCTTTGGGATTGCCTTTCAAAGGAGAAGGAATTCCTTATATTCCTCAGCCTAGCGATAAAAATTGGAGTGCTATATCATTGCCATGGATGGCTTTCGGATATGGAGTTTCTATAACGCCGTTACAAACATTGACTTATTATAATGCCGTTGCCAATAACGGTGTAATGGTAAAACCTCTTTTTGTTTCCGAAATTAAAGAGTGGAATAAAACCATCAAAAAATTCAATACTGAAGTCATCAATCCTAAAATATGCTCGCAAGAAACCTTGTTGAAGTTGAGAGCGGTTCTTGAAAATGTAGTAAAAAGAGGAACGGGTGCCAAACTCTATTCTAAAGATTTTTCTATGGCAGGAAAAACTGGAACTGCACAAGCCAATTATGGAAAAAATGGTGGAAATGACAAACATTATATTTCTTCATTCGTTGGCTATTTCCCAGCAGATAATCCAAAATATACTTGCATTGTAGTAGTTCATAAACCCAATACATCTGGGAATAATTATTATGGTGCCGATGTTGCCGGACCTGTTTTTAAAAGAATTGCTCAAAAGATTTTCACGGATTCTCCTTCAAGTAATGAGGTCAAAAATTTGAATAAAAAGAATATCCAACAAGAAAAAGATTTCAACCAATATTATGCGAAATCTCAATCTGAAATTAAAGTGATACCCAATTTAAAAGGAATGTCAGGCATGGACGCTGTGGCACTTCTGGAAAATTTAAAGATAAAAGTAAAAGTTATTGGTGTTGGAAAAGTTAAAAAACAATCCCTTCAACCTGGAGAAGCTTTAGGTAAAAACAAAACAATCATACTGGAATTATCGTGATTATTTTAAGAGACATATTATATAAAGTTGCTATCGAAGTCGTAAAGGGTTCGACGGAAATGTGCATCAACAAAATTGAATTTGACTCACGTAAAGTTCAGGAAAATGATGTCTTTATTGCCATTCGCGGCACTGTTTCAGATGGACATGAGTTTATTGAAAAAGCAATAAATCTTGGTGCCATTGCCATTGTTTGCGATACATTACCAGAAGTTATCGTTACGGGAATCACCTATATTCAGGTAAAAGACACCAATGCTGCATTGGCATTTTTGGCGGCAAACTTTTATGGAAATCCATCCCAACATTTGAAATTAGTTGGAATAACAGGAACAAATGGTAAAACAACTATTGCTTCATTATTATATCAATTATTTAAAAAAGCAGGATACAAAGTTGGATTACTTTCAACAGTAAAAATAATGGTGGATGATATTGAATATAAAGCCACACACACAACACCAGATTCGTTAACCATCAATTATTACTTGGCAGAAATGAATGCTCACGAAGTGGAGTTTTGTTTTATGGAAGTAAGTTCTCATGGAATTCACCAAAAAAGAACAGACGGATTGCATTTTGTTGGAGGCGTTTTCACCAATTTATCACATGACCATTTGGATTATCATCCAACTTTTGCAGAATACCGAGATGTAAAAAAATCATTTTTCGATCATTTACCGAATACAGCTTTTGCTTTATCTAATGTAGATGACAAAAACGGTTTGGTGATGTTGCAAAATACTCATGCTCGAAAATTGACGTATGCTTTAAAAACCTACGCCGATTATAAAGCACAAATCCTCGAAAATCAATTGAGCGGATTGTTGCTTAAAATGAATGAGAACGAAGTGTGGGTAAGATTAATTGGAACCTTCAATGCTTATAATTTGTTAGCAATCTATGGAACTGCTGTCGAATTAGGACTGGACAATTTTGAAGTCTTACGATTATTATCCGATTTGGAAAGTGTATCAGGTCGTTTCCAATTTATTGTTTCCAATGAAAAAATCACAGCCATCGTGGATTATGCACATACGCCAGATGCTTTGGAAAATGTATTGAAAACCATTAATGACATCCGTACAAAAAATGAACAATTGATAACCGTTGTTGGTTGTGGCGGCGATAGAGACAAAACCAAAAGACCCATAATGGCAAACATTGCTTCAACCATGAGCGATAAAGTAATTATCACTTCGGATAATCCAAGGACAGAGAATCCGCAGGATATTATCGCACAGATGGAAGCAGGCGTGGAGCCTCAGAATTATAAAAAAACACTTTCTATAGAGGATAGAAAACAAGCTATAAAAACAGCATGTCAGTTGGCAAACGCCAATGACATCATTCTAATTGCAGGAAAAGGACATGAAACTTATCAGGAAATTCAAGGCGTTCGCCATGATTTTGACGATATGAAAATTGTAAAAGAAATTTTAGAACAACTCAATAAATAAGCGACTATGTTATACTACTTATTTGAATATTTAGACAAAACAATGGATGTTCCTGGAACAGGAGTTTTCCAATATATCACGTTTCGTTCGGCATTGGCATTAATAATGTCATTGATGATTTCTACAATTTACGGAAAAAAAATCGTCACTTTTTTAAGAAATCAGCAAGTTGGAGAAACCGTTAGAGAGCTTGGATTAGAAGGACAAAATCAAAAAGCTGGAACGCCAACAATGGGGGGATTAATTATCATTATTGCCACATTAATTCCTGTTTTGTTGTTAACCAAATTGAATAACATTTACATTATTCTTTTGATTATGACTACGCTTTGGATGGGAACTATTGGTTTCATAGACGATTATATCAAAATTTTCAAAAAAGATAAAGCCGGTTTAAAAGGAATTTTTAAAGTCATTGGTCAAGTTGGTTTGGGATTAATAGTAGGCTCAGTTTTGTATTTCAATCCGAATGTAACCGTAAGAAAAGATATTTCAAAAGCGGATAATTTCAACCAAATAGAAACTACGATTTCGCAAACTCCAATCGAAGAGAAATCAACGGTAACGACTATTCCATTCATGAAAAATAATGAACTAGACTATGCGGAATTTATAGCATGGACTGGTGATGGTTACCAAAATTGGGCTTGGTTGGTGTTTATTCCAATTGTAATTTTCATTATTACTGCCGTATCAAATGGTGCTAATTTAACCGATGGAATAGATGGTTTAGCAGCGGGTACTTCCGCTATATCGGTACTCGCTCTCGGGATTTTTGCCTTCGTTTCGGGTAATGTCATTTTATCCAATTATTTAAACATCATGTACATCCCCAATTCAGGAGAAATGACGGTTTTTATTGCCGCATTTGTTGGAGCGCTGATCGGATTTCTTTGGTACAATTCCTATCCGGCATCTGTGTTTATGGGAGATACAGGAAGTTTAACAATAGGAGGAATTATTGCGGTTTTAGCTATTTCGGTTCGTAAAGAAATGTTATTGCCGGTATTGTGCGCCATCTTTTTTGCCGAAAATTTATCGGTAATTATTCAGGTTGCCTATTTCAAATACACTAAAAGAAGATTTGGTGAAGGTAGGAGAGTTTTCCTCATGTCGCCTTTGCACCATCATTATCAAAAGAAAGGATATCACGAAAGTAAAATTGTAACCCGTTTTTGGATTGTAGCAATTCTACTAGCTATTGTTTCCATTGTCACATTAAAATTGAGATAATGCAACGATTAGTAATACTTGGCGGTGGAGAAAGTGGCGTGGGAACTGCCATTTTAGGAAAGAAAAAAGGTTACGATGTTTTTGTGTCCGATTTTGGACTCATAAAAGACAATTATAAAGAAGTTCTTAAAATTAACGGAATTGCATGGGAAGAAGATACCCATACAGAAAATTTGATTTTGAATGCAGATGTGGTCATGAAAAGCCCTGGTATTCCCGAAAAATCACCAATCGTAAAAAAGTTGGTTGAAAAGGGAATTCCAGTTATTTCTGAAATTGAATTTGCAGCCCCATTTACCAAGGCAATAACCATTGGTATAACAGGTAGCAACGGCAAGACAACCACAACAATGCTGACGTATCATTTGCTAAAGTCAGCAGGATTGAATGTGGGCTTAGGAGGAAATATTGGAAAAAGCTTTGCATGGCAAGTTGCCGATGATGATTACGATTGTTATGTGCTGGAATTAAGCAGTTTTCAATTGGATGGAAGTGTTAATTATAGACCGGAAATTGCCATAATTACCAATATAAGCCCAGATCATTTAGACAGATACGATTACAAATATGAAAATTACATCGCATCAAAATTTAGAATAACAATGAACCAAACTGAGAAAGATTATCTCATCTATGACGCAGATGACGAAGCAATTTCAGAATGGCTCCAACAAAACAAAACAAACGCCCAATTAATTCCTTTTTCATTAACACAAACGTTCAAAAAAGGAGCATTTATAAAAAACGACACTATGGAAGTTAACATCAACCAGGAAGAATTTGAAATGAAAACATCTGATATTTCATTGGAAGGAAAGCACAACATGAAAAATGCAATGGCTGCCACTTCGGTTGCACAATTGATGAAAATCAGAAAAGACACCATTCGAGAAAGTCTCTCCAATTTTCAAGGAGTAGAACATCGATTGGAAAAAGTTTTGAAAATTCAGAATGTGCAATACATCAATGATAGTAAAGCGACCAATGTAAACGCCACTTTTTTTGCTTTGGATAGCATGACAGTGCCAACAGTTTGGATTGTTGGAGGTGTTGACAAAGGAAATGATTATGCCGAATTGATGTCGTTGGTTCGTGAAAAAGTAAAAGCTATTATTTGTCTGGGTGTTGACAATAAAAAAATAATCGATGCTTTTGGAAACGTGGTTGACATTATGGTTGAAGTTGAAAGTATGGGCGATGCCGTGAGAACGGCACAACATCTAGCTGAAAAAGGAGATGCTGTTTTGCTTTCTCCAGCTTGCGCCAGTTTTGATTTATTTCAAAACTATGAAGACAGAGGAAATCAATTCAAATCAGCAGTTAGAAATTTATAATTAGGTCAAAGGTACAAGGTCTGAGGTTTAAGTGAAAACTAAGCCTCAAACCCAAAACCTCAAACCTCAAACCCAAAAAATGAAAGAACTAATCACAAGCTTAAAAGGAGATAAAGTTATCTGGGCATTCGTTGCCTTGCTGGCGTTGTTTTCGTTTATGCCTGTTTTTAGCGCTAGTAGTAATTTGGCTTATATGCGCCATGGTTCGGGAAATGCACTTACGTATTTAGTAAAACATGGCGTGCAGGTTTTTATTGGGTTTTTCATTATTTATAAAGTTCATAAAGTTCCTTATCAATATTTCAGAACAATTTCCAGATTTCTTCTTCCAGTAGTTTGGGTGTTGTTGGTTTATACTTTGTTAAAAGGTACCGTAATTGATGGAGCCAACGCCAGTAGATGGATTCAAGTTCCATTTATTGGAATCACGTTTCAAACATCAACCTTGGCATCCATTGTTTTATATGTTTTTGTAGCGCGTTATTTATCCAAAACCAGAGATACACCAATCACTTTTAAAAATTCTGCTTGGGATTTGTGGACGCCAGTTTTTATTACATTATTGCTGATTTTTCCGGCCAATTTATCTACGGCAGCATTGATTTTTGCTATGGTAATGATGTTGGTTTTCATTGGAAAATATCCGCTAAAATATATCGGAATCATTCTCGGAATGGGAATAATTGGGCTTACCTTTTTCATTCTAGTTGTAAAAGCTTTTCCAGATGCATTCCCCAATCGTGTGGATACTTGGATGAATAGAATTGACAATTTCACCAGCGATAAACCCAACGAAGATGTTTACCAAATTCAAAAAGCAAAAATAGCAATCGCCTCAGGTGGATTTGAAGGGCTTGGGCCAGGAAAGAGTGTTCAGAAAAACTTCTTGCCACAATCGTCTTCCGATTTTATTTACGCGATAATTGTTGAAGAATACGGACTTGTTGGCGGTTTGTCGGTTTTGTTTTTGTATTTATTACTGTTATTCCGATTTGTAGTTGCTTCCCACAAAGCCAATACGCTTTTTGGAAAATTAGTCGTCGTCGGACTCGGATTTCCTATAATTTTTCAAGCCATGACCAATATGGCCGTTGCGGTGGAATTGCTACCTGTTACTGGACAAACATTGCCGTTGATTAGTTCTGGAGGAAGTTCCATTTGGATGACCTGTATTGCTTTGGGAATTATACTAAGTGTGACTAAAAAGGAAGAAGAAATTGCTCAGGAAAATGCCGATAAGCAAAAAAGAGAAGACGCTTTAAAGAAATTAATTGATAAGCAATTAGAAGAAGACGAACTTGAAGTAGCTGAAGATTATTCTATTCAAGATGTTGGAGGCAATCCTATGAATGCAGTTCTAAATAAAAAATAAATAACGCGAGCTTTAGCTCGGGAATATAAATGAAAAAATTAAAATTCATATTAAGTGGTGGCGGAACTGGTGGACATATCTACCCAGCAATTGCTATTGCCGATGAATTAAAATCGCGTTTTCCAGATGCTGAGTTTCTTTTTGTTGGTGCCAAAGACAAAATGGAAATGCAAAAAGTACCACAAGCAGGTTACAAAATTGAAGGGCTTTGGATTGCTGGATTGCAACGAAAATTGACATTGCAAAATATGATGTTTCCCTTCAAGCTGATGAATAGTTTGTGGAAATCAAAAAAAATAATTAGAAGTTTCAAGCCCGATGTAGTAATTGGAACAGGAGGTTTTGCTAGCGGTCCGTTATTGCAGGCTGCGAATAGTTTTAATATTCCAACCGTGATTCAGGAACAAAATTCCTATCCTGGAATTACTAATAAATTATTGAGCAAAAAGGCAAATAAAATTTGCGTTGCTTATGAAAATTTAGAGCGATTCTTTCCTGCCGAAAAAATTGTTTTCACCGGAAATCCAGTACGTCAGGATGTGTTGGAAATCAATAGTAAACGTGCTGAAGCGATTGCACATTTCAATTTAGATCCTGCCAAAAAAACGCTTTTGGTGCTTGGCGGAAGTTTGGGTGCCAGAAGAGTAAACCAATTATTAGAAAAAGAAATTTACGCTATTGTTTGTCAAGACATTCAGGTTATCTGGCAATGCGGAAAATTATATTTGGAAGATTACAAGTATTATTCCGATGGGAAAAATGTGCAGGTTGTAGCCTTTATTGACAGAATGGATTTGGTTTATGCCGCTGCCGATTTTGTGATTTCAAGAGCAGGTGCTTCTTCGGTTTCCGAATTGTGTTTGGTTGGAAAACCTACCATTTTTATTCCGTCACCCAATGTTGCCGAAGATCATCAAACGAAAAATGCCAAAGCAATTGTAGATAAAAACGGAGCGATTTTATTGAGAGAAAGTGAATTGGATGCCACATTTGAAAATGTTTTTACCGATTTAATTTCAAATGAAAAATTGCAAAGAGAACTAGGTGAAAACATGAAGAAGTTGGCAAAGCCCAACGCGACAAAAGATATCGTTGAAGAAATAATTAAGTTAATAAAATAAAAAAACTTTGTCACTTAGCTACTTTGTGACTTTGCAACTTTAAAAATGAATTTAAACCAAATACATAACGTCTATTTCATCGGAATCGGAGGTATCGGAATGAGTGCTTTGGCTCGTTATTTCCAAAACATTGGTAAGAATGTTTCTGGTTATGACAAAACGCCAACCACTTTGACAGATGAGTTGATTGCTGGCGGAATGAACATTCACTTTGAAGACAATATTGGTTTAATTCCAGAAGACTATTATGTAGAAAACACTTTGGTAATTATAACTCCAGCGGTTCCAATTTCGCATTCAGAATGGAATTATTTTATCGAAAGAGATTATGTTGTAAAAAAGCGTGCTGAAGTTTTGGGCATCATCACGAAAGATACTTTTTGTTTCGCTGTTGCAGGAACGCATGGAAAAACAACAACCTCAAGTATACTGGGGCACATTCTGTACGAAAGTGGCGCTGATGTTACTGCTTTCCTTGGTGGAATTGTAGAAAATTACCATTCCAATTTAATTGGTAATGGCAAAACAGTAACTGTCGTGGAAGCGGATGAATTTGATCGCTCTTTTTTGCATTTGCATCCCAATATTGCCTGCATAACGTCAATGGATGCTGATCATTTGGATATTTATGGTGATAGTGCAGCTATAGAAGCAACGTTTAGAGAATTTGCCGATAAAGTAGCAGATAAAACCAAAATGTTTGTTCCAAAAGGTTTGCCGCTAGAAGGTTTAACGACAGGAATAAATGAAGAAGCAACTTTCAAAGCTCAAAATATTAGAATAGAAAATGGTTATTATGTTTTTGATGTGCAAACGCCTTCAGAAATTATAAAAGACATCCAATTTGGATTGCCAGGAAGACACAATTTGATGAATGCCTTAATGGCTTTAGCGATGGCTAAAACTTATGGTTCCCCAACCGAGTCCATTGCTAAAGCCTTGGCTTCATTCAAAGGAGTGCAACGCCGATTTTCGTATCAAATTAAAACGAAAGATTTAGTTTATATAGACGATTATGCGCATCATCCAACCGAAATAAATGCAGTGCATCAAGCGGTTTCGGAATTGTATCCGAATCAAAAGGTGTTGGCAATTTTCCAACCGCATTTGTTTAGCAGAACCAAAGATTTTGCCGATGATTTTGCCAAAAGCTTATCGCAATTTGATGAGATTATTTTACTGGATATTTATCCAGCAAGAGAATTACCAATGGAAGGAATTACGTCAAGTTGGTTGCTTTCAAAAATTGAAAATAACAACAAAAAATTAGTTTCAAAAAATGATTTAATTACCACAATTCTTGAAAGTGACGCTAAAATAATTGTTACAATTGGAGCTGGAGATATTGGAGAATTAGTTTCAAAAATTAAATCATCGTTGGCTTTAGCCAATGAATAAAAAATAAAATTCAAAATATAAATTACCTTACGCTTTAGCGTAAGGATATAAAAGGATAATAAGATGAAAATTTTCACCTGGATAAATATCAGATTGGTACTTATGTTCGCATTGGTAATCTTCCTGTATTCCTTTACTTCAGCTAAAAATGCGCACCGAAAAATCAAGAAATCGGAGGTCATTTTTCTTGGAAATGACAACCTTTTTGTGAAGGAGGAAATGGTTAATAAATTGTTAATAGAAAAAAATAAAGACCTAAAAACTATTACAAAAGAAGATTTAGATTTGAATAAATTGGAAAAGTCTATCAGCCAACACAAGATGATTCAAAGTGCTGATGTATTTGTCAGCGTTGATGGGGTTTTAAAAGCGGTGGTGAAACAAAAAACACCAATAGGTAGAGTGTTTGACGAATCAGGGTCTTTTTATATTGATTATGAAGGAAATAAGATGCCTTTGTCAGACAATTTTACAGCAAGAGTGCCGCTTGTTTCGGGGGGAATAAATAATGAAAATATAAAAAAGGTATCCGAGGTTTTGAGGATAATTTATAAGGATGAATTTTTGAAAAAAAATATCATCGGTGCTCAAGTTTTGCCAAACGGAAGCATCTATCTAACCAACAGAAATTATAGTTATCAACTAATTTTTGGAAGACCGATTAATATTGAACGAAAATTTAAGAACTATAAAGCTTTTTTTCAAAAGGCAGTTTTGGATAGTTCTTTAACAAAATATAAGATAGTAAATCTGAAGTTTACGCAACAAGTAGTGTGCACTAAATAAGAGATTATGGAAAACGAGAATATTGCTGTAGGTCTTGATATTGGAACAACGAAAATCGTTGCGATGATTGGAAAGAAAAATGAATATGGGAAACTAGAAATTTTGGGTGTTGGAAAATCCAAAAGTCTAGGTGTTGCCAGAGGTGTTGTAAATAATATTACGCAAACCACTCAGTCTATTCAACAAGCAGTACTAGAAGCGGAAAATAATTCAGGTTACAAAATAAATGATGTTGTTGTTGGAATCGCTGGGCAACACATTAGAAGTATTCAGCATACGGATTATGTAATTCGAAGCAATCCCGAAGAAGTGATTAGCGGGAAAGATATTCAATTGCTAATTGACCAAGTGAATAAATTGGCAATGTTGCCTGGAGAAGAAATTATTCACGTTTTGCCACAAGAATTTAAAATTGATGGTCAATCGGAAATAAAAGAACCAATCGGAATGTATGGTGGAAGATTGGAAGCTAGTTTTCACGTTGTAGTGGGACAAGCCTCTTCTATCCGAAATGTGGGAAGATGTATTCAAAGTTCAGGCATTGAATTATCCGGATTAACATTAGAACCGTTGGCTTCTGCTGATGCTGTTTTAAGTCAGGAAGAAAAAGAAGCAGGTGTTGCTTTGATAGATATAGGTGGTGGAACAACAGATTTAGCCATTTTCAAGGATGGTATTATTCGTCACACTGCCGTAGTTCCATTTGGTGGAAATGTTATTACAGACGACATTAAAGAAGGTTGTTCTATCATTGAAAAACAAGCGGAATTATTAAAAACAAAATTTGGTTCAGCTTGGCCAGGAGAAAATAAAGACAACGAAATTGTTTCTATTCCAGGATTACGAGGAAGAGATCCAAAAGAAATTTCTTTGAAGAATTTATCTAAAATAATTCACGCACGCGTTGTTGAAATTATTGAGCAGGTTTTCACCGAAATAAAAGCATACGGTCACGAAGATCCTCGCAAAAAATTAATTGCAGGAATTGTATTAACAGGTGGTGGTTCACAATTGAAACACATCAAGCAATTGGTGGAATACATCACAGGAATGGACACTAGAATTGGATATCCAAACGAGCATTTGGCTGGAAACTCCAACGAAGAAATTTCAAGTCCGTTATATGCAACTGCGGTTGGATTAGTAATGAATAGTATTGCAAATAGTACGCAAAGTGCTTATAAAATTGAATTAAAAGAAGTTAGTACAATTCCAAAACAACAAGAATTTCAAAAAGTTGTTGTTGAAGAAAGAGAAGTGGTTACAAAACCAGTAGAAGTAGAAGCGGTTGTTGAAGTTGAAGAAGAAGAAGAGACAACCGAGAAAAAAATTAGAAGGTCCTTTTTCGACAAGTATGTCGATAAAATCAAAGACTTTTTAGATAACGCAGAATAAGAATAAACGAGTGTACTGTCAATACACAAACAAACAAAACAAAAGAATAAGCATTAAAACCAAAATAGTATGATAAGCAACTCAGAATTTGGAAACATCTCATTTGATTTACCAAAAAATCAATCAAATGTAATTAAAGTAATCGGTGTTGGTGGCGGAGGAAGTAATGCCATTAACCACATGTTCAAACAGGGAATTAAAGGTGTTGACTTCGTAGTTTGTAACACAGACTCGCAAGCCCTTGAAAATAGCTCAGTGCCCAACAAAATTCAATTAGGCATTGGCTTAACTGAAGGACTTGGGGCAGGAGCAAATCCAGATGTTGGACAACAATCGGCTATCGAAAGCATCGCTGATATTGAAAAAATGTTGGATACTAATACCAAAATGGTTTTTATCACCGCGGGAATGGGTGGTGGAACTGGAACTGGTGCGGCTCCAATCATTGCTCAATTAGCCAAAGAAAGAGACATTCTTACTGTTGGGATTGTGACGATTCCTTTCCAATTTGAGGGAAAAGTGCGTCAAGAACAAGCCCTAATTGGTGTTGAAAAATTAAGAAAACAAGTGGATTCTTTAATTGTAATCAACAATAATAAATTAAGAGAAGTATACGGAAATCTTGGTTTCAAAGCTGGTTTCTCAAAAGCTGATGAAGTTTTGGCTACTGCTTCTCGTGGAATTGCGGAAGTAATTACACATCACTATACTCAAAACATCGATTTAAAAGATGCTAAAACAGTTTTAGCAAATAGCGGAAGCGCCATTATGGGTTCGGCTACTGCAAGTGGTGAAAATAGAGCGAAAGAAGCAATTGTTTCGGCTTTAGATTCTCCATTATTAAATGACAATAAAATTTCGGGTGCCAAAAACGTATTGTTGCTTATCGTTTCTGGAAATAATGAAATTACAATTGATGAAATAGGAGAAATCAACGATTATATTCAAACGGAAGCGGGTCACAATGCCAATATCATTATGGGTGTTGGTGAAGATGATACTTTGGAAGATTCAATTGCAGTAACCATTATTGCAACCGGTTTTAATGTGGATCAACAAAATGGTATTGTAAACACAGAGCCAAAGAAAATCATTCACGCTTTGGAAGAAGATCAAAAATTGGTTCGTGATTTAACTCAAAAACCTGTTGACGCTTTTCAACCAATAACAGATAGTCCAAAAGCAGAAACTGAAGAAAAAATAATTTTCGAATTAATCGAAGATGAATCCATCGTAAGCGAAGTAGCAGAGGAAATTGAAGTAATAGAAGCGCCGGTAGTTGCTGCTATTGATAATAATGAGTTGATTGCAATGAATCAGTTTATTAGAAATTTAGATGTTACTTTTGAAATCGTTTCTCCAATAAAAGACATCGATTACAAATTTACAACACCAGAAATTGCTGCAATAAAAGTTGCTGAACCAGAAACTATTGCTACTGAAAAAGAGCAAATTGCTTTTTCATTCGACATGCCAATTGCAAAAAATGAAGTGGAAGATGAAAACAGAATTGTTTTTGATTTATCTGATACAACCCTTGATATTGAAGTAAACGAGGTAGTTCAATTTGTTCCAATGACCGAATTGAATGAGGAAGGCGTTATCAAATATTCATTGGAAGAATACATGGAACTTGAAAACGATTTGTTAAACTCAAAACCAGCTGCAAAAGTTCTTGAAGAGCCGGTTGCTGAAGAGTTGAACATTACTTTAAAAGAAGTTGAACCTTCAAAACCTATCAATTTCTCTGCTTCTTTCGAAGATGTTTCACCAATTGAAATGACTATCGAAGAAACGTTGAAACATAGAGCAGATGATAGAAGAAAAAAATTAAAAGAATTCAACTATAAGTTTCATAACAATCCTTCAAAAATTGAAGAATTGGAAAAAGAGCCAGCTTATAAGAGATCAGGTGCTGATATTTCAAATCAGGCACAATCTAACAATACCAACTCAAGATTGTCTTTAGGAACAGATAGCAATGATGATTTGCAATTGCGTTCTAACAATTCATTCTTGCATGATAATGTAGATTAAATTTCAACCTAACCAATGCCATTGAACCCGAAAATTTCATCGAAATTTTCGGGTTATTTTTTTTAGATTTGCTTAAGTATAAAGTAAGTATATGTCCAGAACAGCAAAAAACAGATTTTCGATTTACTGGATTTATTTAGTAGTGAGCTGGATAATAATGGGCCTTCCATTTTATTCGGGAACCTTTATGATTCCACTAGTAGTGCTGGCAGTATTGCTGTTTTTGTTTTGGCTGGATTTATTTTTGGCGAAATCCAAATACAGATGGGTTTATCTGTTGCTCAATCCGTTGTTGGTTGTTTTTATTTATACCTTTTTTTATAGCACTAGTAGATATTTTAAAAACTCAGGAAAAATCTATGGTCAGGAAAAATCATATGAACTGGATACGCTTTACAGTCCGTACATCGTATTTGGTCATTCTCCATTATTAGACCGATATAAATATCTCGGGATTAACAAAAACTCACCTTTAGAAGGAAATTTTGAATGTGTAACCAACTATATTTTTTATCAATTCAATGATAAAATAATAAACGCTTATGCAAATTCGGGATTCAAAAGAGACGTAAAAGACCAAAGAATGCCTTCGCTGGAAAAGTTGTTTGTGATTTGCAAACAGAATAAATTCGATTCTATAATCCCAATAAACAAAAATGGATATAAGTTTGTTTTTAAAGTAAATGATAAGCTTGTCAGTTACAATCCAAATAGGGTCATCAATTCTGCCAAAATGATAGACGCAGATACAGTTTTTGTCCAAAGTGAAATGGAAAGTTATTATATGAATGAGATGTCCTACGACATTGATAAACCTAAGCCTCCCGCAAAGCCCAAACCCATTTTTAAAGATATGAGAGACGCTAAATATGTCTATTACAATAAAGATTATTATCCATTTATCTTACTCTATAATAAATGTTCCAATTTAAGTAATACGTATTTAGGTATACCTTATAATGATGCAAAAAGGACTTTTGAACGATTAATTTTTTATGATTATGATGTGACATTAATGGATATAGAAAACCCTTCTTTTACGACGAGGTTTATATTGTCATCTGGAAGTTTTCCAAAACTAATTGAAGAGAAAGATAAAAGATAAGTCAGTGAAAAAGCAAAGCCACAATACCATTAACGCGTCGATACAGACAATCATAAGAGCATTCATTGTGTTATTCAATTGTGTTTTTTTGAGTTCTACATTATTGCTGATACTCAATTATTATATCAAAACTATTGATAATTACAGTGAGTTCTACGATTTTTTCAGGAATTTGATTGTGCCGGTTTTATTTTCTGCGAATGTGGTCGTATACAGCCTGATTAATAACAGAATTTTAAAAATATTTAATAATCAACTGCTTAAGCTTTCACTTTATCTTTTTGTAACTACATTAATATGTCAGTTGATTGCTTATAGTATGGGTTATCTCGCTGTATTGGCTTTTCCACTTATCATTTTTATTTGCCAGGGATTATCATTCTTTATTGAACATAAAAAAAGACTAGGTATTTTTTTAGCTAACATCACGGTTTTTGCGTTCATTATTGTCTTTGGACTTACGATGGATTCCTTTATTGATAATAACTACTTTGGTGGTGAAGGCATAATCATGATTATGATAATATCGTATTTCGGAATTTTCCACTTTTTGTATGTTTTATTTAACCTCAGAAAGTACTCTGAATAATCGTTGCGGTTTAAGGCTTATTTTTTTACCTTCGCACTTCTTTTAGAGAAACAAAATCTCTTAATCTAAATACATAAATTATGAGTTTATCAATATTAATCATGGATGAAATGAAAACTGCCATGAGAGCCAAAGATACGGTTGCCCTTGAAGCGCTTCGTGCTATTAAATCAGAACTGCTTTTAGCGCAAACTTCTTCAGGATCAAAAGAAGAAATAACTGCAGATGAAGAAATTAAATTGCTTCAAAAATTGGTAAAAACCAGAAAAGACAGCGCCAAAATCTTTACGGAACAAAACCGTATGGATTTAGCAGAACCAGAATTAGCTCAAATTGCAGTAATCGAAAAATTCTTGCCAGCACAATTAAGCGAAGCAGAAGTTGAAGCTGTGATTGCAAAAATAATTGCAGAAACAGGAGCTTCTGGAATAGCTGCTATGGGAAAAGTTATGGGATTAGCAGCCGCACAATTAGGTGGAACTGCAGAAGGAAAAACTATTTCTACTATTGTAAAGAAATTGTTGACATAAATAAAAGTACGAAGTACGAAGTAAAAAATATTTCAAACTTCGTAACTCGTACCTCAAACTTACAAATGGCTTCGTAGTTCAACTGGATAGAATTTCAGATTTCGGCTCTGAAGGTTGCAGGTTCGAACCCTGCCGAGGTCACGAATAAAAAGAAGAGTAAAGAAAATATCTAAGTTTAACTTAAGTGTTTTCTTTACTCTTCTTTTTTCAAAGCGTAGCTTTGTCTGGGAAGACGTAGTCAACCCTGCCGAGGTCACTTTTTCAATTAAATCTCAAGATATTCTTGGGATTTTTTGTTTTTAAATAGATATTCATAGAAAAGAAGAAAATTTAAAAAGAGTTGCTAAGCTCCAAAAATAAAAGTAAGTTTGAATTGTAAAACAGTCAATATGAAAAAACTATTACTATTATTAGTATTCCATTTATCTTTTATCTCAATTTCACAAGCTCATAATCTTGAACCAATAGTTGTAAAAACAAATACTGAAACAATCTCAACGGCAACTATTATTTATAATTCTCCTATTTGTGTTCAGTCACCTTCGGAAAGTGTTATTATAACTGGGAGTGGAAATTATTTAGGAGGAACTTTTTCATCAACTCCAGGATTAAATATTAATGCTGTAAATGGTATGATAGACCCTACATCGAGCATCCCAGGTACTTACATGGTAACTTATTCGGTGCCAGCA
>Ga0208882_1000095_pt1 | contig 50767 bp, 38 predicted proteins | sample LakWasMet14_LOW5_2_FD_183862 | JGI IMG/M metagenome (GOLD analysis project Ga0208882, IMG submission 183862) | Freshwater sediment methanotrophic microbial communities from Lake Washington under simulated oxygen tension - Sediment Metagenome... | ecosystem: Environmental > Aquatic > Freshwater >...
CGTACCGGGAACTCCTCGCTGACGGCCTCGCGGTCGTACCGGGGACTCTTCGCTGACGGCCTCGCGGTCGTACCGGGGACTCCTCGCTGACGGCCTCGCGGTCGTACCGGGGAAGCGATGGGCGCTCTGCCGAGATGGGTAGAAGCGATAGGGTTTCCAACCCGCGGGCACAGCGGGCACCGCCCTTCATCGTACGCATCGGCTTGAATTGAAGGCGGATCGTGACTTGTGTGCCGAACGGAGCCGAGGCGGGGGTCAGGGCGCGCGGCAGCGGGGAAGGGGGCTCACACCGCGCACCGACCAGCTCCGCCTTCGTCAGAAAGCCCCATGGTACCTACGGCGCGGTCGGGAGCATCCGCTTCGGGGGGGAGCCCGCGCGGCTGCGGGCGAAGGCGATGATCTCGTCGGCCATGAAGGCCCGGGCGGCCTCGGTGAGCCCGGGGTACACGCCGATCCAGAAGCCGTTGTTCATCACGTAGTCGGTGCGGGTGAGGGCGCCCGCGGTGCGGTAGGGCGCGGCGACCCCTCGGGCGGCGGCGTCCTCCGCGAGGCGGGTGAGCGCGGGCTGCCTCGTCAGGTTGCCCGAGAAGAGCATCCTGGTCTGGATCTTCCGAGACTCCAGGTGCCTCACGATCTCGTCGCGGGTGAAGCCCGACCCCGGCTTCACGGCCATCATGAAGCCGAACCAGCTCGGGTCGCTGCCCTCCGTCGGCTCGGGCAGCACCAGCAGGTCGGACACCACCTCCAGCCGGTCGCGCAGGTACCTCCAGTTGCGGCGCCGCGCCTCGCCGAAGCCGTCGAGCTTGGCGAGCTGCGCGTGGCCGACGGAGGCCTGCATGTCGGTCATCTTCAGGTTGTAGCCGAGGTGGCTGTATGTGTACTTGTGGTCGTAGCCCGCGGGGAGCTCGCCGAGCTGCCACTCGAAGCGCTTGCCGCAGGTGTTGTCGATGCCGCCCGCGCACCAGCAGTCGCGGCCCCAGTCGCGGATCGACTCCAGCACCCGGAGCATCTCCGGATCGCGGCAGAGCACGGCGCCGCCCTCTCCGGTGGTCATGTGGTGCGCGGGGTAGAAGCTGAGGGTGCCGACGTCGCCGAAGGTTCCGGTGAGCTCGCCGCGGTAGCGCGAGCCCGAGGCGTCGCAGTTGTCCTCGATGAGCCAGAGCCCGTGGGCCTTGCAGAAGGCCGTGACGGCGCCGAGGTCGAAGGGGTTGCCGAGGGTGTGGGCGATCATCACCGCGCGGGTGCGGGGCGAGAGCGCCTGCTCCAGGAGCGACACGTCGACGTTGAAGGTGGGCAGCTCGATGTCGATGAAGACCGGCACCATCCCGAGCTGCATGGCGGGCGCCACGGTGGTGGGGAAGCCCGCGGCGACGGTGATGACCTCGTCGCCGGGGCGCACCCGGCGGTCTCCCCAGAGCGGCGAGGTGAGGGCCGCCGTCGCGAGGAGGTTGGCGCTCGACCCGCTGTTGACGAGGCGCGCGTGGGGGAGGCCGAACCAGCGGGCGAGGTCGGCCTCCAGCCGCCGGTGCCAGCGCCCCGCGGTGAGCCAGAACTCCAGCGAGCTCGACACCAGGTTGACCAGCTCGTGCTCGTCGTAGACGCGCCCGGCGTACTTCACCGGGGTGCGACCGGGGTTGAACTCCGTCTCCTCCTCGCCGCGCAGCTGCGCGATGCGCCGCACGCGCTCAAGGATCTCCGCCGTCAGCTGCTTCTCGAGTGCGTCCGCGTCGTTCGACATCGCGTTAGGGTGCCTGCTGGTGTCCCACGAAGGTCTCGTGGGCGTCGAGGTACTGCTTGATCTGCTCACTGCAGAGCGCGTCGAGCGTGGCCCGGTCGGCCCCCTCGTGCCACGCCCGGTACCAGCGCGCGGTCTCGGCGATGGTGCGCTCGAAGCCCCACCGGGGAGACCACCCCAGGCGGCCCCAGGCCTTCTCGATGGAGAGGCGCAGCAGCTTCGCCTCGTGCACGGCATTGGGGTCCGAGCGATCGTCCCAGCTTCCCTCGCCCCAGGCCGCGATGAGGGCCTTCACCACGTCGCGCACCGGCCTCGTGGCCTCCGTCTGCGGACCGAAGTTGAAGCCCTCGCAGAAGCGCTCGGGGTGCTCGGTGCCGATGCCGCGCAGCCTCGCCCCGAGGAGGAGGTAGCCCCCGAGGGGCTCCAGCACGTGCTGCCAGGGGCGCACGGCGTCGGGGTTGCGCACGGGGATGGGAGCGCCTCGGGTGAGGGCGCGGACGCAGTCGGGGATGATCCGGTCGGCGGCCTGGTCGCCTCCGCCGATGACGTTGCCCGCGCGGCCGGAGGCCACCGCGACGCCGTGCTTCGAGAGCTGCGCCGTGGGGAAGAAGCTGCGGCGCCACGAGGCGATCACCAGCTCCGAGGCGCCCTTGGACATGGAGTACACGTCGTGGCCGCCCATGGGCTCGTCCTCGCGGTAGCCGTAGAGCTGCTCGCGGTTCTCGTAGCACTTGTCCGAGGTGACCATCACCGCGGCGCAGGCTCTGCCCGTCGAGCGCACGGCCTCGAGCAGGTGGGCCGTGCCCATCACGTTGGTCTCCAGGGTGAGCACCGGCTCGTCGTAGCTGCGGCGCACCAGGGGCTGCGCGGCCAGGTGGAAGACCACGTCGGGGGCGCACTCGGCGACAGCGGCGGTGAGGCGGGGAAGGTCGCGGACGTCGGCGACGTGGTGACGGATGTGATCGGCGAGGCCGAGCTGGTCGAAGAGCGAGGGCGAGGTGTCGGGGGCGAGGGCGTAGCCGGTGACCTCGGCGCCGAGGTCGAGCAGCCAGCGGGTGAGCCAGGCGCCCTTGAAGCCGGTGTGGCCGGTGACGAAGACCCGGCGGCCCGCGTAGGCGAGGGAGAGCTCATCGGAGGTGGGGTGGTTCATGGGAGAGGGGCGCGAACCCTACTCCGAGGCGTCGGGGGGTTGGCAAGGGCGCGACGACGGGGGGGAAGGGGTTCACGGCGGCGGGCGGCGGGGATACAGGGGCATCGCACAGACGGCTCCGTCCCACGCATGCCCGTCGAGCCCCGACGCACGCCCGTCGGGCCCGACGCACGCCCGTTGGGCCCTGCGCACGCCCGTCGAGGCTCGACGCACGCCTGTTGGGCCCTGCGCACGCCCGTCTGGGTCCTGCGCATGCTGGGGACGGTCGACGCACGCTCGTCTGGCGTCGGCGCAGTGCGAAGTCGAGGGAGGGACACCCCGAAGGGCGCTGTGCACGTCGCTTCGGAGGCGCCGGGATCCCTTGGAACCGCTCTACTCCTTCGGCAGCCCGAGGAGCGCGAGCTGCCCGCGGGAGAGCTCACGCGCGCGCTGGCCCAGGAGGCGCTGGCGAGGCTCCAGCTACATCCCCATCGGCGGGACGCACTGGTGCGTCGCGACGTTGCAGGTGAGGGCGCCCATCGGGCCGGTCGGGCAGTCGGCGGTGCTGTTGCACGTCGGGACGCACCGCATGCCCATCGGGGTCGTCGCGCAGGCGCAGCCGACGGAGCCGGTGGGACACGCGCCGGTGCAGTCGCTCGAGCTGGTGCAGGCGCGCGGGCCCATGGTGGCTCCGGCGTCGGGGGTCGCCATGGAGCAGAGGGCCATGCTCCGGGTGACGCGACCGATGGCGCGGCCCGCGTAGCAGCCGAGGAGGTAGGGCGAGGTCGCGGTCGCGTGGTAGTGGTACCCGCGCGCCGCGTCCGCGTGGCCGTTGCAGCCGTCGAGCGGGCCGTGGGCGGCCGCGGCGGCGTAGCTCGAATGGATGGCGAACCCGTCGAGGGCGTAGCCGATGACGGGCGGGTGTCCGTCGACCTGCGGGTGGTTGGTGGCGGGGTCGCCCACGCCGAACACGCAGCGAGGCTCGGTGTGATAGTGGTAGCTGCAGCGCATGTCGGCGTGCCCGACGCAGTCGTCGAAGGAGCTGCCCTCGAAGACGAGCGCGTCCCTCCCATCAGCGTCCTGCGGCCCGTAGAACGGGACCCCGTTGACCATGAACCCGACCTCGCCGCGCGACGCGATGACGCTCGTCGGAGCGGCCGCGCAGCCCGGAACCAGCGGCAGCACGGCGACCCACCCCTGGGTCGCGATCGCGTTGGGGGTCGTCTGGTTCGACGTGTAGTTCGGGACCCCGGTGCTGGTGATGGTGAAGGTTCCGGCGGCCTCGTCGCAGGTCACGCTGACGTTGGCGTTGCCGGTCGGAAAGGTCGCCCGTAGCTGCGCGCAGGTTCGCGCCACGACGACGCAGCCCGTCCCCCCGGCGGGCACATCGGCGGCGGTCGGGGCGTCGACGGCGGGCGCATCGACGGCGGCGGAGTCCGGCGTGGCGCTCGCGTCGGTCGCGGTGCTCGTGGGCACATCGCTCGGGGCGCTGGAGCTGTCTCCGCTGCAACCGATCCACGGCAGAGAGAGCGCGAACGAGAGGGCGACGGGGCGGAGTTGCATCAGACCTTTCTACCGGAGAAACGGGCCCGGGCGCAGAGCATCGCCGGTGAAGAGGGGGCCCTGACGCTACGACGGCACCGCGCGCCGGTAGACCCTCGCGGGGACGCCGCCGCCCGGGCGCACCGTCGCCGAGAGCTTCGGCTCGATCACCCGGGCGGGGTCGGTCTCGATGCGCGCGAGCCGCATGATCGTCGCCATCACGATGGGCCCTTCGAGCATCGCGAAGTGGAGGCCGAGGCACACCCGAGGGCCCGCGCCGAAGGGGATGTACGACGACTTCGGGCGCGCCGCCTCGCGCTCGGGCAGGAAGCGTTCGGGGTCGAAGCGCTCCGGCTCGGGGAACACGTCGGGGCGCCTGTGCAGGGGGTACGGCGTCACGATCACCAGGGTGCCCCGGGGCATCGCGACGCCCCGGATCTCGGCGTCGACCAGCAGCCTCCGGGCGTAGATGGGCACCGGGGGATAGAGCCTCATGGCCTCCTTGAACACCCGCGTCGTGAGGGGCAGCGAGCTCGCCGCGCCCGCGAAGGTCACGGGCCCCGGGGGCAGGGCGTCGACCTCCCGCTGCACCGCCTCGCGCACCGCGGCGTGGCGGCCCAGCAGGTAGAAGGACCACGACAGCGAGGTGGCCGTGGTCTCGTGGCCCGCGATGAAGAGGGTGTTGGCCTCGTCGCGCACCTGCTGGTCGGTCATCACCGCGGCGCCGCCGTTCTCCTCGTCGCGCGCGGCGAGCAGGCGGGTGAGCAGGTCGGCCCGCGCGAGGCCCTGCGCTCGGCGCTCGGCGATCATCTGCCGGATGCGCCCGTCCACCACCGCGAGGGCGCCCTGCAGCCGCTCCGAGCGCGCGCCTTCGAGGAGGAAGGGCTCCTTGAGCGACGCCAGCGCTCGGCGGCGCAGCGTGTCCAGGCCGCCGGGGAGGTGAGCCCCGACGGCTTCGAGCGCGTCGGTGATGGCGATCTGCGCGACCAGCCGGGGGGAGGCGCTCTGCGAGTCGGCCCAGGCGAGGGCCAGGGTGAGGGCCTCGCCGAGGGCGTCGCTCTCGTCGAAGGTGTCGCTGTCGAAGAGGGCCTTGCCGACGATGCCCATGGTGACCCGGGTCATCTCCGTCGCGAGGTCGAGCGCGGCGCCGTCCTTCCATGTGGCGACGGCGCGGGCGGCGACGTCGTGCATGCAGTCCGTGTACTGCGCCATCGCCGAGGGCTGGAAGAGCGGCGCCATCAGCCGTCGCTGCCGCCGCCAGAGCTCGCCCTCGGAGGTGAAGAGCCCTTCGCCCGCGAGGTAGTGGAGCAGCAGCCGGATGCCCGGGGACTTCTCGAAGCAGCGCGCCTTCTCGACGAGCACCTCGTGGGCGGCGGCCGGGGAGTTCGCGAAGACCACGGGCCTGCCCAGGAAGGACACGCGAGAGAGCTCGCCCGTGTCCGCGATGCGCTGGAAGAGCCCCAGGCGGTCGTCCCCCTGGAAGAGGTGCATGTGTCCCGCGAAGTTGCCCCCCGGGACGACGGGAATCGAGTCGAGCTTCATGGGGCGGGACAGTGCGGCGGCGCTCCCTTCCGGGCAACGGGTGGAGGTTGACCGCCGCCGCGCTCCGGTGGCATCGACCGTTGGCATCCCTGATGGAAATTCTCGACGTTCTGGACGTACCCGCCGGGCGCAGGGCGGCGGCGCTCGACGCGTGGCGCGCCGGGCAGGCCGATGACAGCGCGGCGGCGCGAGCGCTCGTGGGAGACCTCGCGCCGCTGTTCGACGAGTCTGACCGCACGAGCTTCCTCGACGCGGAGTCGATCTGGACGCCGCTCGCTGTCATGGCCCGTGCAGCGACGGGCCGCGTGGCGTCGACGCTCTGGGCGTGGGCCTCGACGGCATCGCTGGTGGTTGGCGACCTCGCGGACCACCCCGCGTACTACGCCGTGAACGCGCTCCGTGCCGACCCTGACGACGAGGCCGCGTGGGCGGCCTTCGCCCTCGCGGTCGCGAGCCATCTGCCGCCAGATCTCCCCGACGAGGTGGCAGGGTGGTCGCAGGACCCTGCGATGGGCCCCGAGGTCGCGCGTCGTGCGATGGATGTGATCGCCGAGATGACCGACGGGCAATGAGCTGATGGTTGACGGGGGAGGGCGCAGCGCTGCGCGGGCACCCGGCGAGGCTTCGGTGCATGAAGGCGCGCTCTTCGACGCGGATGCGCCGACGGGCTCCCTCCGCGCCCAGGCGTCTGGAGCTGCACCGGCAGCCAGTGGGTGCCGCTCGAGCCCGCGACGTGTGGGGGCCCCGACCTCCGTGCGTCGGCCCCCCCCGCAGCGCCCGTCCCCCCCTTCGAGCCTCTGCTCCTCTCCCTGCGACCCCTGTGGCGCCCCTGGTGGTTTCTCCTCCCCGCAGCGACCGGGCGCGCGTCGTCGCTACGGCGTTGCGGACTCATCGAAGGCGCGCTCGTAGAGCTCGTCGACGGCGAGGCGGACGTCGGGCGACGCGAGGGTCATCACGTCGCCGGGGCCGAGCACGTTGAGCGTCCAGGTGCCGTCCGCCGATCCCCCGCGGGCTGCGTGCTGGACGATCGGGGATGAATGCTCCCCGGCCTTCCTGCATCGGTGGCTGTCGTGGCGGACTGCGAGCGCGCGACTTCGGCGCGTGATGCCCGCCGCGTACCGCTGCGGGAGGAGAGATCATGGAAGGCGACGTGCGTCGTGGCCCCTGGTGGGTGCTCTGCGTGCTCGGGTCGGCGTGCGCGCAGATCGTGACCGGGCCCTCGGCTGGAGATGCGGCGCCGTGGGTTGGCGCGCTCCCTCCCGACGACGCGGGGGAGGCGCCGATGGCTCCCGCGGACGCCTGCGATCCAGGCGTCGCGCGATCGGCGTCGACGTGGCTGGCCCGATGCGGCGTGGGCGACCGCGCGGCTGCTGACACGTTCAGCTGCACCGGGGGCAGCGACCCGGCGCTGCGCTGCGCCGCCAACACCCAGTACTGCGAACAGACCAATGACGGCAGCACGACCACCGACGCCCGGTGCCTCGCGCTCCCGGTGAGCTGCTTCGACAACCCATGCAACACCTGCCTCGTCCGCGGGACCCAGGAGATCGTCGGGTGCCTCTCGAGCCGCGTCGGTCCCAGCCGCTCGACGACGGTCACGGTCCGCCGCTGAGCATCCCCTGCACCGCGGCCCCGGATGCCCCGAGCGGCGCTGGGGAGCTCACCCCGAGGTGTTGTCCGATGGGGAGCCCGACCTCCCGCTGCCTGGGTCCCGGCGAGGCGAGGGGGGCGGTGTTCGCGGGCGACGCATGGCGCCGACGGCGACGCCGCGCACGCTCAGTCGACGATGAACAACCGGGCTCCCTTGGGGCTCACCGAGCGGTGCGCGCCGTCGCCGTCGGCTACCTGGTAGCTGCTGCCTGGCCCGAGCGTGAAGCGCCGCCCGTCGCGCAGCTCGGTGACGAGCTCCCCTTCGAGCACGAGGAGGACGTGGCCGCGCTCGCACCAGTGGTCCGCGACGTACCCCGGCGAATAGTCGACCATGCGCACTCGGATGTTGCCCTGCTCGATCGTGCGCCAGCGCGCGACGCCCGACTCCCCCTGATGCTCGGTGACGGCGACCTGCGACCAATCCGTGGTGTGGAACGGGACGCGCTCGATCTTCATGACCTGGAGTCATACCCCACCCGCAGCTAACTCCGCGCACCCGCCTGAGCCTCCACTGAGCTCCCCGCCGGTGCTCGCCGGGCCAACGGTTCGACCGCGCGGAGGCACGGTCCCCCTGAACTACGGCGCCCCCACCGGGTCGAAGCACGCGTCGTCGCAGGCCGAGTCCACCGTCGGCTGGCAGAGCCGCAGCAGGTAGCGCGCCCACAACGTCGCGGCCGTCACGTGCCGGAAGACCATCCAGCGCCGCGGCTCGCCGGCGCGCTCGACGGACGGCAGCGGGAGCAGGTCTGCCTCGTCGTCGATGCCGACGTACAGCTGGTCGCCCTCGCGCCGGTACCGCAGGACGCGCTCCTCGCGCACGCGCCGGTTCTGATCGGGGTGCGCGCAGGAGAAGCGGTGCGCGACCGCGAATACGCCAAGCCCCGGCGAGACCCAGCGCACCCGGCCGACGGCCTCGAAGTCCGACGAGGTGACGACGTTGGTGATCCAGCGCGCGGCGCCGCCCGCGCCCACCGAGAGCACGCGGATGCCGTGGCGGGTGCAGACGACCCCGTCGGGACATCCGGGCCAGCCGCGCGGGCCGACGCGACGCACCATGTCCGCTTCGGTGATCGACAGCCGGGCGCGACCGTTCTCCTCCACGCCGGTCCAGACCCACTCGCCGTACAGCGCCCCGGGGCCGCGGTGCCCGGCCTCCGCCCGGCGGTGCGCGCGGGCGAGCGACGCGCGGCGGTCGACGGCGGAGAGCACCGCCACGAATCCCCCCACGACGAGGGCACTCGACGCAACCACGACCGCGAAGCGGGAGTCCAACACGGATGCTGCGACAGCCCCGCGGGTCGAGAGTTCCACATCGCCGTGATACCTCTCGTCGGATGGGCATCCCGACGCGCATGGTGCTTCCGCTCGTCGTGCTCCTCGCCTGCGCTCCGGTGCGCGAGGAGATCACGCTCAACCAGGTCTGCGTCGTGGCCAACGCGGGTCTGACCCTCGTCGCCGACCAACCCGTCCGCCTCACGATCGGGGTCGACCCGTCGCAGACGTGCCGTCGGCCCTGCGACAACCTGGTCTCGCAGTCGTGCACGGTTCGGCGCGAGGGCAACACCCTACGCATCCACGGGCACATCACCGTCGAGGTCGATTGTCCCGGGGGAGACTTCCCCCCGGTCTGCTCGGCACCCCTGGTCGAGTGCACCTCCGAGCCGCTGCCGGAGGGCGACTACGTACTCACCGACGGCACACGGGAGCTGCGCTTCCATGTCCCTTCGGACGTGCCACGATTCAGGGCCTGCGCGTCCTGACGGCGGTTGCGCCCTCCGCCAGAGCCCGTGCACGTTGAGGAGGCTTGCGCTCCGCGGTCACCCCCCGCTGACCGCGGGCGCTCGGAGGCGCACCGCTCCCGTCGCTTCGCGACGGTGAGGCGCATTGAGCTGGCGTCGCGGTCGCCCCGTCGCTTCGCGACGGTGAGGCGCATTGAGCTGGCGTCGCGGTCGCTCCCCACGATCCACGAGAACAGCGGCCCCCATCGTGGAAATTGAGCCCAGAAGACAGCCGCTTCGCTCCGGGCGAGGGCCGAGGACGTGAGCGGCGCTCGCGTGCGGCGGCCGGATGAAGATGCTCGCGGCCCTCGTCGAGCCTACGCCCCGCTGCGCGGGGCCTCGTCTAGCGAACGGCCCTGCCCAGCGCGATGTGCGTGCGGAAATCGATGCGGGTGTCGAGCCCGTACCAGCCGTACGCCGTCGGGTCGCCGCCCGGCGTCTCCACGAACAGCGTCAGCGTCCCGTAGCCGAAGCCGCTCTGGTGCTGGCGCGGTCGCGTGTCGTCGCCGTGGGGGATCGACGTCGCGTCGGCGATGCGTACCGACCACCGCCGGCCGTCGCGGTCGAGCCGTCGGGGCGCCTCGTGCACGAAGGCCACGTGGCCGGTGTTCCGCGAGGCCACCGTGGGCGGTCGGCGCCAGGCGATGACGTCGCCGGGGCGGAGGTCCTGCATGCGGGTGAGGCGGAGCCAGCCGTCCCGGGGGCGGTCGACGGGCGCCGAGGCGATCACGTCATGGAAGTCGCGGGCTACGGGGCGGCCTCGGCCGTTGCGGCGCAGCACGACGGCGTGGGCGCGCGGGGCCGCGTGGGACAGCACGAGGCTCGCCATCGCCGAGCAGTCGAAGTCGTAGCGGCCTGCGCGCTCGTCGACGCGCGTGGCGTGGACGTAGCGGGTGCTGCGGACGTTGCCGCGGATGCGCTCGATCTCGGCGGCGACGGGCGACCGGGCGACCGCGGGCTGCACCGCGCGCAAGGCCCTCGGGGCGTGCTGGGCCGCGGCGGGTGAGGCGAGCGAGAGGGCGACGAGGGCGGCGCGCAGGTTCATGGCCGTGACGGTAGCGAGCGTGCCGGGAGGGGGAGACATTTCGATCAGCGCCAGGGGAGCCGTAGGACTACGGGCAGACCGCCACGTCGTCGACGTTCAGGTGCCCCCAGCCCCCGGCGGCCTCGTCTTCGATGACCAGCGTGGCGGAGCGCCCTCGAAACCCGCGGACGTCCAGCTCGACATCGCGCAGCGTCTCGTCGTTGCGCCCCGAGGCTTCGGCCACCGGGCGACCGTCGACGACGACCCGCACCGCCAGCCCGGGGACGCTCCCGCCGCCCAGCCGGAGGCGCACGTGGTCGCCGGTGAGGACGAAGGGAGGCGACGTCGCCCGACCGCGATCGGCGTCCCCGCCGCCTTCCGGAAAGCTCGTCAGGAACCCGCGTCCCGTGTACCCCGCGACCACCTGCTGAGTGCGGCGCGCGGCCAGGGTGATGGGGCTGGACATCGCCGTCCCCTCACGGCGCCAGCCGGGCATCGCCTCGTCGTCGAGGTCGAGCACCGTCCTGCACGCCGCGGGTCGCGCGTCGCGACGACCGCCCATGATCGCGATGAGGTGCTCGTGCGTCAGCCACGACGTGAAGCGGATCGCGCCGAAGCTGCTCACATGATCGACGTCGCAGTAGTCGCCGTCCTCCAGCACCGGCGGGCGGTGGCCGTCGACGAAGTGGGCGCCGTGGGCCGCCGCCTGGGCGCGCACCCACGCGATGTGCTCGGGGTAGATGCTGTCGGGGCCCATCACCGCGTCCATCTGCGAGGCGCTCACCGAGTCGAGCACGACCGTCGTGACGTGGTGGTCGCGCAGCAGCCGCAGCGACTCGAGGAAGTAGCCCTGCTGCTCGCTCCCGAAGCGGGCGTTCGCGCGGAGGAGCTCGCCCCGGTACGACTGCACCCGGTTGGCGGCGCGGCGCTGCTGCTGCGGGAGGTCGATCTGCGGGTGATCCTCGTAGCCCTGGTCGCCCACCGAGGCGGTCTCGCGCAGGCCGGTGAAGTCGGTGAGCACCTCCACGAGGCGAGGCCGCACCCGGTAGCTCGCGAAGAGGTCGGCCTGAAGCGCGGAGAGCCCGTCCTCGGGGCTGCCACCCGCGGCGAGGATCCACGGGACGTCGCGCGCCCGGTACATCGAGGTCAGGGCCTCGCGCGAGGGCGCCCGCGTCAGGTGCGACGAGAACATGTACGGCGACAGCGCGAGGATCACCATGCGCGGGGGATGGGGGTGGGTGAGCGCGCGGCGCACCCACGCGAGGTGGGCCATCGGGGGGGCGCCGGGGAGGGCGGCGTTCCAGGCGCGGAGGTGCTCGCCGCGCTCGACCTCGACGAAGCGCTCGAGGGTGAAGGGATTGAACGAGCACCCCAGGCGGGAGTCGCCGATGCCCACGACGTCCGCGCCGCGCCCGTCGTCGGAGTAGAGCTGCGGGCGCACGATGTACCAGCTCTCGCGGCGCAGGCTGATCCCGAGGCGGCTCGCGCGAAACGTGACGTCGGCGCACACGATCGCCAGCGCGCAGACCGCCAGCGAGACGAGCGCCCCGCGGGGCTCAGAACTGGAAGTAGATGAAGGTCGCACGGGTCTCCGCGAAGACGAAGCACACGAGGATGATCAGCGCCCAGTAGAGCCCGCGAGCGATGGGCGGCAGCGCGCGGTGCACCGCCCAGCCGACGCCCCGCAGCGCGAGCAGGTGCCCCAGCGCGAGGGCGAGGAGCGCGTACTCGGCGGAGCGCATGGCGGCGGGCGTCGGGGTGCCGAGGGCGCCGGCGCCGGCGACGTCGTGCGTGAGCCGCTGGAGCACCGACCACGCGCGGGCGAAGGTCGGCGCGCGGAAGAGCACCCACGCGGCGGCGACCGTGAGGAGCGTCGCGGCCCAGGCGAGCAGGAGGTAGGGGCGCGACGCGCGCACGCGCTGGGCGAGGGGGAAGCCCCGCAGCGCCGTGTCCCAGAGCTTGTGCGCGCAGAGGGCGAGGCCGTGGAGGGCGCCCCACGCGACGAAGGTCCAGTTGGCGCCGTGCCAGAGGCCGCCGAGGAGCATGGTGAGGAGGAGGTTGCGGTACTGGCGCAGCGGGCCGCCGCGGTTGCCGCCGAGGCCGATGTAGAGGTAGTCGCGCAGCCAGCGGGAGAGCGTCATGTGCCACCGACGCCAGAACTCCGTGATGGACGTGGAGAGGTACGGCCAGTCGAAGTTCTCGGGGAGCGGGAGGCCGAGCGTCAGCGACGCGCCGCGCGCGATGTCCGTGTAGCCGGAGAAGTCGCAGTAGATCTGGCCCGTGTAGGCGAGCACGCCCATCCAGACGCCGAAGGTGCCGTGCGCCGAGGGGTCGGAGAAGACCGCGTCGGCCCACGGCGCCATGCGATCGGCGAGGACGGACTTCTTCAGGAACCCGATGAGCAGGATGTACACGCCGTCGCCGAAGCGCGCGTCGTCGAAGGGCTTCGGGGCGCGCAGCGACGGGAGCAGCTCCTCCGCGCGCACGATCGGGCCCGCGATGAGGTGGGGGTAGTACGAGACGTAGAGCGCGAAGCGCCAGAGCGAGCGCTCGGGGGCGGTGCCGCGGTGGACGTCGACGACGTAGGAGATGAGCTCGAAGGAGAAGAACGAGATCGCGAGCGGGAGCGCGACGGTGAACCCGGGGCGCGGCAGGTGCAGCAGCGCGGCGACCTGCTGCGCCGCGAAGGCCGAGTACTTGAACCACGCGAGCATCCCGAGGAGCGCCGCGACCGCGAAGCCGAGGAGCGCCCTCGGGCGCGTGGCGCGCGAGAGGGCGAGGCCGACCCACCACGCGAAGACCGTGGCGCCGAAGATGAGCGCGACGTAGCGGGGGCCCGCGGAGAGATAGAAGAGGTAGCTCGCGACGAGGAGCAGCGGCCCGGCGGCCCGGGGAGGGAGCCACCAGCGCAGCGCCACGACGATCGCGTGGAAGTAGAGGAAGGTGAGGTCTGTGAAGAGCATCGCTGCCGGGCCGCAGGGGCGCGCGGGTCGGGTCGGAGTCCTACCAAACAGGGGGGCGCGCGACGAGCCTCTTCACCGACTCCATGGGGTGGCCGCGACGCGACGATCCCCCGGCACGACCTCCGGCGGAGCCCCGATGATCGCGCCTGACAGCGCGCGTGCTATGGAAGCCCGCCGCGCATGAGTTCGATCGTCGACCGCGTCCGCAAGCTCGTCGCCCTCGCGGGCTCGCCCAACGAGCACGAGAGCCGCAGCGCCGCCGCGATGGCGTGCCGGCTCATCCGCGAGCACGGGCTCCACGTGAGCGACCCGTCGTCGCACGCCCGCCACGCCGAGCGCGAGGTGCCGCGGCGGCGCACCGCCGGTCCGTACACGCGCGCTCGCTCGGTGCGGGGCGCCTCGTGCCGCGAGTGCGCCGAGCCCGTCGCCGACGGTGAGGTCTTCCACGACGCCGGCGGCGCCCCGGTGCACGGCGACTGCATCCCGCGCGGCGAGCGGCCGTGACGACCGGCGCCCCGCGCCCGCCGGGCAGCTCCCCGCCGATCGCTCAGGCCACCGCGGCGAGGTAGCGCGCCGTCCGCCGTAGCACCCAGCCCATGAATCCGACCGCACGCGCGGCGTCCCGCGGACCCACCCGCGGCACGACCGTCTCGACCGGGCCGTGCGGCTTCGCCTCCTTGGCCGGAACCTCCCACTCCGCGCGCACCGCCGCGTCCCGAAATCGCTCGAGCACCGGCGCGGGGTCGTGCATGTCGAAGGGATGGAAGTCCGCCCGCAGAAGGCTGCGGAGGTTGCGGCCTGCCCCTGACAGCAGGCCGTCGTCGCCGAACATCTGCCGCGCGAGGGGCCGCCACGTCGCGAGGCGCCAGCGGGCACCGCACGCCCCGGCGGGGACCATCGCCCAGGTCGTCGCGGGCCACGCCGCACCGAGGATCGCCACCGCGTAGACGGCGCCCAGCGCGCGCAGCGCCGTGGCGTCGGGGCCCTGCCCGTGCACCCACGTCCAGCCGTCGTGGAGGGCGGCCTGGTGCTCGACCTCCTCGTACCAGTGCCAGAGGTACAGCGCGCGCGGCGCGGGGGCCGCGCCGTCCATCGAAGCGGGCGACGCGAGGACGGCGTGCGCGAGCTCACCGACGGCCTGCTCGCCCGCGAGCCCGAGGGCCATCAGCACGGAGTGGCCGCCGCGCCGCTCGGCCTCGGACAGGAGGTCTTCGACATAGCGTCGCGTCTCCTCGACGGGCAGGCCCCGCGCGGCGAGGAGCTTGTTCAGCCGGGCGTGAACCGCGGCGTGGATGGCCTCCTGCTGCATGAAGCGCGCGGTCTCGTCGGCCACCGCGGGGTCGTCGATGCGGGCGAGCAGCCAGCGACCCGACGCGACGAACAGCGCCTCGCCGACGCCCGCGATCACGCTGAGGCCGTTCCACGCGGCGGTGATGCCGACGTCGCCGTCGAACCAGGCCTCGGGGACGTCACCGTCGTGGAAGGCGAAGTCCGGGAGGCGCGGCGTCACGCGCACTCCGTGGGCCATCGAGGGGGTCACCGTGGGCGGCCGCGCGTTGTCCGTCTGCATGCCCGAAGTGTATGAACCGGAGCGAATGACCTCCTACTCGCGTTCGAGGCAGCGCCCTCCCGCCGCGCCCGCTCCATCGGGAGCCGCAGTGCGAAGGCAGCCGAAGCAGGCGCGCTCGCGGGCGGCGGTGGCGGCGATCCTCCAGGCGGCGGCTCAGGTTCTGGCGAGGGAGGGCTACGAGCGCGCGACCACCAACCACGTGGCCGAGGTGGCGGGCGTGAGCATCGGCACGCTCTACCAGTACTTCGACGACAAGGACGCGGTCTTCGACGCCCTCGCGGAGGCCCTCCTCGGGGACATGGCGGCGGCCGTGGGCGACGGGCTCCGCGACGACGGCGCGGCGCTCCCGGCGCGGCTCGAGCGCATCGCGACGGCGGTCTTCGTGGTGGTCGCGCGCTACCCCGGGGTGCTGCGACAGCTCGACGCGGCCGCTGGCTCGACCTTCCGCGCGCGCCTGAGCGACGCGAAGGGCCGCGCGCGCGACCTGCTCGAGGCCACGCTGCGGTGCACCGACGGCGTGCGCGTGCGCGACCCGGCCCTCGCGGCACGCCTCCTCTCGGAGCTCGCCGAGGGGGTGCTCTACAACCTCGCCGCGGGCGATGACACCGCCGCGCTCGCCCGCGAGCTCACGGTGCTCGCCTCGCGCTACCTCACGGGGTGAAGCCCGTGCTCCGAATCCCGGTGAGCGCCCCAGCGGCGCGATGGCCTTCTGGGCGCCAGCGCGCTCGGTCCCTGTGAGGAGCGAGAGGCCGGTGAGCGCGTCCCCCGCGCATCGGCGGGACACGGTGATAGCTTCGGGCGATGCGATGGCTCCTCCTGCTCCTCGCCCCCGCCGCCTGTAGCTCCGACCCCGCGCCGCCCGTCGACTCGGGCCTGCCACCCCGCGACATCGCGACAGAGATCGCGGCGTGGATCGACTCGGGGGCGCGCTGTACGCCCGGAACACAGGGCACCTGCGCCTGCCTGCCCGGCCCCATGCGGGCCGTCTTCGTGTGCCCCGCGAGCGGGGTGCCGCCGGAGCCGTGCCTGTGCGCCGAGGACACGGACGGCGCGGCGCGGGATGTCCAGGCAGCCGACCTGGGCGTCGACGCCGTGACGAAGGACTGACCCTTCGAGGACCGGCCCGACGTGGTCGCCGTCGATGAGGCAGTGGACGTGCAGATCGTGGACGTCGCGGCCGATCGCCCGGACGGCGTCCGCCTCCGCGGCGCCGCTTACATGTCCATGTTGAGCCCGTTACATGCCCATGTTGAGGGCCGCGGCGCGTCGGCGCCGGAGTTCTTCCCGCTGCCCCGGAGGGACGGCCACCTCGTCTCGACGCTCGGTGATTCGATCACCAGAGCTGAGGCTTCCCCGGCTTCGTGAGCACTCCACTCAATCGATGCGAACGTACGCTCGGCGGTACCTCTCGCCGAAGACATTCGACTCGGGCGCGGAGTCGTTCCGTCGCGGCGAGCCGGCGTCGTGCGAGAGGGGGAGGCGCAGGTCGAGGACGATCTCCATCCGGTATCCACACGAGACCACCACGCGGCCATCGTTCAGGATCGTCGGGTTGGCCGGCGCACAGTCGGGCTCAGGGACGCCGCCGTCGACGGTGCAGACACCATCACCAAAACAGTTGTCGGTTCTTCCGAACCGTTCCCGCCCGCAGGTATATGCGCTGATGCGCGGAACCCGTCGTTGATCGACGCGGAGTCCAGGAACCCTACCGACCCAGATCGTCATGGTCGCCGACGAGACGCCGCCATCGTGGCCTCTCCGCCAGGCGTGCTCTTCGTCGCACACGACTTCGTAGGTCTGCGAGGTGGGCCGCGGCGGGTTCGTCTCACGTCGCTCGCATCCGACGAGGACGAGCAGCACGGCCAGCGAACGAACAACCACGGCGACCTCCTGGAACCGAAGACTATCGGAGCCGCAACGGCGGCGTCACACCGAGCCGCGACGTCGGGCGCACGCGTGAGGTCGACGGCACGCTCACCTTCATTCGATCCGAACGAACGCTCGACGGTACCGGAGTCCCGAGACATACGGAGTCGGCGGGCCCGCGTCGCGGAACGGCTGCGGGTCGTCGTCTCGCTGGACCGATCGCATGACGTGAGCGCTCCGAGAACCGCACGGGATCACCACGCGACCGTCGTCGGTGACCACGTGCTGGGTCCATGTGCAGTCCGTCTCGAGAGGGCTTCCGGTCTCGGTGCAGGTGGCGCCCGGTGGGCACCTGGGACCTCGGTCGAACACCTCGCGCCCGCACGTGTACGCCGTGATGCGAGGAACCTCGCGCACGTTGACCCGAAGCCCTGGCACGGTGCTGGTCCAGATCGTCTCCGTCGTCTCCGAGTTGTAGAAGCCGGTCGGCCGAGTCTCCGTCCGGTGCACGGTCCGCACCTCGTCGCAGCTCAAGTCATAGACTCTTCCGCCGGGCGTAGGTCTGTACGTCTCGATGCGTCGACATCCCGCGAGGACGAACAGCACGACAAGCGGACGCACGACCACGGCGACCTCCATCGGAGACAGGTACTCCAGCGCCCCGCTCTCGTACAGACAGCGCCCCGTCGAAGGCCTCGCGCCCGTACTCCGAATCTCGCTTACCGCCCCAGCGGCACGAAGGCGGGCTCCTCGCAGCGGCAGACGGTGCAGCCCCGCGCGTTCACATAGACGCAGACCTCCCTCGTCACGCACTGCATCGGCAGCGCCCCGTCGCAGCGCCGCCCGGGGTGCGGCGACCTGCACGACGCCACCAGCCCCAGCAACACGAGCCCCGCCAGAACCCTTCGCTTCATCGCTCCTCCAGTCGCAGGCGCTCAGCGCCCGCGTAGACCACGCACGAGTCGCCGCGGGCGAAGCCCACCAGGGTGATGCCCGCGCGACGGGCGACCTCCACCGCCAGGGAGCTCGCCGCGGAGATGCCCGCCACCACCGGGATGCCCGCCACGGCGGCCTTCTGCACGATCTCGAAGCTGGTGCGCCCGCTCACCGCCAGCACGTGCCGATCGAGCGGCAGCGCTCGCGCGAGGAGCCGGGAGCCCACCAGCTTGTCGACGGCGTTGTGCCGTCCGACGTCCTCGAAGGTCGCGACGTGCTCTCCCTCGAAGGTCACCAGCGCCGCGCCGTGGCAGCCGCCCGTCCGGGCGAAGAGCCGCTGCGTCTCCCGCAGCGCGTCGAGGGCCGAGCGCAGCACCCCGGGCGAGGGCTCGCCGACGCTCTTCACCGGTCCGCAGCGGGCCAGCAGGTCGTCGATGGAGCGTCGGCCGCACACGCCGCAGGCCGAGGTGGTGAGCGTCCCCCGGTGCATCGCGGCCTCGGGCAGGCGGAGCCGCGCCCCGGGCGAGGGCGTGACCTCGAGGGTGTTGCCCCGCCCCTCGTCGCCGGTGCGGCCGCAGTGGGCGATGGCGCTCACGTCGTCGATGGAGGCGATCACCCCCTCGGCGAAGAGGAAGCCCAGCGCGAGCTCACGGTCGTTCCCCGGGGTGCGCATGGTGACCGCAAGCGTCTCGCCGTCGACGCGGATCTCCAGCGGCTCCTCGACGACGAGCTCGTCGTCCGCGAGGGCTCGCGAGGCGCCGGTGATGCGAGTGACCTGGAGGGTGCGGAGGGCGAGCGGCGGCATCGTCAGTCGAAGGCGTTCTGGCGGAAGCCTCGCGCGATGGGGTTGGGCCCCGCCGGCGCCGGACCCACGCGGCGCACGTCCACCGCGGTGACCTTGTACTCGGGGCAGCGCACCGTCGGGTCGGAGTGCTCGCTGGTCAGCACGTTGGTCTTCACCTCGGGGAAGTGAAACGAGAGAAACACGTTGCCCGGCGCCACGCGGGTGGTGACGCAGGCCCCGGTGCGCACGCTCCCCCGCTCGCTCTCGATCTCCACCACGTCGCCCGCCCCGATGCCCAGCCGCGAGGCGTCGTCGGGGTGGATCTCCACCTGGTCCTCGGGGTGAAGCTCCAGGTTGCCGGTGCGGCGGGTCTGGGTGCCGGAGTTGTAGTGCGCGAGCTGACGCCCGGTGATCAGGATGAAGGGGAAGCGCTCGCTCGCGACCTCACCCGGCGGCGTCCAGTCGACGGCGAAGAGGCCAGCGCGGCCGCTCGGCGTGGCGAAGCGCTGCTCGTAGAGCACCGGCGTCCCGGGGTGAGAGGTGTCGGGCACCGGCCACTGGAGCCCGCGCTTCGCGAGGCGATCGTGGGAGACCCCGCGGAGCTCGGGGGTGAGCTGCGCGATCTCGTCCATGACGGCAGAGGCGTTGGCCTCGCCCATCGGATATCCCAGCCTCGCCGAGAGATCGTAGAGGATCTCCAGGTCGCGCTTCGCCCCCGCGGGCGGCGCCACCGCCTCGCGGACCATCTGGATCCTGCGCTCGGCGTTGGTGAAGGTGCCCGTCTTCTCCAGGAAGCTGGAGCCCGGAAGCAGCACGTGGGCGAAGCGCGCGGTGACGTTCTCGAAGAGGTCGTGGACCACCAGCAGGTCGAGCGAGCGCAGGGCCTGCTCGACGCGGCCCACGTCGGGGTCGGTCTGCGCGATGTCCTCGCCGAAGACGTACATCGCCCGAAGCTTCCTCGCGATGGCGGCGTCGAACATCTCCGGGATCATCAGCCCCGGATCGCGTGGGAGCTTCCTCCCCCAGCGCGCCTCGAAGGTGCCGCGCACCGCGTCGTCGGCGGTCGATCGGTACATCGTCAGGTAGTTGGGGAGCGCGCCCATGTCGCTCGATCCCTGCACGTTGTTCTGCCCTCGAAGCGGGTTCGAGCCCGCCCCGCGCTTGCCGAAGTTGCCCGTGAGGATCGCCAGGTTGGTGAGCGTCCTCACCCCCGACACCCCCTGCGACTGCTCGGTCACCCCGAGCCCATAGAAGATCGACGCGGGTCCGGTGCTCGCGTAGAGCCGCGCCGCGCGCTCAAGCTCCTTCGCAGGGACCCCGCTGATGGCCTCCACGCGCGCCGGGTCGTAGGCCGCGACGTGGGCCTTGAAGGCCTCGACGAACTCCGCCCGCTCGGACAGAAACGCCTCGTCGCAGAGCCCGTCGCGCACGATGACGTGGGCGAGCCCGTTGTAGACCGCGACGTTGGTCCCCGGGCGGAGCTGGAGGAAGACGTCGGCCAGGGTGGCGAGCTCGATGCGCCTCGGGTCGATGACGATGAGCTTCGCCCCGCGGAGCACGGCCTCCTTCATCCGAGCGCCCACCACCGGGTGCCCCTCGGTGGGGTTGGCGCCGGTGAGCAGCAGGCAGCGGGTGAGGTCGATGTCCTCGAAGGAGTTGGTGCCGCCCGACTCGCCCAGCGAGCGGATCAGCCCGAGCGAGGTGGGCGAGTGGCAGACCCGAGAGCAGTTGTCGATGTTGTTGGTCCCCACCGCGGCGCGGAAGACCTTCTGGAGGGTGTAGTTCTCCTCGTTGGTGCAGCGGCTCGAGCTGATGGCCGCCACCGCGTCGGGGCCGTGCTTCTGGATCGTCTCGGTGAGCTTCGAGGCCACGAAGCCCATCGCCTCGTCCCAGCTCGCCTCTCGCCAGCTCCCGTCGCCGCGGCGCATCAGCGGCGAGTGCAGCCGGTCGGCGGCCCGCGCGTACTGGTGGGCGAAGCGCCCCTTCACGCAGCTATGACCCAGGTTCGCCGGACCCTCCGGCGAAGGGTCGATGGCCACCACCACGTTGTCGCGCACGTGCACGTCGAGCGAGCACCCCACGCCGCAGTAGGCGCAGGTCGTGGTCACCGTGCGGTCGAGGGTCTCCACCCGTCGGAAGGCCGCCTCGTCGAGGGCCCCGGTGGGGCAGGTCTGCACGCAGGCCCCGCACGACACGCACGCGCTGTCGGCGAAGGCGCCGTCGATGCCCGCCACGATGCGCGTCTCCCACCCTCGGCCCGCGTAGGCCAGCGCGAAGGTCCCTTGAATCTCGTCGCACGCCCTCACGCAGCGCCCGCACACGATGCACTCGTTGAGGTCGACCTTGATGTACGGGTGCCGGTCGTCGCGCTCGTAGGAGTGCCGCTCGCCGACGTAGCGGCTCACCTTCACCCCGAGGTGCTTCGCCACCTCGCGCAGCTCGTTGCGGTCGCCCTCCCTCGCCAGCGCCGCCTCGGGGTAGTCCGAGAGCACCAGCTCCACCACGCCGCGGGCCACCCGCAGCGCCCGCTCGTCGCGGGTGTCGACCACCATCCCGTCCCGCACCAGCGTCGTGCACGCGGGCACCGGACCCTTCGCCCCGGCCACGCCCACCATGCACACCCGGCACGCCCCGAAGGGCGCCAGGTGGGGGTCGTAGCAGAGCGTCGGGATGGTGATGTGCTCCCGCCGCGCCACGTCGAGGATGGTCGCCCGGTCGCTGGCCACCACCTCCCGGCCGTCGATGCTCAGCCGCACCAGCGTGCGCTCCCGGCCGCTCATCGCGCACCCCCGCGCATCTCGTCGCCGAAGTGCTGCATCAGCGTCGCGATGGGAATCGGGATCGCCCCTCCGTGCGCGCAGAGCGACCCGAGCTTCATGGTCTCCCCGAGGTCGGCGAGCAGCGCGAGGTCGGCCTCCACCGCGGCGCTCTCCCTGGGCTGCTTCAGCCGCTTCGCGATCTCCAGTCCCCGGCGCCCTCCGATGCGGCAGGGGAAGCACTTGCCGCAGGACTCGGCGTCGCAGAACTCGAAGAGGTGCTCGGCGATGTCTCGCGCGTCGACGGTGTCGTCCCAGGCCACGATGCCCCCGTGACCGAGGAGGGCGCCCACCGCGTCGAGCTCCTCGAAGCCCACCGGGGCGTCGAGCAGCGACGAGGGCAGCACCCCACCCAGCGGCCCGCCGATCTGCACGGCCTTGATGGGACGCCCTTCTCGCAGCCCCCCGCCGGGCCCTTCGAGCACCTGCCGCAGCGGCACCCCGAACGGAACCTCGTACATCCCAGGCCTCACGAAGCGCTCGTTGAGCGAGAGCACCTTGGTGCCCCGGCTCTTCCCCACCCCGAGGGCGGCGTAGGCATCGCCGCCGTGGCGGGCGATCCACCCGAGGCAGGCCAGGGTCTCGACGTTGTTGACCACCGTGGGCCTGCCGAAGAGCCCGTTCTCCGCGGGGTACGGCGGCCTCGCGGTGACCATCCCCCGGAGGCCCTCGATGGAGCGAAGCAGCGCCGTCTCCTCGCCACACACATACGACCCGGCGCCCTCGACCACCTCGATGTCGAAGGAGAACGCGCTCCCCCGGATGCGCGCTCCCAGCCACCCGGAGGCGCGGGCGGCCTCCACCGCGCGTCGCAGCGCCGGGGCGGCGCCGGGGTACTCGCTGCGCACATAGACGAAGCCCTTCGTGGCGCCGACGGCGTATCCCGCGATCGCGACGCCCTCCAGCACCGCGAAGGGGTCGCGCTCCATCAGGTGCTTGTCGATGTACGAGCCGGGGTCTCCCTCGTCGGCGTTGCAGACGATGAAGGCCTCCTCGGCGCGGCTCGCATGCCCGGCGGCGAGCTTCCACTTGGTCGCGGTGGGAAAGCCCGCTCCGCCTCGGCCACGGAGCTGCGACCGCTCGACCTCGGCGATGATCTCCGAGGGGGTGCGCTGAGAGAGGGCGAGCGCGAGGCCCTCGAAGGCGTGCTGCGAGACGGCCTCGTCGAGGCGGGTGGCGTCGATGCCGAGGGCGAGGCGCTCGAGCACGATGGCGGGGCCGCCGTGGGCCTCGAAGCGCGGCAGCGTCTGCTCGGCGGGGACGAGGCCTGGAGCGTGGGCGAGGTCGGCCGCGAGGGAGCGGGCGAGCGCTGGGGTGAGTCCGCCGTAGACCCTGCCCTCCACCGCCACCGAGGGCCCGGCGTGACAGAGCCCGAGGCAGTACACGGTCTCCAGCGAGACCTCGCCGTCGTCGCTCACGCCGTCGACCGGCAGGCCGAGGGCGTCTTCCATCCAGCGCACCGAGGCGTCGCCGCAGGACGCGAAGCACGCGGTGCCCTTGCAGACCTTCACCCGGGTGCGGCCGCGGCGTCGGGTGCCGAGGTCGCCGTAGTAGGTCGCGACGCCGAAGACCGCGGCCTCGGGCTGGTGCGTCGCCCGGGCCACCGCGGCGACGTCCGCGGGGGTGATCTCCCGGCGCTCCTCCATCACCCGCTTGAGGTGCTGTAGCGCGTTGTCGTCGCCGCGGAGCTCACCGCGGTGCCTTCGGAGCTGGACGAGGTTGTGCGACATGGCACCGGGAATGGTACGCCCCGATGGGAGCAATGGGCCGTGGATACCTCCCGGTATCGGCCGTGGACACCTCCCGGGGCGCTCAGGAGGCGGGGCGGAGGGTCCCTCGGGAGATGCGCCACGCGCCGACCGAGGCGGCCAGGGCGGAGAGCACCACGAAGACCAGGGCGAAGGCGACGTTGGCCAGCGACTCGCCAATGCCGATGAGGGCGACGTAGCGCTCGCTGGGGGGCACTCCCCCGATGTAGCGGAAGGTCGACATGAGGCCGGTGACGAAGCCCAGGGCGCCGCTCGACAGGGTGACCGTGCCGAGCCCGAGCAGCAGCGGCACGAAGCGACGCTCGGGGCGCTGGGCGTAGCGCGCGGCCACGAGCAGCAGGACGAGGCCGAAGACCAGGGTCGGGAACATCCCCCAACCACCCTCACGGAAGAGCTGCAGCATCGACACGAGGACCTCCCTCACGATGGACGCGCCGACGGACCCTCCGGCGGCGTCGTCCGGTGACAGGTGGACAGCGCGCAAGGGAAGAGGGTTCCAGAGAAAAGTGCGAACTGACCCAGAACGAGGGGAGCGATGTATTCCCAACGGTTTCGCGATAGTTTGCACAACGTCATGGACCGACGGCCTGCCTTGCGTGGAATCGCCCTCTGCCTCGCGCTCCTCCCGCTCTCTTGCGCCCAGCAATTGGTCGACGGAGGCTCCTTCCCCGACTCCGGGGTGACCCCCGACACCGGAGACCTCCCCGCCGACGTGGGCGACCCCGATGCGATGGTCGCCCCCGAGGACGTGTCCGTGGGCGAGAAGGACGTTCCGCCGGTCAAGATGGACGTCGGCTCCCCCGAGGACGTTCCCACGGCGCCCGAAGACCTCGGTGAACCCCTCGACAGCGGCACCCCGATCGACCTGGGCTCTCCGGTCGACACCGGCCCTCCCGACACGGGTCCCGTCGACACCGGCCCCCCCGACACGGGCCCCGTCGACACCGGCCCCCGCTGCCTCTCGCCGCTCACCGAGTGCGGCCCCGGCCCCTGCGTCAACACCCAGACCAGCGCCGCCCACTGCGGCGGCTGCGGTCGCACCTGCGCCACCGGCCAGTCCTGCGTGGCGGGCGCGTGCACCCTCGTCTGCACCGCCCCGACGGTGGTCTGCGGCGGCGCCTGCGTGAACACCCAGACCGACGCCGCGCACTGCGGGATGTGCGGCCGGGCCTGCGCCACCGGGGCGCGCTGCACGGCCGGGCGCTGCGTCGGGGGGGTGATCCCCGGGGCGTCGTTTCAGGTGTCGCTCTCGGCCGCCAACTGCAGCGCCGTCGAGCACGAGGTGGTCACCGGCGACGACCGCGGCGGCATCGCCGTCTCCGGCAGCCGCCTCTTCTATTCGGGGGACACCAGCACCGGCCGCTTCGACCTTCAGACCCTCGTGGGCGAGTCCGTCGGCCGCACCTACGACGCCCTGGTGAGCAACCTCGCCACCGGGACGCTCTACAGCCTGGCCAACGGCTCGACGCCGCTCACCCAGATGGGCGGCACCGTCACCTCGCTGATGGAGCTCAACCCCACCACCGGCGGGCTCACCTCCGGGCTGGTCAACCTCTCGCAGCCCATCGACCTGCCCGCCACCGGCAGCGTCGGCATCTTCTCCGGCTACGAGCGGATCATCCTCCTGGGCGGCGGCCGCGCCTGGCACATCAGCCTCCCGAGCGGAGCCGTCATCGACCTCGGCGCGCTCGCCCTCCCCACGGCCCGCATCGCCTGCGAAAACTGGGCGATCTGGGGCGTCGCGGAGTTCTTCGGCGGCGCGCTCTACGTCGACTACGTGCAGAACGCGACGACCATCGCCCGGATGCGAGTGCCCGAGGGCACCGTCGCCCCGCTCGCGTCCTTCACCGCGCTCTCGGACATGTGCTCCTTCACCGTCTCGCCCCTCTGGCGGCGGTGGTACTTCCACCATGAGCTCTCGTCGCAGTTTCGCTCGAGCGGCAGCGAGACCGTGGGCTACTGCGACGCCACCATCACCGGCCCGACGCTGCCCTGCCGACCCATCGACACCCTGTGCTCCGGGGCGTGCACCAACCTCCAGACCAGCGCGCTGCACTGCGGGATGTGCAACCGCGCCTGCCCCGCGGGAGAGACCTGCAACGCGGGCGTCTGCGGGCTCGCCTGCCCGGCGGGTCAGACCGCCTGCACCGGCCGCTGCGTCGACCTCAACACCGACTCCAGCAACTGCGGGGCCTGCGGGCGCACCTGCATCGGCGGGCAGTGGTGCATCGCCGGCGCCTGCGGCGGAGGACCCCACTACGCCGTCGACCCGGCGCCCGTGGTGTCCTACGTCGACGCCTGCGGCGCCCCCGGGTCGCAGCGCATCCTCGCCTTCACGGACGACGGCGGAACCAGCGTGACGCTGCCCTTCGCCACGCGCTGGTGGGGCGCCGCCCTCTCCGCGGGGACGCCCATGTACATCAGCTCCAACGGCAACGTGCAGGTCAACACCAGCACGGGCTCCAGCTCCCTGTCCGGAACGATCCCCAGCGTGGGCTCTCCCAACGGGCTCATCGCCCCGCAGTGGCGCGACCTCGTGCAGAGCAGCTCCGGCATCTGCGTGGCCACCGTGGGCACCGCGCCCAACCGTAGCTGGGTCGCCCAGTGGGTCGGGGCCAACTACTTCACCGGCTCGGCCACCCTCAACTTCGAGGTCATCGTGCGCGAGGGCAGCGGCGTCATCGACCTCGCCTACGGCGCCATGTCGGGCTCCGGCAACGCCACCATCGGCCTCGAGAACCCCACCGGCACCGAGGCCGTCGGCCCTTGCCCCTCGGGCAACTCCTGCACCGCGGTGAGCAACTCCCGCGCCCGCTTCACCCCCATCCCCTGAGCGGCCTTCGCTGCTCTCGCGCAGTTGCAGCCAGCGCCGCGCGACCGTCGTAGGCTCTCGCGCCATGAGCCGACGATCGATCGTCTCCGTCATGCTCTCGCTGACCCTCGCGTCGGCCTCGTCCGGAACGCAGCCCCGCGCCCCGGAGGCGGCCTCCGTCGACTCCGCGATCAACCTCGGGAGGGTGTTCACCGAGGTCGCCTCCCGCGCCCTGCCCGCGGTGGTGACCCTCTACGTCGAGGTGACCCGACGCTCCGACCGGATGCTCTACGACACCCCCGGATTCTGGGGGGTCGCCCCGCAGGAGACCCAGCGCCGCCACGGCAGCGGCTCCGGCGTGCTCATCCGAGAAGACGGGGTCATCGTGACCAACCACCACGTGGTCGAAGGGGCCTCGCGCATCCTGGTGCACCTGCGCGACGGACGAACCTTCAGCGGGCGGGTGCTGGGCAGCGATCCCTCCGCCGACCTGGCCGTGGTGAAGATCGACGCGCAGGGGCTGCCCACGGCGGGCTTCGCCGACAGCGACGCCGCGCGCGTGGGCGAGTGGGTGCTGGCCATCGGCGCGCCCTTCGGGCTGGAGGCCAGCGTCACCCACGGGGTGATCTCCGCCACCGGCCGGGGCAGCCTCGGGATGAACGAGGTCGAGGACTACCTCCAGACCGACGCCAGCATCAACCCGGGCAACTCCGGCGGCGCGCTGGTCAACCTGCGCGGCGAGGTGCTGGGCATCAACACCCTGATCGTGGGCCGGGGCCAGGGCATCGGCTTCGCGGTCTCCTCCCGGCTGGTGCAGCAGGTCGTGCGGCAGGTGCTGGCCACCGGGCGCGTCACCCGGGGCTGGACGGGCTTCGACACCCAGGACATCACCCCCGACCTCTCGGCCTTCGGCTCCCCGGGTGCTGGAGCGCTGGTGAGCCGGGTGGCGCCCGACAGCCCCGCGGCGGCGGCGGGGCTGCGCCCCTCGGACGTGGTCGTCGCCGTGGACGGCCGGGAGGTGCACGGGCGCAACGACATGCGACGGCTGCTGGCCACGAGGGCGCCAGGAGAGCGCGTGGTGCTCACCACCCGGAGGGAAGACCGACGGAGGGAGGTGACGCTGACCACCGCGCTACGGCCGGGGGAGGCGCCTCCCGGACCGCCGCCTCCGCCGCCTCCGCCGGAGCCCGGGCCCACGGGCTTCGGGATCACCATCGAGGCCGTGCCTCCGGCCTACGCGGTGAGGATGGGCCTCGGCCCCGACGGGGGCGTGGCCATCATGGCGGTGCAGCGAGGCGGGGCCGCCGATCGGGCGGGGCTGCGGCCCGGCGACGTGATCCTGGAGGCCGACCGTCGGCCCGCGAGGGGCACCGACGACGTGGTGGCCGCGGCGAGGGACGGGCGCGCGGTCTTCCTGGTGAGGCGAGGGGCGTCGCAGGAGTACGTGGGACTGGCGATCGGGAATACACGGTAAGGTAAACGAGTGATGGCTCTCCGGTCGGCGTGGGTGGCGGTGGGGTGCGTGGCCTTCATGGGGTGCGACGCGCCCGGGGAGGACCCGAACGCCCGCTGGCGCTTCGGCGCCCCTCAGGTGGTGCAGCAGCGCGCCGACGGGGCGATGCGCTCGGCGTGGCCGGTGGGGGCGCCCGGGGGGCGCACCTTCCTGGTGCTGACGATGGCGATGGGCGACGGGGCGAGCCGGGTGTCCGTGGCGGAGCGCAACGGCACCTCGTGGACGGCGCCCTTCCAGTGGGCTTGGCCCGCGGGCGCGAGCACCGAGGCGGTGCTGTGGACGACCAGCGACCCGACGCCCGCGGTGCTGACGCTCGCCGACGGGGCGCTGGGCCCGGTGCTCTATGTGCGGCGCTTCACGGGCGACGCGTGGACGACCCCGGAGCCCGTGACGCTGCAGGGCAGCGAGCGGCCCACCGTGGCCTCGATGGCCCTCGGGTCGGGGGGCGGGCTGCACGTCGTCTATTCGATCCCCGGCGGGTCGTGCATGGGGGGGACGCAGCTGCGGCACCGGGTGAGGAGCGCCGCGGGGTGGAGCGCCATCCGTCTGGTGGCCGACACCTGCGGGCTCGACCAGGTGAGCGTGGCGGTCGATCCGTCCCCGTCCGATCCGCTGCTGGTGACCTGGACGGGGCCCGCGAGAGGGATCGCCACCGAAGGGGCGACGGACGTGGTGGCGACGGCCTCGGCGACGGGCGTCGCGGACTCGGACGCCGGGGCGACGGGGCCGAGGTTTCGTCCTCCCTTCCGGGTGCTCACCGGGGACAACCGCGGGGCGCTGGCGGTGGCGCTCGGGGGAGGGCGCTTCCTCGCGAGCTGGTCGCTCAGCACCACGAGCCCGAGCGCCGCAGGGACGGCCCCCCGGCGCGCGGCCTTCAACACCTTCGACCTGCCCAGCGATCGATGGGGCACGGCCAACACGGGGTGGTTCCAGAGCGGCGGGTCGCCGTGGCTGGTGGCCCTGTCGAAGGGCGCCGGGGCGCTGGCCTTCGGCGCCGACGGGGTGCAGCCGAGGGCGCAGCTCGTGATGCGGATGTGGTCGTCGCCGGAGCAGCCCTCGGTGTCTCGCAGCGTGATCGCCTCGCCGCTCGGCCTGGTCACCTCGCTGCGGGCGCTGCTGGCCTCCGACGGAACGGTGCAGGCGTCCTGGATCGAGACCCAGGACGGCGGCGCTCAGCGGCTGTTGTGGAGCGTGGCGCTGCCGGTGATGGCCGACGACGCGGGGGCGCGCTGAAGGGTCAGACGACGACGTTGGGGCCGATGACGATCACCGGCACCGAGGCGTTGTGGAAGATGCGCTCGGCGACGGAGCCGACGAGCACCCGGTTGAGGCCGGTGCGCGCGGTGGTGCCGACGATGAGCGCGTCGCCGCCCCAGGTGGAGACGAAGCGAACGAGCTCCGCGGCGGGGTCTTCGTTCACCTCGACGCCGTAGTCGACGGTGACGCCGGTCGACTCGGAGAGCGAGGCCGCGAGGTCGCGCAGCCGGTGCTCGATGGAGCCGGCGAACTGATCGTCGGCGGTGCCCGAGGGGACGATCTCCGTGCGGGAGGGGACGACGCTCACCAGCACCACGGTGCCACCCACGCTGCTTGCCAGCTTCAGCGCAGCCTTCACCGCGCGGTTGCTGTGCTCCGAAAAATCCACACCGACGACCAACTTCTTGAACACGGCAGACACCTCCTGGAAGCGAGCGCCCAACCTACCAGAACATCGGCACCCACATGGGTCCTGTAAACGCACCCGACCAGTGGCTCCACAACGCCCTTGCGCCACCCGCGCATTGCCCTAGAGGATCGTCCGATGAAGAAATCCACGGCTCTCCTGGTCTCCGCCTCCGCCGCGCTCGCCCTCACCTTCGCAGCCCCCTCCGTCGCCCACGCCCAGGTGGGCGGCGCCCGGCCCTTCGGCCTCGGCCTCGCGCTCGGCTACCCCGACGTCGGCCTCTCGGCGCAGTACTTCATGAACGAGCGCACCTCGCTGCAGTTCGTGCTCTCGTTCTGGTACCGCAACGGCCGCTTCGGCCGCGACTACGTCGACAACAGCAGCGGCCTCTTCCTCCGCGCGGACTACCTCTTCCACCCCGCGACCCTCATCCGAGGCAGCGTCGCCGACCTCCGCTTCTACATCGGCCCGGGCCTCTACGCCGGCTTCGGCAACTACGACAGCTTCGCCCTCGGCCTCGAGCTGCCCATCGGCCTCTCGGTGCCCTTCAAGAGCATCCCCATCGACCTCGCCTTCGAGGCCGTGCCGCGCCTCGCCATCGTCAACAACAACGGCGTGGGCCTGGGCTTCGGCGTCGGTGGCGCCTTCCACATCCGCTACTACTTCTGATCGGCTACCAGGCTCTCCACAGCGCACTTGAGGCGCGCGGAGTCCGCGCCGCGCAAGTGCACCGTGGGAAGGGACTACTGGGCGGTCGGGCAGATCCACGTCCCGAGTTCGCGCACGGCGAGGGACGTGGGGAGCTGCACCTGAGCGACCAGGGGCGCCACGCACTGCTGGAAGGCCGCGGGCATCACGGACACGTTGCTCACCCGCCCGTCGCCGTCATAACGAAACTGCACCCGGAGCTGCGCCGGACGCGATGGGGCGTTGCGAAGGCACGCCAGGATCTCCGCGCGGTGCGGGGTCATCGCGCCGTCGATGGCGTCCGGTGAGAGCCGCCCCGCGGGGGCGCCGAAGCTCATGTCCGAGGGGCCCGTCGCCGGCGCCTCCGCGGCGCTCCCTGGAGCGTTCTCCGAGGGAGCCTCCGGGGCCGCCCCGTCGCGCACCCTGGCGGCCGCGGCGCGCACCACCTCCGGCGCCGAGGGGTGCGACTGCACCCGGTCGAGGAGCGATCGCTCGGGCGCTCCGCCCATGCGGGCGATGGCCTCGATGGCCTGCTCCACGGCGGCGTTGAGCTGCCCCTGCTCGGTGATGTCGCGCTCGATGATGGCGTCGCCGCCGCCCACCGGCGCCACCGCTCCCACGTCGGCGTGGTACATCCGCACGAAGTCCGCGAGGCTCTGCAGCGACGAGGGATCGCCCAGCTCCCGCAGCGCCACGACGATGGGCGCGAGGTCGTCCGTCGGGGTCGCCGGGTCGAAGAGGTGCGAGACCAGCGCCGAGACCGCGCGGCGCTCGTGCGCCCTCGCCAGCGCCCTCGCCAGGAAGCCCACCGGGGGGACGTCCACCCCGCGCACGTGGTCGTAGTGGTGGTCGAGCGCCTCGAGCATCGCGTCGGTGCCCTCGGTGCGCCCCACGAGGCCTTCGCCCACCACGGCTCGGAGCTCAGGAGAGAGCGCCCGGCGGGTGAGCAGCGAGACCAGCGCCGCGGTGGCCGGAGCGCCCGGGAGCGCCGCCAGCGACTGCGCCGCGAAGCGCTGCGCGGGGAGCAGCCGCGCGTCGGATCCGCCCGCGGCCTCGAGCAGCGACTGCACCAGCGTCCTCGGCGGGTCGTCGGTGTTGGGCGCCGGAGAGAAGTCCGACGGGAGCTGGAGCACCGCCTGCGGCCCGGCGCCCGGGAGCGCCTGACGCCAGCGGGCGCGGCCGTCGTCCGGGCTCAGCAGCGACGCGCCGCCGCGGTCGTCGACGACCACCAGGCCCGCGCGCACCACCGAGACCCCGGCGAGGTCGTTGGGGCTCACGTAGGCCCAGCGCAGCGCGCCGGTCTGGGCGTCGAGCGCGAAGACGTCCCGGTGGTAGAGGGCGAATACCGTGTTGTGTAAGAGCGCCACGCCCGGCTGCGTGGGGTCGGGGCGCCACACGAGGCGCACCCGCTCCCGGGCGTCGGCGCCTGCGCGCAGCGAGGTGTACGCGTCGAGGGCGAAGGGCGCCGCCCCGGGGAGCTCGTCGCGACGGGGCTGGTAGTGGGGCGTCCCCTCGGCGGTGCCGGAGGCGGACTCGGGCCCGAGGCGGTAGAGCGCGCGGGCGCCGTAGTAGACCGCGTGGCCCTCCCGGAAGGAGAAGCCCACCACGTCGTCGCGGCTGCGGACGCGGGAGCGCTCGTCGCCGGTGCGGGCGTCGAGCACCGAGAGGTTCTGCCCGTCCCAGGGGACGAAGACGTCGTCGCCGACCAGGGTGGGGAGCCCGAGGGAGTGGGCGATCTCGGTGCGGGCCACGGCGCTGCCGTCTCCGGCCTCTACGACGCGAAGGACCCCGCGTCGGCGGGTGACCCCTGCGCCGCCGAGCACCACGGCCACGCGCTCTCCGTCGCGGCTCGCTCCCACCAGGTCGAGGCCCTCGTCGGGGAAGCGCCAGCGCTCGGCGCCGGAGAGCGACCAGGCGACGATCGATCCGCCGGAGCGGGCGAGGACCAGGTCGCCCGCCACGACGGGGCGCGAGGCGATGGGGGCGGCGACGCGGCCCAGCACGGCGGCGGTGCCGAGGTCGATGACGGTGAGGCCCTGCGCGGGGTCGTCGGCGACGATGGCCGCGACCGGGGGGAGGGGCGCCGGTGCCGCGACGCGCACCCGGTCGGCCACCGCGGCGAGGGTCGTCGCGTCGGAGGAGGGGGTGCTCAGGGAGAAGGCGCCGCGGTAGATGCTCCCGGCGCAGCCGAGGCCGAGGGCGGCGAGGACGAGGGGCAGGCAGAGGCGCTTCATTGGATCCTCGAGACGGCGCTGCGGGCGGCGTCGATGGCGGGGGTGGGGCGGCCGCGGTGCTCGTCGACGAGGCGGGTGAGCAGCTCGCGGGCCTGCGGCGTGGCGATGCCCGCGAGGGCCTGCACCACGCGGAGCTTCACCGGGTTGGGGAGCTCGGCGCGGCGGAGCGAGGCCTCGAAGGCCCGAGCGAGCGCCCCGAAGGGAGCCCTGCGGAGGAAGGTCAGGAGCCGGTCGACGTCCTGCTCTCCGCCGCGCGCTCCGAGGGCGCGGGCGGACTCCTGGAGGAGGCTCGACCCCTCGGAGCCGAGGCCGTTGCTGGCGTCGCGCTCGAAGGCCGCCCAGAGGGCCCTCACGGAGGTGGCGTCGCCCACGTCGGCGAGGGTGCGCGCGGCCTCGGAGCGCACCTCGGGGTCGGAGTCGCCGAGGCGAGCCTCGATGGCGCGGAGCATCGCGGGCGTGCGCAGCCTCGCGGCGGCGATGAGGGCGCGGCGGCGCAGCGACACGCGGCGGTGGTCGAGGTAGCGCAGGATGGCGTCGGCGGACTCGGGCCGGGCCAGCACGCCGAGGGTGTCGAGGCCCGCGGCGGCGACGTGGGGCTCGACCCCGGCCAGCAGGGCGCTGGAGATCTCCAGGGCGCCGCGGCGAGGGTCGCCGGTGGCGGCGCGCTGGATGCGGGCGAGGGTGTCGTCGGCGCGGGAGAGGTCCCACCCGGGCGGAGCCTCGGAGGTCGGGTGGACCATGGCGACCGTGGTGACGACGGGCCGTCTCGGCTGCGCGGAGGCGACGGCCCCGACGCCGCAGAGCGCGAGCGCGAGGAGGGGTGTGGTGCGCGATGGACGCATAGATCCCGATGGATACACGAAGCCGCGGGCGCGCGGGCGATCGGCGGCCGGGGATCTGGTCGGGGGTCCTAGCGGTCGCGGCGCGGAGGGAAGGGCGGCGGGGCGGGGGCGCTGGGGCTGAGGCTCGGCGGGCCCGCTGGGGGAGCGACCATCTCGGCGAGGTCGTCGAGGGAGAGGGTCTCGTCCACGGCCTCGACCTCGTCGTCCACGAAGTCGGCCTCGAGGGGCTCCTCCTCGTCGAGGGAGTCGAGCGCGTCGAGGGCGTCGAGGGCGTCCATCGCCTCCGTCGGGTCGGGCGAGGGCGCGGGGACCGAAGGGGTCATCGGGGCCGACCACTGCGGGAGCGGAGGCGGCGGCCGGCTCGGCATCGTCGGCGGAGCGTGGGGCTCGATCTCGTGCTCGTGGCTGTGGAGGGCTTCGTCCCCGCGCTCGCCCTCGTCGTGCGCCTCGGGCTCGCCCTGGAGCTCGAGCTCGCGGTCGTGGTCGTCGAAGAAGGCCGCGCGGGGGTCGTGGTCGTCGGCGCGGTCGCCGGGCTCGGCAGCCGTGTCGATGGAGGGCCGATCGAGGGGGTTGAGCCGCTGCGAGGACGGCGTCCCGGTGCTGAGCAGCGCCGCGAGGTCGGCCGAGGGAGGCGCCGATCCGGAGGTCTGCGGGGGGCTCTCCGGGTTGTCCGAGAGCGGCTCGCCGAAGAGCGCGGCGCGAGGGTCCTCGTCGGCCGGAGGAGGAGGAGGAGGCACCGAGGCAGGCGCCTCGGGAGCGGGCTCGCCCTCCGAGAGCGGCTCGTCGTCGAGGGACTCCATGGGCTCGTCGTCGAGGGACTCCATGGGCTCGTCGTCGATCACCGCGGAGGGCCGACGGTCGAGGCGCTCCAGGGCCGCGCGCGCCTCGGCGTCGTCGGGCGCGATCTTCAGCACGCGCTTCCAGAGGTCCCTGGCCTCGAAGGCGTTGCGAAGGTGCTGCTCCCAGATGGTCGCCATGCGGCGGTAGGTGCCCGCGCGGTCGTTGCCCATCTCCAGCTCGCGCTCCAGCGCGACCAGCAGCGGCTGCCACCGTCCGTGGCGCTCCAGCAGGTCTTGCAGCGAGCGGAGGATGGAGAGGTCCTTCGGGGCGATCTCCGCGAGGCGCTGCCAGGTCTCGATGGCCTCGTCGACGCGGCCCAGGCGCTCCCCGAGGAGCGTAGCCCGCCGCGCCGTGAACGACCGCGCCGTGGCCGCGTCGTAGGCCTTCTCGACCACGCTGTCGTAGAGCGCCGCCACGTCGCCGAGGCGCCGCAGCGTCGCCGCCACCGCCTCCAGCTTCGCGGGGCACACGGCGTCGGCGGGCCAGAGCCTCACGCCGCGCGAGTAGAGCGCCATCGCCTGCTCCGGGAGCGCCAGGTCGTCTTCGCAGAGCGCCGCGGCCCGGCGGAGCAGCACCACGCCGCCTCGGGGCTCGCTCTCGCCCAGCTCGTCGCCTCGCGAGGCCAGCCGCTCGACCAGCGCCGCGAGCATCCCGACCTCGGGGCGCGCCGCGTCCACCCGGCGGGCCATCGCCTCGACCTCGGCCAGCCTGGACTCGTCGGGCTCCTTGCGGCCCACCGCCGCCGCGGCCGCCTGCTCCAGGTACTGGAACGCCGTCTCCTGGTCGCCCAGCACCGCGCCCGCCACCTCCGCCGCGCGCAGCGTCACCGCGAGGCGCTCGCCGTCGGTCTGCGCCGAGCGGCGCCGACGGTCGAGGGCCACGTAGAGCTCCTGGTCGTGGCCGAGCCCGGGCGCGAGGCGGATCACCGCGTCGAGCAGCTCGTCGTCCGCCGGCATCTTCGCGAGCGTGGCCAGGGAGAACTCCAGCGCCTCCGCCGTCCCTCCGGAGACCTCGATGGCCCGCAGCCCCCGCATGGCCAGGTCGTGCGCCGCGGTCGCGTCCGCCGCCGCCTCCAGCGCCGCCCGGTAGGCCTCGGCCACCCTCGCGGGGCTCTGCGCCTGCGCCGCGAGCGCGTCGATGCGGTCGAGCCCGGCGGTCTCCGCGGGCTCCGAGGTGATGGCCTCGCACTCCGCCTCGACGGCCCCCGCGGCGTCGCCCAGCCTGGCCCGGTGCCCGGCGATCTCGCGCCAGAGCGAGGCCCGCGCGGTCATGTCGTTCACCCGCAGCGCGAGGTCCGTCAGCACCGGGAGCACCTCGGCGTGCATGCCCCGCCGCGCGCTCATCGCGATCATCAGGTCGAGGCACGCGATGTCCCCGCCCTGCACCTGCGGCAGCAGCGCCTTCCACGCGCGCTCGGGGTCGTCGAGGTGCTCGTCCGAGGCGTGCGCGATGCGCTGCACCAGGGTGGAGAGCTCCTCCTCGTCGCCCTCCATCTCCGCGAGCTCTTCGAGCAGCGTGACCGCCTCGGCCCACTGCCCGCTGGACTCGCAGAGGTCGGCCAGGCGCTGCGTGAGCCCGAGGTCGTTGGGGTCGGCCCGGTGCTGCACCCGGAGCGCCTCGATGAGCCGGTGGCCCAGCGACTCCTCGGACTCCACCAGCGAGACCAGCCGCGCCGCGCGCTCGATGCGGTCGTCGTCGTCCTGGGTCTGCGCGACCTGGGCCTCGAGCGCCGAGTACGTGCGCTCCCAGCGGCCGTGCGAGGCCGCGAGCGCCTCCAGCGCCTCCCAGGTGTCGAGCGCCCCGTCGTCGCCCTCCCGCGCCGCGGCCTCCAGCACGTCGAGGCCCTCGTCGACGCGGCCGAGCTCCTCGGCCAGCATCCGGGCGCGCCGCATCCGGAGGCCGCGCCTCGCCGCCGGGTCGTCCGTGGCCAGCGCCGCCTCGCCCAGCAGGGCGACCACGCGCTCGTCGTCGCCGGTCAGCTCCGCGAGGCCCAGCAGCGCGTCCAGGGCCTCGGCGTCGTCGACCATCCCCGCCCGCCGCGCGCCCGCCCGGACCTCCTCCCACACCACCGCGGCGCCCGCGGGGTCGGTCTGACCCACGGCCCTCGCCGCCCGTCGGGTGAGTTCGATGCGGGCCGGGCCGTCGGGCAGCCCCTCGGAGCGCTCCCTCACGAAGGCCAGCAGGCGGTCGCGCTCGCCCAGCACCTCCAGCGAGTCCATCAGGGACGTGGCGAGGGCGTCGTTGGAGGGGTCCATCGCCACGGCGCGCTCGGCCTCGGCCAGCGCCGTGGTCGGGTCGCCCATGGCCCTCGCGGCGTCCGAGGCCCGCGCGTGGATCGAGGCCCGCTCGGGCCCCGGGCCCATCGCCTCGGAGCGCTCGACCAGCGACGCGTAGAGCACCGCGTGCTGCCCCGTCGCCCGGAGCAGCCGCTCGGTCTCGTCCCAGGCGTGCGGGTGCACCGGATCGCGGGTGGACACCTCACGCCACGCGTGGACCGCGGCGTGCTGGTCTCCGCTGGCCTCCAGCGCGACCGCCAGCTCGGCCCAGCGCTCGGCCGCCGCCATCGGGGGCGACCGCTCGGCGCGCGCCCGCAGCACCTCCACCACGCCCACGAGGTTGCCGCTCTCCCGGCGCAGCGCCACGAGGCGCTCGGAGACCTCGTCGTCCTGGGGGTTGGCGCGCCAGAGCTGCGCCAGCGCGGCGGCCTCGGCGGCGCGGTCGCCCGATCGGTCGCGGTGCAGGTCGGCGAGGCGGCGGAGCACGGCGCTGCGCACCTCCCCCTCGGGCAGCACGTCCGCGCGCTGCGCCAGCACGGGGTAGAGCTCCTCCCAGCGGTTCTGGAGGGAGAGCACCTGGTCCATGCCCGCGAGGGACTCGGGGTCGTCGCCGACGCTGTCGAGGATCTCCCTCCACGCGTCGAGCGCGGCCTGCGCGTCGTCGAGGCGCTCGAGGGAGACCTGGGCGATCTCCCTCAGCCGGGGGATGCGCATCTCCGGCGGGCACTGCTCGCTCCGCACGGCCTCGGCCAGCACGTCCCTCAAGGCGGCGTAGTCCCCGCGGGCGCGCAGGTCGTCCTCCACCAGCGCGAGGGCCTCGAGGTCCGCCGCGTCGAGGGCGAGCACCCGCCGCATGGTGTCGAGCATCCCCGCCCGGTCGCCCGATCGCCCCTGGATCTCCGCGAGGTCCTTGAGGTCCCTGATCTGCTGCGGGAGGTCTCCCTCGACCGCGAGCTCGCCCGCGAGGCGGGAGAAGTCCGCGGCCCGGCCTGCGTCGCGGTAGAGCCCGAGGAGGGTTCGGGCGACCTCCGGGTCGCTGGCGCGCAGGGGTTCGAGGGCCGCGATGGCGTCGTCGATCTGCCCGACGGAGAGGTAGGCCTCGGCGAGCGCCTTGCGCACCACCGGCGTGTACGGGCTGGTCGGGTTGGCCTGGACGAACGCGATCTGCCGCACCGCGAGCTCGTCGAGGCGCTCCTGGGCGCCGTAGGCTTCGTAGATGATGGCGAAGGCGGTCTCGTCGCCGGGCCACGCGTCGAGGGCGGCCTCGGCGAAGGCCACGCCGTGCTCGCCGCCGACGCTCTGCGCCAGCGAGGAGAGCAGCGCCGCGCCGGTGCGGGCGTCGTCGGGCTGGGCGCCGGGCGACTGAGCGCGGGTGAGGTAGGCGCCGGCCAGCTCCCGGAGGAGTTCCCAGTCGTCGGGCTGCGTGGAGCGCACCTCCTCCAGCCAGGCGATCTGGGTGTCGACGGCCCCGAGGCGCCCGTGGAGCTCGGCGCCCTCGCGAAGGAGCATCCCCCGCACCAGGGGGTCGGCCGTGGCTCCGAGCTGGCGCTCGAGGAGCTGCGCCGCGAGCTTCAGGTTGCCGAGCTGGAGGTAGATCTGTCGGGCGGCCTCGATGGCGCCGAGCTGCGAGGGGTCGCGCTCGAAGGAGCGGGTGTAGTTGGCGACCGCGCGGTCGGCGCGGCCTACGTTCTTGGACCAGAGCTCCGCGGCGCGGAAGAAGAGGTCCCCGGAGGACTTCGGGTCGGGTCGCCGCCCGGCGGTCTGCTCGACGAGGGTCGCGAGCTGCTGAAACTCTGCGCGGCCCCCGTGGTACTCCCACAGAAATGACAGCGCCTCGGCGTCGTCGGGGTTCTTGTTGAGGCGCTCGTAGCAGGCGTAGGCGGCAGGGTCCATCGCAGGGCGTCGCGACGCTATCACGGGCTCTGTGGAGACCGGAATCTTTGGGGCCTGCGGTACCGAAGCGGCAGCGGCGGGACCGCCCAGGGGACTGACCCCAAGGGGCGGTCAGGCCGTCGGCCCTCACACGTTGATGCGAGAGCGGATCGCGTCGATGTCGTAGCCCAGCGCCGCGAACTCCCCGCGCCGGGTCTTGAGCTGCGCGATGAGCCCGGGCTCGATGTCGCCCTCCTCGTTGCGGGTGACGAGCCCGTAGCGGGTGCGGGTCAGGTACCACGTGAAGAAGAGCTGCGTGGTCGCCTCGAAGGCGCTCAGGCCGTCGGCGCCCGGGTCGTCGAGGACGTCGGCGTCGAGGCCCAGCGAGAGGTACGCGGCCTCGCCCCCGTCGGCGTGCTGCTCGTCGTTGGCCCACGAGTGGAAGAAGGTCGCGTGGAAGATCACGTAGCGGCAGAGCTGCTGCAGCCGGCCGAGTCCCTCGGCGTCCGGCGCGGCGCTCGCGGTCACCTCGCTCACCGCGCGTCTCACCCCTGCCACCTCGCGGCGGAGCTCGTCGTGGTCGTTGAGCTCGCTCGCGTCCAGCCACGGGTCTCCGCCGCGCGGCGCGACGTGCGGCGCCGAGTGCTCCACCAGGTCTCGCGACATGGCGACGACCTCGCTCCAGCTCGCGGCGATGTCGACCGCGTTCTCGGTGAAGAAGCGGGCGACCCACTCTCCCACGACCTGCCAGTAGAGCCGCCCCGCCTTCGCGAAGGTGTGAGCCCCGGTGACCGGAGCGCGGGGCGACCAGCCCGCCCAGTCGCAGGCGCCCACCGACGCGAGCAGCATCTGCTCGACCCCCTGCTGGGTGAGGGCCGAGGCCACCACCACGAAGCCCTCGGGCCCGAGGAGGCTCGTCGCCGCCCGGTGGTTGATCACCACCGTCTCCCGGAGGTGCGGCAGAAGCAGCCGCGCGATGGGGCTGCGACGGAGGTTGCGGAAGGCCGCGATCGCGTACTGCTCGACGTTGAGGTGCGCCCGCGCGAGGTGCGCCTCGACCTCTCCCCAGAGGGCGTAGCTCACCCTCACGACGCGCATCGCCCGCTCCCAGGTCGCTCCGTCGGCGGGGGTGTACTCGACCGGATCACCGGGCGGAGCGCCGGGACGGCGTCGCCGGAGGGTGATCTTCGTGGGGACGAGCTCGCCGCCGCGGCGCTCGAAATAGGCGCGCACGTCGGGCGCGAAGTGACGGTCGTCGAGCTCGTATCCCTCGTAGGAGTACTCGACGTAGAGGCTCCCGTCCGGGGCCACTCGGAAGAGCGCGGGGTTGAAGCCGTTGAGCATCCGGTCGACGAACCAGGCGTCGCTGCGGGAGCGCCCCGGGGCCTCGCGCTCGACCTCGAGGGTGCGGTTGAGGGGGTAGTCGCGCTGCACCTCGGAGAGCGTCGGAGGGCGACCGAGGGACACCCGCTGGAGGTGCTGGAGGCGGATGGCGCTGACCTCGGAGACCACCGAGTAGCCCTGGGATTTGCGGGCGGCGCTGAAGTCCTGGGGCAGCGCGTCGGCGAGCCCCTCCCCGGTGGCGACCCGGGCGACGGGTGAGCCCTGGCGGTAGCTCCAGTAGGGGACGCGGCAGGTGCCGAAGTCGTACTCGAGGGCCGAGACGTCATCGGGGCCGTGCACCACATGCACTACGCGGCGCTCGGTGGTGGACCCGCCTCCGGGCTGCGCGCAGCGGGTGAGCTCGACGACCCGGAGGTCGAGGTCGGGAACATCGCCCGGCCCCGCGTCGGAGGGGTCGTAGGCGATGGTGAAGCCGCCGTCGGAGTCGGTGGTGCCTCGACCGAGGAAGTCGTCGGGGGCGCCGAGGTCGCGCTCCCAGAGTTCGACCTCCATGTGCTGGAGCGGGCGCTCGGCGTCGAGGAAGAGCAGTCGACCGCGCACCCGGTGGGTGGGCTCGCGGCGCGGGGCCTCCGGGGTGCGCGAGGCGGCCTCGCGGCGCAGCCGGTCGAGGGCCTCGAGCGGGAGCAGGCTGAGCAGCTTGATCGAGAGCGTGGTGAGCGCCTCGCGGGCGAAGCTTCGGACGAGCGGGAAGCGCTGGGGGAGGGAGGGCATCGCTACGACACGCCGCCTTCGGACACCCGGGCCTCGGCGTCCACGGAGAGCAGGGCGTCCTTCACCGAGGGGTGTGCCGCCAGGTAGGCCGCCACCGGAGCGATCACCCGCTCCTCGATCACCCGTTGCAGCGGCCTCGCCCCTCGCGTCGGGTGCCAGCCCAGGTCGGCCAGCCTCGCCCTCGCCCCGGCGCTCAGCGACAGCGTCACCCGCCGTCGCTGAAGGCCCGCCCGGCCCTCGGCCCTGGCGATCTCCAGGTCGACGATCTTCAGCACGTCGACCGGGGTCAGCGCGTTGAAGCCGATGACCTGGTCGAGCCGGTTGAAGAACTCCGGGCGGAAGTGCCGCCTCGCCGCCCGGGTCGCGCTGTCTCCGGCGCTGCCCTCGCCGAAGCCCACCGCGCGGGTCTCGCTCACCCCGAGGTTGGAGGTCATCACCACCACCGTCATCCGGCAGTCGACGCTCGTCCCGAAGGAGTCCGTCAGCCGGCCCTCGCCGAGCATCCCCAGCAGCAGGTCGAAGACCTCCGGGTGGGCCTTCTCGATCTCGTCGAAGAGCACCAGCGACAGCGGCCGCTCTCGCACCTTCGTCGCCAGGCTCTGCGACCCCTGGCCCACCGCCAGCAGCCGCTGCCCGGAGCCCGCGAACATGTACTCGCTCATGTCGAGGCGGATCATCCTCGTCGGGTCGCCGAAGAGGTACGCCGCCATCGCGCGGGCGAGCTCGGTCTTGCCGACGCCCGTCGGTCCGAGGAAGAGCAGCGTCCCCACCGGGCGGTCGGGGTCGTTGAGCCCCGCCTTCAGCCTCGCCAGCACCCGGGCGGCCGAGGCGCAGGCCGCGTCCTGGCCGATCACCGAGCGCTGGAGCGTGGCCGCGAGCGCCTCCGGGGTGACCGCGTGCTCGTCCGCGATCAGCTCCTCGGGGATGCCCGAGAAGCGGGCGAAGCGCGCCGACACCTCTCGGGGCGACAGCGTGCGCGCCGCGGTGTCCGTCGGGTCCTGCGAGGCGGCGATCCAGTCGAGGAAGCGCACCGCCTTGCCGGGGAAGGCCGAGTCGCGCTGGAGCGTCGCGAGGTGCGTGGCCATCCGCCGCACCGCCGACGGAGGCATCGTCGTGCGGGGCAGCTTGCGCTGCGCGTAGGTCGGGATGAAGCGCAGCACCGCCGGGGTGGCGGGCTCCTCCAGGGACACCACCTGGAAGACCTCCAGCAGCGCCCCGAAGCGACGGCGGCAGGCCTCCAGCTCCGGGCGGGTGCACTCCGCGATCACCGCCAGGGTGCCCTCTCGCGCCGCGGGGAGCAGCACCTCGCCGATCGATCCTCCGTCGGGCTGCGCCTGCAGCAGCGGGACCAGCCGGTCGACGAAGAGCAGGTCGCCCTCGTGGGAGAGCTCCTTCACCAGCGCGAGGCAGCGCTCCTGCCACATGCCCACGTAGGTCATCCCCGCGATCATCCGGGTGGCCGAGGTCGACCACATCCTCGGGACGTGCCGCTCGGGGTGCGCCCTTCGCTCGATGAGCAGGCTACGGGCGAGCCGACGCACCAGCGAGGTCTTCCCTACGCCCGACGGACCCACCAGCAGCACCGACGGCAGCGGCCGACGGGAGACCAGGGACACTAGGTCCCCGAGCGCGGGGTCTTCCCCCACGGGCATCGGCAGCCGCCGGCGCGCCACGCGCTCGACCCACTCGTCGGCCACCGCGGTCACCGTGGGAAACTCCCTGGCCAGCTCCTCGCCCTCCTCCTCGTCGCTCCCTCCGTCGAGCGCCTTCGGGGTCCACTCGCTCACCCACTCGTCGCCGAAGCGCTGAAACTCCATCAGCGCCCCGGCGCTCTCCCCGAGCAGCATCGTGCTCACGGCCTGGCGCAGCACCTCCGGCGCGATCTCCAGGCTCTCCACCACGAAGGACCACCCGAAGCGCGGCAGCACCACGCGAAACCCGCCCTTCTTGAGGGCGCTCCAGGCGTAGGTGAGCCGCAGCGGGATCTCCCTCGCTCCGATCACCAGCCGCTTCTCCTGGGCCACCTGCGGGTGCACCTCGACGGTCACCTCCCTGGTCGCGAAGGTCACGTCCCAGAGGTAGCGATCGAGGGACCGTGGCTCCAGCGCGATGGCCCTCTGGAGCAGCGCCTCCAGCTGCCTCTGCACCTCGTCGATGTTGCGCCCGATGGCGCTCGGCGGCGGAGGGGAGAAGAGCCCTCCGCCATGGTCGATGAGGCTCCCGCTCAGGAGCCCCCCCGCATGAGGGACGAAGTACACCCGCAGCCCCGGCTTCGCGCTCACGGCCCCACCTCCTCGCGCGCCATGCGGGTCATCCAGAGGGCGTGCAGCGGGTCGGTCACGCTCGACGCGCTCATCACCCGGGCGGTGCCCATCACGTAGTCCTCCAGCGAGAGCGGCCCCGGTCGCCGCGTCGGGTCGTAGCGGATCGAGCGCACCACCCGCAGCGCCTCCCCCGTCTCAGGGACGATGGCCGAGAGGGCCTCCGCCGCGGTCTCCCCAGGCCGGGCGGGTCGCACCCGCACCACCACCAGCTCCGGGGCCTCGTCGGGCGTGTGCCAGAGGTGCACCCCCTGCTCGTGCTCGAAGAAGGCCCGCACCGAGAGCCCCACCACCCGCAGCGCCGCGCGCCTCGCCTCGGGCGGTGTGCCCGCGGGCGTGGCCGCCGCGCTCTCCACGGCGCCCCTCGCGAAGCTGTAGGCCGACGCCAGCGCCTCCAGCAGCCCAGGGGCCGACGATCCGCCGTGCATGCCCTCCAGTCGGGTGAGGGTGATGATCACCGAGTGCTGCGTCGGGTCGTCGACCTCTCGCAGCGAGCGGGTGAGCGCGGTGACCTCCGCGATGGCCGAGAGCAGCTCCGCCCTCATCGGGACGCGGTCCGGCCTGAGGGTGATGCGCCCGGTCTCGTCGACGTCCGTGAGCTCCCAGTCCGTGGCCTCGGAGACCCGCCGGGAGAGCGAGGCGAGGTGCTCGTGGAGCGCGTCCCCCCGGGCCCTCAGCGCGTCGAGGTGGAAGAGCGCGTCGCTCGCCTCGGGGCTGCCCGCGCGGTGCTCGTCCACCCGGTCGTGGATGCGCTCGGAGAGCGCCGAGAAGGCCGGGGACGACATCGCCCCGTCGAGCGCCGCGCCGGCCTCCCTCAGCTTGCGGGCGAGCGTGGCGCGGTCGGCGTCGATGAGCTCCTCCAGGGGGTAGCGCGCCGGGATGGGATCGGCCTCTCGCAGCGCCCTCGCCTGGAGGGCGAAGCTCCCCGGGGCGTCGCCCACGTCGACCCGCAGCAGGGTGAGGTCGGCGCGGGCCACGCGCACCAGGTGGTCGGTGAGCGCGGTGCCCACGCGGTCTTCGAGGTAGCGCTTGAGCGAGCGGGCGCCGTCCTCCGCGCGGAAGGCCTCGGAGACCACCCGGTCGAGCACCGCCGGGGTCCAGGAGACGAAGACCCCGCGGTCGACGAGGCCCTGACGCGCGGCGAGGCGGCCGAGCTCCCTCGCGGCGACCACCCGGGCGACCTCCGGGGTGAGCGGGGAGAAGGCCACCACCCGGTCGATGCGGTTGAACAGCTCCGGGGGGAAGAACTCCTGCACCGCGCGAAGGTGGTCCCGCGTCGAGGCCACCGCGTCGGAGCCGACGCCCACCACCGAGTCTCGGCGCGCCCCGAGGTTGGAGGTCATCACGATGATCGAGTGGGTGAAGTCCGCGGTCACCCCTCCGGCGTCGGTGAGCCGCCCCTCGTCGAAGAGCTGCAGCAGCAGGTTGTGCACCTGGGGGTGGGCCTTCTCGATCTCGTCGAAGAGCACCACGCCGAAGGGCTGCTGCGCCGCGTGGCGGGTGAGCAGCCCCTCCGGCGCCCAGCGGTCGCCGATGAGCCGGGCGGCGGCGTCGGCCGTGGCGTACTCGCCCATGTCGAGGCGCAGCAGCCGCTGCGGGGAGCTGTAGAGGAAGGCCGCCATCGCGCGGGCGAGCTCGGTCTTGCCGGTGCCCGTCGGGCCGGTGAAGAGGTACACGGCGAGCGGGCGCTTCGGGTCCGTGAGCCCTCGGCGCATGCGCATCGCGAGGTCGACCACCGACTCCACGCCCGCGGCCTGGCCCAGCACCCGGCGGGTCATCGCGTCGCGCACGTCGTCGGCGCTCATGGGCTCGTCGGGGTGGAGCAGCCCCCGGGGGAAGCCCGTGCGGGCGGAGATCCAGTCGAGCGCGCGGTCGTCGTCGAGCGCGGAGGACTCCAGGTCGGAGAGCTGCTCGGCGCAGAGCAGGGCGGGCTGCTCCCCGTCGGTCGCCCGCTCGCCGGAGTCCCGCAGCGCGGCGTGCAGCAGGTCGAATACCCTCCCCGGTAAGGCCCGGTGGGGGAAGAGCGGGCCGCCCACCTCCAGCAGCGTCCGGATGCCCGAGGCGGGGATGCGCGTGCCGTAGGTGAGCTCCAGCGCGCGGGCCTCCTGGAGCAGCATCCGCAGGGTCTCCGAGGCGGAGGTCTCGGGCATCGCGACGCGGGTGAAGCTCGCGGCGAAGGCGGGCGCGTCCTCCTCGAGCTGTCGCCACTGCTCGACGGTGCACTCGCCCAGCAGCACGCACTCCCCCCGGGAGACCGGCGCCCGGAAGAACTCGGCGATGTTGCGGTCGCTGTCCCGCGAGCGGCCGATGCGTCCCCACTGGTGGAGGTCGTCGACGGCGAGCAGCGCGCGGCGGGCCCGGACGTCGGCGAGCACGTCGCCGCAGCGCTCCTCCCAGTCGCCCACGAAGGACATCCCCGCGATGATGCGGGTGCCGCTCACCCGCCAGACGGCGCGGGCGGCGTCGGCGTTCTGGTGGGCGCTGAAGTCGTCGGCGGCGAGCAGGTCGTGCACCAGGCCGCGGAGCGCCGTGGTGCGCCCGGAGCCCGAAGGCCCGATGAGCACCACGCTGCGAGGGGGAGAGGCGCTCACCTGGGCGCGGAGGCGCTCCCTCACCGGCGAGGCCCCCTCCGGCGAGGGGAGGTCTCCGTCGATGGCGCGGCGGGTGAGGTTCTCGCCGATGCGAGGGAGCACCCGGTAGCCGGTGCGTCGCTGAGAGAGATCGGCCTCGGAGGGAGGGCGCTCTCCCCGGGGGTCGGTGCTCTCGGGCTTGAGCGTGTCGAGGATGGAGCGCAGCGCGGCGTTGAAGGAGACCACCCGCAGCCCGCTTCGGGGTCGGTGACGGAGGCCGTCGAGCTCGTCGGGGTCGACGTCGGCCCAGAGCTCGCTGAAGCAGCCGGAGGCGTGCTCGACGAGGGTGCCCTGCTCGGGGCGGAAGGCGAACCAGTCGCCCTGGCGCAGCGGGTGGAAGGCCACCTGCACCCGAGGGCCGGCGCCGCTGAAGAGCGAGAGCAGCACCAGCGGGACGCTCATGGACACCTTGCGGCGGCGCCCCTCGGTCTGGAGCGTGAGGTCGACCCGCACCGACACGAGGCGCGCCCCTCGGGTGAGCTCGAAGCGCGCCGCCTCGGGGAGGGGCAGCGTGCGGAGGAGCTCCCGGTAGTGCTGCGTGAGCTGCTCGCGGAGCTTGTTCTCGTGCGAGGCCTCGAAGCGCTGGCCGTGCGCCCCGAGCCCGAGCGGAACCCACACCACCCGCTGGCCCTCGCGGGCGTGATAGACGGTGAGCCTTACCTCCATCGCGCTACGCCGACTCCATTCGTGCGTCGTCGGTATACAGGTCCAATACCGGTTTGTAGAGCGTGTGGAGGGAGAGGCTCACGCTTCCGCCGCAGTGACCCGAACCCCGAGGCGCTCCCCGAGCGTTCAGGGTCGGCCCGCGCACCAGGCGAGCACCAATTGGGCGCCGAAGTAGAGCGGCCAGCCCCAGAGCTTGTTGTTCCAGCCCGGGGCGATGAAGCGGTCGCGGGCGACGGAGAGGTCGGACAGGTAGAAGGCCACCGCGCCGACGAGCACCCACGGCTCGCCATGCGCGGCGACGGTGCCCACCGCGAGGGCGACCATCACGGTGATCACGGCCATGTAGGCCAGCACCGGGGCGCGCATCCGAGACTCGACCGAGGGCAGCAGCCAGCGCCCCACCATCACCAGCGGACCCAGCAGGAGCACCAGCGCCAGCGCGGTGGCTCCCACGGAGACGCCCCGTCGGGCGAAGGCCACGGAGTACGCGACGTGCCCCAGCAGGAAGGCCACGAGCCCCGCGAGGAACACCCGCTTCGCCCTGGAGATGAGCAGCACGTCTCCCCACCAGGAGAACGCGAGGCCCGCGAGGATGGCCGTTCCGTAGGGCGTCCGGTGCGCTCCGTGGGCGAGGGCGGCGGCGAGGAAGGCCGTCGAGGCCAGCGGCTTGAGCACCCGCTCGCCGAGGCTGGGACCGCGGCGGGTCACCGCCAGCAGCAGCGCCACCGAGACGACCGTGACGAGGGAGAAGAGGGTGGAGAGGTGGGGCATCGGGGGGGAGGATGAGGGTTGTACCTCGCTTCCCCCGACGATCAGGAGCGGTGGGTGAGGGTCTTCGGAGCGATCAGCGGCAGCCGACGTAGCCGGGCTGGACGTAGCAGTCGTCGTCGGCGTCGCAGTAGCAGCTCGCCTCACCCGGCCAGCAGTAGCGGATGAAGCCCGCGGCGTTGCGGGGATCGCCCCGGAAGTCGGTCGAGGTGGCCTCGTGGGGGCAGGTGGCCGCGCCCGCGGCGCTGACCGTGTACGAGGTGTCGACCGCCGCCGCGTCGTAGAGCTCGGAGGAGGAGGCGTCGCGCGCCCACACCCGGATCGTCCAGGTGCCCACGATGCTCGGCATGAAGGAGCAGGTGCTCTCGACGTCGTAGGTTCCGCAGGGGCGAGACCAGCTCCCCGAGGGGTTGCGCACCGCGAAGCGGTAGCGAGGGGTCGAGATGCCCGTGCTCCGCGCGGTGATGGTCGTGGCGCGCCCGACCGCGCCGGGCGTCGTGACGGTGAAGGTCACCGAGCTCCCGTCCGAGGGGGTCGGGGTCGGGGTCGGGGTCGGGGTCGGCGTCGGCGTCGGCGTCGGCGTCGGGGTCGGGGTCGGGGTCGGGGTGGTGGCCGCTCCGAGCATGAAGGGGCCGCGGTCTCGCTGGGTGCCGCGGGCGACCTGGTTGATGTCGTCGGTCACTCCGAAGGGAGCGGCGCTCGCGTCGGTGCCCGAGCCGATGGCGGGCGATCCCACGCGGGGACGCACCGTGGAGAGGACCACGTCGCGCGCCGCGTTGGCCGCAGGAACCCCCACCAGCGGGTTGGTGGCGAGGTGCCCGACCTGGGCCGTGAGGTTCAGGAGGGAGGTGGTGGGGAGGGCGGCGCCGTTGTTCCACCAGAGGTTGTGGGAGGTGGAGAGGCCGGTGAGGCCGTGGCTCGACAGGCGCAGCGGGGTGGGCATCCGGCCTCGCGTGTCGACCATGACGTTGTTGACCACGCGCACGTTCTCCGAGCGCCCGGCGGGGCCGTTGCCCGCGCGGAACTCGATCAGCACCCTGTCGTTGTTGAGCAGGAGGTTGTTGGCGATGTAGGCCCCCTGCGCGTCGTAGACGGCCACGGCGCCGGTGGTGCCGTTCATGATCACGTTGTTGCGCAGCACGACGTTGATCACCTCGAACTGCTCTCCCTGGAGGAGCTCGATGTCCGTCGGGCCGCCGAGGCCCACGATGGGGTCGCTCGCTCCGGCCCGCTGCTCGCTCATCACGTTGCGCTCGATGATCGTGTTGCGAGAGCCGCCCTTCACGAACATCAGCATCGAGCCGCCGTCGTGGATGAAGTTGTCGCGGATCACGCTGTCATCGACGTCCACGAAATCGAGGCACTCCTGGTAGGGGTTCTCGACGATGGTGCGGCGCCCCGGGCGGGCGAACTCCGAGCGCTCGATGGTCATGTGGTGAGACTGGTTGACCTTGAGCACGTCGCCGTTGGTGCCGGCGTCGTGGGCGTACAGGTTGCGGAGCGTGATGTGGTGCGAGTTGTCGATGTGCACCGTGTTGTCGCCGGAGTTGCGCACCTCGAAGCCGTCGAAGACCAGGTACGCCGAGCCGCCCACCCTGAGCGACTCGCCGCCGCCCTCGATCACCGCGCGCCGCGGCCCGTCCGCGGAGACCACCGTGATGGGGGCCGTGGCGGTGCCGCTGCGCTGGATCCACCCGCCGCCGGCGTAGGTGCCCGCGGGCACCAGGATGCGGTCGCCGGGGTTGGCGCGGTTGACCGCCGCGGCGATGGAGCCGCCCGGGGCCACGCGGATCTCGATCCCCTGGACGATGGTCTGGAGGTCGTCGAACTCATCGCCGGGCGCGCAGCCCGCGAGCATGGAGGCGTTCAAGGCCAGAGCGACCACCGCGAAGCGGGCGCAGGAGCGGAGTGGGGAGCGGAGCGTCATGCCACCTCGGCAGAAGGCCCGTGAGGGACTTCAGGGCAATGGGTCCTCGACGGGCGTAGACCCCGACATCCCCCAATGGACATCGATGTCTTCATTGAAGTGAACTCACCTCCAATCAGGTGAGATCGCTGCCCTCAATGCCTGTCTCGAACGTTGGAGGCCCACCGTGTTCCGAGGCCGCAATGGTCGTCAAACCGCGAATCCCTTGCACACCAGGGCGGCAACGGTGGTCGCGTCGACGCCCCGCGCCTCACCAGGGAGCACACCTGGCGACCTCCTGCGAGCCGCGCCATTCCGAGTTGTGCCTTGCGGCGCCCTGGTCGCGCCGTCGCGACGCTCTGCCTGAAAACAAGCTGTTTTCGGCTCGGATCGCGGGAGGCGTCGACCCGATCGGGCGCCGCACCGGCCCTCAACCAGGTATGGAAACGTGACCCTCTCTCACGGGTATGATTTCCATGTCTCTGTGGTGCGTAAATAAATTTTCGCATGTCGTTTTTGGGAAGCGGGCTCCATGGAAGGTCGCTCTGGCGGTGGATGGAAGTGCCTGACCCGCCATGCGCCCTACATCGCGGCACCCCGCAACGACTCCCCGAAGCGCTCGCCCCCCGGGCGCCGTCTGCGAGCGTGGTAGCGTCGCCGCCGACGATGTCCCACGGGCACCACCGCAGCCCCCACCCCGAGGACGCGACGCTCTTCGCGCCTTCTCGCCTCCCGGCACTACAGCGGGCCGTCGAGGAGGTGTGCTGGATGCTCGGCCGGGGATACCCGATGAGCCTCGCGGTGCGCGCCGCGGGCGATCGCCACCAGCTCGAGCAGCGCGCCAGGCTGGCCGTGACCCGAGCCGCGGCCGCGCCCGAGGACATCGCCTCGCGCTCCCGGCGCTGCCTCGACGTGGCCGAGCTCGCGGGGCGATGCCTCGACGTCGACGCGTTCAACGTGATCATCACCCTCGAGCTGGCGCTCGGCGGCGGCCCCCTCTTCGTCTGCGCCGACGGACCGCTCCGGGACCTCGCGGGGATGCGAGGGAGCTACCGCCTCGCGGTCGAGACCGAAGGGGCCATCGACCTGCTCGGCGCCGCCCTCGCTCGCTGGTCGGTGGCGCGCTGCGCCCTGTGGATCGACGCGCCGGTGTCCAACTCGGGAAGGTTGCGCTCGCTGATCGAGGCGAGGGCGGGCCATTGGGGGGTCGAGACCCGGCTGGAGATGGTGGCCGACGCGGACACCGCGCTGCGGGGGAGGGAGCTCGTCGCCAGCGCCGACGCCATCGTGATCGATGCCTCGCCGCGATGGTGCAACCTGGCCCGAGCGATCGTCGAGAGGGACGTGCCGACGGCGTGGAGGGTTCCGCTGGCGGAGGGGGCGGAGCCGTAGGCCTCGGGAGACGGCGACCACGGCGGCATCTCCCCCCGAAACGGTCCCTCCGTACCGCCAGGGAAGAAAATTCGACAGGAGCCGGATTCCCCAGGTGCATGGTGCTGTCGGACGATGTGTTTCCCTGTTTTGAACAGGGTGCACAGGAGACTTTCCAGGTTTAACCCGGTTTTTGATGTAGGTGGATGCGCCGGTAGCGGTCACGCCTCGGCACCTCAGGGTCCCCAATCCTGACAACCGACCCCGTTGTCGCGCGATAAGCGCTTGTTTTTAGGGGTTTGCGCGTTGCCACCCCGGCCGCTTTGCTGCGGTCCATGCAACGACACACCACCCTGACCGCTCTCGCCGCCCTGACCCTGGTCGCCGCCGCTGGCTGCGCTCCTGTGGAAGGGGACGACCCGGCCTCGTCGTCGACGCAGACGCTTCGCTCCGCCACCTGCCCCGAGTCCGTGACCTCCGACGGCCGTGACCCCCGCAACGCCGCGGGTCAGATCCGCTACTGCTGGCCCGGCGACGCCCGGTGCTTCTGCGACGCCGATGGCGACTGCTACGCCGAGGAGGGACACGTCGCCTGCACGCCCCTGCTGACCCTTCCCGCGACGACCGCGCCCATGGCCCCCGCGGTCGATGCGGGCCGCGCTCCGACGACGGCCGATGCGGGCCGCGCTCCGGCCCCTGCGGTCGATGCGGGCCGCGCTCCGGCCCCTGCAGTTGATGCGGGCCGCGCTCCGGCCCCGACCCCCACCCCGACCCCGACGGCCGATGCGGGCCGCGCTCCGACCCCGACCCCGACGGTCGATGCGGGCCGCGCTCCGACCCCGACCCCGACCCCCACCCCGACGCCGTCGCCCGCCCCGGCCCCGGCCCCGGCCCCGGCCCCGGCGACCGGGACGACCACTCCTTCGAGCGGGCTGCGCGCGTTCCCCGGCGCGGAGGGCTTCGGCGCTGGCGCCACCGGCGGCCGCGGCGGTCGGGTGATCTACGTGACCAACCTCAACACCTCCGGCCCCGGCTCCTTCCAGGACGCCGTCCAGCAGACCGGGCCCCGCTACATCCTCTTCAAGGTGAGCGGCGTGATCAACGGCGACGTGCAGATGAACAACGGCGACGTGACCATCGCGGGCCA
>Ga0208882_1000105_pt1 | contig 47763 bp, 40 predicted proteins | sample LakWasMet14_LOW5_2_FD_183862 | JGI IMG/M metagenome (GOLD analysis project Ga0208882, IMG submission 183862) | Freshwater sediment methanotrophic microbial communities from Lake Washington under simulated oxygen tension - Sediment Metagenome... | ecosystem: Environmental > Aquatic > Freshwater >...
AGCACCACCCGAACCCATCGCAGAGCCCTTGCCCCCGCTCCGCGGGGGTGAGGGCGCGCGGCAGCGCGGTGAGGGGGCCGACGGCCGCGTACCCGACCCGTCAGGCCAACGCTCTAGAACCGCCCGCCGAGGACCAGGTCGCGGCCGTTGAAGCCCACCTGGATGGTCTCGGTGCGCGGCGCCCCGAGGATCGCCAGCACCACGCCCGTCGCCGCGAGCACGCCGCCGCCGATGAGCAGCGCGTTGGTCACGCCGGAGAGCGTGTCGACGTCGTCACGGCGCGCGAGGTCGGCGGCGTTGCTGCACTGCCGGTTGGGGCAGGCCGTCTCCAGGTCGCTGAACGCGCTGCCCGCCATCACCCCGGTGATCGCTCCTCCGATGAGGGCCGCCACGCCGACGCCGCCCACCACGAAGCCCACCGTGCGCAGCGGGTTCGCGACCGTGCGCGTCGTCACGTTGCCGTCGCCGGGCGGCGGCGTCTGGACGCTCACCGTCTGCGAGGTCGTGTTCTCGACCGGCGTGGTGACGGGGGTCGTGACCGGCGTGGTGACGGGGGTCGTGACCGGCGTGGTGGTCGGGGTGGTGGTCGGCGTCGTGGCCTGGCTCGCTCGCAGCAGCGCCTCGACCCGGGGGAGCTCGCGGCGCGCCTCTTCGACCGCCGCGACGAAGGGCGCGGGGGCGTCGGGCGCCAGCACCTCGGCGGACAGCCGTCGCCACGCCTCGGCGGCCTCGGCCAGCCGCGGCGGCGTGAGGCGCTCGAGCGCGATGGCGATGTAGCGGACGTGGATCGGCGCGTGGAAGCGGCGCTCGGCCTGGGTGAAGCGGTCGAGCACCACCGGCCAGTCCTGGCGGTTGTTGGCGGCGATGCCCTGCATCGCGAACTCACGGGCGGCGTTGCGGTCGGCCCCCGTCGGCTGCGCGGGCTGGGCCCACGCCATCGACGAAGCCAGCCCCATCGATGCCACCAACAGACCCGACGCGATCGACGTACGCAGCTTCACGGCCGTTGCTCTCCTCTCCGCGCGGAACATCCCTCCCGCCAGCGGTCCGACGGTTCTACCCCAATCGCCTGCCCCGACGGAACGCTCTCTCCTCCCAAACGCTCTGCTAGGGTCCGGGCCCCGACGATGGCCCCACCCCGAACGAACACCCGCCGCCGCTCCACGCAACCGCCTGGCACCCCGTGGAGCCGGGCGCTCGCCCTCCTCGGCCTCGGCGTCTTCGGCGTCGGACTCACCGTCACCCTCGTCCTGATCGGGCTCTTCGCCTGGTACGGCCGCGGGCTCCCGGACGTCCACGGGCTGCGCACCGCGTGGCGCCCGCCGCAGACCACCCGCGTGCTCGACAGCCGCGGCGCCCTGCTCGCGGAGCTGTTCATCGAGCGCCGCACGGTGGTCCCGCTGGAGCGCCTGCCGCGCCACCTTGTGACCGCCCTGCTCGCCGCCGAGGACGCGCACTTCTACGAGCACACGGGCCTCGCGTGGACCGGCATGCTCCGCGCGCTGGTGGTCAACCTCCGCCACGGCACCGTCGCCCAGGGCGCCAGCACCATCACCCAGCAGGTGGTGAAGAACGTGCTCCTCAGCCCCGAGCGAACGCTCTCCCGCAAGGTCCGCGAGGTGCTGCTCGCCCGGGCCATCGAGCGCGAGCTCCACAAGAACGACATCCTATACCTCTACGTGAACCACATCGCCTTCGGCCACGGGCGCAACGGCGTCGAGGAGGCCGCGCGCTTCTACTTCGGCCACGGCGTCGAGCGCCTCACCCTCGCCGAGAGCGCCCTGCTCGCGGGCATCCCGAAGTCCCCGGTGAACTACTCGCCGGTCAACGACCTCGACGCCGCCCTGCGCCGCCGCCACTGGATCCTCGGGCAGATGGTGAGCAACGGCTTCGTCACCGCCGCCGAGGCCGAGGCCGCCGACCGCGAGCCGGTGCGCCTCGCGGCCAGGGACGACGACCACGACGAGCTCGCCCCGGAGGTCATCGAGCTGGTGCGCCGCACGCTCGCCCAGGTCGCCGGCGACGACGCGCTGCGCTTCGGGCGCTACACGGTCACCACCACCCTCGACCGCGACCTGCAGCGCGCCGCCCGCGCCGCCGTCGCCGCCGGGCTGCTCGACCTCGACCGACGCCATGGATACCGTGGGCCGCTCCTGACCCCGGGAACGCGCCGCCCCGGGAGTTCGGGCAACGTGCTGCGAGGGGTGAGCCCGCCGCGAGACGGGGTGCTCAACCCGGGGCAGATCTACGCGGGCGTGGTCGCCGCCATCGAGACGCAGCCCCCGGCGCTGGTGGTGCGGGTGGGCACCTCCACCGGGAAGATCGCGTGGTCGCGGGTGGCGAGGTACGCCAACAACACCACCCTCGCGACCTTCGCCCCGGTGGGCGCCGCGGTGCGCGTCTCCCCCGACCAGCGCATCACCCCCGACTCGCCAGGCACCTTCCGCCTCGAGCTCGGCCCCCAGGCCGCCTTCGTGGCCATCGACCCGTGGACCCGCGAGGTGCGCGCGATGGTGGGCGCCTTCGAGTCGACGCCCGGGATGTTCAACCGCGCCACCCGCGCCGTGCGCCAGCCCGGCAGCGCCTTCAAGCCGGTGCTCTACTCCTACGCGCTTCACTCCCGGCGCTACACCCTGGCCTCGACCGTCGACCCCAACCCCGGCTGCTTCGGGACGGGCCGCCGACCGTGGTGCCCCGCCGAGTCGCACGCCGTCGAAGGGGTGATCGAGCCCGGGATGCGCTTGCGTGAGGCGCTCGCGATGTCCCGCAACATGGTGGCCGCGAGGGTGATGGAGGCCCTCGGCCCGGAGCCCGTCATCGAGCACGCCCGCGCCCTCGGGATCACCTCCCCGATGCCCTCGGACCTCTCGCTCGCCCTCGGCAGCGGCGGCGTCACCCCCATCGAGCTGGTCAACGCCTACGCCACCTGGGCGGCGCGTGGGCAATACCAGGACTGGTATGTGATCCGCGAGATTCGCGGCCCCGACGGGAGGGCGCTGACGCTCCCGCCGAGGGCTCCGGCGAGGGTGGCCATCACGCCGGAGGAGGCGTGGCTGGTGACCTCGGCGATGACCTCGGTGATCGACCACGGAACGGCCCGCGCCGCCCGCTCCCTGGGCCGCCCCGCCGCGGGCAAGACCGGCACCACCGACCGCTCTCGCGACGCGTGGTTCGTGGGCTACACGCCCGACCTTGTGGCGGGCGTCTGGGTGGGCTTCGACGACCGCCAGCCGCTCGGCTACGGCGAGGAGGGAGCGCGCTCGGCGGTCCCGATCTGGACGAGCTTCATGCGCGACTACGTGCGGGCGCGCAGGCCCCCGGCGATCGAGTTCGCCCGGCCCGAAGGGGTCGTGGCGGTGCGCATCGACCCGGCGACGGGGCTGCTCCCGGGGCCCGCGCCGGCGGACCCCTTACAGGCCCCGGTAAGCTCCATGGAGGAGTACTTCCTGGCGGGCACCGAGCCGAGGGAGTTCGCGCCGGTGGACGCCGCGGTGCTGGCGCCGGTGGACGCGTCGGCGTGGGTTCCGAGCGAGGTCATCGACGCGGGGGCGACCGCGGTGGAGAACCCCGTGGCGGCGCCCGTGGTGGTCGAAGAGCCCCCGGTGGTGGTGGCGCCGACGCCGAGCGACGCGGCGGTGGCGCCGAGCGACTGAGCGGAAGGCTCTCCTGACGAGCGCCGGCCGCAGGGTATCCTTCCCCGCGCAATGGCAGACAGCGTGCGCAGGGTGGCGATCGCGGGGGCAGGCATCGGCGGGCTGACGCTCGCCATCGCGCTCAGGAAGCTGGACATCGACGCGCACGTGTACGAGCGCGCGACGGAGCTTCGGCCCGTGGGGGCGGGGCTCTCGCTGATGCCCAACGCGATGCTGGCGCTGCGGGCGATCGGGCTCGACGAGACCATCGCGGCGGCAGGCGAGGCGGCGCAGACCTCGGTCGGGCTCCGCTCGGACGGCGTGGAGCTGTCGCGCATCCCCATCGCGGAGGTGGCGCGCGAGGTGGACTCCTCGGCCGTGCTGCTGCACCGGGCCGACCTGCACGCCGCGCTGTTCGACGCGCTCGGCGCAGAGCACGTCACCCTGGGCCGCGCCGCCACGGGCTACCGCGACGAGGCAGGAGCGCCCGCCGCGCTGCGCTTCGACGACGGATCCGAGGTCGAGGCCGAGCTCGTCGTGGGCGCCGACGGGCTGCACTCTGCGCTCCGCAAGCAGCTCACCGGGGACGCTCGCCCGCCCGAGTACTCGGGCTACACGAGCTGGCGAGGGGTGACCGACACCCTCTGCGGCGCGACGCCGGCGCAGCTCTCCGAGAGCTGGGGGCGCGGCTCGCGCTTCGGCATCGCTCCGGTCGGGCGGGGGCGCGTCTACTGGTTCGCCGTCGCCAACGCCCCGGCGGGCGAGCGCGACGCGGGCGACCCCCGCCCGATGCTGCTCGAGCGCTACGGCTCATGGCACTCGCCCATCCGCGCGCTGATCGAGGCCACGCCTCCCGAGCGCATCGTGCGCACCGACATCGCCGACCGCCCGGTGCTCACGGCGTGGAGCCGCGGCCGCGTGGCGCTGCTCGGGGACGCCGCGCACCCGATGACCCCCAACCTGGGCCAAGGGGGGTGCCAGGCCATCGAGGACGCCGTGGTGCTCTCCGGCGCGCTCACGGCGTACGCGAAGCTGCCCAACGCGCTCGCGGACTACGAGCGCATCCGCGTCGCCCGCGCCAACCGCATCGTGCGCGACTCCCGCCGCCTCGGCGCGCTGGCCGCCCGGGAGGGCGCGCTCTTCCAGGTGGTGCGCGACGCGGCGCTCCGGTGGACGCCCGCGTCGGTGATGCACGACCGCTTCATCGAGCTCTTCCGCTTCGACGATCCCTTCGCCGCCGCGCGTCGCGCTCGATAGGTCAGCGCGGGCCGAACCCGCCCGACGAGGGGGCGATGAAGTCCGGCAGCGGCCCCTTGTCCCCGTCGACCACCTTGCGCTGGAGGTACCAGGGCCGCGAGCCGAAGACGGACAGCGGAAACAGCAGCGCCAGGAAGCCCGCGAGGACGCTCAGCAGCCCGACGCGCCCGTCGGTGAGCTGCGGGCCGATCCCGATCTGTACCACGTCGTCGGAGAGCACCGAGACCGTGTACCGCACCGACGGGCACGCGCCCGCGGACACGCACGACCACAGCTGCTCGCTGCACTCGTCGGTGAGCACCCGGGCGCGTTCGCCCTCGCGCTGCACGCTGCGCAGCCCGTAGTGCTGGACGTAGTAGCCGGGGCTGTTCTTGGGCTTGTGGTAGCGCTGCCAGTGGCGCGTCGCGACCGGCTGCGCCCGCACCGTCTCGCCGGTCAGCCCCAGCAGCGAGGCCGTCGGGAATACCACGGCGGGTAAGGCCAGCGCGCCGATCGCGGCGCCCACGAACCAGCCGCGGTAGTGCCGGGCGCGCGCCTGGGCGGTCTCTCCGGGGCGCTCGGTGGACACCACCATCGGGGCCGCGCGGGAGGGGCGGAGCACGGGCTCCTGGGACATCGCGCGGTAGGCGCCGCCGGGGGTCTGGGCGTTGGCGCCGAAGAGGCTGCCCGAGATGTGCACCGTCTCGCCGGGCGTCAGCTCGGCGAAGCGCACCCGATCGAAGCGCGAGGTGCGCTCGATGCGGGAGAGGTCGTCGCGGAGCATCACCCGGTCGTCGGGCTCGACGCGCACGCGCTCGCCCTGGAAGGTCCGCACCCAGAAGGGCCGCACGCGCACCGCGCGGGAGGTCTCCGTCCAGCGGTGATGCCAGCCGTGCTTGCTCTTCCACTCTCGGCCTCGCTGCTGGATGACCACCTGGATCGCCGGCCCGGTCGCTCCCTCCTCCAGCTCGACCTGGCCGACGATCACCGCGTGGCCGTTTCTGAGCGGCGACCTCGCGTCGAAGGACCGCTCGGCCACCGCGCGCTTCTGGTGCTCCAGCCACCAGAAGAGCGACCACCCGGCGACCAGGGACCAGGGCCCCAGCGCGAGGAGGAAGATCAGCGCCGTGCTGGTGTCCGGGTTGACGCGCGAGCGCGGCAGCGTGGATGGGGCGTCGAGGCCGGGGGCCTCGGGCGACTGCGGAGGCGCCGGCTCCCAGGGGACGCTTGCCTCCCGGCACCCGCCCAGCGTGAGGAGGGCCAGCAACACCAGGGTCTCGGAGCTACGCCCATGCGCCATAGGGCAGGCAGGATAGCGCGGCGGGCGCTCCGTCGAGGGCCGCGCCACGCTGCGGCGACGGCTCAGTCGCGACCGTCGGCCGCGTCCATCGAGACCGCGGCGTCGGCCACGCGGGCGTCGGCCGTGCTGGAGTCCCCGCCCAGGTCGGAGGCCGCGCCCACGTCGGCGGGGGTCATCCCGGTGTCGTCCGTGGGATCGGTCGCGTCGTCCGTGGGATCGGTCGCGTCGCCGCCCGGCGCGTCGGCCCCGCCCTCGGCGGCGTCGCCGGGCATCGCGTCACCCGGGCCGCCGTCGGTGAAGGCCGGGCAGGTGCCGGTCATGGAGACGCAGAGCCCGCTGATGCAGCAGTACTGCACCGTCGAGGGCGTGTCGGAGGTGCGGCAGGGGTCGCACTCCGAGCTCGCGCCGCAGCTCGACGGGCAGATGGAGGTCTCGGTGGCGGGCCCGCGGTCGCGAGGGGGCTGCGAGTCGGTGCCCGGTCCCCGGTCGGTGCCCGCGTCGAAGCCGGAGTCCGTGGTCGGGATGTCGAAGGCGGGCGCGTCGTCCTGCGGGGTCGCGTCCTCCTCGGGGAAGGAGGTCGTCGGGTCGTCGCCGCAGGCGCCGAGGGTCGTCACGAGGAGGGCGAGGGCGAGGCGCTGGAAGGCCGTGCGGCGGATCGACATGGACCGCGAAGATGCCAGAGGGGGGAGGGTCGCGTCGAGAGGAGGACGAGAGCTCAAGCTACGAGCGCATCGCGAGGTTGGCCACGTCGCGCACGATGACGATGGCGCCGAGGCCGAGGAGCAGCGTGAAGAAGATGGCCGTGACGGTGGTCTCGAAGCGCGCGTTGGGCCGCCGACGCATCACCACCTCGTACATCAGGAACACCAGCCGCCCCCCGTCGAGGGCGGGCACCGGGAGGAGGTTGAGGACGAAGAGCGCGACGGAGATGAGGGCCATCGCGTCGGCGCCGTAGCGCCAGCCGCCGCGGTGCGCGCCGCGGGCCGTCTCCACGACGATGCCCACCGGCCCCATCACCTGGACCTTCTCCTTGCCGCGGATCATCCGGGCGAAGCCGTCGAGCTGCTCGATGGTGAGCCTCGCGGGCTCGAGCAGCGCGTGGCGCACGGCGGACCCGACGGGCACGCGGTCGGTGGCGGGCGTGGGCGACTGCACGATGCCGATGCGGTAGCGGTGCGAGGCCGGGTCGAGGCGGGCCGTGGCGCGGAGCGAGAGCTCGTGGCCGGCGCGGCGCACGCGAATCTCCGTGGGAGCGCCGCGCGAGGCGTTGATGCTGCCGGCGAGCTCGCCGAAGTTGGAGGGGGCGACGTCGCCCACGCGGAGCACCACGTCGCCGGGGCGGATGCCCGCGACGGCGGCGGCGGAGTCGGGCTGCACCTGGCCGACCACCGGGCGCTCGACGCCGGCGAAGGCGAGCACGGCGAAGATGATGAGCGTCGCGGCGAGGTAGTTGGCCAGCGGGCCGCCCGCGATGGTGAAGAAGCGCGCGATGAGCGAGGCGTTCTGGTAGCTGCCGCGGTCGTTGGGGTCGCTCGGCTCGAGCGGGTTCATCCCGGCGATGTTGACGTAGGCGAGGATGGGAACCGCCGCGACCTGGACGATGGTCTCGCTGCCCTTCGGCCGCCACTGCACGATGGGCGGGCCGAAGCCGATGGAGAAGACCCGGGCTCGCATCCCGAAGGCCCGCGCCACGAGGAAGTGTCCGAGCTCGTGGATGATCACCAGGAGGGAGAAGGCGAGCGCGGCGAGGAGGTAGTATTGCGGCGGCATCGTGGGCAGTGGACGGGACTCTAACCCGATCATCGCGCCGACGCTTGCGGCTCGGAACCTCCCGGGCAATGGTGGTGTCGGTCCCACACCTTCGATGCGAAGAGCGACAGCAAGCTGGGCGGCGTGGTGCGTGATGGTCCTGGCGGTGCCGGGGTCGGCGCAGTCGCCCGGGCGTCGGTTGCACCGGGAGATCCCCGGCGACCTGGGGCTCGGCGCCATGCCCGCGGGGGCCATCGCGCCGCCGCGATCGGCGCAGCAGCTCGCCTCCGTGGCGGGCCCCGGCCGGTGGGACGAGGCGCTGCGACCGGGCGAGGCCATCCTGCAACCCCGGGAGAACTGGTCCGCCTCGGCCCGGGAGATGGACCGCGAGACCCGCTCCAGCCCCGGCACCGAGCTCCACTACCAGGAGGTGTTCAACCCCTCCATCGCTCCCTTCAAGCGCCTCCACGCCTACGACGCCGTCGACGAGCTCGGCCGCCTCGTGGTGCGCGACCCCTCGCTGCGCCCCGTCCCCCTCGACCCCGCGGCCCCGTGGGGCGCCGAGCTCGCCGCGCGCTTCACCGGCGACGTCTTCATCGAGCTCTCGCCGCAGTCCCCGACCCCGATCCCCTCGGTCGCCGCCGAGCAGCGCCTGGTGTCGTACCGCACGGTCCCGGAGACCCCGCTGGCCTTCTTCGAAGACTCCGCGGGCAACGTGTTCGTGCGAGCGCCGGTGACCGAGCTGCGCCGGGTGCGCCTCGCCTACGTCGTCGAGGCGCCGCAGCGGGCCTTTACCATGGCAGGTATTCCCCACGCCTCGCTCTCCACCCCTTCGGCGCACCGCGGCATGGTCGCGCCGGTGGTCCCGGAGCTGGTGCGCTCGAGCCTGGCGGAGGTGCTGCGCCGCGCCGGGGTCGATCCTGGCGCCTCGCTCGCCGAGGGCATCGGCGGCCTCACCGGGTATTTCCGTGCCTTCCGCGACGGCGACCTGCCGGGCGACCTCGGCGGGCAGCTCTACCGCACGCTGGCGCTGGGCGGCGTCGGGGCGTGCCGTCACCGGGCCTACGCCTTCGTGCTGACGATGCACGGGGTCGGCGTCAACGCGCGCTTCGTGGGCAACGAGGCGCACGCCTGGGCGGAGGTCGCCGTCCCTGGCGCCGGGTGGTCGCGCGTCGACCTCGGGGGCTGGGATGTTCCGCTGCGCACCGAGTCGGCCTCCGAGCGGGAGGCCTTCGTGCCGGCGAACCCCGACCCCCTGCCGAGGCCCGCGGGTTACGGGCAGTTGTATTCCTCGACCCCGTCTCCGACGCGCGCCAACCAGCAGCCGACGGCGCAGGCCCCCCAGGCCACCGCGCAGTCCGCGGCGCAGCAGGCGCCCGGGAGCGCCGTCGCCCCGACGCCGGGGCAGGGCACCGGGCGGGGCATCGCGGCGGGCATCGCGAGCGGGGCGGGGGCTCCAGGCGAGGGCGCTCCCGACACGGCGACGAGCGAGGGGCTGCGGGAGGACCCGCGGCAGGATGACCCGAGCGTCGTGAGGGTGGGGACGAGGATACGGGTGGCGGACGTGCGCGCCTCGGACGGCTCCGCGGTGACGGCCTTCGTGCGAGGGACCCTGGTGGAGGTGAGCGGCGAGGCGCAGGACGAGACCGGCGCGGCGGCGGCGAACCTGCCGGTGGGCTTCGAGCTGTGGCGCAACGGCCGCGCGGTGCGGGTCGACCGCGGGGCCGAGCCGACGACCTCGCTGGGCACGACGGTGACGGACGACGACGGGCATTTCAGCGCGCGAGTGCTACTGCCGGTCGACCTCGGCTGGGGCTCGTACGAGCTGCGGGCGAGGACTCCCGGCGACGCGCGCAGGCTGCCGGCGAGGAGCGATTGATGGCGCTGCGCGGAGTGAGGGACGTCGAATGATGCAATCAGGGATCGCCTATCGGGAGCCGGAGAACGGTCTTGCCGTGGTGGGGCAGCGCTTCACCGATCTGCAGACGCTGACCGTGAAGCAGCGCAAGAACTGGTGGGAGCTGCTGGTCAATTTCGAGGCGAAGAACCGCTACGTGGTCCTGGGCAACCGCATGGGCGCGGCCTTCGAGGTGGAGGAGCAGGGCGAGGGCCTCGGCGAGCTCCTGAAGCGCTTGTTCCTGGGCACCGCGCGGCCCTTCACGGCCTACGTGACGGACATGCGGCGCGACTCGCTGGCGATGCGGCTGCACCGTCGCTGGCGGTGGTTCTTCCCCTACCTCGACGTGCACGACGGCGACGACCGCCCGGTGGCCTCGCTCGAGGCGAGGTGGGCGTGGTTCCAGCGGCGCTACACGGTTCGCGACGCGCAGGGCAACGAGCTCGGCGAGATCATCGGCCCCTTCTTCAAGCCGTGGACCTTCGAGCTCACCGTGGGCGGCCGGGTGATCGGGCACATCAAGAAGAAGTGGTCGGGGCTCTTGAAGGAGGCCTTCACGGACGCCGACAACTTCGAGGTGGAGTTCGCGGCCGACACCGACCCGAGGTGGAAGGCGCTGGCGCTCGCCGCCTCGGTGCTCCTCGACGTGGTGCACTTCGAGCGCGCCAAGAACGGCTGAGACCGCGAAGCGGGAGGCGAGGGGGGGGGCCTCAGAGGTTGATGGGGATGTACAGCAGCCGGAGCTGGCTGTGCGTCCCCTGGCGGCGGTAGCCCACGAGGCCGAAGAGGACGTTCCAGGAGACGTCCTCGGGGCGCGGGCGCGCGTAGGAGAAGACCGGCAGCAGGTGCCACTCGAAGGAGCGGACGCCCTGACGCTGCGACGAGATCCAGAGGAAGTTGCCCGCGAGCATGTGCACCGACTCGGGCGTGCTGAAGCGCCAGAAGAGCGGGGTGACCATGGTGGCGCGGGTGCCGGCCTCGCTGTCGGCGAAGTCGAAGAACAGCGGCGCGAAGACCGTGTGGCGCCGCGGCCCGCTCCGGCCCGTGTAGAGCAGCGGGTAGATGTTGAGGTACGAGCTGCCCGGCTCGCTGTGGCTGTGGATCGTCGGGAGCACCCACCAGGTGTTCGAGGCCTCGGTGCGGCGGTGATAGAAGAGCGGCAGCACCGCCTCGGTGTGCGCCCCGGTGGCGGGCTCGCGCGACGAGTAGAAGAAGGGCAGCACCGCGTCCCAGTTGGTGGCGCCGCGGTGGCGCTGGTAGACGGGGGTGACGAGCGTCGAGTCGGCGCCCTCGCGGTGGTAGTACGCGACCGGCGAGACGAAGGTGCGCTCGTCGGGCCCCGAGTACGTGTGAAACAGGGGGAAGAGCGTGGTGCGCGACGTGGTGCGGTCGTGCCGGTGGAAGAAGATCGGCGCGAGGTTGAACGAGCCGCTGTCCGCGGTGTTGCGGGTCCAGAAGGGCCCGACGACGGTGAGGTTGCTGCCCTCGGCGCGGTTCTCGGTGTGATAGGTCAGCAGCGGGGGGATGAGCAGGTAGTTGCTCGTGAGGTCGTTGCCCGCGAAGAAGAGCGGCGCGAGGCCCCAGTCCGTGTCGTGGCGCTGCCGGTCGTAGAAGAAGGGCCCCGCGATGGTGAGCGCGTGCTCGGGCCGCCACGTGTGATAGGTGAGCAGCGGGGGGATGACCAGGTGCTCGCGGGCGAGGGCGCCGGTGCGGTCGAAGGAGTCGCCGTAGAAGAAGAGCGGGGCGACGCCGAAGGCCGAGCCGTGGGCGAGCGCGGGGCCCTCCCAGCGATGGGCGTAGACCGGGGGGATGATGTCGGTGGCGTACCGGCCGCCGTCGTCGAGGAGGCCGCGCCAGCGGAAGTACACCGGGAAGACGACGTCGGTGCGCGCGGTGGGCGAGCGGTACTGGAAGTACGGCGGCACCAGCAGCGAGACGTCCTGGCCCCTGCGCTCCCTGAACAAGAACGGGAACACCACCGTCGTGCGACGGTTGGCGCTGCGCTCCAGCAGGAGGAAGGGCGGCACCAGGGTGCGGTGGACGTTGCGGTCCGGGTCGGGCCACGAGGGGACGGCGCCCGGTGCGACGCCGAGGGTGGCCTGCGCCTCCGGGGTGAGCGCGGGCACGGCCGGGGCCTGACGCGCCGGAGTGGCCGCCGGGGTGGTCTCCGCGGGGGCGTCCCCATCGCCGGTCGCGGCGGCGGCGGGCTCGGTGGCAGCGGGTTCGGCGGGCTCGGCGGCGGCGGGCTCGGCGGTCTGCGCGAGGGCGGCGGTGGTGCTGAGGCCCAGGGCGAGGCACAGGGCCCCGGTCGCGGCGGAGGAGAGCGATCGCATGGGGCTATGGGGCTCCGGTCGCTGCGGCCGTGCGCTGCAACTGCGCCAGCTCGTCGAGGAGCGACGCGCGGGCGACGGAGCGCTGCTCGCCGGTCGCCATCAGCTTCATCGACACCTGCCCCGACGCCAGCTCGTTGGAGCCGATGACCAGCACCACCGTCGCGGCGAGGTCGTTGGCGCGGCGCATCTGGCTCTTCATCGATCCGAAGCGGGTGTCGACCACGGTCTCGACGCCGCGGGTACGCAGCTCTCGGGCGAGGCCGAGCACCCCCGCGTGGGTGGCGTGCTCGTCGGGCTTCGCGACGGCCACGACGGCGACGCGGAAGGGCTTCTTCTCCTCGGTCACCGGGGCCGCGAGGAGCAGCCGCTCGATGCCGAGGGCGAAGCCGAAGGCGGGCACGGGCTTCGGAGCGCCGAGCTCGGTGAAGAGCTGGTCGTAGCGGCCGCCGCCGCCGAGGGCGTCCTGCGCGCCGAGGGCGCCGGAGGTGTCGACGATCTCGAAGACGGTGCGGGTGTAGTAGTCGAGTCCGCGCACCAGGCTGGGGTCGACCACGAAGGGCGTCCCGAGGGCGGTGAGAAACTCCTGCACGCGCTCGAAGTGGGCGCGGTCTTCGTCCGTGAGGGCGTCGACGATGCTGGGGGCGCCGGCCTTGAAGGGAAGGTCTCGCGGGTCTTTGGAGTCGAGGATGCGCAGCGGGTTGCGCTCGAGCCGCGACTGGCTCTCCGGCGAGAGGGCGTCGCGGTGCGGGGCGAAGTGGGCGATGAGGGCGTCGCGGTAGCGGGCCCGGGTCTCCGCGCCGCCGAGGGAGTTCACCCGCACGGTGAACTTCGTGATGCCGATGCCCTGGAGAAACGAGCTGGCGAGGTCGATGACCTCGGCGTCGACGGCGGGGGAGTCGTCTCCGTAGACCTCGGCGCCCACCTGGTGAAACTGCCGGTAGCGCCCCTTGGCGGGGCGCTCGGCGCGAAACATCGCCCCGAGGTAGCACCAGCGGACGACGGTCTCCCTGGCGAGCACCGAGTGCTCGATGGCGGCGCGCACGGCCGAGGCGGTGCCCTCGGGGCGCAGCGCGAGGCGCCGGTTGCCGCGGTCGTCGAAGGTGTACATCTCCTTCTCGACGATGTCGGTGGCCTCGCCGACGCTGCGGTGGAAGAGCTCGGCGTACTCGCAGAGGGGCGTGCGCACCTCCTGGAAGCCGTACCGCCCGCAGGTCTCGCGAAACGCGGCCTCGAGTCGCTGCCAGCGCGCGCCCTGCCCGTCACCCGGGAGGAGGTCGTTCATGCCCGTGACGGCCTGGAGGGTTGCCATGGAATCGGCTGCGGGGTGTAGTCGGGTTCTGTGCGGGGGGTCAAGGCGTCCGACGCGCCGACGCGATCATTCGCCGCGCCGCTGCGGGCGAGCGGAAGGCTCATACCTGCCCGGGTAAGGCGATCGGGCGCTTGACGCGGCGCGCGGGCTCGCGGAAACGTCCGCCCACGAACGTGAACGATCTCCACCGCCGCTCTGCCCTCGACCTCGCCGCGATGATCCGTACCGGCCGCGTGAGCAGCCGGGAGGTGGTCGAGTCGCACATCGCCCAGGTGCGACGGGTGAACCCGCAGGTCAACGCGATGGTGAGCGACCGCTTCGACGACGCCCGCGCGGAGGCCGACGCGGCGGACGCCCTGCGCGCGAAGAGCCCCGACGACCTGCCTCTCCTGCACGGCGTCCCCTGCACCATCAAGGAGTCGTTCTCGGTGACGGGGATGCCATGGACCGCGGGCCTGGTCTCCCGCCGGGGCGTCCGCGCCGGGGGTGACGCGGTGACGGTGCAGCGCCTTCGGGCGGCGGGAGCCATCGTGCTCGGGGTGACCAACACCTCCGAGCTGTGCATGTGGATGGAGTCGGTCAACCGGGTGTACGGCCGCACCACCAGCGCCTACGACACCGGGCGCACCTCCGGCGGCAGCTCCGGCGGCGAGGGGGCGATGGTCGGCAGCGGCGCGTCGCCCTTCGGCCTCGGCTCCGACATCGGCGGATCGATCCGCATGCCGGCCTTCTTCAACGGCGTCTTCGGGCACAAGCCCTCCGGCGGTCTGGTGCCGTCGAGCGGGCAGTTTCCGCAGGCCACCGGCTCCGCCGCGCTGATGCTCTCGACCGGCCCGCTCACCCGCAGCGCGCGCGACCTGATGCCCCTGCTCCGGCTCCTCGCGGGGCCCGACGCGGGCGATCCGATGTGCCGGGCGATGCACCTGGGCGACCCCGACGCGGTCGACCTCTCGACGGTCACGGTGCACGACGTCCGCGACGACAAGAGCCTCCAGCGCTTCCCCATCGAGGCCGCCCTGCTCGACGCCCAGGAGGCCGCGGTGCAGGCCCTCGCTCGCCGCGGCGCCCGCATCGTGAAGACCTCCATCCCGGGCCTCTCCGACGCCTTCGAGCTCTGGAGCGCGGCGATGCACTCTCGCAACAAGGTGAGCTTCGCGGCGCTGCTGGGCGGCGAGGGGCCGGCGATGAGCACGGCCTCGGTGCTGCGCGAGCTGCCCATGTCCATCGCGGGGCGCTCGGACTACACGCTCCCCGCGCTGGGCCTCGCGCTGGCCGAGTACCTGCCGATGCTGCTCTCGGCGCGGCTCGTGACGATGACCGCGCGCATCGAGCACCTCCGCGGGCGCGTCGACGAGCTGCTGGGGGCGAACAACGTGATCCTGTTTCCGTCGCACCCGCGGGTGGCGCCGAAGCACCACGCGCCGCTGCTGCGCTTCGCCGACGCGGGCTTCACGGGGGTCTTCAACGTGCTGGAGGTGCCGGTGACGCAGGTGCCGCTGGGGCTCGACTCCCGGGCGCTCCCGGTGGGCGTGCAGGTCGTCGGGCCGCGCGGGCAGGACCACGTGCCCATCGCGGTGGCGCAGGCGCTCGAAGAGGCGCTCGGGGGATGGGTTCCGCCCGCGGCCTGGAGCTGATCAGCGCGGGTCGAAGTGCTCGACCACGCCGGCGATGGAGCCCGCGGCGTCGACGGAGACGCCTTCGATGATGCGCGCGGCCCAGCGGAGCATCTCCGCGCGGCCGACGGCGTAGTCCCCGGCGAGGACCGAGCGCAGGTCGGCGCGGTCCGCCGCGGACATGGCGTAGGAGCCGCCGCCGCAGCCGCGGCAGACGATGCCTCCGGCGTGGGGGTCGACGGTGACGCGGGCGCCGTCCGGGGCCGGGGTGTCGCAGCGCACGCAGCGGTCGAGGGCGATGGCGTGGCCGGTGTGGTCGAGCACCTCGAAGGCGAAGCGCACGAGGCGGGCGGCGAGGGCGTCGCGGTCGTCGCTGGCGGCGGCGGCGGTGTAGAGCTCGCCCAGCAGCAGGAAGAGCGCGCCGTCGTGGGGGGTGGGCTCGGCGACGGCGCGGACGATGCCCGTGGCGGCGAGGGCGGCGGTCTGCGAGCGCAGGGTCCGGGAGAGCCCGGGCCAGACCTGGTCGACCTGGGCCTCGTCGAGGCGGGTGGCCTTCGGGGTGGTGGAGTACCGCACCCGGTAAAGAACCAGCGGGGAGAGGGCGCCCATGAAGCGGCGCTTGGAGCGCTGGGCGTTGAGGGCGACGGCGTCGACGCGGGCGCCGTGCTCGGTGAGGAGCGTGACGCGGAGGTCTTGTTCGCGGTGGGGGCGACGGTCGAGGACGAAGGCGCGAGCGAGGTGCTCGGTCACACGGCGGGGAGGCGGAGGGTGACGCGGCTGGAGAGCTGCTCCGGGCGGTCTTGCGCGCGGGGGCGCAGGAGGAAGGACATCGCCAGCGTGGCCAGGACGGCGAACACGACGAGGGCGATGGCGAGGCCGAAGCGCCGGCCGCGGGCGTCGCTGTCGTCGAGCATGCGCGGCGGCAGCGGGAGCACGTCGCGGAGGCGCACCTCGATGGAGTAGCGCGCGAGGACGTCGTCGGTCTTCACCCCGAGGGCGCGGGCGTAGGCGCGGAGGAAGCCGCGCACGAAGGGGTCTCCGGGGAGGGACTCGAAGCGCCCTTCTTCGAGGAGGGCGAGAGACTGAGACGGGATGCGGGTGACGTCGGCGATCTCGTCGAGGGAAAGGCCTCGATCTTCGCGCTCACGCCGCAGGAATGTCCCGATGGGTTCCATCAATACCTCGGTGAGGGATGGGGGACAGCCGCGGGGGCTGAGGGGTTGACCACGCGCACGCTCATGGGGCCACGGACCTTCCGAGCGATGCGCACTCCTGTCCCTCGGGCGTGTTGGCTCCGAGGGTGACGCAGCGCTGGAGGTCTTCCCGTGCGGCGTCTGGTTGATGAAGCTGGATGCGCGCCTTGGCGCGCCAGAGGAAGGCGTCCTGGAACTGGTCGCACCCCGCGACGGTGGTCGCGATGGCGCGGTCGAGGGCCTCGAGGGCGTGGGGGGCGTCGTTGGAGCGGGCGTAGGCTTCGCCGAGGCGAGCGTTGCCGACGCAGAAGGTGGGCTGGCGGCGCACGGCGCGCTGGAGCACCTCGATGGCCTCGGGGTACCGCTGCCGGCGCATGTACGCGAGGCCGAGGTTGCCGAGCGCGAGGTGCTGGCTGCCGTAGGTGATCTCCTCCGTGGAGAGGCGGAGGATGGGGAGGGCCTCTTCGTAGCGGCCGAGGTTCATCAGCACGACGCCGAGGGAGTTGCGGGCGTCGGCGAGCGACGACCGGAGGCTCTCGTTCTCGACCGACTGGATGGCGAAGAGCTCGACCGCGCGGCGGAGCGGGGCCTCGGCGCGGGAGAAATGCCCGAGCCGGCCGTAGACCAGGCCCAGCATGTGGTGGGCCTCGGCGTTCTCGGGGTCACGGCGGATCGAGCGCTCGAGGGGAGGAATGGCTCCCTCGGCGTTGTTCTCGTCCGCGAACATGGCTCGTCCCAGGTTCAAGTCCGCCTGTGATTGCAGTCGTGCTTCTTCACTGACGCCGCCGCAGGACCATCCTGCGACAGCAAGCCAACCGACGATCAAGCAAGCGAAGCGGCGGTGTTTCAGGCGACCGATGTCATTCGAAGGCATCACGTCACGTTTCTGACCACGGCCGTAGAGCGCCGCATCTAACCGAAGGCTCCGGGAAGGGTCAACCCGGAATTTGACAATTGCCCGGGGTGAGGGCTGTCAGCCGCGCACCTGCTCGTGCATGCCGAGCAGGGTGTAGAGGCGTCGCAGTGCGTCGATGTCGTCGATGGCGACCTTCTCCTCGGCGATGCGGATGTACTGCAGCTCGCGGAGCTGGAGCACCGCGCGCTTGACCGCGTCGACGTCGAGGGAGGCGCGGGCGGAGAGCTCGAGCGGGGACACGGCGATCTGCGCGCCGCCGGAGGTGCGCCCGGTCTCGGCGGCGAGCTTGAGCAGGGTGTTGACGACCTTGGAGGTGGGGTCGCGCAGCAGCACGTTCTCGAGCTGGTCTTCGGAGTCGCGCAGCCGACGCACGAGCTGCTGCACGAGGCGCGTGGCGACCGCGGGGCTGCCGGAGAGGAGCTGGGTGAAGGTGTCGGGGTCGAGCGCCAGCACGACCACGTCGGAGAGGGCGAAGGCGCTGCCGTTGCGGAGCGATCCCGGGACCAGGGCCACCTCGCCGAAGAGGTCGCCGGGCTTGAGGATGTGCATCGAGCGCTCGACGTTGCGCACGCGCTTGGCGACGCGCACCCGGCCCTCCTGCAGCATGAACACCTCGCGGGCGGGGTCGCCCTCGCGGAAGATCACCTCGCCGTTGGCGTAGCGGCGACCGAAGTGCTCGAGCAGCCGGTCACGTTCGTTCGGGGAGATGTCGCTCATCGGTGGGTAGTGGGGGGGTTATAGCCCCATCGGCCGTGGCGCAGGAAGGCGCGAAAGGTGCGCCCCGGGGCGAGGAAATGTTTGACACGGCGCCGTGGATCGGTAGATTGCGCGCCCCGATGCCGGTGTAGCTCAGTCGGTTAGAGCAGGGGAATCATAATCCCAAGGTCGTTGGTTCAATTCCGACCGCCGGTACAGAGAAGAAGAGGCCTCGTTTCCTCCCAGGAAACGGGGCCTTTTCATGGGTCCCAATGGAGCGCCCGGCGGGTCGCGGGGCTCGTCAGCGCACGACGGCGATGGTCGGCCCGGCGGTGAGCGTGAGGTCGCCTGGGGTCTCGAAGAGCTCGCCGTCGAGCATGTAGCGCGCGAGGCCGCTCTCGAAGCGGATCGTCGCGTGGTCGCTGACCCGGTCGAGCGCGTGGCCGGGGCGCATGGGGCGAGCGAGGCGGATGCGCGGGAGCTCGCGAGCGAGGTCCACCACCGGGGCGTAGATGCCCAGCAGGTGGAAGCTCTCCGGGCGCTCGTCGCAGCGCAGGAAGGGGCGAAACCCGAGGCCGATCTGGTCGACGGTGCCGGCGGCGAGGGTGAGGTAGTCCTGCAGGGGCCAGTGCGCTCCGTCGGCGAAGTCCACCGAGGCGCGGCAGGGGGCGGCGATGCGGCGCACCAGCGGACCGCCCACCACCGCCGAGGCCACGCCGCGCGCCAGCACCCCCGCGGCGCTGAGCGGCGTCGGCGTGCCGTTGGCGTAGTAGGCGTGCAGGAAGCCCTCGACCACGCCCGTCCCGAAGAGGAACCCGAAGCGGTCGCCGATCGCGATGGTGGAGCGCAGCGAGGTGCGCAGCCCGTGGCCCGAGCGCGCCCGTTTTACCAGCGACGTAAGCAACGAGAGGGGATTGCCGCGGGGGGTGTCGCAGCCGTTGGCGACGGTGTTCATGGTTCCGCCGCGGAGCAGGGCCACCGGCGGCAGCGGGGTGGGCCCGTAGTGCCGCGCGAAGGCCGACAGCGTGACGCTCGCGCTCCCGTCGCCTCCGACCACCGCGAGCAGGGTCACGCCGTGAGCGCGGAAGCGCTCGGCCGCGGCGGAGAGCTCATCGGGTGAGCGCGTGGCCACCAGGAGGTCGTCGCGGGAGAGCTTCGCGCGGAGCCGGTCGGCGAGGCCGGGGTCGCGGCGGGTGCGTCCAGCGTTGGCGTTGAGCACGACGCCGATGCGGGCAGTGGTCATGTGCGAGGGGGTGATAGCGCATGTCGGCGACCGCGTCGCAACCGCCGACGAACGGGGAGTCATGAGAGACTGCCCGCGTGAGCAGAGCAGGCATGGCGTTCAGGTGGCTGTCAGGGGTCGCGGTGCTGTGGGGCTGCGCGGCCGAGCCTGCGATGGTGGTGCCCGACGACGCAGGGGCGCTGAAGGACGCCGACGACGCAGGCCGCGCGACGGTCGATGCGGGCGCCGACGTCCCGCTCCTCCGTGACGTCCCTCTCGTGCTCGACATCCCTCCTGCCATCGACGTCCCTTCCGTCCGTGACGTCCCTTCCGTGCTCGACGTCCCTTCCGTCCGTGACGTCCCTCCTGCCATCGACGTCCCTCCTGCCGTCGATGTCCCTCCTGCCGTCGATGTTCCTCCTGCCGTCGATGTTCCTCCTGCCGTCGATGTCCCTCCCATCCGCGATGTCGGCGTTGATTCCCCCGATGTTCCGCCGGTGCGCGTGTGCCCGACGCTGCCGGCGCCTCCCCCCGACGCCGACCCGTGGGCCTCCACCGGCCTTGCCACCGTCGGCGTCCCGACCATCCGCATGGTCGCCTCCGGAGCCCACCGGGACCTCTACCTCTCGGGTCCTTCCGGGGTCGCGGAGATCGCGGTGCGGCTCGACTGGGGAGGCTCGGTGGTGTTCTTCGGTCAGCAGGGTTCGCCTGCCTCCAACACCATCGACGCCAACGACACCGGGAGGGAGCTTCAGGTCGCCCTCTACGATCCGCAGCGGCAGTTTCAGCGGTGCGCCCGCGACGCCTCCTGCGCCGGGACCAACCCCTGCGGCAACTCCATCACCTACCTGGGCTGGGACCCGGTGCAGGGCGGCGACGAGTGCAACCACGGCGCCCGGGTGCTGCGCAGCGGCCTCGAGGGCGACCGCATGGTCGTCGAGGTGCGCCCCACCCAGTGGAACCCCGACTGGGACGCCCCCGACTGCCGCCGCTCGGCCTGCCCCCCGGCCGCGGTCGAGGCCGGCGTGACCTACACCCTCGGATTTCGCTTCGTGCACAGCAACGTCGTCGAGGTCTCCATGGAGATCACCTCCCAGGAGTCCATCTCGCACCTGCCCACGGAGCAGGAGTTTCCCACCCTCTACGTAGGCCACGGCGGCCCCTCCACGGACCTCCCGCTGCTCCTCGACTCGGCAGGGACGCCCATCACGGTGAACAACCCCGCCAACGACGGCTTCGTCTACGCCAACTTCCGCAGCGCCGGCCCGTGGGTCACCTGGCAGCACCGCGCCCGCGACTACGGCGTCGGCCTCTCCATGGACCACGCCGGCCGGGACTTCCAGGCCTGGGAAGGCAGCGGCACCGGCGCTCCCTACTTCCACAACGTCCGCCCCCGGCAGTCCTTCGGCATCGCCGCCGGAGCCACCGTGCGCGGCCGCTCCTACCTCACCCTCGGCAGCTTCGACACCGTGCGCTCGCTCATGGACATGGTCACCCGCCGCCGCGCTCCCTTCGGCGCCCTCGACGCACCCTCCGCCGCGAGCACCGCCCGCGCCGTGGGCGGTCGCTTCCGAGTCGCCGGGTGGGCCCTCGACAACGCCGCCCTCTCGTCGGTGATGGTCCGCGTCGACGGCGCCATGGTCACCACCCTCGCTCGCAGCGGGGCGCGAGCGGACGTGTGCGCGATCTACCCCAACTACCCGGGCTGCCCGGGGCCGGGCTTCGACGGCGAGGTGACGCTCCCGGTGCGCGACGGCTGCACCCACGCCGTCGAGGTGATCGCCCGCGACGCCGACGGCAACGAGACCGTGCTCGGCCGACGCCTCGTGGCCGACGGCTGACCCATCGGCCCGTGATAGAACCCGACGCCTGAACGGAGCTTCGCGATGCCACCTCTCGTCGCCAACGGTGCCCTCCTCAAGTGCAGCTTCGGCCTCGCGCCCTCCTCGCTGCTCGTCACTCCCGAGAAGGGCGTCTCGGGCACCACCCAACCCATCGCCAACGTCGCCGATCAGGTTCCGGTGAAGAACATCCCCCCCTTCGGGATGTGCAACTCGATGGCGAACCCGACGGTCGCGGCGGCCACCGCGGCGGCCCTGGGCGTGCTGACGCCGATGCCGTGCATGCCGGTCATCCCCGCGCCGTGGGTGCCGGGCGCCCCCATGGTGAAGGTCAAGATGCTGCCCGCGCTCAACGCCACCTCGAAGTGCATGTGCACCTGGGGCGGCGTCATCGAAGTGACCATGCCAGGCCAGATGAAGGCCCAGGTGAAGTAGCCAGTCGGTTGCCCTCAGAGGCCCTTGAAGGCTGACAGCGTGCGCGCCCTCGCGGCGGCGTGGTCGACCATCGCCTCCGGATAGCCCAGCCTCCTTCGCTCCAGCGGGCCCATCTTCTCCATGTTGAGAAGCGCCCGCTTGTCCAAGGAGCGCAGCTCCGGAACCCACCGGCGAACGAATTCCCCATCCGGGTCATATCGGCTGGCCTGCGTCGATGGATTGAAGATACGAAAGTACGGCTGCGCGTCGGTTCCGGTCGAGGACGACCACTGCCAGCCGCCGTTGTTGGCCGCGAGGTCGCCGTCCACCAGGTGGCGCATGAAGAAGCGCTCCCCCTCGCGCCAGTCGATCAGGAGGTCCTTGGTGAGAAACATCGCCACCAGCATCCGTAGCCGGTTGTGCATCCATCCGGTGGCGAGGAGCTGTCGAATCGCGGCGTCCACCAGGGGATAGCCCGTCTCCCCAGAGCGCCAGCGGGCGAGCTCGTCGGGGGCGCTCCTCCAGGGCACCCGATCGGTCTCCGGGCGAAACGCGCGGCCCATGCTCACCCTCGGAAAGGCCACCATCACGTGGGTGTAGAAATCCCTCCAGCAGAGCTCGGAGATCCACGTGTCGGGGCCCTCCCCATGGGTCTTCATCGCCGCGGCGAGGCAGCGTCGAGGGGAGATCACGCCGGCGGCGAGGTAGGGAGAGAGACCGCTCGTTCCGTCGATGGAAGGGAGGTCCCGCCCGGTGCGATATCCGCGCAACGAGCTCGCGGTGAAGGCCTCGAGGCGCCGTGCGGCGGCGGGCTCTCCGGCGGGCCAGAGCCCCGGGTCGATCGTCGAGGTGAAGCCCTCCACCCTCGTAGGCACCGCTCCCGCTCGGATGTCCCTGATGGGCCTCTGGGGCGGAGGCGCCGGGCGGGGCGACGGGGGCGCCGCGGTGAGCGCCTCGAGCCATCGTCGCTTGAAGGGAGTGAACACCGTATAGGCCGTGTCGGATTGGGTGCGGACGCTGCCGGGAGGGAGCAGCACCCGGTCGTCGTGGAGGTGCAGCGGCATCCCCAGCGCCTCGCGCACGGCCGCGTCTCGCCGCGACTCGTCGACCTCGTACTCGCGGTTGGCGTGAACCTCGGTGCAGCCGTGCTCTCTCGCCACGCGCCGCACCAGGGCAGGGACATCTCCCGGAGTGTCGGCGGTCTCGACGAGCAGCGGGATGTGGAGCGCCCCGAGGGTCTCCGAGAGGAGCGCCACGCTGCGCAGCCAGAGGTCGACCTTGACCGGGGCGTCGTCGTGGGAGCGCCACTCTCCAGGGGAGACGACGTAGAGCGCCACGAGGCCGTCGTCGGAGCGCTCGGCGGCGGCGAGGAGGGCGGTGTTGTCGTCGGCGCGCAGGTCGCGGCGAAACCAGACCAGGGGGCGGTGCATCGGTGCTGCTTGGATGATGCCGCGAGGCGGGCAGTGGCAGCGCACGTCCGAAGATTGACGACGGAGGAGGCGGCGCGCAGGTTGAGCCACGATGAAGATCGAATTCCGAAGGCGTCACGGCTCGACGGTGGAGAGCCTTCGAGCGCGCATCGACGCGCAGGTGGCGCTCTACACCGCGCGCTATCCGCACCTCGACGTGGGCTCGCACTACCGGTGGACCTCCGCGAACACCGCCGAGGGGAGCTACCGCGGGGCCGACGGGCAGCTCTCCATCGAGCCAACGGACATCGCGGTGACGCTCCACCTCCCCTTCTTCGCGAGGCCCTTCCGCTCGAAGATCGAAGACTTCCTCGAACGCGAGTTCGAGGCCATCACCAGGACGGCGTGAGCGAGCGGACGTAGTAGGCCAGCGCCCAGAGCGAGCGGTCGGGGAGGGCGCCCTGCCAGGTGGGCATCGGGGTTCCGCCGAGGCCGAAGGCGACGGTGCGGTGGAGCGCGTCGAGGGTGCGCCCGGCGCGCATCGGGTGGCGACGGAAGTCGGGAGAGAGCACCCAGGTGTTGTACGCAGGCTCGAACTGCATCACCGGGGCGCCAGGGTCCGGGCGACGCGCAGCGACCGGGGCGTAGGCCGGGTGGCAGGTCGAGCAGAGGGCCTCTCGATGGTAGATCCGCTCGCCCTCGCGAATGGCCCCTTCGGGGTCGGAGCGCCATGGGTCGGGGGAGGTCGCGAGCTCCGAGAGGGGAGGAGGGCGCTCCCGGCGCCAGCGGGGAGAGAAGGTCTTGAGGTACTGCACCACCGAGTCGAGCTCCCGCTCGCCGAGGGACCACGGGAGCATCGCGGTTCCGGCGAGGCCGTGGCGGATGGTGCGGGCGAGGTCCTCGTCGCGAGGGAGCGAGCCTGAAGGCACCGCGGCGAACTTGAAGGCGCCTCGGGTGAAGTCTCTCGGAGGGGGTGAGAGCCCGACGCCCGAAGGTCCGCGGCCGTCGCCCTCGTCGCCGTGGCAGCCCGCGCAGCGGCGCTGATAGGTCACAAAGCCCTCCCTCAGCGTCTCCACGGAGACCACCCGATCGGGGAGGGTGAGGTCCGCGCTCGGGGGCGTCGCATGGACGGTGCTTGTCCAATGGAGACGGAGCGGTTGTCCTGTGGAGATCCACCCCGCGGCGACGGTGCCCACGAGCATCGCGGCGCTGAGCGCGGGGGCGACCTTCACCGGCGTCCCCGCCACCAGGCCAGGAGCCAGAGGAGCTGGGCGGTCACCAGCAGCGCGGCGGCCGCGGTGGCGGCGCGTTGCCAGGAGAGCAGCGGGGAGAGATATCGATAGAGGGAGGGGTCGTAGAGCCGGCGGGGGGCTCCGCCGAGGCCGAGCCGGAGCATCGGGAGGAAGACCCCGAGGGCGCCCAGGGCGGTGGCCCAGGCGTGGGCGCGGGAGACGGCGAAGGAGGGAGCGCGGATGCCGAGCCGGGGGAGGGCGTCCTGGGACATGGCGAGCAGGCCGAGGAGCACCGTGGCGGCCATGACCAGATGGAAATGGCCCACCACGAAGGCTGAGTCGTGGAGGTAGCGGTCGGTGCTCACCAGCGCCAGCGGGACCCCGGTGAGGCCGCCGAGGACGAAGATCGCGACGGCGGCGAGGCTGTAGGAGGCGGCCGCGTCGGGGCGGAGCGAGGCGCCGTGGAGGGTGGCGACCCAGGAGGCGACGAAGGCGGTGGAGGGGAGCGAGATGAGCAGCGTGAGGGCCATGAAGCCCTCGACGAGCAGCGGGGAGAGCCCCGCGGTGAGCAGGTGGTGCCCATAGACCAGGCTGCTGAGGAGGGTGACCGCGGCCATGGCGGCGACCACGGCGCGGGCGAGCGCTGGAGGGCGGTCGACGGCGCGGGCGAGGGAGTCGCTGAGGGCGCCCCATACCGGGAGGATGAGGATGTAGACCTCGGGGTGTCCGAAGATCCAGAAGAGGTGCTGATAGACCAGCGGGTCGCCGCCCTGGCGGAGGGGATGGGTGAAGTGGGCGGTTCCGAGGTGGCGGTCGCTGAAGAGGAGGGCGAGCGCGCCGAGCAGTATCGGGAGGAAGAGGGCGTTGAGGGCAGAGGCGAAGAGGTGCCCATAGGCCGAGAGCGGCAGTCGGCTCCAGGGGACCTTCCTTGCGACCACGACGGTGGAGAGGATGTCGAATGAGCCGAGGAGGGCGCCGAGGCCCGAGCAGGCGACCGCGAGGAGCCAGAGGGTGGCGCCCGCGCCGGGGCTGCGGGCGGTGCTGAGGGGCGCCGAGGCGGTCCAGCCGAAGGCGGGGGCGCCGAAGGGGGAGAGGAGCCCGAGGAGGAGGAGCGAGAAGCCCAGGGCGTAGAGCGCGAGCGCGGCGCGGTGGAGGAAGGGATGGGCGGGGCGATGGAGGCCCACCATCGGGGGAAGGCGGATGAGGCCGAGGGCGGAGAGCGCCGGGGTGACCGCGAAGTAGATCATCACGGTGCCGTGGAGGGTGAAGAGCGCGGGGTAGGAAGAGGCCGCGACGGCGCCGTGGTGATCGGGATAGAGCAGCGCCCCGAGGAGGGGGAGGGGTTGCCCCGGGAAGGCGAGCTGCCAGCGGATCAGCAGGGAGAGCAGGGCCCCGAGCGAGGCTCCGGCGCAGGCGAGGAGGAGGGTGAGGAGGGCGGTGCGTCGGTCGGCGGGGTGCATCGCAGGGTGAGGGGAATCTCTCCCTCTATGGCAGCCAGCTCCATCCCCAGGCGGGCGCGCTGCCGGGCGCTGCGGCTGCGGCGCGGCGCTGGTCTTCCATGAGGCCGTTCATCCATTGAGCGTATTGTTCATTGGACAACACGGTGACCTCGCCCCGCATCTGGTAGTGGGCGTCGCCGCAGAGCACCGTGCAGGCGAGCTCGCCTCGGCCCTCGCGGGCGGTGCGAAACCAGGTGCGCGCGGTGCGCCCGGGGTAGGTGTCGGCGCGGGCCCGGAGCATCGGGATGAAGAAGCCGTGGGAGGTGTCCAGGCTGCGCACCTGCATCGAGACGGCGCGGCCCACCGGCAGCCGGAGGTCGTTGAGGGTGGTGACGTCGTCGGCGGTGCCGAAGCGGTCGTCGGGGCCTGCGTAGCGGAAGCGCCACGCCCACTGCTGGGCGAGCACCTCGACGCGCAGGGCGTCGGGGGGAGGCGGTCCGACGGCGGCGCGCCGGGAGCCCGCCGCGAGGGCCAGGTCGATGAGGCCGAAGACCAGCACCGCGAGGCCGAGGCCGAAGGCATAGGCGCTCGGGGCGGAGGCGCTCGGAGTGGCGTCGCTCGCCCGCTTGCGGGCGCGGTAGACGAGCCAGGCGAGGGAGAGGAGGAAGAAGGCGGCGAGGGCGGCGGTGAGGCCGAGGCTGACCCGGAGCAGCGCGTCGATGCGGTGGCCTTCCGAGGAGAGATCGGGGGGCATTCGTGGGTCAGCGACCGGCGAGCGCGCTGGCTTCGCGGACGAGCTCGGCGAGGCCGTCGTCGTCGGCGCGGTAGAGGCCCCGGAGGCGACCCTCGCCGTCGACCAGCATCAGGTTGGCGCTGTGGAGGATGTTGAAGTCCTGGGGGCGCTGCTGGCCCGCGGTGGGAATCTGCCCGAGGGCCACCCGGAAGCCGTCGGCGGCGATGGTCTGAAGGGCCGTCGCCTCGCCGGTGACGAGGTGCCATCGCCGGGGGTCGTAGCCATACCTGCGCCCGTATTCGGCGAGGCGCTCGGGGGTGTCGACCGCGGGGTCGACGGAGATGGAGACCAGGTGGAGGCGGTCGCCGAGGGAGGCGGTGCGCTGCTGCACCCGGGCCATGTGACGAGAGAGCGTCGGGCAGATGGTGGGGCACGAGGTGAACATGAAGTTCGCCACGTAGGGATGGCCGCGGAGCTGGGCGCTGCCGAAGGGGCGGGCGGCCTGGTCGGTGAGCTGCCACGGGGGAAGCGTGGCGAAGACCGGCAGCGGCTTCGGGCGGTTGCGGAGGAAGAAGACGATGGGGAGCGCCAGGAAGAGGGCGATCCAGAAGGTGGCCGCGACCGGGCGGCGGGCGATGATGGCGACGACGCGTGACGAGGCGGCGCTCATCGGCTCAGGAGCGGAAGCTGAGCGCGCCGAAGAGCCCGGTGAGATAGATCAGCGAGAGGAGAAACTCCCTGCGGGCCCAGCCGGGGCCAGGGTCGCTGCGAAGGCCGAGCAGGCTCCACCCGAGGAAGGCCGCGCCGAGGATGGACGCGAGCACGGCGTAGGTGGTGCCCGCCACGCGAAGCGGCACCAGCAGCAGGGTCACCGGGACGAGCAGCAGGGTGTAGAGGGCGGCCTGGCCCCGGGCGTGGCGGTCGCCCATCACCTGAGGGACGGTCTTCATCCCGGCGCGGTCGTAGTCGGCCTTGAGCATCAGCCCGATGGCGATGGAGTGGGGGAGCTGCCAGAGAAAGAGGATCGCGAAGAGCACCAGGCCGGGCGCTTCGAGCCGGTTGGTGACGGCCGTCCAGCCCATGAGCGGCGGCAGGGCGCCGGGGAGCGCGCCGACCCCGAGGGCCCACGCGCTGCGGGTCTTCATCGGGGTGTAGACCACCACGTAGCTCACCAGGGCGAGCAGCCCGAGGGCCGCGGTGAGCAGGTTGGTGCCGAGCGCCAGGATGGGCAGCGCGAGCGCCGCGAAGCCGAGGCCCTGGGCGAGCGCCAGCTTCGGCGCGACGCGCCCCGCGGGGAGCGGGCGGTTGCGGGTGCGGTGCATGAGCGCGTCGAGGTCGCGCTCCATGTAGCAGTTGAGCGAGTGGGCTCCGGCGACGGCGAGGGTGGTGCCGAGCAGGGCGTAGAGGGTGACCGGCCAGGTGAGCGAGGCGCCGGCGAGCCACGCGCCGCCCGCGGTGGTGAAGAGCACCAGCGAGGCGAGGCGAGGCTTGGTGAGGGCGACGAGGTCGCGAAGGGCCACGGGGGGTAGCGAGGCTGTCATGGACAGTGGGCCGTCGGACGTCGCAGCGACCGGTGGTGACACGAGGGTCATGGCTGCTTGTGGGCGGGTCTATGCCCGCCGCTCCCGGGGGTGTCAAGGGAAGGTCCGGAGGGGAGGAGGGGCGTCACCCGAAGCACCACCCGCGCCCCCGGTAGGTCTCCGCGCGCCCGGAGGCTCTGCCCCCTTGCATCAATACATAGTCGGTAAAGCGCTCGGCCAGCTCTCCGCCCTTGGCGTGGCGCAGCAGCACCACATCGCCGATCTGCACCTGCGCGTCTCTCCCCACACGCAGCGGCGTCTGCACCTCGCCCGCCCCCTCGGTCGACAGCAGCTTCGCCCCGGCGGGCCACCACGGCCTCGGCGCCTTGTCCCAGCCCGGCGCCCCAGAGGCCACATAGCCCCCGCCCTGGCAGGTCACATAACCGACATCGCTCGAGCGCACGACCTGCAAGGCCACGAAGAACGCCGGCTCGAATCGCACATTAGAGAAGTAATCGAAGAGGTGAGGTCCCATGAAGCCGGAGCCCGCGGTCACCTCCGTCAGCCAGGGCTCTCTCGGGGCGTGGTCGATGGAGCCCGATCCTCCCCCGTTGGCGATCTCCACCCGATATCCGTCCCGGGAGAGCGCCTCGGAGAGCGCCTCTCGCTTCGCCCGAACGCTCCTCCGTGAGGCCGCGCGCACGGCCCTCGCCGCGAGGTTCATGGCCCCCTGAAAGGGCGACGCGTCCTGCAAGCCCGCGAGCTGCGCGTCGTAGCCCATCCACCCCGCCATCGTCACATCGGACATCCCGCCGGCCAGCGCGAAGAAGCGCCGCACCTCGTCCACGCTCCGAAGCGGGCTCCGTCTCACCCCGAGGTGCACCGCGCCCCCGAGCGCTCGTAGCGACATGTCCACATCGGCCACCAGCCGGAAGGGCGCAGAGACTCCCGACATCGCCCTCGACGCGGCGCGCAGCCCCTCCGCGGAGTCGACCACCAGCGCCACGCGGCCACCGCCCTGGTGCACCGCGCGCAGCGCCGCGAGGTCGCCCGGCTGCACCGTGGGATAGGCCACCAGGAAGTCGTCGAGGCCGTCCTGCCAGAGCGCGAGGGTCTCCCGGGCGGAGTAGGTCATCCATCCCTGGTAGATGGCGTCGGCCGCCGCGATGCGACGGAGCAGCGCCGGGACGCGCACCGACTTGGTCGCCGGTCGGATGGACACCCGAGCTCCGCCAGCGCGCACGGTGTCGGCGATGTGGCGCACGTTGCGGTCGAAGGCGTCGAGGTCGACCAGCACCGCGGGCAGCACCGCGTCTCCGAGGGCCTCCCTCCAGCTCGATGGGATCATCCCTCGACCCTCGCCTTCTTCAGCAGCAGCAGGAAGAAGGGACCGCCCACCAGCGCCGTGATCGCCCCCACCGGAGGCTCGGTGTGGAGCACGAGAAACAGGCCCCTCGCCACCGCGTCGGCCAGCACCAGCAGGGTCGCCCCGCCCAGGGCGCAGGCGGGGATCAACACCCGATGATCGCCCCCCACCCACGAGCGCGCGTAGTTGGGGACGATCAATCCCACGAAGGGGATCAGGCCGCAGACGCTCACCACCGAGGCCACGGCCAGCGAGCTTGCGAGAAAGACCGCCCGCTCGGCCCGGCGCACCGAGAGCCCGAGGCTCGCCGCACCATCGTCGCCGAGCGCCAGGAGGTTGAGGGCCTTGGAGTGTCCCCAGAGCACCATCACCCCGATGCCCGCGGTCACCGCCACCCGGGCGACCCGCTCGGCGGGCTCTTCGGAGATGGTTCCGAGGAGGATGGTCAGGGTCTCCTGGGTGCGGGCGTTCTGCACCGAGGAGCGGAGCAGCGCGAGGCCCGCGTTGGTCACCGCGTTGGACACCATCCCCGCCAGCAGCAGCCCCTCGGCGCCCAGCCTGCCGCTCGCGCGCGCCGTCAGCAGCACCACCGCGGTCGAGCCGACCGCCCCTGCGAAGGCCGCCGCCGGGACCACCGCAAGACCGAAGCCCGCCAGCACCGCGACGGTCGCGCCCAGCGCCGCGCCTCCCGACACCCCCAGCGCGTAGGGGTCTCCCAGGGGGTTGCGAAACAGCCCCTGGAAGCCGGCGCCCACGGCCGCCAGCGAGGCGCCCGCGATGGCCCCGAGCAGCACCCGGCAGAGCCTCGCGCCCAGCAGCGCGCGGTCATAGCTCTCGGGGTCGCTCCAGGCGCGGGCGAACGACGGGTGCGCCGCCCCGATGTTCAGGGAGAGGCCCATCGCCGCCAGCATCACCGCGGCGAGCAGGGCGAGGCGGGCTATGGAGCGTTGCGTTCCCACAAGATGCGGAGGCCGTCGAGGGTGAGGAAATCGTCGACCTCTTCAATGGACTTCGACTCCGGCGCGATGGTGCGCGCCAGTCCGCCGGTCGCGATCACCTTGCAGGGGAAGCCCATCTCTCCGCGGATGCGCTCGACCAGCCCGTCGACCAGGCCCACATATCCGAAGAGGATGCCCGCCTGCATGGCGTGCTGCGTGTTGCGACCCAGCACCTTGGAGGGCATGGTGAGCTCTACCCTCGGCAGCTTCGCCGCGCGGGTGAACAGGGCGTCCGCGGCGATCTGCACCCCCGGGGCGATCACCCCGCCGAGGTACTCCCCCTTCGGGCTCACCACGTCGAAGGTGGTCGCGGTGCCGAAGTCCACCACGATGAGCCCGCAGCGCTCGCGCTCGTAGGCCGCGACGGCGTTGACGATGCGGTCGGCGCCCACCTCGCGGGGCTGCTCGTAGAGGATGGGCATGCCCGTCTTGACGCCAGGACCCACCACCATGGGCTCGTGGTTGAAGGCCGTGCGCACCACGCGGGTGAAGGTCTCCGCGAGGGAGGGCACCACGCAGGCGAGGGCGCTCGCGGAGATGGCCTGTGGGTCGATGCCTCGGTGCTCGAGCAGCGCGCGGATGGTGACCGTGAACTCGTCCGAGGTGCGCCCCCGGGCGGACTCCACCCGGAAGTGGTGGAGCAGCCGGCTGCCTTCGTACACGCCGAGGACGGTGTTGGTGTTTCCTACGTCGATGACGAGCAGCATGGGCCTAGGCCGATGGGCTGGACGGGGGAGGCGTCGATGCCTGCGCGGCGGTCGCGGGCACCTGGAGGTGGGGCTCGTGGAGCTTCACCGGAGCGGGGGTGGTGGCCTTGCGGAGGCGGAGGTTGATCATCTCGACGCCCACCGAGAAGGCCATGGCGAAGTAGGTGTAGCCCTTGGGGATGTGCTGCCCGAAGCCCTCGGCCAGGAGGTTGGCGCCGATGAGCACCAGGAAGGAGAGGGCCAGCATCTTCACCGTGGGGTGCTTCTCGACGAAGTCGCCGACGGGCTGGGCCACCGCGATCATCGCGAAGGTCGAGATGATCACCGCGCCCGCCATGATGGGGATCTTGTCGACCATGCCGATGGCGGTCACCACCGAGTCGATGCTGAACACCAGGTTGAGCATCATGATCTGCACGAGGACGGCGCCGAACTGGTCCTTGCCGCGGGCCTGCACCTCCTCGCTCTCGCCCTCGAGCTTGCCGTGGATCTCCCGGGTGGCCTTGAAGACCAGGAAGAGCCCGCCGACGATCAGGATCAGGTCCTTGCCCGAGATGGCCCAGGGGTTGTGCTCGGTGGCCGCTCCGAAGACCGTGAAGAGCGGGTGCGTCATGCGCAGCAGCACGCCCAGGAAGAGCAGCAGGATCATCCGGGGGATGAGCGCCAGGATGAGGCCCCAGCGCCAGGCGGGCCGCTGCTGCGCCGGGGGCAGCTTGCCCGCCACGATGGAGATGAAGACGATGTTGTCGATGCCGAGGACGATCTCGAGGATCGTCAGTGTCAGCAGGCCGATCCAGGCCTTCGGGTCGGAGATCCAATCCATTGTGCTGCGCGATTCGTCGTTCAAAGCCCGGCGCTTGTCCAGCGCGAGTTGACGCCCGCTCGGCGCCTCGCAGCCGCCGCTTGACCGCGCCTCCCGGGGGTGTGGTTCATTCCGATCCCTATGGCCCGAACCTACGGACTGATCTCCCTCCTGGGCGTCGCGCTCGCCGGCTGCGCCGACGACTCCGCGCCCGCCGCCGACGCCGCGCCCAACGCCGACGCGGGGGGGAGCGCCGACACCGCAGCGGGCGCCGACACCGGTGGCACCACGGACCTCGGCGGCCCCTTCGACGCCGCGGCCTCCGATGCGGCGGCCTCCGACGCAGCGGCCTCCGACGATCGCCCTGTCAGCGTGATGGACGCCCCGGCGGCGGACGTGCCGGTGATGGTCCTCGACGGCGGCGCGGTGGTGCGTAGCTGCCGCACCAGCTTTTCGCTCAACCTCGGTCGCCCTGCGCGCTCGGTCTCCGTCGCGGGCGAGTGGAACCGCTTCTCCACCACCGCCAACCCCCTCGCCCCGATGGGCAGCACCGGGATCTTCCGCGCCGAGCTCGACATCCCGCCGGGGGACTACGGGTACAAGTTCGTCGTCGACGGCGACCAGTACATCGTCGACCCGGAGAACATCACCCTCAAGTACGTGGGCGGCATCGAGAACTCGCGGCTGATCGTCCCCGACTGCAACCTCCCGCTGCTTACCTCGGTGCGTAACAGCGCGACCGCCGACGGAACCCTGGAGCTCGACGTCCGCTACACCGACGGCGCCGAGGGCCGGGGGGCCGACCCGGCCAGCGTGAGGGTCACCCTCTCCCCGGGCTCGCTCCCGGCCGGGGCGGTGACCTTCGACCGCGCCGCGGGAATCATCCGGGTGCGCGCCCGAGGCCTCGCCCGCACCCGCTACACCCTCCGGGTCGACGCCAGCACCGCGGGAGGTCGCCGGGCGCAGCAGCTCATCGTCCCGATGTGGGTCGAGGAGACGCCCTACCAGTGGGGCGACGGGCCGCTCTACTTCGTGTTCACCGACCGCTTCCGCAACGGCAACCCCCTCAACGACGGCCGGGTGGGCGGCATCGCCCCCATCGCCGACTGGAACGGCGGCGACTTCGCCGGGGTCATCGCCGCGCTGCGCGACGGGTACTTCGACCAGCTCGGCGTGAAGGCGCTCTGGCTCTCACCGGTCAACAGCAATACCCACAACTCGGGCCGCGGTGGCGACGGCCGGGGATATGCGGGCTATCACGGGTACTGGCCCAACCAGCCCAGGGACACGGACTCCCACTGGGGATCGCTCGACGAGCTGAGGGCGCTCAACGAGGAGGCCCACCGCCACGGGATCAGGGTGCTCTATGACATGGTGAACAACCAGCTCCACCGCGAGCACCCGTATTTCCAGATGCACCAGCGGGACGGCTGGTTCAATGGAGACGGGAGCTGCGTGTGCGGCGGGCCGATGTGCAGCTGGGACGACCGGCCGCTGGACTGCTGGTTCACCAACTACCTCCCCGACGTCAACTGGACCCATATGGGCGTCGCCGACCAGATGCTGGACGACGCCATGTGGTGGCTCGACGAGACCAGCGCCGACGGCTTCCGGGTCGACGCCGTGAAGCACATGAACTTCCTCGCCACGAGCAACCTGCGCGCCCGGCTCAACGCCTGGGAGACGGGCAACGCCCGCTCGTACACCGTGGGCGAGACCTTCACCGGCGGCGACGGCTATGACCTGGTGCGGCGCTATGTGGGGAGAAACGCCCTGCACGCGCAGTTCGACTTCCCGCTGTTCTGGTCCATCCGAGGGGCCTTTGCCCACAACGGCGGCAGCATGGGCGACCTGGAGAGCGCCGTGCAGCGCAGCGAGCGCGCCTATGGCGACTTCCCGATGTCGCCCTTCCTGGGCAACCACGACGTCGAGCGCTTCCTCTCCGAGGCCGCGGGGCAGCTCGTCGGCGACACCCGCGAGCTCGGGTACAACAACCCCCCGCCGCGGCCTGACAGCGATGTGCCCTATGAGCGCCTCGCGCTGGCCTTCACCTTCACGCTCACCCAGCGGGGCGTTCCGCTCATCTATTACGGGGATGAAGTGGGGATGCCCGGGGCGGCCGATCCCGACAACCGCCGCCCGATGCGCTTCGGCGCGGAGCTCAACGCCCGGGAGCAGCGGCTGCTCGAGCACGTGCGCGCGGTGGGCCGGCTGCGGGGATCGCACCGTGGCCTGCAGCGCGGCGCCCGTCGCTCGCTGCACACCGACGGCGACGGCTACGTCTACGCCCGGGGGGCCGGCGCCGACGTGGCCATCGTGGCGCTCAACCGCGGCACCACCGCGCGCCCGGTGCGGGTGAGCCTGCCCGCGGAGCTCGGCCTGACCGACGGCACCGTGCTGCGAGACGCCCTCGGAGGGAGCCCGGTGACCGTGACCGGCGGCTCCATCGAGGTGCCCTTCCGGGTGCGGGGGAGCAGCATCTTCATTCGATAGGGGATATCCGTCATCGCCGTATCGCCACGGCGATGACCCTCACCGCGCCGGCCACCCGGTCGACGCGCACCATCGCCACCACGCTCGCGCCCAGCTCGCGCCCGGTCTCCCGCAGCGTCGACACCATCTCGGTGAGCTCCAGGTCGCCGTCGTCGCCGGTGAGCTCGATGAAGGCGATCTCCTGGCCGCGGGGGAGGTCCTGCTGCCGACGGATGACCCGCACCCGCGCGCTCGGCACGGAGGGGGCGACGCCCGAGAGCCGGGCGACCCGCAGCTCCCCGTGGGCGCAGCCGACCAGGCAGAGCGCGAGGAGGAGGGCGAGGCGACGAGAGCGAGTGCCCCCTTCCCCGCTGCCGCGCGCCCTACCCCCGCGGGGCGGGGGCAGGGCTCCTTTGGCTGAAGGCCTCGCGCTCGGATTGCAGACGTCGAAGCCCTGCCCCCGCCCCGCGGGGGTAGGGCGCGCGGCAGCGGGGAAGGGGGCACTCATTCTCATCGCTCACCCCCATCGGACACCCCGGCGTCATCCGGCAGCGGGGCTGGGGCCACCCAGCCGGAGTGGCCGTCCCCGCTCCGCAGCGCGTCGGCCTCGATGGTCATCTCCAGCGTGGTCCCGGTGAGGGTCTCCACGCAGCGCGGCTGCGGCCCGGCGAGCATCGACATGTCCGCCGAGCACGGCCTCGGCACCTCCGTCTCCGTCGCCTCGCCGCCCACCCGGATGGACCTCACCGCCACCGCCTCGGCGCGCAGCGCCAGGGCCCGCTGGTCGAGCTCCGCGAGCAGCGCGTCGAGGTGCGCCCCGGGCCCCCTCGCCGACGCCCTCAGCGGCGCGATCACCCTCATCCCCGCGGGCGGTCGACCCGCCAGGTACACCGGCAGCCGTAGCTGCGCCGCCTGCTGCACGGCCTCGCGGGGGGAGCTGGCGCAGCCCCAGAGGCCGAGCAGGAAAGCGGCCCTCAGCGCTTGAATTCCAGCACCTTCCCGACGCTGGCGTCGGGCTCCGCGGGCTTCTCCGGCGGCATCGCCCGGATGCCCGCGCTCGGCGGGATGGTGCCCTGGCCGGGCAGCAGCATGGGCTTGTACTCGGGCACCAGCGAGGTGAAGCGCTGGCGCACCGTGGCGTCGTCGGCGCCGTCGGTGCAGGCCTTGAGCTCGTCCATCTTCACCAGCAGCTCGTCCCAGTCGTTGGGGCGAAAGCGGCCGACGAAGATCTTGGGGTGCTTGGTCTTGTCGGCGTGCTCCTCGTCCGTGGCCAGCTCCTCGAAGAGCTTCTCGCCAGGGCGGATGCCCGTGAACTGGATCTCCACGTCCTCGCCGGGCTTCAGGCCCGACAGGCGGATGAGGTCGCGCGCGAGGTCGACGATCTTCACCGGCTCGCCCATGTCGAGCACGAAGATCTCACCCCCGCGGCCCATCGCCCCGGCCTGCATCACCAGCTGCGAGGCCTCCGGGATGGTCATGAAGTACCGCTTCATCTCCGGGTGCGTCACCAGCACCGGGCCGCCCTTCAGGATCTGCTCCTGGAAGATCGGCACCACCGAGCCGGCGCTGCCGAGCACGTTGCCGAAGCGCACGGTGATGAACTTGGTGTGGGAGCGCTGAGAGAGCGCCTGGCAGTAGATCTCCGCGACGCGCTTGGACACCCCCATGATGGAGGTGGGGTTCACGGCCTTGTCGGTAGAGATCATCACGAACTGCTGCACGCCGTGGGCGACCGCGAGGTCGGCCAGCTTGCGCGTGCCGAAGACGTTGTTCTTGATCGACTCGCCGGCGTTCCACTCCATCATCGGGACGTGCTTGTGCGCGGCGGCGTGGAAGACCACCGCGGGCTTGTACTTGGTGAACACCGCGGCCATGCGACGGCTGTCGCAGATGTCCGCGATGCGCGGCACCACCACCACGTCGGGGAAGCTCTCCCTCAGCTCGCGGTGGATATGGAACAAGCTGGTCTCGGCCTGCTCGATGAGCACCAGCCGGGCGGGGCCGAACTGGCACACCTGCCGGCACAGCTCCGAGCCGATGGAGCCGCCCGCGCCGGTGATCATCACCACCGCGCCGTTGATGCAGCGGGAGATCTCCTCGGTGTCGAGCGTCACCGGCTCTCGCCCGAGGAGGTCTTCGATCTTCACCGGGCGGATCTGGTTGATGGTGACCTTGCCGTCGATGAGCGAGCCCATCCCGGGGATGGTGCGGATGCTGGCGCCGCTCGCCTGGCAGAGGTCGAGGATCTGGCGCATGTCCTTCCCCTTGGCGGAGGGGATGGCCACCACGACCTCGTCGACGCCGTGGGCGCGCACCAGGTCGGCGACGCGGGCGATGGGGCCGAGCACGGTCACCCCGTGGATGCGCTCCCGCTGCTTGGAGGGGCTGTCGTCGACGAAGCCCACCACGTCGAACTGCGCCGAGTGCGTCTTGTGGATCTCCCGCACCAGCATCTCGCCCGCGTCTCCGGCGCCTACCACCAGGATCTTCTTGCGGGTCATGGCGGGGTCGAGGGCGTTGGTGCGCAGGGTCTCTCGCGTCGCCCGGATGGCGAGGCGCATCCCGCCGACGGCCATGAGGGCGAGCAGCCAGTCGATGACGAAGACCGAGCGAGGGAGCCACTGCGGGCCGATGAAGATGGCGTAGAGGACGAAGATGGCGCTGGAGATGGCCGCGCCCTGGATGAGCGTGAGCAGGTCGCGCATGCCCGTGTAGCGCCAGAGGCCGTGGAAGAGCCCGAGGTTGGCGTGCACGATGGCCCGCAGCAGCAGCAGGGGGATGAGCCAGTAGGGGATGAGCCGGAGGTAGTAGTCGGGGATGCGGCCGTCGAAGCGGAGGAAGAACGCGCCGTAGAACGAGAGGGTCCAGAGCACGAGGTGCGCGAGCACCACCACCGGGCGGCGGTAGCTCATCACCAGGCGCGGAACCTTCAGGTCGGGCGGAGAGGGCTCGGGCTTCATCGGGTCACCGTTCGCGTCGCGCGGCGCGTCGCACCGTGACGATCACGCGCTGGAGGTCTTCATCGGACAGGTTGGTCGAGCTCGGCAGGCAGATGCCGTGCTGGAAGAGCTCGGCGGCCACCTCGCCGCCCAGCCGCTCGGCTCCCTCGAAGAGGGGTTGCATGTGCATGGGCTTCCACACCGGGCGGCTCTCGATGTTCTCCGCCTCGAGCGCCCGGATGAGCCCGTCGCGGTCGACCCCGAGCGCCTCGGCGTCGACCTGGAAGGCGCTCAGCCAGTTGGTGTGGAGGCCGTACTCGCACTGCGGCATGAGGGTGAGCCCGCCCAGCTCGGCGAAGGCGTCGCGGTACAGGAAGGCCACCTCGCGGCGGCGGGCGACCCGGCGGTCGAGCACCTCGAGCTGTCCCCGGCCGATGCCCGCGAGCACGTTGGACATCCGGTAGTTGTACCCGACCTGGGTGTGCTCATAGGCCACGCCGGGGTCGCGGGCCTGCTGCGACCAGAAGCGGGCGCGCCGCACCCACTCGGGGTCGTGCGCCACCAGCATGCCGCCGCCGGTGGTGGTGATGATCTTGTTGCCGTTGAAGGAGTAGACGCCCACCGGGGCGATGGTGCCCGCGGGGCGTCCCTTGTAGGTGGTGCCCACGGCCTCGGCGGCGTCTTCGATCACCGCCACCCCGTAGCGGTCGCAGAGGGCCATGATCGGGTCCATGTCCGCGCTCTGGCCGTAGAGGTGCACCACCACCAGGGCCTTCGGGACCTTGCCCGCGGCCGAGCGGCGGCGCAGCAGGTCTTCGAGCACGTTGGGATCGAGGTTCCAGCTGGCGCGCTCGGAGTCGATGAACACCGGGCGGGCGCCCAGGTAGAGGGCCGGGTTGATGGTCGCGATGAAGGTGAGCGAGGGGCAGATCACCTCGTCGCCGGGGCCCACCCCGAGGAGCCGCAGCCCCAGGTGCATGCCCGCGGTGCCGCTGGCGAGGGCCACCGAGGGGAGGCCCACCCGCTCGGAGAAGCTCGCCTCGAAGGCGTCGAGGTTGGGGCCCACGGTCGAGAGCCAGTTGGACGTGAACGCCTCGGTGACATACCGGAGCTCGCTCTCGCCCATGTGCGGAACCGACAGATATACGCGCTTGCTCACACTGTTCTCCAACCGTCGCTCCGACGGGGGCGGCGCCGGTTGGATGTCCCAATCCGGGGCCGCGTTCAAGTCCCGGCGGGCGCTCCCTCGAACTCGGGCATCGTGGCGTGGCCCTCGCTCGACACCCCATCGCGCTTCAGAACCCGTCCGACGGTCTCGATCAGGATGCGCGCGTCGAGGGCAAGCGACCAGTGTTCGACGTACCAGACGTCGAGCGCGAACTTCTCCTCCCAGGAGATCGCGTTGCGCCCGTGGATCTGCGCCCACCCGGTGATGCCAGGCATCACCTCGTGCCGGCGCCGCTGCTCGGGGGAATACCTTGGCAGGTAACGCACCAGCAGGGGCCGGGGGCCCACGAGGGAGAGGTCGCCGCGCAGGACGTTCCAGAGCTGCGGGAGCTCGTCGACGCTGGTGGCGCGCAGCCAGCGCCCGACGGGGGTGATGCGCTCGGCGTCCGAGAGGGACCGGCCCTCGGGGTCGGTGGCCTCTCGCATGGTGCGAAACTTCACGATCTCGAAGACGCGCTCGCCCTTGCCGGGGCGCTTCTGCCGGAAGAGCACCGGGGAGCCCATGGTGGCCCGCACCGCGACCGCCGCGCCCGCGAGCACCGGGGCTGCGACCACCAGGCCCGCCAAACCCGCCGCGCGGTCGATGGCGGTCTTGACCAGGAAGCGCCAGCCGGACTGGATCATCGCGCCGCGGGGGTGCAGGTGCCGCGCTGCGTGGCCTGGGTGCTGTCGAAGTCCCCGGTGAGCACGTGGATCTGTCCCGACGCGGGGCAGGTGACGTAGGCCGACGGGCAGGTGCCGCACTGGTCGTCGTAGTTGCCTGCGGAGGGCCGCAGCGCCATGGCGGCGGAGCAGGGCATGGAGTCGGGGCAGACGCGCATCACGGGGTCGCCGGTGCAGGCGCCGTAGGAGGGCTGGCAGAGCGATCCGGTGCCGGTGGCGCCGCTGCATCCGACCATGGTGGCGCGGCCCGGAGAGCAGGAGAGGGTGACCCCGGTGCGCCAGCCGCAGTTGCGGTCGGGGCCCTGCGGGACGCCCGCTGCGCAGGGGTCGGTGAGCAGGCCGGTGCTCATGCACGGGCCGCAGTCGCGCTCGCAGGTGGTGCAGTTCTCGGTGCCGTTGCAGGTCCCGTCGCCGCAGCGGGGTGCGGGGGGGACATCCACCGGGGGCGGAGGGCAGGTCGAGGCGCAGTCGGCGCGGCAGCTGGTGCAGGTCTCTCCCTCGTTGCAGGTGCCGTCGCCGCAGCGGGCCATGGGGACGTCCATCGGAGGCGGAGGGCAGGTCGAGGCGCAGTCGGCGCGGCAGCTCGCGCAGGACTCGCCCTCGTCGCAGGTGCCGTCTCCGCAGCGCGCGCTGGGGACGTCGATGGGCGGAGCGGGGACGTCGATGGACGTGGGGACATCGACCGCGACGGGGCTGTCGACCGCGACGGGGCTGTCGGTCGCGACGGCGGTGTCGGTGGCGGTGGAGGCGTCGGAGTCGATGGGGTTGCCGATGTTGCCGCGGGGGGAGCCGCAGGCGCCCATGGAGAGCAGGGCGAGGACGCTGAGCAGTCGAGGGGTCTTCATCGGGTGTCTGGTCCGCGTGGAGAGTGGGATCGGTGGAGCGATTGGGGAGGGGGAGCGACTTAGCGGTTTCGTGGCGGAAGTCAACGCAACGACTGACCAGGGAATGTCACGGCGCCCTCTCTCCTCAACGCACCATCGCCTGGAGGATATCGAGATAGCGCTTCGCCAGCGAGTCGCGGGTCGCGTTGGCCAGCACCCACTGCCGGCCGCGGGCGCCCATGGCGGCGCAGCCCGCCGGGTCGTCGGCCATGGCTCGTATCGCGTCGGCGAGGCTCTGGGCGTTCTCGGGCTTCGCGAACACCCCGGCTTGCGCCTCGTCGCACACCAGCTTTCGCGCCACGCCGTCGATGGCCAGCAGCGTGGGGCGCTCGGTCGCCATGTAGTCGAAGACCTTGTTGGGATAGACCGTCTTGAAGGTGGGGTTGTCTTGAAGGATGGCCGCTCCCACGTCGCAGGCCCGCACGATCTCGGGCATGCGCGACTTGGGCTGCGCTCCGTGGAAGCGCACGTTGTCCAGTCCGCGGCGCTTCGCCTCGGCCTCCAGGGCGGGGCGCTCGGGGCCGTCGCCGACGCTCGCCAGGAGGATGTCGGGCCGGTCGCGCAGCCGCTCGGCGGCGTCGAGGAACTGCCCCACCGCGTTGGCCCGCCCGTGCGCCCCGGCGTACATCACCACGAAGCGGTCGCCCCAGCCGAACTCGCGGCGAGCGTCGTTGTCCCGAGGTCCCGGGGTGAACAGTTCCACGTCGGCGCCGTTGGGGACGAAGACGATCTTGTCGGCGGGGGCGAGGCCTCGCTTGATCAGGTCGTCACGGAAGGCGGGAGTCAGCACGTTGATCTTGTCGGCCATGAGGCAGGCCGCGCGCTCCATCGCGTAGAGCACCCGGGTGAGGGCGGCGCCCTCCTTCAAGACCCCGGTGGTGATGGCGCTCTCGGGCCACAGGTCGCGGATCTCGAAGACCCACGGGACGCCCTTCCAGCGGGCCTTGGCGGCGATGACGCCTGGGGCCATGGCCACCAGCGGCGGCGAGGTGGCGATCACCACGTCGGGGCGGGCGACGGTCATGGCGGCGTGCGTGGAGGAGAGCGTGAAGCCGAAGAAGGCCGCCATGCGACCCGCGTAGGACTTGTTGTACGTGCGAGGGACGTGACACCGGAGCACGGTGACGTCGCCGTCCTTCTCACGGGTGATCCAATGGCCGTGATAGCGCTCGGGGACGGCTCCGGTGGCGTAGTCGAGGTTGCCCGCGACGACGGTGACCTCGTGGCCCGCGGCGGCCCAGAGCCGGGCGAACTCGTTGAAGCGAGAGCCGCCGGGAGAGCCGGGCATCAGATAGTATTGATGGATGACGAGGATCTTCATGACAACCATTCAGGGGGAGGTGCAAGTCGCTCGTTGGACGCCTTAGGGTTCGCGCGCCGCGGTTCAGTGGTGGAGCAAGCCGTCCGTTTGACTATGGCGTCGGACAACCCTGCCAGCCGAAGGTGTCGCTACACTGGTCGCCACCCCACGTGTACCGCTCCGCGTGTGGCAGGGTCTCATAAGCATGCATGCTCGACACGACATACCTTCGTGTCGCTCCATCTGCCTCAAGCCGACTCAGGCAGACCGCGGCGGCTTGCGAACCGCGCACATTCTCCATGCAAGCAATGATTCTTCGTTCAAGACACCGGTCGGCAGCGCGGGCTGAACCGGCGTGCAGGTCAGTGCAGCGCGCCCCATCCCGCCGTGGCACGCAGCCACCGTCGCGGAAGTAGCAGCCGGGCGTCGTGAAAAAATCCGGGCCGCCATCCGGATCGGAGTCAACCACCTCGCCCCGAGCGTCGTCGCCCGCATCAGGTTCGGTCAGTTCCGCTCCCACGTCAGATCCCACGGAATCGGTCGCGACACCGCGATCGAGTGTCGCGCCTCCATCGGCCACTATCGCTGGCGTCGACTCGACGCAGCCGCACAGAAGCGTGAGCAAGGTGAGCCCCTCAACGCGTCCCATTGACCACCTTCTCAGTGATCATTCTGATTGCCGATGTGGAAGTCAGTCCACGAGTAGATCTCACCTTGACTCCCATCCCATCCTCCCATCACCCCTTTCAAGGTCGTCGCGCCCGTCGCCGCCGTTGCCGCGTCCTTCAGGGCGCGGCGACGGCGACGGGCGCGACGACCTTGAAAGGGGTGCATCCTCCCACGCGAAGGTGTGTGTCGACTTCGGGGTGCGCACGGTCCACCGGCCGCCCTCGGCGGTGACCTCCAGCGGCCCCTCTCCCAGGACGGTCACGAACTCCAAGGGACACCCCGCCCGCTGCTCGACGGCCAGCGAGGGCACGTCCTCCCTCTCTCCGTAGTACCGTGACACCCACCCTCGCGGCGGCTGCGTCTGCCCTCGCACCACCGTGCCCGCGAGGGGCGCTCCGGCGCGGTCGAACACCGCGACCCCGTAATCGCCCTTCGGGGTGTGCAGCGTCATCGCTCCATGCGCCGGGTCGGCGGTGTGGGGATAGGGCCCGCCCAGCCAGTGGAGGCGCGCGGAGTGCTCCCCAGTGCCGGTGATGCGGTCGATGACCACCGTGGTACCGTCCTCGAACAAGCGCACGCTGCGGTGGTGGATGCAGCCTCCCTCGTGGCGGGCGTAGCCGCTGTGCTCGCCGACGGCGTGGGTGTATCCGGGCGTCGACTCGAAGCGCTCCAGCCTCGCCATCGTCGGGTACAGGAACTTGAATCGACGGAAGTGGAGCATCTGGTCGCGACCGTCGACCGTCACCGTGTTGTGGCTCTCGGTGCGCATGAAGTGGTCGTGCCACTGAGGCTGATCGTTGTAGAGATAGGTTCCGCCGTCGACGAGGACGTTCTCTCCGCGCCACCAGGCGTCGAGGTGGAGCATGTCGATCTGGCCGAAGCGGTCGAGCACCGTGCCGCAGCGCAGCGCAGCGAAGGTGCCCTGATCGTCGCCGGAGCGCAGCACCGAGTAGCCGGTGTGGCGGAAGGCCACCGAGCGGCGGGAGGGCTCTCGCAAGGGGGCTTCGAGGGCCTCGGGCCCCAGCAGCCAGGCGGACTCTTCATCCCAGGGGCCCGCGGGGTAGAGGCGCTCTCCGCGGAGGCCGAGGGAGAGGGCCTGGAGGGTGGGGCGGAAGTCCGAGAAGTCGCAGGTGGAGAGCACCCGGGGGAGCGATCCGTCGTTGGCTCCCTGGTTGGGGAGGCGGCCGTCCGAGGGGTTCTGGTGGGCGACGAGGAAGTCCAATGAAGTAGTGAGCGCGCGACGCCAGGACGAGGGCATGTCGGAATAGCCGTCGGCGCGCAGAAGGCGCCAGGCGAGGAGGTAGTCCTGTGCGATGACCCGGTGGTAGTTGTGGGAGAGGTTGATGTACCCGCCGTCGGGGTAGACCTGGCGGGTGGCCTGCTCGTCGAGCAGCGAGAGGCCGCGGCGGCGCCAACGGCGGGACTCCTGCAGATCGGGGCGCATCCACGCCACCAGGAAGAGACCGAGGGCCTCGGCGATGAGGTGGTTGTTGTAGACCGCTCGCTCGGCGTAGGCGATCTCGTGCTCGGTGTGGTGGCCCACCGCGGCGGCGTAGCGGGAGACCTCCTCGCAGAGCGAGGCGGTGTCGACGCCGAGACCCGCGAAGGTCGAGAGCGCGAAGAGCCACGCGTTGAGCCGGATGGTGGCCTCCTGGTTGGAGAACCAGTGGACCCCTGAGGGGTAGGGGTTGTCTCCAAGGAAGCCGCGCACCTGCGAGGAGAAGGCGGTCCAGAAGGCGTCGCGCTCCACCGGGGAGAAGGCGGCGGCGCGCGCGAGGTGGAAGGCCTGGGGGAAGCGGGCGGCCTCCCAGGTGAGTTTGACGTCGCCCACCCGGTCGCCGTCGCGGAGGGCGTCGGACCAGTGGGCGGAGGGGTTCCAGCGCTGTCCGTTGGTGGGGTTACGGTGCCAGTCGAGGGGTTGTCCGTAATCGCCGTCCCAGCGGCCGAAGCAGCGGATCACCCCCCGGGAAGCGTTGCGGGCCTGGCCGCGAAGCGCCTCCACGGCTTCAATCGACACCCGAGGGGCCATCGCCACGACCAGCGGGCCTGGAGGCGCCCAGGGGAGGCGCTCCCGCCATCGGGTGGAGGGCTCGGGATCGGGCGGCAGCGCAGGGCTCCGTCGAGCGAGCCCGGTGCGGAGGCGCAGTTCCCACGCGGCGCGGAAGGCGGTGCCCGAGAGGCCGAGCTCCCGAAGCTCCTCCACCTGGTCTCGCACTCTCTGGAGTCGCTCCATCGGTCGCCTCAGCCCGCCGTCGGGGCCGCGGCGTCTGCGGTGCTGTATCGGGTGTACCCGCCGTCGAGGGTGAGCGTCGCCCAGAGCTCGACGCAGAGCGCCTTCCAGGTGACGTCGAACCACAGCGGGTCGCTGGTGTTGTCGAGCCAGCGGGCCATGCCGGGGGCGTCCCAGAGGCCGCGCTCGCGGGCTCGCTGGCGGGTGAGGGTGTCGAAGACGAAGTCCCTGTGTTTACCGCGCATCCAGGTCTCCGCGGGGGTGTCGAATCCCACCTTGCGGCGGGTCAGCACCTCCTGGGGAATGGAGCCGGCCACCGCGCGGCGGAGTATCCACTTGGACGCCCCCTCGCGGAACTTCAAATCGAAGCCCGAATGGAAGGCGAAGCGCACCATCCTGGGGTCGGCCATCGGCACCCGGGATTCGAGCGAGTGCCCCATGCTCATCCGGTCATCCTGCTGGAAGAGGCCGGTGAGGTAGGTCTGCTGATCCCAGTGCATCAGCTTGTCGGCGGGGTCGGTGGCGGGGGAGGCGTCGAGGGTGTCGCGGAAGACCTGACGGGCGCGGTCTCGGGAGAGCACCCGGGGGTCGCTCAGGAGTCCGGCCCAGGCGCTCTCGGGCACCTTGGTGAAGTTGTCGAAATAGCGCTCGTCCCAGCGGAGAAGGGCGGAGGGGCCCTTGCGGAGGTTGCGGGCGATGCGGTCGAGGGTGCGCCGCTCGGAGAGCTGCTTCCAGAGGTTGCCTCCCACGGCGGGTGCTCCCGGCGCCGCGGCGGAGGCGGAGCGACGCAGCCTCCCCTGGAGGCGCTCCATCAGCCTCGCGGGAGAGGCGAACTGCGCCGCGACCTTGAGCGGGTGGGCGAGCGCGTAGCGGGCGTATCCGCCGAAGACCTCGTCGGCGGCCTGGCCCCCGAGGCAGACCTTCACCCGGCTCGAGGCGAGCTTCGCCACCGCGTCCATCGGGATCATCGCGTGTCCGATGACGGGCTGATCCTGCATGTAGAGCAGGCGGGACATGTCTTCGGGGAAGGTGCTGCCGTCGAGGGTGATGAGCTCGAGGTCGAGCCCGAGGGCCTTCGCGGCGGACTCCTGGTAGGGGCGCTCGTCGATCACGCCCTGTCCGGTGAAGTGGACCCCGAAGCAGCGCGGGCGCACTCCCGCCTTCACCGCGCAGGCGGCGACCGCCGTCGAGTCGATGCCTCCGGAGAAGAACGACCCCACCGGGACGTCGCTCATCAGCTGCTCGCCGACGACGCTCTGGAGGGTCTCCCTCAGGGCCTCGACGTTGCTCTCGGGGGAGCCTCCTCGCGGGGTGAAATCGTCGACGGCCCAGTAGCGCCGCGCCCTGCGCCCGTGGGCGGTGAAGGTCACATACTCCCCGGCGCGCACCTGCTTGATGTCGGCGAGGAAGGTTCGCTCGAAGAGGGGGGTGTGGAAGTGGAGATATTCGTTGAGGGCCTCGGGGTCGAGGCGCCGGGGGACGTCGGGGTGCTCGAGCAGGGCCTTGATCTCGCTGGCGAAGACCACCCGGCGGCCGTCGTCGTGGAGGTAGAGCTGCTTCACCCCCATGGGGTCGCGGGCGAGGGTGAGCCGCCGCTTGTCGCGGTCGTAGAGGGCGAAGGCGAAGATGCCCGCGGCGTCGGTGAGCACGTCGGGGCCGCTGCGGGCGACCCATCGAAGCAGGGTCTCGGTGTCGGAGTGCCCCCGGAAGCGCTCACCGCGGGCCTCGAGCTCCTTGCGGAAGCGCTGGTGGTTGTAGAGCTCGCCGTTGTACGCAATGACGAAGGCGCCGCCGTCGAGGGGCATGGGCTGCGCGCCGGCGGGGGAGAGGTCGACGATGGCGAGCCGGCGGTGGCCGAGGCCGAGGGGGCCGTCGACGTGGAAGCCCTCGCCGTCGGGGCCGCGGTGCGCCAGCGCGCGGGTCATGCGGGTGAGCGCCGCGCGGTCGACGGTGCGTTCGGGGTCAGCGTAGTGGAAGATGCCAGCGAGGCCGCACATGGATGGGGGAGCCGGTGGGTTGCCCGTCAGGCGCGGCGACATTCACCGGGCGCGCGGGCAGCCGTCGCGTGCATGGGCGGGTACTTGGGAGGGCGCGTGGCGTCAAGCGTCGGGCGGGGCTCCTGGAGTTCGGAGTAGGAGCGCGAGGCCGTCGGCGAGGCGCCCCCGGTGCGATCTCGAGGCTGTCAGCGAGGACATCCCCGATACGACCGAAAGGTCGTCAGCGACCAGAGCCAGACCCCGAGCATGAGCGAGGGGGAGAGTTCACCCAGGCCTTCCCAATGCGGCCTCGCCCGGAGGGGAGCGACTGACCACGTCCTCCCAGCGCGGCCTCATTGGCGACGGGCTCCGAATTCGAGAGCGGTCGGTTCCCCACTCGATGACGTCGCTCGTCGCGACGAAGACGCAGCAGGCTGACGTGGTGGGTCGCTCCCCTCCGGGCGAGGCCGCATTGGAAAGGCCTGGGCGGGTTCTCCCCCTCGCTCACGCTCGGGGTCTGGCTCTGGTCGCTGACGACCTTTCGGTCGTACCGGGGATGTCCTCGCCGACGGCCTCGCGCTCGTTACTACGAAGCTCAGTGGGGCTCGACGGGGCCTTGCGTCCGGGGCGCCGCGGGCAGCATCTCACTGGCCATGAGAGCAACCGCGGCGGCGATGGGGATGGTCATGGCACTGGGATGTTCGCGCTCGTCGGCGCCTCCGCCGCCCGCGCCGGTGGTGGCGAGCCAGGCCACGGCTGCGGCGGCTGCTCCTGCGGCCGCGACGGAGGCGCAGGCGCCCGCCGCTGCGACGCTGACGGTGAGCTCTCCGGCGCGAGAGGCGATGATCGCCGCGGGCGAGGCGGCCCCGAGCTTCAGGGCGACCACGCACGAGGGGAGCGCGGTGGAGAGCGACGGCGGCGCCCGGTCGAGGGTGCTGGTGCTGTACTTCTATCCCCGCGACGAGACGCCCGGGTGCACCCGAGAGGCGTGCTCGTTTCGTGACGCGTACAGCGCGTACGGCGAGGCGGGGGCGGACGTCGTGGGGGTGAGCACCGACTCGGCGGAGGCGCACCGGGGCTTCGCGCAGCACCACCGGCTGCCCTTCGGGCTCATCGCCGACACCGACGGTCGCCTCGCGGGGGCCTTCGGGGTCCCGGTGAGCTCGGGCTACACCGCGCGCACGACGGTGGTCATCGGCCGCGATGGCCGCGTGGCGAGGGTCTTCCCCAACGTGCGCGTCGACGGGCACTCGGACGAGGTGCTCGCGGCGGTGCGCGCGGCGAGGTGAGGGCTCTGTCCCCACGTCCCTCTCCAATGGTTCGCGTCCGTTGTGCCCGCGGGTTGAAAACCCTATCGCTTCTATACATCTCGATGGAGCGCTCAACGCTTCCCCGGTGCGAGCGCGAGGCCGTCCGCGAAGAGTCCCCGGTACGACCGCGAGGCGTCGGCGAGGAGTCCCCGGTACGACCGCGAGGCCGGCGGCGACCAGAGCCAGACCCTGAGCGTTAGCGAGGGGGAGAGCCCGCTCTCGCTGCCGGTCGTCGTCCGGAAACGGGGTCGGTTTCCGGGCAACGGCGGCATCAGAATTCCGCGCTGGGAGGGCGTGATAGGTCGCTCCCCCTCGCTAACGCTCAGGGTCTGGCTCTGGTCGCCGACGGCCTCGCCGTCGTATCGGTGACTCCTCGCCGACGCCTCGCGGTCGTACCGGGGACTCCTCGCCGACGGCCTCGCGGTCGTATCGGGGACTCCTCGCCGACGGCCTCGCGGTCGTACCGGGGACTCCTCGCCGACGGCCTCGCGGTCGTACCGGGGACTCCTCGCCGACGCCTCGCGGTCGTACCGGGG